>Ga0335073_10011096_pt1 | contig 12659 bp, 7 predicted proteins | sample Lox_Sample_22_FD_207093 | JGI IMG/M metagenome (GOLD analysis project Ga0335073, IMG submission 207093) | Soil microbial communities from Loxahatchee National Wildlife Refuge, Florida, United States - Lox_Sample_2.2 | ecosystem: Environmental > Terrestrial > Soil > Wetlands | place: USA: Florida...
ATGATCCGGTGACGCAGAGCTGTATGACGTGCCACTCCGGCGGAACATACTTATCGCCGGCCACGGTGCCCAACATCATGGCGGAGGTCGCGAAGGTAAGCCATCCGCTGCCTTCCGGAAACAATTTCCACGATGCCGCCGAAGCTCCGTTGCTGAACCACAATCGGCACGCAACTTGCGTGGATTGTCATAGCCCGCACGCCTCGAATCCGGAAGTGCAATTCTCTTCGCCTCCCGTCCTTCGCCCTCCGCAACAGGGAGCGACCGGGATCAGCGCGCTTGATGGCGTGACGGTCCTGACTCCGGCGGTCAATCAATATGAAACCTGCCTGCGCTGTCACGGAACCAGCATTGGCAAGCAGCGGCTGCCGATCTACGGCTATCCGCCGATTCGAGTGGTTTCGGCGCCAGATCCGCTGAACGTCATCACGGAATTTGCCCCGACGGCAACCTCGAGCCATCCCGTCACGCATCCGAGTTCGAGCCCATTACCACAACCGAGCCTGCTGGTAAACATGGTGAACGAGGCAGGACTTCCCTCGGGGCGCCTGGTGGGCACTCAGATTTTCTGCACTGACTGCCACAACAGCGATGACAACCGGGAGTTCGGAGGCGTAGGAGCCAACGGTCCGCACGGATCAAAGTGGACGCACATTCTGGAGCGCCGCTACGAATTCAGCCAGGCACCGGGACCGGGGCAACTGGTCACGAACCTGTATCCCAATCCAGATACTACCGTGAATGGACCTTACGCGATGTGCGGGAAGTGCCACGATATCGCCAACAATATCCTGATCAACACCAGTTTCGCCCAGCATAACCTGCATGTATCGCAATACGGTTTCAGCTGTTCGGTTTGCCACACAGCGCACGGCATGGGAGCGAACTCCCCGAACTTTACCGGAGAGCGATTGGTGAACTTTGACGCCAACGTGGTCGCCCAAAACGGCAGCACTCCGATCGGCTACAACCGCGGCACCAACACCTGCACTCTGATGTGCCACAACGTCGCGCACAACGCGAATGGATCGGTCTCCTCATCGAGCGCAGCGAAGCCAAAACTAAGGCTCCGTTGATCGTGGAGACTCAAAGGAAGGAATGAGCGGCAACGAAGTTCGACATGGCCAAGCTACGCATATTTGCGCTCTTCGTGTTGTTGGCCTCGGCGGCCATGTTCGAGGCTATTCAACTCTCTTCGCTCTCCGCGCTCTCCAATAGCGATATCTGGTGGCACATGAGCTCTGGGCTGTGGATCCTCCACCATCATGCTCTCCCTCAGAGCGCGATTTTTTCGCAATCTTCTACCCTCAGTTGGATAGCTTCGAGCTGGGTCTACGATCTGCTGCTCGCAACCGGCTACAAAGTGCTGGGCTTGCGATCCATTCCAGTCGTTCTCATCTGCTTCAAAACATCGCTCGGAGTTGTAACGTTTCTTCTGGCGGGCGGTTTGCGCGGTAAGTTCTGGCCGGCTGTCTTGCTCTCTGCGATTGCACAGTACATTCTGGGCTCAGTCCAGCCGAGCCCGGCTTATTGCTCGATACTTTTCTTTGCCGTGGAATTGCTGCTGCTGTGGGAGAGTCGCCGGACGCGCAGCCTGCGGCGTCTTTTCTGGCTACCTCCACTGTTTCTCGTTTGGGCGAATGTACACATCCAATTTGTCGATGGAGTTGCACTCCTTCTGCTGTTTATCGCAGCGCTGGGGTTTGAGCAGGGCCTGTCGTCGAAATCCTCTTCCGAAACAGCGCCGTCCCTCCCGCTTGCCGGCGTGGCAAAGATTGCAGGCGTCTCACTCGTGGCCACTCTGGTTACGCCGTACTTCTCTCGTCCATACCAGGTGTTTTTCGCCACGACTTTCAACTCCGCAAACCGATATCTGATGGACTTTCATGCTCCAGGATTTCGCCAGCCACAGGATTACGCCCTTCTATTGCTGGCGATGTCGGCATTTCTTGTTCTCGGCCTTCGGCGCTCGCGCGACGTCTTCCAGATCGCCTTGCTCGTTGCCTGCATTGTGCCGGCGTTCTATTCCGAGCGAGACAGTTGGCTGATCGTGCTGGCTGCGCTCGCCGTGATCGGTGAGGCTATTGCCGGCGAAGGCGCGAGCGAACTTTCCCTCGATGTCGAGCGCAGACGGAGGAGCGAGGCGCTCCTGGCTCTCAGCACTTCGATCGCGGTCCTGGCAATGGCGATTGTCTTGCGGATTCCTCGGAGCTACGACGTATTAATGACGAGGGTTGGCCAGAGATATCCGGTTGCCGCTTGCGATTACATTCGCCAGCACCGAACTCCGCAGCCCTTATTCAATGCATACGATTGGGGCGGATTCCTGACGTGGTATCTGCCGGAATATCCGGTTGCGATCGACGGGCGCGCCGATCTCTATGGCGAGGAGATCATCACGAGCTATTCGAAGGCGATGAATGCCGACATACCGTACACGGCGTACCCGGCCATGAGCGGGGCGCAGACGATTTTGTTGCCGAAGAACGCCATCATGGCTGGTGCCTTGAGTTCGTTGCCCGTTTTCAAAGTTGCCTACAGCGATAACCTCTCGGTCGTGCTGATCCGAAACACCGGCAGTGAGTGAGCGAACTATGGCCCAGGATCTGATCCGGGATCTAAAAGACGCAAAAGAGGATGTAAAGGAAGAAGCTGCCGAGAATCTGGTTGCCGGCGACGGCGCAGGCGCTCCCGGCAGTGCGACCTCGGTCGAAGCGGCGTCTTCGGCTGCCCGCTGGTGGCGCATCGCCGATTTCGGCGTTCTAGGCATCTGGCTCGCAATCGTCGGATTCACTCTTCGCTACCACGAGAAGTGGGTCGATGAAGCACAGGCCTGGCTGTTCGCCCGTGATCTCGATCTGCGTACACTCTGGTTTTATGAGCTGCGCTATGAAGGATCTCCGGGACTATGGCACACGATTCTGTGGATCGCGCAGCACGTGTTTCATGCGCCGTACAGTGCGCTCGGTCCCATTGGAATGGCTTGTGCCACGGCCGGAGTGGCGCTGCTGATTTTCAAGGCGCCATTTCCACGCTACATCCGCTGGCCGCTGGCGTTCACCTACTTCATGGTCTATCAGTACGCGGTGATTGCCCGGCAGTATACGCTCCTGCCGCTGCTGGCTTTCGCCGCGGCTCTGTTGTTCAAAGATGTCAAGCATCCGGTGCAAATGACGGTCGCGCTGCTGCTTCTGGCGAATGTCAGTTTTCATGGAACGATTTTGGCGGCCTGCCTTGGGCTGGCGTATCTGATCGATGCCTACCGGTCCCGGAGTGCGCTCTCCACGGAGGTGAGAAGGCGTTACTGGATTTGCATCGGCGTGATGGTGCTGACCTTTGTGTTCCTGTTTTTCGTTTTGAAGCCGGCCAAGGATTCGCTCGAGATTGTCGTAAGACCAAACTTGTCGCATCTTCCTGCGTTTGTGAACCAGCGCGGGCAAGACATCACGCCATCGTTGAAGTTCGTGACAGTGCTCTCGGGTGCCTTCCTCGATTACACACTTCCTTCACTCATCTTTGTCCTCTTCGCGGCTGCCTGGTGTTTTCTGCGCGGCAGGTTGCTGATATTTGCCTTGCCGGTTGCCCTTGAGATAGCCCTGTATTCCTTTCTCTACGGAACTGCTCATCACCACGGGACGGTCTTTATCGCGGCAATCACCGGACTATGGATCGCCTGGCCTTCCCAACAGGAGAGACGCAACTTTTCCTCCCGCGATGTCTGGGCCATGCGAGGAATGACTGCGTTATTGGTCTTCCTATGCGCTATCAATATCTGGGATTCTGCCGTCGTGATAGAGAGGGACTATCTCTATCCGTATTGCGGAGCCGAGGATGCGGCTCACTACCTTAGGGCCGTCGGGGCCGACCGAGGATTGATATTTGGTTACGGCTTCGGGATCAGCGCCGTTCAGGCTTACTTCGATCACAAAATCATGGCCAATATTCCGACTTCTTATACGCACAACGGCTTGCCCGCGTACGGGTTCTGGCTCGACGAGGAGCAAGTGGAGCGGGTGAAACCGGATTATGTCGTTGCTTTTGTGATGGAGGATCCACAAGAGATGCTGCGCATCGACGGGCCGGTATGGGCTTCCCACGGGTATGAGCTAGTGCATTTCTCTGACGGCTATTACTTCTACAAGCGAGCGGTTTGGGAGAGAGAGGCTTATCTTATTTTCCGTCGTACTCGTCCTTAAGGGACTACCCATATGAGCACCAGCAGTAGCGATACAAAAATGGAGATAGAGCCAAAACACGGCTTGGATTACGAGCAGCACGGGCCAGTAATCTATGGCTTGGCCGTGGTTGTGTCAGTGTCCGTCTGGTTTCTGGCCATCCGCGCGCCGCTCTGGCTGGATGAAACCGGTTCTTACTGGAGCATTTCCGGCGGCTTCGGGCAGATATGGACGAGATCGGTTGATCTCAACTCGTTCCCCGCCTATTACTACATTTTGTGGCTGGTCCATGCTGCGTTCGGCAGCAAGGAACTGGTTCTGCGGATTCCGTCCGTGCTCGCGATGATTGCTGCCGCCTACGTTTTCTACTGTTGTGCGCGGGAGTTGTTTGCCTGGGATGTGGCGGCAATCGCAACCGCATTGTTCGTTCTCGACGGGCGAATCGTGTTTGCTGCGATCGACGTACGACCGTACGCTTTTGCCCTCCTGACTACCAATCTCGCGATCTTGAGTTTTATCCGCTGGCTGAAAACGAACAGCACCTCCTATGCTTTGCTGTTTGGCGTCGCGTGTGGGGGCATCTTCTATTTCCACTATCTCTTTGGCTGTATTGTGGCTGCATTCGCTGTCTGTTATCTGGTCAATTTCTGGCATAGACCCGTGCAGTGGAAGCAGTTCGGTGTCGCTGCCGGAGGTTTTGCGCTATTGATTGTTCCAGTGCTGCCGAGGCTCTGGTATCTGCATCAGACGCAACAAACGCACGTTTTTTCGGATGTGCCTCCATTCAAGGTATTTCTCCTCGAACTCGCTCCCGGAGCTGTCCCCTTTGTTTTTGCGGGAGTTGCTCTTGTCGCGGCTTTTACGCGCAAGCTAACCGTGCCTAAACGCGAGAACCTCCGGCAATTGCTGGTGTGCCTGTCATTGGCGCTGGTGCCAGCCGGGATTCTTTATGGAGTCACGCTTGCCACGCCGCTGCACATTTTTGTCGAACGCTATTTGGGCGTCGCGATCCCCGGGCTTGCCCTGACTTGGGCTTGGATTCTCACACTCGTCGATTCTCGCCCGCTGCGCGTTTTGTGCTGCGTCGTTTTTGTGACATGGAGCGCTTACCAGAGCTATTCCTCACCACGGGCCAGCCTGCACGGCTACACCTGGAAGTATGCCCTGGAGGCTGCTGATGCAAACGCTTTTCCGGATGGCTCTCCACTGGTGGTGTGCAGCGACCTGCCAGAAGCGGACTTTCAAAAGATGCCCGCCGGCCCGGCGAGCCAGAGTGTATTATTCTCGCCGCTGAGCTACTACAGGGTTCGAACCTCCGTGGTTCCCATGCCACGAGCGTTGAATGATCAGGCCCGGGCAATCGGCAGGACTTTTTTCTTGCGTGCCATGCTGAACCACCAGCGGTTCGTCGCGCTCGCTTTCGGACCGTCATATCCCACGCTGCAATGGCTGGCCAACCTGAGTTCTCTAAGCTACACAACTCATGTGGTAGGCGTTTTTGATGGCATTGCGGTTGTGGAATTTGATCCGCAAAACGCAGGTGGCGATTAATTCACTTCGGTCTCAGCTGAATTGCTCGTTCCGGCCTGACGGGGCGAACGGGAGGCCCTGATCTTCCGATACCGACCGGATTGTGACGGCGCTCACTGCGACTGCGAAAAACAAGCGGAGAATCAATCGCAGAGCGAGCATCCTGGCGCTTGCATCGGAGTGTGGGATGAGGCGATCTGGCACTGCGGTTTTGGCATTCTTTTCCGTTTTCCCCCGGACAAGCCTTCTTTCAAGATTCTTGGGAGCCGCGGCTCTCAGCCTAGTGATGCTGCCGGCGATGTCGCAGTTCACCCAGGCGCAAGCGTGCTCCGATTGCGGAACCGCCGACGTCCTCGGTCCTCACGATGGGGATGGGCGCGGTTGTGTCATTTGCCATGCGCCACGGTCAGGCCCGTCCCCCGCCGAACAACCGGCAGCGGCGGAGGGCAGCGGATTGTGGGGGCAAAACACCAATCCTGCATACGGGAGCACGATCCCTTTGGCCGACGATGCGCGCTATGTCGAGGTTCAACCCGCCGCGATCGCCGGCGGAAGCCAGGAAGTGACTGGCATTCTGCTCTGTCTCAGCTGCCACGATGGAAACCTTACGCCGGAAAACATGATGCAGAACTGGTCATACGAACACCAGATGGGATTGCTGGCAGAGACACCCTATCGCGACCAGAAAACGCTCACCTTGCTGGAAGAGTTGCAGACTCCCGCGAGAGAGCATCCCATCGGTATGAGTGCACTGATCACCCCCGGTAGCGGTTTGGTGTGGTCGAATGGCGCCTTTAGCGTGATACCAAAGAGTCCCTACGCACAGTTTGTCGCGAACTACGGCTGGCCATCGCTGGCGCCGCAGAGGCGGTCGAGCAGTTATGGAGTGACCAACTCCGGTGAGCCCTATGCGCTTTGCACAACCTGCCATGACCAGCATGTCAGGAGCGTCTATGCATCGGGAGCGAGCAGCCCGATTGCCGGCGATGGCGGCGGTAAGTTCTACGCTACTTTCTTTTTTGTGAACGGCCCGTACAATCCGAAGGTCGACAAACTTGCAAATCAGGACGCGACGTCATCGGCGCAGTTCTGCCGCCAGTGCCACTTCAATGACGCGAACGAAGGCAACAATTCGAACCACGTGCCCACGGCATTTTTCTGAGCGGAGTTCTACTCGACCAGCGCACCGTCCGGAGTGAACACCGGGAAGCCATCCCATGGACGCGCCATGCGCAACTGTTCGACCGCGGCGTCGCGGTTGTGGTCAAAGAGGAATAACCCGAAGTTGTAATGCAAGACCCGGTCGTCGGGCCTCTGCGTAATCGCCCATTGATACTCTGAGGCCGTTGCCGCGGGATCCTCGTCCGTCCCCTGCGCCTGCAGCACCAAGCGCAAAACCTGGTCGGAGTGATTCAGTTGATTGGTGAAGGGAGGTTTTTGCTGGCGCTGCAGCATCTCCGAAGAGATCCGGAGATGATCATGGAGGGTGAAGGCGAGAAGTTTCTCGCATTCGGCCTGCGAAGGAACGGCGGTTGGTTGAGGAGGATGCGCCGGATCGGCGGCTAGCTTGCTCGCGATTTGAAGGAACATGGCGCGAGCCAGCAGGTAGTTGCCGAGCGGAGTCATGTGAACGTGCTCATAGACAAGCTCGCTGCCGATAATTCCGCTTGGACTCTGTTCGGAAAAAATCTTTTCGGCGTCGACCAGTTCGGCGCCTGAGGCTGACGCAACTGCTCGGTTGATGTCGTTGATCCTGCTGTCGGCGCGGAAACGGAGAGTATCGAGATCGCGGGCACGAAGAAAATGTTGTTTCGTTCCCGCGTCATCTCCCAGCATGCGAAGCGATCGCGCAATGCGGAATTCGAGCTCGGCATACTGATCATCGATCTTTGCTGCCGCGAGATAAAGCTGAAGTGCCTCGGCGGAGGAGCGGGCGTTTTCCAGATCCGATCCCTGTTGCACCAGCGCCGTCCAGCGGCGCAATTCGTCTGGACTCAGATCGTCGCGGTGCAGTGACGCGAACGGGGCGCAGTCTTTCAGATTGGTGGCTACCGTGCTGACAATGACTCTCGCGCCGGAGTTTCGAGCGGCGGCGATGGTGTCACGCAAGTTTGCGTCGAAGTTTTCGTACGTATACTTCATGAGCGGCGAACTGGCCGGCACCTGCTTGTCGAGAAACATCTCCATGCCGCCCCACTCGTGTTTTTCCGCTCCGATTCTGGTGAGAAGCTGGCCAATCCGCGTCGAGCGCACAAAGATGCTGCTTCGGATGACTGGAAGACTCATGCCGGAGGAGGTGAGCGCCGTGCCGGGGCCGTAAGGTCCGACAACTTCGTTGTTTCCTGAGTAGATGATGAATAAATCCGGCCGCTGCTTCGCGAGGCCTCGGGCGATCGGCAAAAGCACGTGCGAGTTGACAGCCACGCTGCCGGTATTGACCACTTCGAATCTCGTGGAGGGATAGCGCTCGCGCAGCATGACCTCCAGATACCGGCTAAACGCGTAGGCTGGATCGGGATCACCCATGGCCGCGGATTCGCCGAGCACGAAAATCCGGAAAGTGCCCTTTGGCTTGGCGGCCGGGATTGCATACGCCTGCGGGGTCTTGATCATGCCGGGCGGGAAAAATGGGGCGGGGAAGAACAAGTTGTAGCAGGAGGCGGCATTCCCCCGAACAGTGCAGGGCACGGTCACGTCCGTGGGAAACCCTACGCCAAAAAGGCGCAATGCCAACTCGATCACGCACACCAAAGCAACCGGGACAATAACGGCGCTGGCGATTCTCAACGCCCCGAAGCGCCAATTTCGAGGCTGTGGGGCGTTGCTGGCCGTTGCGGTTTGCGTTGGTGCTGGCATTATCCGTCTATTTTCGTCTGATCCGAACATTTTCGCCGGATCGTCGTCTGCGGCTCGCGATACAGGGCTGGACTCAGATCCGATTCCGTGGGCCTAACCACGACTCAGACCCTCAGCGTCCAGCCCTGCCCGGTCCCCCTCATGCGTTCCTCCGCTCGGACGCGGATAACATCATTCCAGGGAAAAACGAACTACAAGCGCAGAGATGTGTCGCAACTTTTGCATCAAAGCACCGGCTGTGCCAAACGGGTTCTTGGCGTAAGGTAGCGATCCATCTTTGGATTCATAGGCTTAAGGCCCTGAGGATCGCCGGGGGCGGTCGTCGGCCGGGCATTTTCCCACACCGGACGAGTGTTTTAACGCTTCCGGCAACCACAATGCGGTCGTTGCCGCCATCCCTAAGACCTTATAGCTCAGGCACTTAGTTACTCAATGATACTGGCACGGCAATTGCCATGATCACCTCAGAAGTGGAATCGGGGAATGTTGCCTCGCCGCACAGGGGTTCAAACGCGACAGAAAAAATTGCATGGCAAAGACCTTCAAAGCCGTGATCGTGGGAGCGGGGCCGGCCGGACTGACGGCCGCTTACGAGCTGTCGAAGCAGGGAGTTCCGGTTGTGGCGCTGGAAGGTGATCCGGAGTACGTCGGCGGAATCTCCCGCACCGTCAACTACAAAGGATTTCGCTTCGACATCGGGGGGCACCGCTTCTTTTCCAAGTCGCGAGAGGTTGAGGACCTCTGGACCGAGGTCGCTGGTGCGGACATGCTCGATCGTCCGCGCTCGTCGCGTATTTATTATCGCGGGCAGTTTTACACCTATCCTCTGAAGCCTTTTGAAGCGTTGGCGAAGCTCGGCGTGATCGAGTCGATCCGCTGCGTGCTTTCTTTCGTTGCCGCACGTTTGCGACCGACACCAAATCCAAAGACTTTTGAAGATTGGGTCGTGAACCAGTTTGGCCGTCGGCTTTTCCGGATTTTCTTCAAGACCTATACGGAAAAAGTTTGGGGCATGAGCTGCCAGGATATTTCCGCCGACTGGGCGGCGCAGCGGATTAAAGGTCTGTCGCTGGGGTCAGCCATCAAGCATGCGTTCCTGTCCTGGAGAAAGCCAAGAGATCGCAAGTACGCAGTGAAGACACTCATCGACACATTCCGCTATCCACGTTTAGGGCCTGGCATGATGTGGGACGCCTTCGCCCGAAAGGTCCGCGAGTTTGGCGGCGACGTTCTGCTTGGCCGCCGCGTCACCGGTTGCCGTTTCGATTCGGACCGCAACCTTTGGATGGTTACAACCCGCGGCGCCGACGGTCAGGCGGAAGAATATTGCGGTGAGCACTTGATTTCGTCGATGCCCATTCGCGAACTGGTGACTCAGATCGAGCCGCAGCTCTCCGAGGACGTGATTGCTGCGGCCAGGTCATTGCGGTATCGTGACTTTCTGACGGTGGGGCTCATTGTCCGCGATAAGGGACGTTTCAACGATAACTGGATTTACATCCACGACCCCTCGGTTCAAGTTGGACGCGTGCAGAATTACAAATCCTGGTCGCCGGAGATGGTTCCCGATCCCGCGTACTGCTCCTACGGACTCGAATATTTCTGCTTTCAGAACGATCGCTTGTGGAACGCGCCGGATGCGGAACTGATCGAGCTAGCTAAGAAAGAAATCCATCGGATTCATCTTGCCGATAGGGCGGACGTGGTGGATGGCTGCGTGATTCGACAGCGCAAGGCCTATCCGGTGTACGACGACACATATCAGCAGCACGTGGAGACGATTCGTACCGCGCTGGAAGAAAGATTTCCGACTTTGCACCTTGTCGGGCGCAACGGCATGCACAAGTACAACAATCAGGATCATGCCATGATGACGGCCATGCTGACCGCGAAGAATATTCTTGCAGATGAGCGCAGGTACGACGTTTGGGCTGTGAATCAGGATGCCGAGTACCACGAAGCGGGAGCCGCGGGCGAGAAAGCCACCGAAGTCTCCAACAAGGCTTCCGCCGAGAGTGCGCTCGGGGCCGCTTGAGCACCTCGATGCATTGCTGTGCTTCACACTCTGCAAGTTTCTTGATCGGCAATCGTGAACCCCGACGTCGGCCGCGATATTCTTACGCGGAAACAGAATCTGACTGATGAGCGCTCTCGCCGAGCTTCGTGCGCTGTTCCGATTCCGCCTGTTACGACTGGGTGCCCTCGTTGTATTGCTGGTCGCGATTGGCACGATTGCGTTTCAACTCAAGTTTTGCGTCCTTGACCTCGACATCTGGTGGCATCTCAAGGTGGGGGACTGGATTGTGGCTCATCACGCCGTGCCTCACACCGGCATTCTCTCGCGTACGGCAGCGGATCGGCCGTGGGTCGCGTACAGCTGGGGCTACGAAGTGCTGCTCTCCAGAGCCTATGCTTGGTTTGGACTGGTCGGCATCGGAGCTTACGGAACTCTGCTCACGCTGGCCGTCGCGTGTGCAATTTACTGGATGCTACGCCGTCTTTCCGGGCAGTTCTGGGTGGCCTGGATTGGAACGGGTGTTACGTGCTACGCCTTTTTGTTCAACGGAATGCCGCGGCCGTTCTTTTTCTCGATCGCTCTCTTTGCGTTAACTCTGACTCTGCTCCTCGATGCGAATCGCAGGGGACGCCTTCAGCTACTTTACTGGCTGCCACTGATCTTTCTTGCTTGGGCTAATCTCCACATTCAATTCATCTATGGGTTGTTTCTGGTAGCACTCTTTGTTGGAGTCAATCTGTTGCAGCGCGCGGCTGAGGTGACCGGAGTTGCGCCAGATTTCCTGCTTGCTCCCAAACTTCCCATTGGGCCGTTGGTCGGGATTGGCGCGGCTTGTGTGCTGGCAACCCTCGCCGGGCCGTATTTCTATGGCCCCTATGAGGTCGTCTTCGAGTATTCGAAGGCAAAGTTGCCGTATTCGATCATTGTCGAGCTGCAGCCGCTCAGCTTTCGCGGGCTCAGCAACTTTGTAGAGCTTCTACTCACGGCTGCAGGATTCTTCTCCGTGGGGTGGAAGAAGAGACTCGATCCGTTCAAGCTGGTGCTCCTTGTCATAGCGAGCGGAATCGCCTACCGCACCATGCGCGATGCGTGGTTCATCTGTCTTCCCGCGGCGGCGTGCATCGCGGACGCGCTGGCACCGCAGTCGCAGGAGTCTGAGGCCTGGTTCGCGGAGACTTGGCTGGAAAAAGCCGGGGTCGCGGCAGCCGTGATTGTGCTGCTCGCCATGACTGCCAACGGCACCGATTTCAACGAGCGTGGGCTGGATCGGGCCATCAGTGCACAATATCCGGTGAACGCAATTAACTTCCTACGGAAGAATCCGGTGCCCGGGCCACTCTACAACAGTCTCAACTGGGGCGGGTTCCTGATGTGGTATATGCCCGAATACCCGGTCGCGATCGACGGGCGCAACGATCTTTACGGCGACGAGCTCGACAAGGTTTTCTTCGAGTCACAAAATGCCGAAAAGTCCTACGAAACCGATCCGTATCTGGATGATGCCGGAGTGGTGTTGCTCGGATCCGAGTTGCCCCTGGCCAAGGTTCTCACCGTCGATCCGCGCTTCCAGCTGATTTATCACGACGAAATTGCCACCGTGTTTGCCCGGCGAACCGTCGTTGCCGCCAGCCCTTCGAATTGATCGGAGCGACGGAAAGGGTTGCGGATATGCAAATCTAAAAGCGGCGATACATAAACTGGGCGGTGCTTGGGCCGCGGGTGAGAGTGACGATTAACAAGAAGAGCAGAGCGACCGCATAGATTGGCGGGATCCAAAACCAACGCCAGCGCGCGATGAGCGCGATTGCCCCTGGACGCGAGATCTGCGGAGTTCCCGCGGCCGGTACGGAGCGATCGAGCGCTTCGATCACCAGCAGCACGATCGCGTACGCGGCCGCCAGACCCGCAACCATCAGATACAGGCTCCCGCTTAGAAAGTGTGAGGCGTAGCTTGTCGGCGACAGGATCGCAGACAGCATCTGATGCGCCTCGGCCAGGGAGTTGGCGCGGAACAATATCCATCCGAGGTTGATAAGCGCCATGCTCGTGATCCAGCAGAATGGCGTCCAAAACATTGCAGG
>Ga0335073_10011097_pt1 | contig 12659 bp, 12 predicted proteins | sample Lox_Sample_22_FD_207093 | JGI IMG/M metagenome (GOLD analysis project Ga0335073, IMG submission 207093) | Soil microbial communities from Loxahatchee National Wildlife Refuge, Florida, United States - Lox_Sample_2.2 | ecosystem: Environmental > Terrestrial > Soil > Wetlands | place: USA...
TGCGCAAGGGAATCCCTCGCGCTGCTCGGGACGACGAGAGCTTTTGTTTAGCGCGGATGACAACGAGCAAGTCTACGTCGTGGTTATTTCTGTGGTGGACTTGCCAGTAAAGAAAGCGCGCGCGGGTGTCGACAGAAGATAAATCAGTACAAGTAGGTTCAACATGCCGAGCAAAAAAGAGAATGGATGAAAATGAAGCAGTCTGGGCAGCAGGGTCAGAAAGCCTAACGCGGAAAAAATGATGGTGAGCGAACGGGCCCAATTCTGGCGCCAAAGCAAGCCGAGGCCAAGAACGATCAGAATGACGGCGTAAATGAGTAAGGCCATTGAGAGAAAATGGCCGAAGCCGGAAAGGAATCGCTGCGCAGCATTGCCTTCGCTGGCGACCGAGGCGAGACGTGCAGCCACGCTGCCCAGGAAGCGAGCGCCCAGCGCAAGAATGCACAACAGGAAGGCGCGAAAGAATTGGAAAAAAGCGGAAAGGGTGACGCCGAGAGGTCGCATGGCAGCTCCAAGTGCAACTGGCCGCTAGTTTAGCGCAAGCAGAGTCCCCGGGGTGCGCGAAGTGGCGCCAGCCGTTTCGGAAGATTGACGGGGGCTAGCCAAGCTTGGCTCTGTCAGAACGCTCTTTTGTCCCCTCTGGCCACCGTTCCGCAGTAGACTCCTATTTTCGCATTCACAGATATGGCTTGCTCTGTGATCTGTCTTATAGTATTTATACATTAAGATGATTCATCGAGGCCAAGGACCACTCGCTTCTCGATTGCGTCAGCGCAAGTTCCAACTGCTGCGACGTTTCTCTATCCCCGCCGATGCCCTCCCTGGCTCGCTCTCCCTTTCGCATCTGCGCTGCGGCAAAACTAGCTGTCATTGTGCCGATGACCGGGGCCATCCGGTCTGGTCGCTGACCTTTATGGTTCAGGGGAAAAAGCGGGTCCAGCACATCCCCAAGGATTGGGTCGAAGAGGTGCGGCATCGGGTCAAGGCGGGACGGGAGTTTCAAGATGCCGTCCGCGAAGTGTTGGCGGCCAATGCACAACTGCTCGCGCTGGAGCGCAAGAAGCCTAAGAAAAAGAAAAAATGAACCGTTCGACGCCACGTCATCTGCTGCACTATGTGACACGGCGTCTTCGCCTCCGACGGTATCTCAAAGATCCTGGAGATGGTCGGCAACCACCTCAGATTTCGGCGCAGGATCTGCTGTGGGCCCTGCTGATGGGCCAAATCCTCCGCCAATCCAGTTTTCATGCCGTCGAGGTGCTGGTGCGCTCTTCGGCGCGACGCACACTCTCCGTCGCAACTCCGTTCTGTGACGATACGTTGAGCTATTTCACCGAGCGGCTCGATCCCGGTCCGACGCGGCAAGCCCTGCTCTCCCTCGTCCGCAGTGCCAAACGCAACAAAGCCTTTGACGATTGCCGATGGATCGGTTTGGCCATCGACGGCACCGGTGCGGGATGGCGAACCAACCAGGGCTGCAACCTCTGTCGGCCAAAGCAGAACACGGCGAAACAGATCCTGGGCTATCAACATTCTTTCGTGATGATTAGCGTGGTGGGAACCGGCCTGTCTCTGCCCTGCGATGGGGAACCTTACGGACCTGGCGATAGCGAGTACGCCGCCGGGCAGCGCTTATTGCGGCGGGTAGTCGCGAGCGTGGGAAAACGCTTTGCGCAGTATGTGGTCGTCGATGGAGGATTTGCTACCGCACCGTTCCTACATACCGCAGGGGAACTCGGTCTCCGAGTGGTGGCACGGCTGAAAGACAATCTGCCGGAGTTACTGGCCGCCGCCCAGAAACGTTTTCCTGCTGGGCCTCCCGCCACAGTTTTTCAGTATGGAGCGGATCGCGTGGAGATGTGGGACGGGCAGGACTTCGATCCCTGGGAAACGCTGGACTGGGAAACCGTTCGGGTGTTCTTCTATCGCCAGCACAAGCCGGACGGCAAGGTGGTGGAAGCCTACTGGCTGACGAATTGTGCTTCTTCCATGGTGGGCCCGCAGGCGCTGTTCCGCATGGCCAAGAGCCGATGGGAGATCGAAAACCAAGGCTTCAACGAAGCCAAGAGCCGTCATGGCCTCGAGCATATCTGTCATCATCACGCCAACAGTCTGCTGATCGGCTGGCTCCTTACTATGCTGGCTTTGACCATCGAACGACTCTACCGACTCCGGTACCTCCATCGCGGCAAACATCCGGTGCACAGCAGCGCTCAGCTGCTGCTCTTCTTGTGGCTCAGTCTTTCCCGCCCGCGTGCCGCCGACAGCAGCTGACACCCAACCGAAAAAACTGGATGTCCCCACTTTCCGCATACGAGCACGCCCCATCGCTAAACCCATCCGGAGGCCACCACCTCGAGCTACAAGATCTGTCTGAAAATAGACCCCTTTCATCACACTCCGTACGTGTGCAAAAAATACTACTTCCACCACTCCTTCTCTCCTAGAGTCCTATGAAATTCCGAAACCGCTATATTGGCGTCGGGGTGGATGTACAGGAAGGAACTTGCTGGTATCATGGGGCAACGTTTCTCGGCATATAGCAGGTTTTTTGTACAAGTACGGCCCTGAATCCGGAGGTGCTTTGTGTCCGAGCGCCCTCTTACGATTTCGAATGTGGTGATGCGCTATGCTCCGGTTGTGACGAAATTGCGTCGAATGCCGGTGCTTGGCAAATTGGTTCACTTGGCTGCGAAGGTGGCCGTTCCCGGCGAGGCGCTGGTTTGGAGTTGCGTAGACTTGGGGCCGGTACAAAACACCTGGATCGCTCTAAACCCACGAACGGGCACAACGACCGTGCCGCAGAAGGACAGCGTAGAACTTCACGCGCTGCTCGAACAGTTAAAGCCGGGTATGACGTTTTATGACCTGGGTGCAAATTTTGGATGCTATTCGTTGCTGGCCGCTCGCCTGGTCGGCTCCGGCGGGGCGGTCTTTTCGTTTGAGCCGGACCCGTAAATTATCAGCGTCTGGTAGCGAATCTGGAACGCAACGGATTCGGGCACGTGCGCGCGGAACGCAAAGCGGTGTCCGACAAAACCGGAACGATTCGCTTTCGAATGGCTGAGAAAACGCAGTCCCTGGATTTGACAGGCCACATTTCGTGTGAACGTCCGGAAGAGGATGGAGGCTGCATCGAGGTTGAGTCCATCACGCTGGACGAATTCTGCGCGACTCACCCGCGTCCCGACGTAATCAAGTGCGATGTGGAGGGCGCGGAATTGAAGGCACTTCTAGGGGCCGACAATTTGTTGCGCACCTGGCATCCCGTGATCCTTTGCGAACTGCACAGCGCCGCCTTGCACGATAGCGTGATCGAATACCTGCAGGGACTCGGATACGGTTGCCGTGTGGTCGATCAGAATCACATTTTGGCTGGATTCGAATGAGTGCTGACCGCCGAGAGTGTTTCAGGCGACCGATTTGAAGAGCACGTCTATATCGACGCCTGCTAACCCGCCGTCGCGCAGCAATTCCCGCAAGTTTTCTTCGGTTCCGTAGACCACCGTCCGGCCCGGGGCGCCGACGCCATCATATTTGACCGCAAGTTCGAAGAACTGGGGTTGTTCGGAGCCGTCTTTTTGCAGCGTAATTACTGTTGCAATCACGATTTCTCCTCGTTTGGGCACGGAATCGTTCGGTTTTTTTCATTCGCGCCGATAGGCCAACTCATTTTGCTGAAACAATGAAGTCTTTTTGCAATTGGGGCATTCGATCGTGAGGCCGCCAGAAGGAAATGTAGGTCTAAGAGGAAGGTAGTAGTCCTCTAGAGTCGATCCAATCTCGCTATGCGTAAATTCCGTGTTGCATAACGGGCAATTGAGCACCCAGCGCGCCATGTCCGCCAACCTTTTACGAATCTAGCCCTCGAGTGCAGGTTACCTTTTGCATTGGAAGCGGCAATACGTTCGATACCTTAGGGTTATCTCGCCAGCATGTGGCGCTTGGGCGTTAAGATTGAACAAGGCGCACTGAGTTTTTGACACGCGCGCGACCCTCAAAGAGTGGCAAACTACAGCAGTCCAAACGCTAAAACTCGGTGAAATCGCGCATGGAATCCAGGTGCGCGGTCACTTTTCTCTGCAGGAAGTGCAGGTTCCAACTCGCGAAATGGGATTCCTTGTACGGCACCGGCAACCGGTGGATCGCGGAACGAGTGGTGTAGAAGTCGTGGCGGATTTTCATGATGCGTTGCACCAATTGCTCGGGACTCCAGTGCATCGGCTTGAAATGGCAGGAGAGGCCAGGCCAGCGCTCCATGTTGGGCTCGTCCAGCAGACGGCCTTCTTCCTTGAATTTCTGGTGCATGGCGGTGCCGCGCAGAGGCACCAGAATATTGAAATAGGCAGTGTGCACCTTATAGTCATGCAGGAGACGAAGAGTGGCGTCGAAGACGGTGTCATCGTCGGAGTCGGAGCCGAAGACGAAGTTGAGCGAGTAGCTGATGTCGCGCTTGTGCAGGTTGTGAATCACGCGAGAGTATTCGGACGCTTTATTGAAATTTTTGTGCATAGTGGCCAGCGTTTGCTGGCTGATGCTCTCGACCCCGGTGTTCACATGCAGCAACCCCGAGCGCTTGGCCAGGTCCATGAACTTTTCGTCGAGGCAATAGTGCGCCGAGAACAGCGTGGACCAGCGGACCTTCAACGGGATCAACGCTTCCATGAGTTCCATAGCGCGCTCGACGTTGCCGGCAAACTGGCTGGCGGCGAAGAAAATGTGCCTGCTGCCGCAGCGTTTTATATCGTCAACCACCTCGGCGGTCGGCCGATAGCGATAGCCGTAGTCGCCATTCAGGCGGCGCTCGGCGCAGAAGTCGCAAACGTACGGGCAACCGCGAGACTGCTGGATGACGTACGGCCGGTACCACACGTATTTTGCCGGATTGAGCAGGTCCCACCGGGGCGCCGGCATGTGCTCCAGACTGGCGACCGTCTCTCGGCGATAGAACTTTTTCAGCCGTCCCGCTGCCGCGTCCTCGAGCATTTTGGGAAACACTTCCTCCGCCTCGCCGATGCAGACGGCGTCGGCGTGTTCCGCGACTTCATCCGCGTAGAAGGTACAGTGCGGGCCGCCCATCAGGACGGGGACTCCCCGGCGGCGGAATTTTTCGGCGATCTCGTAACCGCGCAACGAGGTGACGGTGCGGATGGTAATGGCCACGACATCCACGTCGGCGTTGAAGTCGATCTCCTCGGTGGCATCATCGACCAGAGTGATCTGCCACTCCTTTGGAGCGAGCGCGGCCAAGTAGGGAATCACGGCCCCGACCAGCTTTCTCTTCCGTAGCTTGTAGGGTTCGAGCAGGCCTCGATAACGATAGCCCGTGGCCTGAGTGATCAGGAGTCGCGGCATGATGGAAAATGTCCTCTCAAGGGATCTTTCAAGGTTCACATTTGGCGTGAGATAACTGATGTGACGCACGACACGTAGGGCAGTTTACGCAAACACTACTGCTCTGCGCCCCTGGAATCAGCTTACGTCGATCACCATGAGGGTGATATCGTCCTGCTGCGCCTGCGAGCCCGGAGGCCACGCGCGCACTTCCGCAAGCATTTGTTGCAATAGCTCGGCGGGCGGGTGCGATTGATTCTTGCGAATTACTTCTTCGAGCTTGCGGTCGCCAAAGGATTCACAACGAGCATTCTGTGGCTCAGTCAGACCATCGGTGTACAACACAAGGCGCTCTCCAGAATGGATGGCAAACTCGCGAACGGGATAGTCGGGATCGGGGATGATTCCGAACAATAAGCCGTTGCTTTCGATGCGCTCCAGCTTGCCGTCCTTCCAACGCAGAAGCGGGGGATGGCCGGCGGCCGAATACCAGGCCTTGCTGCGTTCCGTGTCGATCCACAAATAGGCGGCCGAGACGTATTGTTCGTGGATTTGCTTGAAGAGGATGCGATTCAACTCGCGCAAGACTTGTCGCGGGTCATCGGCGCAAGATTCCACAGACTGCATCGCTACTTTGATCATAGAGGCAATGAGCGCGGCCGGTACGCCGTGCCCGGTCACGTCAGCGACCAGCAGGCCCAAGCGCTTTCCATCGGCGCGAACGAATTCATAGAAATCGCCAGCGACTGCGGCCATCGGCTGGTAGGACACGGCAATCTGGATATTTTGGATTTCCGGAACGGCGGCAGGAAGAATCGAGGACTGCAACTGGCGGGCGACTTCCAGTTCCTTTTCAAGGGAGAGCAGGCGGCGCTCATGGACAAACACCATTTCCACTCCCACGTATCCGAGCGACAGCAAGAAGGCCGCGAAACCGAGATCGTTTACGACGGCAGGGGTGTTGTAGTTCAGGGTGCGGGAGAGGTTGATCCACAGAGCCACGCCGACAAAGATCAACATGCCGCCGCCAAGAACGCGCCGGTTGAGCAAAACCAGAAACTTGTCGGACAGCTTCTTGAATGTGAGAACAGCGAGCAGCACCAGAAGCCCAATGACAGTGACTACGTAGTTGTAGCCGATGAATTTGCTTTCCGAACCGCCGAAAATGACGCAGCCTACCCCAGCTATGGCGACTGCGATGCCCGCGACGATGATGCTGTGGATGACGAGTCGAAGGCGCCCGACGCTCAGTTCCAAAAATGCAAGGAATGCGACGACCACGGTCAGGTAGGCGCTTATGGCGTTCACGTAGGGGAGACTGGTCTGAAGCCAAGGCGGCAGCACGGCGACGATCTGCGGCGTGTGGGTCAACAATCCCGTGCCGTACATGGCGCTCCAAATGCCTAGCCACAAGAACAGGCGCACTCCGGTGCGTCGGATAGCGGCGATGGCGCAGGCCACCAAGCCAATCGACAGGAACACCGTGCCCGAAATGATTTCGAGCAGTTCTCCGCGGGCGTTAACGAGTGCCTGATCCTGCAACGACGCACCTGGCGGGTGACTCGCGAAGAGAGGCAATGGAGCGGCGAGCAACCCTTATTCCAGCTAGTACGCACTTGGAGGCGTGTTCACAGTGATGGTGGTCACGTGGGAGTGAAAACCAGCGGCGTAAAGCCGCTGCTACACTAGCTAGGTGTCACTCATATCTCAGGGCTTCCACGGGATCAACCTTTTCGGCGCGGTGCACCGGTACCCAACAGGCGAGCAGCGCTACGCCCACAAACAATAGGCCAACCGCCACCAGCGTTGCCGGGTCGCTGGGCTGCACCTCAAACAGGAAGGACTCGAGCACACGCGACAAAACCATAGCCAGCGCTACTCCGGCAACCACGCCGGCTGTGATCAATCGCAAGCCCTCGCCGAAAACCAGTTTGCGAATGTCCTTTGGTTGCGCGCCCACCGCGCTGCGAATCGCCAACTCTCGGCGCCGCGAAGTGACCGACAGTGAAAGCACGCCGTAAATTCCCACCAGGGTTAAGACGCTACCGACAACTGCGAAGCCGACGAGCAGTTGCATGGCAAAGGTGCGCGAAGCCAGCGATTCGTCGCGAATCTGTTCCAAGGTCTTCACGTTTTCAATCGCGGCCGTGGGATCCACTTGGTGGAGTGCGCGTTCCACAGCGAGGACCACCGCGCGCGGGTCCGCCGCAGTCCGCACCACTAGATGCTTCGAAAACGCGTTCGCCTGCCACAGCGGCAGGTAAATCTCCGAAGACGCCGCGTGAGTCAAATCGTCGTTTCGGCTGTTGGCGATCTCGCCGACAATTTCGATGCCGGGTTTATCGCGACCGTCTAGCCAGAATTTGCGTCCAACCGGAGATTGATGTGGGAAGTAACGATCGGCAAAGGCCTGGTTCACGATGGCTACCTTTTGTCCCTTGTCATCGTCCGTCGAACGAAAGTCTCTGCCATCCAGGAGTGCCTCGCCCATCAACTTGAAATAGTCGGGCGTGACGGCGCGCAGCGGTAGTGCAGTCTTATCGCTTTCTTTGACAGCGGGAGGCTGGCCCTCAATCTCCAAGGTGGCCGGCCAATTATTTCCGGTCAGCGGCACTCCCCAGGCAAAGGCGGCGTATTGCACGCCGGGGATCGCGGCCACGCGCTCGAGGGCTTGCCGGTGGAAGCTGTTCCAGTTGGAGTAGTCCACCTCGGTGACGCTCATGGTCAAGATGCGGCTCGTGTTGTAACCGGAAGGCACCGCTGCGATTTTCAGCATAGTGCGAATCAGCAATCCTGCGCCCACCAAGAGGGCCAAGGTCAATGCCGTCTGCGCGATGGTGACGCCGCGCAGAAGCCGGCGTTCCCCTGAGCCAGCTGTGCCTTTAGGCCCGGCGCTCTTCAGAACGTCCATGGGATCGAGGCGAAAAGCGCGGAGCGCGGGAAGAATGCCGGCGAAAACAGAAGCCAGTACCGCCGCGCCGAAACTCCAGGTCAAAAGTGTCCAGCCCGCGGTCACTCCGTCCAGCCGTGGCACGGCTTGGCGGGCAATCCACTGGAGCACCTTGACACCGCCAAAGGCCAGCAAGAGTCCAAATGTCCCTCCCGACAACGCCAGTAGCAGGCCCTCGGTCAAGACTTGACGAAATAGCGCAACACGACCCATACCCAGTGCGCCGCGCACCGCATATTCCTGTTGACGCTGCAGTCCGCGGACCAGCAGCAGCGCCGCCGCATTGCCACATCCAATGAGCAGTACCAGAGCTGCGGCGCCGAACAGCGGCAGCAAAATCCGGCGGCCGTCGCGATTCATTTCGTCGGTCAGCGGGTCCAGGTGAGGCGTGAACCCTTCAAACTGTGGTTCACCTTGGGCCTCGCGGGCCACCAGCAGGGCTAGCTCTTCTTGCGCTTGGCGCTGCGAAATTCCCGGTCGGACGCGCGCCACGACGTCCCAATACGGCGCGGTCAAGGCCTTGGGGTCGGGCTGCGCCGCAGCCCAAAAATCCACCGTGGCATTCACGTTGTAATTTGGTTCTTTCGCCGCACCCGGAGAGGGAAGGAAGCGTACCCCCGGCTGCATCACGCCGATTACAGTGGGAGGCACGTCCCAGCGGGAGATGTGTACGGTTTTACCGATAATCTGAGGGTCTCCGTTGAAGGCGCGCTGCCAAAAGTCGTATCCGAGGACAATCACTTTGGTTGACCCCGACGAAAAGTCAGAATCCTCGAAGGTGCGTCCGACGATGGTTTTCAAGCCCAGCACTGGAATGTAATCTCTGGTGACCAACATGCCCTGCATTGACTGGCTGCCGTCGCCTCGAACAAGAAAGTTGAATGTCCAACTGTAGGCGGCGATTCCTTCGAATGTCGTTGCCTTCTTCTGCCACTCAGTCCATTGCTGCGCTGGCCACGCTCGTGGATCGTCCATCTTCTGGCCGTCGGTGCGTGCCACGGGAACGAGCATCAACTGCGCAGGCTTTTTGTAGGGTGCCGGTGTCAGCAGAACGCCTTGGATCAAGCTGAACACCGCCGAAGTGGCGCCAATGCCGAGCGCCAAAGTGAGAATGGCAATCAGGCTGAAGGCAGGCTGCTTCAGCAGCATACGAACGGCGAATGGAAGATCTCGCAGCATGTCATCCCCCGTAACGGCTTCCTACACACCCGTTCCTCGTCACCTAATGGTAGACGTCAGCGGCAGCGTTCCTGTTCCGTGAACCGACGCAAAAGGGACCTTAAAATCGACACCGAACTGTCGTACTCCAAAAGGGAGGCTGCGGTTAGCCGAAGGATTGGGGGCGTTGCCAGAAAATGGGCCAGAGCTGAAGCAGATGGCGGCAGACGTAGAGGGTGTCAAGGAAAGGATTGGTGTTTAGAGGTACATAGGCTAGTTGCGCTTGATGATGAATACGGTTTTATCGTCCACCGGGTAATCCGGGGCTGCCTGGCGAAGGCGGTCGTCGCGTTGCACAGCATATTGCAGCAAAGCATTGCAAATATCTTTGGCGGGTTCCTGATAGTGTTCGCGCATGATGTTTTCAAGTTGGCGACGCTCTTCCTTATCGTAGCCGTCGTAAACGCCGTCGCTGTAAAGGAAGAGAATATCGCCGGGACTCATGAGTGTGAGTTCGGCGACTTCTGAGGAAGAGTTGGCATGGTTGCCGTCGGGTGGCTCCAGGGACAAGTAGCGGTTGCGGTCAGGGTGATCTTCGGGAATCTGTAACCCGAGGGGCAGGAATTGCACCATATGGCTTTTGTCGATGTCCATGAACTTGCGATATTCGGCGGAATAGACCAGCGGAGCAGGATGGCCAAAATTTACGAAACGAAAATGCCCGTAAGGACGGACCTCGCCGTAAAGCATCGTAGCAATTTCCTGGGCGAACTCTTTCTCGCTGCGGCCAAGGGCGTTGCGTGCGGTAACCGAGTAAGCCAAGCGCAGGTTGATGCGCTCGAACATCTCGGGAGTAGTTTTGCCGCGATGATCGAGCTCGGCAAGCATCAGGGCATGGAAGGTGTCGTGAACGGTGGAAGCGATTTTGGCGGCGATGATGCCATGGCCCTGTGCGTCTACGATTAAGACCCCGGCAGTGCTGTTAAGCTCGCGCAGATCCTCGGCCACCCGGATTTGCTCGGAACTGCGCGCCCACCGATAGCGGGATTCCTGGTCTGGTTGATAGTCCTGGCGCGATTTAAGCCACTGCACGTGATCGTCGACGGAATTGCGCGGAGGGACGCCGGCGGGGAGTGGCGCGAGGTAATCTTTGGAAAGCCTGAGCGCGCGTTGAATGCGGGCGTCGATGTTGTAGCGCTGCTGAAAATTGATGTATTCGAAAAGATCGCCGCCGACCGTTCCGGCAGGCACGGAATTGCCGTACATCTCGATACCAGGAAGATGAGGGATCACGCCTTCCACGGGCATGAGGCGCTTGCGGAGATATTCGTCGATACTGGGAACGCTATCGGTCTTGGCCATAAGAAAATTCTAGCGCCATACGGAGTGGCTCCGGTGAATTTTATGCCGTCCCGGCCAAAGGGTGACGCTTGCTGAAATATTGGGTCGCCATTAGTATCTGGCCCGGGGCCGAAGATGACTGGGGATACAACTTTTCGTGACGACTTTGTAAGGGCGTTAGCGAAGCACAAGTATTTTTTCCTGTTCTTGTTTCTGCTGGCATCTTTGCTGTTGTATCCATATGCCGAAAGTAGCGCGTTCGGCTATTACGCGTTCCGTGTGTTTGGCAGCACCACCATCGTGTTTTGTGTGTATGCCGCCAGTTTTCGACGGGGCCTGGTGATTGCCGCGATCATCCTGGCGATTCCCGCATTTGTGCAGCGGGGTCTGAACCTGACGATTGGCTTGCATTCGCTGGCGATTCTGAATGTGGTGTTGAGCTTCGTGTTTGACACGCTGATTGTCGTGGTGATCTTGCGCCGTGTGATTGCGCCCGGAAGGCCCAACTCTGAGACGATTTTTGGAGCGCTGAGCATTTATCTTCTGATGGGATTCGCGTTTGCGAGCATTTACGGAATGCTCGTGCTCATTCAGCCCCGGTCCTTTTACCTGGATCCGCTGACTAACCTGCACACGCATCCAAACCGGCTGGATTTCATCTACTACAGTTTTGCCACCATCACGTCGCTCGGTGCCGCCGGTATCACACCAGTTTCGGGAGAGGTTCGCTGTGTGTCGGTCATCGAAGCAATCCTCGGCGTTTTATATCTAGCAGTATTGATTTCGAGACTAATCGGCGCTTATCGACATCCCACCCAATAATCAGCCATTCGCAACCCGGGCCAACGAACGTGGAGGCGTTTGTCTGTCCGTACAGGTAGTCAGTGCAGTTACGCGGGAGAAACAACTGGACGTCGGACCAGTATTGCGGAGAGAAACACACCAGCATTCTTAGCGGGTGTTCATCCCAGCTAAAAACGCACGAAAAGTGTTGTGGGCTGCTATGTTCGGCGTGTTTTTGTGGGCGCTGCCTATACACGCGCAGCAACTATTACCTGCAAGCTCCAGTTTCTTCGATGTGGTGCCGGAGCCGGTCAGTTCCGGCAGCGAAGTCGTGGCGGTGAGCCCTTCCACGCCAGAAGCCAAAAACGATCGACTGTTTTTCCTGTTGCCGAACTATCTGATGGTAGAAAACCTGGATCACACCGCGCCGCTTTCGACGAAGACAAAATTTTTGTTATCCGCAAAAACCATGACGGATCCTGTCACCGTTTCTTTCTTAGGCGCAATCGCATTGCTCGGGCAGGCTCGAGACAGCGATCCCTCCTATGGGCAAGGCGCGCAGGGGTACGCGAAGCGTTACGCCACGGTGTACGCGGACTCGGGAATCGGCACATTGATGACAGCCTCCGTGTTTCCGACAATCCTGCACCAGGATCCGCGCTACTTCCAACGCGGCAGTGGCAATACCTGGCGCCGGGCGATGTACTCCGTGAGCCAGATCTTCGTTACCCGCAGCGACAGCGGCAAAGAGCAGTTCAATTACTCGGAAGTGCTGGGCAACGCCGTGGCTGCGGGAGTCTCGAACATCTATCGTCCACAGAGCCAGCGCACCTTAAGCAATACAATCAGTGTCTGGGGCACAGACATGATGCTGAATGCGTTGTGCAACGTGGCGAAGGAATTCTGGCCCGACCTTCGCCGCAAAATCCGCAAGCACGGAGCGAACTAGTCTCACCGAAGCGAATTCCCCTGGAAAGTTGCTGGGCGGCAAGTGAATAGTGCAGAATCGAGGCATGCCGCGTGAGAAGACGCAGTGCCGGTTTGCGCCGAGCATCGGGTTCGCTCTGCACCGGTGCCGCAATGGACAGTGTGC
>Ga0335073_10011098_pt1 | contig 12658 bp, 15 predicted proteins | sample Lox_Sample_22_FD_207093 | JGI IMG/M metagenome (GOLD analysis project Ga0335073, IMG submission 207093) | Soil microbial communities from Loxahatchee National Wildlife Refuge, Florida, United States - Lox_Sample_2.2 | ecosystem: Environmental > Terrestrial > Soil > Wetlands | place: USA...
ACCGCGTACAGGTGCTGCTCGGTCGGCTCGGTCGTGGCCAGGAACACCGTCCGTGCCCCGGCCGCGACCACGCCCGCGACCTGCAGGCCGGGGGGTGTGCACGGCTGGTCGTCAGCGAACAGCCGATGGGTGTCCTCGGAGATCGCCGAGCGCAGCAGCCGTCCGTCGGGCAGCCAGGCCGGCGTCCCCGGCATCAGCTGCAGCCAGGCCGGGTCGGTGTCGGCGTGTACCAGCGAGGTCTCGCCGGTGCCGGGGTCGAGGGTCCGGGTCTCGGCCAGGTGCTGGCCGCGCGCGAGCAGCACCAGGGTCGGCGGGCCGCCGCGCTCCCAGCGGGCCGACAGCAGGTACGGCAGCCGCTCGTCGGGGGCGCCGCTGACCGCGACCGTGGAGCCGTCCAGCCCGGCCACGACCAGGCGGATGACCGCGTTCGCGAACCCGGCCCGCGGGTAGCGCAGCAGGACCGGCTCCTCCTCGTTGTACGTGGGGTCGGCGAGCCAGCACGAGGTCACGTCGCTGGTGTCGACGCGGGCCACCAGCAGGTGCCGGCCGTCGGGACTCCACCAGAAGCCGTGATGGCGGTCCTGCTCCTCGGCCGCGGCGAAGTCGGCGGAGCCGTAGCTCACCTCGGGGTCGTCGTCCGACAGCTCGACGATGATCTCGCCGTCCAGCGTGACCACCCGCAGCGAGCCCTCGTGCACGTAGGCGACGTGGGCGCCGGACGGGTCGATGTGCGGGTCCACGCACTCCCCGCCGGCCGGCACCGCGCGGGTGTCACCGCTCTCGAGGTCGCAGACGAACAGCCGGCCCGAGAGCGCGAACGCCGCCAGCCGGCCGGCGGCGTCGGTCGAGTACGCCACGATGCCGCGCGCCGACTCGCGGGACCGCTCCCTGCGCCGCAGCTCCGCGGCGGGAATCACCTCGGCCTCGCCGTCGAGCAGCACGCGGGGGTCGGCCAGCAGGCGTTCCTCGCCGTTGCCCAGGTCGCACGACCACAGCGCGGTGTTGGGGTCGTCGGCGGCCAGCGCCCGCAGGAACAGCAGGCGGCCGGGGCGGCCCGGACCCGGGTCTGGCAGCAGCGTCAGGTCACGCGGGCGGCCGAGGGCGAACCGGCGGCTGCCCGCGTAACTTGCCAGGACCTCATCGCGCGTTGGCTGTTCCACGTCTTCCGCACACTCCGCTCAGGGTCAGGGCCGGGGCCGATACTGGAGGATGATCGTAAGGTAGCCTCCGCCAGTATCTATCAAGTGCCACCAAATGCTGCTCTTTGCCCTGTCATCTGCGGTCCGGGCAGAAGGCCGGCAGGAGGCGGGGCCGGGCCTGGAAGGCGGTCGTCATGGCGGTAACGATCCTGCGGAACGCGTCGGTGCTCGACGCGGAGAAGGGCGAGCTGGCGGAGGGGCAGTCCGTGGCGGTCGAGGACGGCCGGATCGCCGACGTCGGCCCCGGGCTCACCGGCCCCGATGACGCGCTCATCCTCGACGCGGGCGGCCGGACCGTCATGCCGGGCCTGATCGACGCGCACACCCACCCGGCCTCCGTGGCGATAAATTTCGCGGCGTCCGAGTGGCCGCCCACGTACGTGGCGGCGCGGGCCGGGCGGGCGCTGGAGGGCATGCTGTCGCGGGGGTTCACCACGATCCGCGACGTCGGGCGCGGCGACCACGGGCTGGCACGGGCGGTGGACGAGGGATATTTCACCGGGCCGCGGATGCGCTTCGGCGGCAAGCAGCTCAGCCAGACCGGCGGCGCCGGGGACTACCGCGCGCCGAGCCGCCGGGTCTACGAGGACAACTACTACGCCCCCACGATCGGGGTGATCTGCGACGGCGTGCCGGAATGCCGGCGGGCGGTCCGCGAGGAGGTGCGCCGCGGCGCGCACCACATCAAGGTCTACCTCAGCGGCGCGGTCGACGCCCCGAGCGACCGGATCGACTCCACCCAGTTCTCGATCGAGGAGCTGAACGCGATCGTGGAGGAGGCCACGGCCGCGAACATCTACGTGGCCGGGCACGCGTACACCTCGCGGGCGATCAACCGCGGCCTGGAGTGCGGCGTGCGCTCGATCGAGCACGGCAACCTGATGGACGCCAGCAGCATCCCGCTGTTCCTGAAACACGGCGCCTTCTACGTGCCGACGATCGTGGTCTATCACGCGCTGGCGGCCAAGTCCCGGGCCGGTGAGCTGCCCGCGGACATCGCGGAGAAGCTCGCCATCGTGACCGCGGGGGCCATGGGCGCGCTGGAGATGGCGCACAAGGCCGGCATTCCGATCGTGTACGGCACGGACCTGTTCGCCGACATGCACGGCCAGCAGCTGCAGGAGTTCGTCATCCGGTCCGAGGTCCAGCCCCCGGCCGACCTGATCCGGTCGGCCACGACCATCGCGGCCCGCCTGCTCAACCTCCCCGGCGAGGTTGGGGTCGTGGCGCCGGGCGCGTACGCGGACCTGCTGGTGGTCGACGGCAACCCGCTGGACGACATCCGGGTGCTCACCGCGCCGGACCGCAACCTCAAGCTGATCATGAAAGAGGGCCGGGTCTACAAGAACGAGCTGCGGGCTTCCCGCTGATGCCGGTGCCAGCCCTCGTGCCCTATGGTCAGCCTTATGACCTTTACTAGCACCCCGCGAGGCGGTCCCGGCCTGGCTCAGGAACGCCGCATTGTCACCGAGATCCCCGGGCCAGTGTCACGGGAGCTGCTGGGGCGCCGGCAGCAGGCCGTGGCCCGCGGGCTGAGCCACGTCCTGCCGGTGTTCGTGACCGCAGCCGGCGGCGGCATCGTGCTCGACGCGGACGGCAACTCGTTCATCGACTTCGGCTCCGGCATCGCCGTGACCACGGTCGGCAACAGCGCCGAGCTTGTCGTGGACCGGGTCACCGAGCAGGTGGCGGAGTTCACCCACACCTGCTTCATGGTCACGCCGTACCGGGGCTACGTGGAGGTCTGCGAGGAGCTCAACCGGCTGACGCCCGGTGACTACGAGAAGCGGTCCGCGCTGTTCAACTCCGGCGCCGAGGCCGTCGAGAACGCTGTCAAGATCGCGCGGCACGCGACCGGCCGGACCGCGGTGGTGGTGTTCGACCACGCCTACCACGGGCGGACAAACCTGACGATGGCGATGACGGCGAAGAACATGCCGTACAAGGACGGCTTCGGCCCGTTCGCGTCCGACGTGTACCGGATGCCCATGGCCTACCCGTTCCGCTGGCCGGGCGGCCCCGCCGCCTGCAAGGCGGACGCGCTGGACACGATCACCAGCCTGATCCATACGCAGGTCGGCGAGAAGAACGTCGCCGCCGTGGTGCTGGAGCCGATCCAGGGCGAGGGCGGGTTCGTCGTGCCGCCGGACGGGTTCATACCCGGCCTCGCCGCGTTCTGCCGGGAGAACGGCATCGTGTTCGTGGCCGACGAGATCCAGTCCGGGTTCTGCCGGACCGGCGACTGGTTCGCCGTCGACCACGAGGGCGTCGTGCCCGACCTGATCACCACCGCCAAGGGCATCGCGGGCGGGCTGCCGCTGGCCGGGGTGACCGGCCGCGCCGAGATGATGGACGCGGTGCACCCGGGCGGCCTCGGCGGCACGTTCGGCGGGAACCCGGTCGCCTGCGCCGCCGCGCTGGGCGCGATCGAGACCATGGGCAAGGAGGACCTGCCCGCGATGGCCCGCCGGATCGGCGACATCATGCTGCCCCGGCTGCGCAGGCTCGCCGAAACCCACCCGGAGATCGGCGACGTGCGCGGGCGCGGCGCGATGATCGCCATCGAGCTTGTCAAGCCCGGCACGCTGGAGCCGGACGCCGCGGCCACCGCCAAGGTCGCGAGCGCGTGCCACCAGAGCGGGCTGGTCGTGCTCACGTGCGGGACCTTCGGCAACGTGCTGCGGTTCCTGCCGCCGCTGGTCATCTCGGAGCAGCTGCTCAGCGAGGGGCTGTCGATCCTCGAAGACGCGTTCGCCGGGCTGTGACCCGGGGGACAGGCCAGGCATGACGACACAGCCGGAACGGGTCCAGGCACCCGTGTGCACGCTCGGCGAGGGCCCGGTCTGGGATGGCCGCGACCAGTCCCTGTACTGGGTGGACATCCTGGAGAGCCGGGTGCACCGGATGGCCGCCGACGGATCATTCAGCAGCTGGGACACCGGCCAGCCGGTCGGCGCCGTGGTCCCCCGCGCCAGCGGCGGGCTCGTGGTCGCGGTCCGGGACGGCTTCATGGCCCTGGACCCGGCTTCGGGCACGCTGACCACGCTCGCGGAGGTGGAGAAGGACCAGCCGGGGAACCGGATGAACGACGGCTCCTGCGACCGGGCCGGCCGGTTCTACGCGGGCACGATGGCCTTTGACGAGTCGCCGGAGGCGGGAGCGCTGTACCGGCTGGACCCCGACCTCAGCGTGACCTCTCTGCTGACCGGGGTCGGCACCTCCAACGGCATCGGCTGGAGCCCGGACGACAGGCTCATGTACTACATCGACTCGCAGGCCCACCGGGTTGACGTGTTCGACTACGACCCGGCTACCGGCCAGATCGGGGGGCGGCGCCCGTTCAAGGCGGTTGGCGAGGGTGACGTCGTGCCCGATGGGCTCACCGTGGATGCGGACGGAGGGGTCTGGGTCGCGGTCTGGGAAGGGTACGCGCTGCTGCACCACGACCCGGACGGCCAGCTGATCGAGACCGTGGACCTCCCGGCGGCGCGGGTGACCAGCTGCGTGTTCGGCGGGCCTGACCTGGACCGGCTCTACATCACGACGGCGGCAGGGCCGGGCGAGTCGGGCGGCGCGCTGTTCGTGTGCGAGCCCGGCGTGACCGGGCAGCCCAGCCACCCGTTCCGCGGCTGACCGGGAACGGGCGGCTGGGCCGAGCCGCCCGGAAGGGGGTCGTGGGTTGTCCGGACGGCGGCCTGGCGCGGTCAGCTGCCGAGCGTGCCCTTGCCGAGCGTCAGCGAAATCGTGTTGCCGGGCCCGGGCAGGGTCAGGTTGATCAGCAGGGTCGCGAGCCCGCAGTGCGCGAACGTGGGGATCGTGTAGGTACCGGACAGCGTGCCGCCGTTCAGCACGTTGAAGCCGGCCTGCGAGGACACGGTGATCGTCGCCGGCGACGTCTCGCAGGATGACCCCACGGGGATCGGCAGGCCGGCCACCTTCAGGCTGGTCAGCTTGATCGTGTCGGTGGCGGTGGTGGTCACCGCGTTGGTCGTGAAGTTGACCGTGCCGGTGGCCGTGCCGTCCTGGATCATCTCGGTGGTCGCGGTGACCGGGACCAGTCCCAGTTCCTTGAACGACCCGGTCGCCGGGGGCAGCGTGAGCGTCCCGGTCAGCGTGGACGTGGTCAGGTCCGCCGTGGTGGCGAGCGTGCCGGGCCCGAGGTCGATCGTCGAGTTGATCGCCTTGATGAAGGTGCTGCCGGTGACCGGGTAGGAAACGCTGACGGTCGTGTCGGACGGTGCCGTGGGCGCTCCTGGGCTGGCCAGCGCCGGTGTGGCGGCGGCGATCCCCGCCACCGCCGCGGCGGCCGTGGCGGCCAGCAGGGTTAAGCGTCTGCGCATGATGAGGGCTCCTTCCCGCGGGGTCCGCCGCTGCGATGCCGGCGGGTGCGTGTTACTGGCGAGTACGTTACTCGCGCGTAACATGCTCGGCAAGAGGCCAGCAGGCCCGGGCCGGCTCAGAACCCGATGGCCTCGCGGAGCAGCAGGACCGTGCCGCGGCCGGGCTCGAGCTCCGCGTTGAGGATGAGCACCCGGTTGACGGCGCTGGGCCCTCCGTAGACCCTCATCGCGCGCTCGTTTTCCAGCGGCAGGCAGTGGTCTTCGACCCGGCGCAGCGCGCTGGCCAGGTCGGGCACCACCTTCTGCGCCCCGGCGATCCAGATGGCGCGGCGGGCGCCGCCGGCGTATCCGGGCAGCTGGCTTCCGCTGGCCGAGGCGATCACGAGGGAGCCGGTTTCGGTGACCGCGTGGACGCTGCCCACGATGACGTCGGGGGTGGACATCAGCCGCCAGATCTCGGCCAGCTGGGTGGCGCGGTCCATGGTCTGGCCGCGTGACCTGATGGCGTCGTACCGGCCGCTGCCGTTGATGTCCTCATCGATGCCGGAGAGGCGGAGGGTCTCGCTGGCCCCGGTGAACACGCTGGCGCCCTCGGGGATCAGGTCTGCGACGCGGGCACGCGCGGCGGCGGCGTCATCGAGGATCTCGACGGTGAAGCCGTGCGCGGTCAGCGCGGCCGCGGCCCGCTCCAGGCGCTCCGCGGGCGCCGGGTCGGTGAACGTCACTGCCGGAATCGGGGTGCTCATTGCTCCTCCTGGACTGGTCGTCATGCCTGAGCTGGGTCACTGGGTATGACGGTGCAGCCCCCCGGAATGTCAGGCGGCGCGCTCCCGGCTCACGAATCCAGGGCCGCGGCGAGGCCCGGCGTCACCTGCTCCTCGGCCCTGTCGCGCCTGGCATACAGGTCCCAGCAGCGCCCGGCGAGGTCACCGGCCGCGACGACGGGAACCTCGCCGTTGCCCCACGCGGACGGGTTGCGGGCGGCCGCGCTGCCCTCGATGAGCGCCCCGATCACCAGGGTTCCTGCGTAGACGTTCTTCGGCCCCAGTTCCGCGTTCAGGGTGTGAACGTAAGTTCTCAGGCTCGACAGGACCATGCCGCCCGCGAAGCGCGGCATCGGGTACTTGGCCGCCGCCCCCATCGCGAACAGCAGCCCGCCGTCGCCGCGCTCCAGCATTCCCGGCAGCACCCGCCCCACCAGTGCGACCGGCGTCAGGACGTACAGATCGAGGAGCCGGGCCACCGCGGCGACGTCCAGCTCGGACGGGCTGCCGCGCAGGTGCTCGCCCGGCGTCGGGCCGTACTCCAGCACGTCGACCGGGCCGAAGCGGGCCTGGATCTCGTCGACCGCGCGCAAGGCCGCCGCCGCGTCGGTGAGATCGGCCGTGAATCCGGCCGCCTCCACTCCCCCGGCCGCGAGGTCGCCCGCCATCGACGCCAGGCGGCTGGCGTCCCGCGCCACCAGCGCCACGCGGAAGCCTTCCCGCCCGAACCGCCGGGCCACGGCCATGCCGAGGCCGGGGCCAGCGCCGAAAATCGCGATCGTCTTCATGGAACGCCTCCTCGCGGCTTGCTATAATCGGAACCGGAATTACGCTTCCGCTCACGTCCGACGATACGGAACCGAGATTCCGTTTGTCAAGACGCCGCCGGGAGCAACGCCGACAATGACCGACACCGACCGCCCGCTGCGGGCCGACGCCCGCCGCAACCGCGAGAAGATCATGGCGTCGGCCGCGGAGCTGTTCGCGAGCCGCGGGCGCGAGGCCCAGATGGAGGAGATCGCCGCCCATTGCGGTCTCGGCATGGGGACCCTCTATCGTCACTTCCCCAGCAAGCAGGCGCTGCTGACCGCGATGGTCCGCGAGCGCTTCCGCGGAATGGCGGACCTCGCACGCGCCGCGGAGCAGATCGCCGATCCTGGCGAGTCCTTCGAGGTGCTGCTGAGCAGCTACCTCGAGGCCGCCGAGGGAGACGCTAGCTTCCAGCTCGCGCTCATGGGGTCGGGGGACGTCGAATGGCAGGGCATCAGCGAGGAGAAGGCCGAGTTCGGTGACGCCGTGTCCCGCATCATCGAGCGTGCCGTCGCCGCCGGGGCGGTGCGCGGCGACCTGACCTACCCGGACTTCATCCTGCTGTCGCGCGGCGTGATGTCGACGATGTACTTCAAGCCCGCCGGGAACGCCGACTGGCGCCGCCACCTCGAGCTGACCCTGGCCGGCATACGCAGAGCCGCGACCCGCGCCCGCCGCTGAACGCGGGATCGCCGCCGCCTGCCTGATGAACGGCCTAGACCCAGCCGAGGAAGCTCAGCACGTCGTGTGCCACGGCCCCGATGGGACGGTCGTTGCCGATGACCACGTCTTCGACGCCGACTCCCTCCTCGGCCTCGAGTGCTGACGCTGCCTCCCGCAGATCATCGCGCCGGCCGCTGGTGACGTCGCCGGCCAGCCGCCGCTCGATGTCCCCCAGCCCGACCTCCAGGCGCACCACGCGCAGCGGAAGCCCCGCGGCCTCCCGCACGCCGCGCACCTCGCCCGCGCTGCGGACAAAATAGGCCAGGACGAACAGCCGGATCCCGGCCTGCCGGTAGTTCGCCGCCACCGCCGACAGGTTCTGCAGCATCAGCGCGAATTCGGCCGCGCGATCTTCGCTGCCGGTCCCTCCCCAGCTGAGGTAGTCCAGGTCGAGCAGCGCGTACGGCTCGCCCCGCTGCTCGAGCAGGTAGGCGATCTCCTGGGCGACCGAGCTCTTTCCCGACCCGTACACGCCTGTGAGCAGGACGCCCTCGGCCCCGCGCGTGTTCACCAGCAAAAGATTAAGGCCGCGAGGCGGGGCGGAGCCGAATTTCAGTTGTCGTGGCAGCCGGCGCGGTGATCCTGGGTTCGGTGCCCAGGATGCAGAGCCCTGACCTGACGCCGTCGGGCGGTCACCCAGCCCAGGCTGTATGGCCGGATCTGATCCACCAGCCAGCCACAGGGCGACCGCCATGTGCCTGCACCAGCATCACCATTTCCGCGTCAGTGACCGGCCCGCGCCATCGATTCTCAATTGGCTGGCATGACCTGTGCGGGATCGTCTGGCAGGCAAGCGCAGCTGTCAACACACCGAGCGCCGAGCATGGAGCGCCGGCCGGCGGGCCTGCTTGCGTAGTCCCCAGCTCAGGCTGCTCGGCCGCCCATCTGCCCGGCACGCCGGCCGACTGCTGCACGCAAGGACGGCTCCCCGAACACTTGCGCGATCTGCCGGCGCGCCCAGCGCATCCGCGCGGCCGCGATGTCCGGATGGTCGCCGAACTCCTCGGCGACCCGCTCGGCGCAGCCCTGCGGACCGAACCGGCGCACTGCCGCCGCGACAGCCTCCCGCACCTGAATGGCGCGGGGTTCATCGGATCGTTGCACCGCCGACACGAACAAAGCATCAGTGCGCACAACCGCGATGCTGGGGTCACTCCTGAAAGGCCGCATCGTGGCCTCCTTGCCCAAAACTTCCCTCTACCACAACATCACGAAGCTCTGACAATCCCGGTTCGCCATGGCCGCCAGGAACCCCGCCTCCATTGGAGATGAGTCGGACGGCAGGTCCTAAATACACCCACCTGGCCTAGCTGCCGACCCGTAGCACAATTTCGGTGCGGCACGGGTGGCGCTTCGCGATGAGTTCGTGAGCCGCGTACCGTCATCCCTGGTATGGCGCACGCACCGGTGAACGGCCTGCAGCTCTACTACGAGATCCGCGGCAGCGGGAGGCCACTCGTGCTGCTGCACGGTGGGCTGCTGACCATCGACCTCAATTTCGGACCGTTGCTCGAACCCCTCGCGGCGACCAGGCAGGTGATCGCGGTGGAACTCCAGGGCCACGGGCACACCGCCGACACCGATCGTCCAATGACCATCGAAGCTCTGGCCGGTGATGTCATCGCGCTGCTCGACCACCTGGGGATCGCCGAGGCCGATCTGTTCGGCTTCAGCCTCGGCGGCCTGGTCGCCTACGCCGTCGCGCTCGGCTTCCCGGCCCGGGTCGGCAAACTGATCGTCGGTTCGGCAGACGCCCACCGCCCGCCGGGCCGCGAAAGCGCGCCGCTCGACGACGAGCGCATGCCAACGGCGGCCGACTTCCAGGCGATGCGCGACGCCTACGATGCGGTCGCCCCCGACCCGGCGCACTTCGAGGAGTTCGCGGCCAAGACGTCGGCGATGGTGCACGAGTTCCCAGGATGGACCGATGAGCTGCGATCACTGCAGGCGCCGACGCTGCTGATCTTCGGCGACCGTGACTTCTCACCGTTGCCTGACGTGCTGGAGATGTTCGAACTCCTGCCCAACGGTCAACTCGCAGTACTCCCCGGGACCACGCACATCGGCGTGACACGGCGACCCGCCGAAGTGCTCGCGCTGATCACGCCGTTCCTCGACGAGCGCTAAGCGGCGGATACTCGCACACCGTGCGCGGGCCAGATACGAACACGCGAGCGTCATCCAGCATTAGCGCTGCAGCAGGTTGGTAATCGCGGGCACGACTTTGGTCACGATGCTGAAGTGGCCGAGGTCATTGAAGATAACCAGTTTCGCGCCCGGGACAAGTTCAGCGGTATGACGGGCATGGATGACATCGACCATCCGGTCGCTTCCCCCGTGCAGGACAGTCACCGGGCACTGGATGGCGCCGCGAGGTCGCCGGGGGCGACCGAGTTGCCGTGGACATCCTCAGGTTCCTGTCCGGCAATGAACACCGTCGTGGTCCCGGCCGCGACGACGACTTGGGAATAGGTAGCCTGAGGGGGCAGGTCCGCGGGGTTGATGAGGCGGATGGTCATAGCTCTAGTTTCCCAGCGCGTTCGGGCCGCTGCCGACGCGGTGGTGCCGCGAGGTACGCGATGGTTACTGGCCAAGCAGGCCGGCGAAGATCTCAGCGACCTCCGCTGGCGTGAACTCCAGCGTGCCGTCCCCTACCGACAGCTCCAGCCGCTGCACCGCTGGATCCGCGGTGGGCGTGCGGACCGGGGGGACCCAGATGCCCTGGTCTTCCGCCAGCCGCCGGGCGGCCTTGGCATAGTCGTCCCTGGCGACCCGCAGCAGCAGGTGCATCATCGGGGCCTGGGGGGGATCCGGGACCACCGTGATGCCGGCGATGCCTGACAGCGCGGCCGCGACCGCCCGGGCATGGCCGAGATACGAGGGGAACTTCGGCAGCCGCTCGGCGAGCAGGGTCAACGCCGAAGCCGCGTTCGGCCACAGCCCGTACAGGGTGCCGCCCATCCGCTGCCGCCATTCCCGCACCTGCCCGATGACGTCCTCCGGGCCGGCAACGCAGCACCCGGGCAGCGCCCCGATCCCCTTGTAGAACGAGACGTAGACCGTGTCGAACAGGGCCGAGATCTCAGCCGGCGTCCGCCTGTACCCAGCCGACGACTCCCACAGCCGCGCTCCGTCCATGTGCGCGGCGGCGCCGCGCTCGCGGGCCCACCCGGCCTGCGTCACCAGATCGTCCCACTCTGGCTGCTGGCCGCCGATGTCACGCTGCGGCAGCTCGAGCAGCAGGGCGGCGGGCGGCTCGGCGACCGCGGTCAGGTCCTCCATCGTGATGAGCCGATCTTCCTGTCCGGCCGGCCGGCCGATCAGCCCGTGCAGCCGCTGATAGGCCTGCCCCTCGTGCTGCTCGAGATGGCACATCGGGTGGAAGATGACCGTCCGGCGATTGCGGGCGTCCGCGTGCACCCGCAGCACCGCCTGCTGTGCCATGACCCCGGACGGAACGAACACCGCGGCCGGCTTGCCCAGCACCCGGCAGATCTCGGCCTCCAGATCGGCAACCACACCGCCCTGGCCGTAGGTGTCCATAACGGTGCCGGCCGGGATGGCGGCCAGCATCGAGGCCGCCGTAACCTGCCCGTGGCCCTGGACCGACCTGGTGCACCGCCGCCGCAGCGCCATCAGCTCTTCTTGATCAGACACGTGCCGACCCTACACAAAACAGCCGGTAAGCACGACGGGCAATTCGCCGCAGACCTGCCGAGACAGCCAAGCCAGCACGATCGGCACGGTTCGCCGCTGTGTTAGTAGGGGTCGCCGCCCCAGTCCTGCCGCTCCTGCACCCGCTGCTCGCCGGCAGGAGTGCCCCGGATGTCCGTGCGCGTGGTCACGCGCCGCCGCGAGCTCATGACAACGAGGGCGATGCTCACGATGGCGAGGATGATGCCAACCAGGAGCAAGATGTCGCCGACCTTGTGAATGTTGAACCCACTGGTAGTTACGGTTACCGCGAATCGCATGATGGCGCCGATGACCACGAGCACAACTGCAAGCCCGATCAGCCCGCCGCCTGTAGTTCTGCTGTACATGGGCACCAAGGCTGCCCACTACAACTCCGCTGAAACGCCCAGCCCTCTCCGGCCGGGCCGTGGCTGAAGGCAGTCGTGCCGCGGTCAGCCCTGGGGGGCCTCCGCGGCCTTTACCAGGCCTGCCACGATGACCGGGTACAGCTTGCGCAGCGACGGGTACACCAGGCGGCCCACGATGGTCCGGTCCCACGATGCGCCCCAGCGGATGAGGGTGCCCTCGGGTGAGGGGGTCAGGGTGACCTCGGCCCGGTAATTGCGCACCGGGATGCCGCGCAGAACGGTGTAGGCCAGCCGCTTGCCCGGCTCGACGTCGAGGATCTCCTCAACCGAGACGGGGTACCGCAGCCCGTACCGCTTTGATCCCTCCAGCCAGTAGACCGCGCCCTTGCCGTTCGCGGCCGTGTCGCCCTTGCTCCGGTAGCCGGCCTTGCGCCACGGCCCCCACTGCGGGTACACCATGACGTCGCTGAGGAAGGACCAGACGACCTCGGGCGGCACATGGGCAATCTGCTCTGCCGCAGCTTCCACCTTGCGCATATAACAGGTTCTACCGCCCGCCAGTCACGCCGTACAAGAGACCTGAGCTCGTACCGACCAGGCCGTGGCGCGGATGTGGAATGGCGCCGGCCGGAGGATCTGCTCGCATCGGGCCCGCAGGGCTTCGCGCTGCATCTGGGTTAGCTGGCTGACGTAGGCGCCGGCCGGGCCGACGCCGAGAGTGAATGGCTCCCACCAGTCGGTGAAGGTCGCGAAGAGGATCTGGACGGTCAGCGACCCGG
>Ga0335073_10011099_pt1 | contig 12658 bp, 12 predicted proteins | sample Lox_Sample_22_FD_207093 | JGI IMG/M metagenome (GOLD analysis project Ga0335073, IMG submission 207093) | Soil microbial communities from Loxahatchee National Wildlife Refuge, Florida, United States - Lox_Sample_2.2 | ecosystem: Environmental > Terrestrial > Soil > Wetlands | place: USA...
TGATCGAATAAGTCTCCGTCAAAATCACTGACGCAAACGCCGGCAGCACCCGAGCCCATGAACCGGTTCAATGGCTTCTCGAAGAACGCAGTGGCCGCGCCAATCGCCACCTGGTGGGTGAGGTTTCGGCCCACTGTACCGGTTCCGCTCTGCGGGTCGTAAGGCTCTCCAATTCCGGAGAGGAGTAAGAGCCGCGTGTTGTTAAGAGTCCACGAGGCCAGGAACACCAGGTCTGCCGGCTGAAAAACTTCTTCTCCTTGTTCATCGATATAGGTGACGCCCCGCGCTCTTTTCCCGCTTCCCCCATCTCCATGAATGACCCGCCGAACCGAGGCTCCGCTGCGGATGGATATATTTTTGCGCTCCTGGATGAGTGGTAACAGAGTGTTTTTGGCGCCGACCATGCAACCGAAGCGTTCGCAAAATCCGCAGTAAAAGCAAGCCGAGCGCGAGATGCCATCAGGATTGGTGTAGGGCTCGCTGAGGTTGGCGGCTGGAGTCGGGTAAGGATGGTATCCCAGCTCTTTGGCAGCGTTGTTGAACAGAGTAGAAAAGTAAGGAATCCTGGTCGGCGGCGTGGGGTACTCAGAGCTCCGCCAGCCCTCGAAGATATTTCCACCCGCGATCTTTTTCCCCCCGATGTTACCTGCCTTGCCTGAGATCCCCAGCATGCGCTCGGCGCGCGTGTAATAGGGCTCCATCTGGTCGTAGGTAACCCCCCAGTCTTGAATCGCGTGATCCGCGGGCAGCCGCTGGGCTCCATACTTCTCCACGGTTCGTGAAAGCAATTCAAAACAGTCTGGCAGGAAGCGGGAACTGATTCCGTTCCAGTGCTCGCCGGCGCCGCCCACGCCGGAACCCGGAAGAAAAGACCCGTACTGCCGCATGGGGAAGGCCCGCTGCGTGGAGTCGTGCCGCACCGTCACGGTTTCCAGCGAGAGATCCTGCATCATGTGCAGGCGCACCGCGTAATCCAGCTCATCCATGGTGCCGGGGTAATCTGCGGACTCACGATGCCTTCCGCGTTCCAGCACGGCCACCGTGAGACCGGTACGAGAGCCTAGCTCCTTAGCCATGAGCAGGCCCGTCCATCCGCCGCCTGCGATGACCACATCCACCGCGGGTAAGGTCTTCATTCTTCGTCCTCGCCGGGACGAAATTTGTCGCCTCCCGGCATCTCCCGCAAGCTGACCGGCTTGGGCCGAAATGCCTCACCAAAATGCTTATCAACGTCGGCATAATTGCTCATTCGTGGTCCGGGGTATCCGATCAATTGCCAGCCGACCATATCTGCATTTCCCCCGTGTATCGGATCGCAGAACATACCCTCGACGGTGTTCCGGCGTAGGAGCGAGAAAAAAGGAGTGCCCTCGATTTGCCTTAGCTTGTTGTCCTGTTCAACCGATGACAATTGATCGAAGCCCTTCAAGTCCTTTAGTGCCTCGCGATAAACCTGTCGCGGCGTCGCTCTGCCCTGGTAGCCGAACTCGGCCGGCGCGTTCTCCTCAAATGGTTCGCGAGTGTAGCGATAGCGATCCCGCCCCCAGGGCCCGGCCAATTGTCTGTCGATGTAGATTGCGACCCCGGCTTCCTGCGCCCCAGGGCCGGTTTCGTCGCTGGGAAAAATTCGGGAGGCCGCGGCGGCAACGATCAGCGCTTCCGGCTGGGTGAAAAATCGAAGAGGGATTCGAATCGATTGCGCCGTTTGCGCGAACAGTCGAAAAGGTTTGCGATCCAGGGAGTAGAGCAGCACACCACCAAGGCTCGCTGTCGACAGGGTGAGAAACTCACGGCGTCGCATGGCGCAACAGCATACCAGAGCAGGCTTGATTGCGAAGAGTAAATCGTCTTTGCCGGTTTCGGTCCCCAACGGTGATAGACGCGAGAAACCAGGTTGGCGAGCTTGCGGCGTTTAGGCAGCGGCACTTTCAGCGTCAGGCAAAGTATCGAAGAAGCGGAAAAACTGTTCCACGCGCGTCACCTGCGGCGCGCTGTGAATGCGCTGCGAAACTCCCACCAGCAAGAGACTTCGTCCGTCTTTCTGGTGGGTGACATACGCCCCCACCAGCGCGCCGATCCCGGCAGAATCCATGTAAGGAACATTGCTTAAATCGATGATGAGGCTACGCGAGTTGTCGGCTCGGACCTTGGCCTGAAAATCAAAGAGATTGCTGATCACAATGGGTCCTTGCAGGCGTAAGATGCGCTGTCCATCCTTGCGGCCGGGCAAATCCTGGATTACGAGAGGCTCCTGAGACATGTAACAATGTTACTACGGCTGTTAAGGGAACATCAGACGTTCGAAAAATCGGGGACCTCGCTCTGTGGAGAGAGTACAGTGCGGGTCCCCCTGAGCAACCTGTCTCTTTAAGTTTAACTAGCGGCGGGGGTCGGCTGAGGTAAAAAGTTGGTCAAGCAAGGTAAATTCATGTCAAGACTAAATCTTGGATGCCGTGGTTCGGCTCAAGGCAACGCCTGCCAAAACCCCGCCGGTGGTATACACTTCTCAACTTCGCCCCGCTTTTGAACTTTTCCTGGGAGCCATCACCGTGAAGCGATTCCTGCTGTGGAGCCTTGTGGGTTTTCTACTAGTTCCTTTTGCCTTTTCTCAGTCTCCGGCATCGGCCAAACAGCCCCTCACCATTGAAGCCATCTTTGCCGAGGGCGGTATCGGCGGCCGAGAGCCCGAAACCATTGAATGGAGTCCGGATGGAACCAAGGTTTCATTTGTAGAACGCGACGACTCCGGCGAGCACGGACAACTCTGGTATGTGGATGCCACGACTGGCGAGAAGAAGGTCCTGGTCAGCGAGCTCAAGCTGGCAAAGCTGGCCCCGCCAGTGGAAACCATAAAAGACGAACGCGAGAAGGAGCGCATCACGCGTTATCACATCGCCGGCTACAGCTGGGCTCCCGACTCCAATCATTTGCTGTTTGACTCGCAGGGTCAGCTTTGGCTCTATACGATTGCAAGCGGAACCGCTGTGCAGGTTACCTCCGCCCCTGAGCCGAGCAGCGATCCCAAATTTTCTCCCGACGGCACGCGTTTGGCCTATGTCCGATCCCACAACCTCTATGTGCGCTCCCTCGATGGAGGCGCAGAGAAACCCCTCACCCGCAATAAGGAGGGCGAAGATCAATATCTGTTGAACGGAGAAGTCGACTGGGTGTATGCCGAAGAATTGGATGTTCGCAGCAACTATTTCTGGTCGCCGGATGGCCGCGAGATTGTCTATCTGCAGATGGATGAGAACAAGGTCCCAAACTATCCGATTACGAACTACGCTCCCGTCCACCCCACCGTCGACATGGAGAAATACCCCCAGGCGGGCGATCCCAATCCGGCGGTTCGTCTCGGTGTGGTGAGCGCTTCCGGCGGCGGCACCAAGTGGATTTCCCTCAGCAGCGATTCCGACGTTTACATTCCACGCTTCGGCTGGCTGCGCGACGGCATTCTCTGGGCTGAAGTACTGAATCGCCCGCAAGACCAACTGGACTTGTACTTTGTGGACGCCCACTCGGGAAGATCGCGCAAAGTCCTGACCGAAAGCGCTCCCGACGCCTGGGTCTACGTGAATGACGACTTCCACGTGCTCAAGTCGGGAGATCGCTTCACCTGGCAGAGCTGGCGCGACGGCACCACTCAGCTGTACGTGTATCGCTTCGACAAGGACAATCCGCTCGCTTCTGATGCCCAACTGGAGCAGCAACTCACCAAGGGAGACTTCGAGGTACTGGGCGGCGACTCGCGGCCGCATTCTGGTATCGAAGGAATTGACGAAGAGGCTGGAGTGATTTATTTCACCTGCGACAAAGACGATCCGCGCCAGCGCCAGCTGTACTCGGTGAAACTGGATGGCTCAAACATGCGGCGTATTTCCGCCGGGGATGGAGCCCATGAATCGACGTTCGCCGCCGATGGCAAACACTACGTGGACGAATTCTCCACCCTCATGGCGCCCCCGCGCATGTCGGTTTGTAACGCTACTGGCAGCTGCCTGAAGGTCTGGAACTCGCGCAGCGTCGAAGCATTCTCGCGGGTTGAACCTGGATTTGCGGAGTTTAAGGCCGACGACGGCACCCGGCTCTACGGCGAGTTGCTTCTACCGGCGCAGGCCGCCGGCAAAATCCCGCTGGTTGTTTTCATCTATGGAGGGCCGGCAGATCAGACGGTGAAGAATAAGTGGTCCGAAGATGAACTCTTTCACGAGATGCTCGCGCAGAAGGGATTCGCCGCTTTCACCGTCGATAATCGCGGCACACCCGGGCGCGACCGTAAGTTCCAGACCGCAGTGCGCCACCAGTTCGGCCGGATCGAGCTGAAAGACCAACTCGCCGCGCTGGATCAGCTTTTCTCCCAGTTTCCCCAACTGGACCGTGATCGTGTCGCCATGTGGGGATGGAGCAACGGCGGTTCCATGACGCTCTACGCCATGACTCACTCCGAACAGTTCAAAGCCGGCGTCGCAGTTGCCCCAGTCACGGACTGGCGAAACTACGATTCCATTTACACTGAACGCAACAATGGCCTGCCAACGGATAAGAGCACAACCAGTTACGATGATTTAAATTTGGCCAAAGTCGCCGATAAGCTGCACGGCTCGCTGGTTCTGGTTCACGGCACCAGCGACGACAACGTGCACTTCCAGAACAGCGTACAGATGGTGGAAGGGCTCATCCAGGCGGGCAAGCAGTTCCGCTTCATGGTGTATCCGGGAAAAACCCACGGAATCAGCGGCACCACCGATCACGTCCATCTGTACCGCATGATGGAAGAACACTTCGAGCGCGAGCTGAAGTAAATGGAGGACGGGCGTCCACGCCCGTCTGCCCCTGAATGGTTGATTGAGAACGTTCGTTATGCAAAACCTGCAGCTCGGCGATTTCGAACTGACGGCCGTCTCGGATGGCATCTATCATCTCGACGGCGGAACATTTTTTGGGGTCATTCCCAAAAGCCTCTGGCAAAAGAAGGTCGCCGCCGATGAGCAGAATATGGTCCCGGTGGGACTAAACTCCGTGGTGGTTCGCACCGGCGAGCACACGGTCCTGATCGAAACCGGCATCGGCAACAAGCTGGCGGAGCGAATGGTCAAGATCTACGGCCAGCCGGCAAAGTTACTCGATAACATGGCGGCTGCGGGCATCTCGCCGGAAGATATCGACATCGTCATCAACACCCATCTGCATTTCGACCACTGTGGCTGGAATACGCTGCGGCAGGGTGACAACATCGTCCCCACGTTTCCCCGCGCGCAATACTACGTCCAGGAAGGCGAGTGGCAATACGGACGGCACCCCAGCGAACGTGATGCCATCAGCTACATCAGCGCCAATTACGATCCGCTCATCGCCAACGGCCAGATGACGTTGCTAAAGGAAGATCAGGAAATCGTGCCGGGAATTTCGGTGAGAGTTTTCCCTGGACACACCCGGCACATGCAGGCGGTGATCATCCAGAGTGGTGGCCAGACGGCTTGCTACATCTCCGACCTGATTCCCACCAGCTGGCACCTCGATCTGCCCTGGGTCATGTCCTTTGACCTGTTTCCCCTCGAAACCATGGAAAGCCGCAAACAATATTACGCGCAGGCCCTGCCGCAGAAATGGCTGACCATGTTTACGCACGATCCCAATATCCCGTGGGCGTATGTGGAGAAGGACGAAAGAGGAAAGATGGTTGCCAAAGAAACCACGTAGCGGCAGGTGTCCTCACCTGCCGGCCGAGCAGAGCTCGGCAGCACGATTCTATCCCTCGCGGGCGAGGGCGCCCGCGCCACACAAGCGGGCTTCGAAAAATTCTTCCACCCGGCTCAGAACTTCCGGCGCAGCTTTGGATTCATAAATTTCCTTGCGCAATCCCGCCCCACCCGGAACGCCGTGGGTGAACCACGACGCGAACTGCTTCATCTTGCCGACGGCGTCGGGGAGTTCCTCTTCGATCAGCATCTGGAAGTAAGTACGGATCATCTGGTAGCGGTCGAGCTCGGTGGGTTCGTCGTAAAACCACAACCGCGTGGGGACAGCCGCCCCCGGCCGTCCGGCGGAGCGCAGCTCCGCAGTCTTGATACTCGCGCAGTACTGCTCAATCTGGCGGAAGATCCAGGGATTCGACGGAGCCGTGCGGCCGATCATCACCGCATCGCAACCCGTTTGTTCAATCATGGCGCAGGCGTCTTGTGGAGTACGAATGTCGCCGTTGCCGATAACCGGAATTTTCACCGCGTTCTTGACCGCTGCGATCCACTCCCAGCGTGCCTGGCCGCTGTAGCCTTGCTCGCGAGTGCGGGCATGGAGGGCTACCGCGCATAGGCCGCAGGCTTCGGCCATCTTGGCCAGTTCGACACAGACGATCTCTTCGTCACTCCAGCCGGCGCGAAACTTTACGGTGAAGGGAACGGTCACGGCGGCGCGAACCGCTTCAAAGATTTTGCCGATGGCTGGCAAGTCGCGCAGCAGGCCGGAGCCACCATTGCATTTGACGACTTTCTTGGCGGGGCATCCCAGGTTCAAGTCCACCAGATCAAAGCCGCGGTCTTCGACCATGCGGGCGGCATCGGCCATCACCTGCGGGTTGCTGCCGAAAAGCTGCGCCGAGATGGGGTGCTCGTCTTCGTAGAAGTGCAGGTAGCGTTTGGCTTTTTGGTCTTTGGCACGGAGGACGCCGTCGGCCGAGGTGAACTCGGTCATGATCAGTCCGCATCCCCCCAGGTTGCGAATGAAGCGACGGAAGACGGTATCGGTGACCCCGGCCATGGGAGCCAGCACGGTTGCTGGAGAAATCTCGACGTCGCCGATGCGCAGGCAATCGGGGACAACGCTTTGTGTGGCGCGCGCGCCCTCGCGCGCGATCTCCCCCGAATTGTCCCAGAACTTGCGCACCTGTTTATTCTACTGCCTTCCTATTCGGTTCTCTGATATGCCACAATCTGCATCACATCATTATGGACGAGATCACGACCCCCGCCGGCCCGCCCAACCCCACCCCCAGCCATTGGATGATCCGGGTTTTGATGGCCGTGTTGCTGGCGGAAGGCGTTTGGGGGCTCATCGTCTCGCTCACGCGCGACCTGCTGGCGCCCTTTCTGGCGCAGCAACTCGGAGCCAGTCCGCAATCGCCGCTCTATCTGGGGAAGGGAGTCTATGACTTCGCAGCTCTGTTTGTTGCGATATTGGAGCTGTGTTTTGCGGGAATCGTGGCCGCTGGTCTCAACGCCTGGGTGAACCGCGGTCCCAAAGCGCCAAGGGTAAAAGTCGTGAAAGTACGCAAGGTCGTAACCAAGCCAATAGCACCCGCCGTCGCGCCGGCACCAGCCGGGCCTCTCTCCATCTTGGCCGCTCCGCCTTCGACGGTTGCCCCGGCACCTACGTTCCCGCCCCCGCAATCGGCGCGTACGTCCCCGACGCCGTCGGCCCCCGCGCCAGTATCACTACCGTCCTCCCCGACACCGGAGCCCATTCCGACACCTGCAGCCGTAGTCAAGCCGCCTGTCGCGCCCAAACCAGCTGTTGCACAGAAGCCAGCCAAGCCACAAAAACCCAAAGAGGTTTACTACAACATCGTGGGAGAACCCATTAACCCCACGGAAGACGATTAACCCTCAATCGCTCGAAACCCAAAACAAAAGCCTCCCGCAGGAGGCTTTCGTTTAGTCTGCGAAATCCGGTCATTTTTTGGCGGCTTCGCCAACCTTGGCGTATTTGCGCCGGAAGCGCTCCACACGCCCGGCGGTATCCACAAGTTTCTGCTTGCCGGTAAAGAACGGGTGGCAGCTGGAGCAGATTTCGACGTGGATGTCGCCCTTATGGGTCGAGCGGGTGGTAAAGCTGTTACCGCACGCGCACATCACGCGCACTTCTTTATAAGCGGGATGAATGGCTGCCTTCATGGTCTCCTACCTTCCTAGCGAGTCATTTGATTCTAAAGGATAGGGGAAAGATTCAGCAACGCCCGGGCCGGTCGAATCTGCACGTCTTGCGAAAGTCGCCGTTGACAACCGGCCGCTATTAGATCATTATTGACACTGTCATGAATGATCTAGTCGTCCTGGCCATGCTGGCCGACGCGCCCAAACACGGCTACCAGCTCAAGCGTGAGGCCGGATTCATTCTGGGCGGCGGCGACATGCACAACAACCTGGTCTATCCTCTGTTGCGGCGTTTCACCGCCGACGGATGGGTGACCAAAAAGACCGTACCCGGCGAGCGCGGCCAGACCCGAAAAAGTTACTCGCTCACCGTCGCCGGCAGGAAAGAACTCCTCAGCCGCCTGAGCAGCTTCAGCGAGGCGGACGCTACCAATGCCCGCGCCTTCCTCGCGCGCGTGGGCATGTTCGACCTGCTTCCGGCCGAAACTCGCGCTTCGATTCTCGATCTGCGCGAACGCTACCTGCAAGGGCGGACGCAGCGCCTGGACGGGCTGAAGAATAACGTCGAGCTGGGAGTTTTTGGCTCCGAGGTGGTGCGGCACCTCGTGAAACAGATGCACGCTGAACTGGCCTGGATCCGCCGCCTGCGCCGGCTGCAACCGGACGAGAAGAAAGCCTAAACAAGGAGTCGCTATGCACTTCCGACTGCTGGAAATGATTCCGTGGAATGTGTTCATCGTCTACTGGCTCATCAGCGCCGCCCGCCTCAAGCAAGTGAAGGTCGAGGAAGCCCCCCAGGGACGCGTCCTGCATATTCTGATCATGGTCGCGGCCGTCGATCTTATGTTCTGGGGCAACTTCGCGGTCGGTATTCTGAATCAGCGCATTATTCCCATCGACCTGAGGATCCTTTATACCGGGATCGCGCTGACCTGGGCCGGCATTGCATTTGCCATCTGGGCCCGGCATACGATCGGCGCGAACTGGAGCGGGCGGGTCACAGTGAAGGTCGATCACCAGCTGATCCAGTCCGGACCCTACGCCTTCGTCCGCCATCCCATTTACAGCGGGCTGCTGGTAGCCAACCTCGGCGCTGCCCTGGTTATTGGGCGATGGCGCTGCTTGCTGGCGATGGGAATCTTTCTGGCGGAGATGACGCGTAAGGCGTCAAAGGAAGAGGGGTTCATGATGACGGAGTTCGGGGAGCAGTACCAGGAGTATCGCCGACACACGGGATTCCTGATTCCGAAGTTGGGGGGAAGTCGAGGGACGGGGCCGACGATGGGAGGGTCGAAGGACCAGCAGATGTCGGCGTAACGCGCTGCGGAGCTGCGCTCGGCTGCGGCCGTCCCCGCGTGAGCCGAGGCAAAAAGAAAAACGGCAGGGCCGACCCCCTGCCGTTTTCGATGTAGAACTTTCTGGCCCGTTACTTCATGCGGTTGACAGCTTTTCTGAGTTCAGCCCCGGGGGTAAACTTCGCAACCTTGCGAGCAGCGATCTTGATGGTAGCGCCCGTCTGCGGATTCCGTCCGTTGCGGGCTTTTCTCTGCGAGACCGAAAACGTGCCGAAACCAATCAGCGCGACTCGATCTCCTTTCTTCAGGGCGCCGGTAATGGCTTCCACAGAGGTGTCGATTGCGGTAGCGGCTTGCGCTTTACTGATACCGCTGCCAGCTGCGATGCGGTCAATGAGATCGGCTTTATTCATCGTCTCTCCTGGCAGGTTTCTTTGTTCTCAAAAAGCGTTCTCAAAAAGCGCGGGGAGGGGAGCACTCCCTGAGTTAGAAACCCGGCGGCCTTATTTAGCCCCCAATAGAGAAGAAAGTCAACTGTGGAAATCCGCGCCGGATGCCTTGTTTGGGTCCACCCGGGCAAAATTGCCTCTCGTCGTGTGCATTTTGACAAAAAAGCCATTCTCCAGCGCCGGTTAGCGGCAGGAGAATGGCAGCTCGGGCGAAAATTGTCGGAAGGGACTAGACCGTTTGAACTAATCCCCCGAGGGCATCATCATCTCTTCCGGACCCATCTCGATCTGCACCGGGACCGACGGGCATTCACCGAGGATGGGTTGGCAAGCCGCGTCCGGACCCGTCCTCGCTTGTCCGTGCAGCCGCCTCTGCACCTTCATCTCGGAAAACTGCTCGGCCTCGGTTGAGCCGGCCAGCGCGGTCACGGACGACGTTCCGCCCGCAATCACCTGCGTGACTGCATCGAAGTATCCGGTGCCGACGAAGCGCTGGTGTTTCACCGCCTCGTAGCCGTACTGGAATTCGCGGCTGAATTCTTTCTCCTGCAGCCGTGAATAGGCAGTCATGCCGGCGAGTTTGTAACCCCGGGCCAGCTCGAACATAGCCAGGTTGAGGGCGTGGAAGCCGGCCAGGGTGATGAACTGGAACTTGTATCCCATGGCTCCCAGCTCGCGCTGAAACTTGGCGATGGTGACGTCGTCGAGCTTCTTTTTCCAGTTGAACGATGGCGAGCAGTTGTAGGCCAGCATCTTGCCGGGATACTTGGCGTGCACCGCCTCGGCAAACTGCCGCGCCTCTTCCAGGTCGGGATGCGAAGTCTCGCACCATAGCAGATCGGCATAGGGAGCGTAAGCAATGGCGCGAGCAATGGCGGATTGCAGTCCGCCGCGGATGCCGAAGAAGCCTTCCGGCGTCCTTTCTCCGGTCAGAAATTCGCGATCGCGTGGGTCGATGTCACTGGTCAGCAGGTGCGCGCTGTCGGCGTCGGTGCGAGCCATGATCAGCGTGGGCACACCCATCACATCAGCCGCCAGCCGCGCCGCCACCAGCTTCTGAATGGCCTCGACCGTCGGCACCAGAACTTTGCCGCCGAGGTGGCCGCATTTCTTGGCGGAAGAAAGCTGATCTTCAAAGTGAACGCAGGCCGCGCCAGCTTCGATCATAGCCTTCATCAATTCGAATGCATTGAGGTTGCCGCCGAAGCCGGCTTCTGCATCGGCTACGAGCGGAGCGAACCAATTGACGCCGTTCTTGCCTTCGGAGTGGTGAACCTGGTCGGCCCGCATCAGGGCCTGGTTGATGCGCCGGCAAAGGTTGGGCACGCTATCGGCAGGGTAGAGGCTCTGGTCGGGATACATTTGTCCGGCGTCGTTGGCGTCGGCGGCAACCTGCCAGCCGCTTACGTACACAGCCTGCAGCCCGCCTTTCACCTGCTGCACCGCCTGATTGCCGGTCATAGCGCCGAGCGCGGGGACGTAGGCTTCGCGCTGCAAGAGTTCCCACAGGCGTTCCGCACCCAGACGCGCCAGGGTGTGTTCAATATGGATCGAGCCGCGCAGGCGGTCGACATCTGCGGGGGTGTAGGGCCGGGTAATCCCGGTCCAGCGGGGATTTGAATTCCAGTCTGCTGCCGTTAAACCATTACTATTCATAGACATATCCGCGTTTCCCTTCTGCTCCATCGCTCCCTCTCCCCGGACTCCAACTGCTCTGCAATCCTTCGCGATTCTGCGGCTGAGCCAAGCCTTCGTCAAACGGAACGTTTCTATCGTGCTGATAGATTTCTGTTATCATCCATTCCCTACGTGATAATAAGACATTGTTAGTAGAACCGGTGGGGAAAGGACCCGATGGAAATCGATCAGGTGGAAACTTTTCTAGCGGTGGCAACTTTCGGCGGTTTCCATCGCGCGGCCGAGGCGTTGCGCATCAGCCAGCCCGCGGTGAGCGCCCGCATTCGAGCGCTGGAGGACTCCCTCGGAGTAAAGCTTTTCTCCCGCTCGCGCGGCGGCTTGATGGTCTCGGATGCGGGCAGAATCTTTCGGCCTCACGCCGAGCAGCTGCTGCGCATGGCCTCGCTGGCTCGCCAGGCGGTGCATCAGTCTCAGCCCGCCAGCAACACGCCTTTGCAGATTGCGGCGGCGTTATCCATCTCGGTGTATTTTCTTCCGGACGTTCTGAAGCGCTTTCAGCAGGCCCATCCCAACGTGATCATCAGCATTCGCCCCGGACATTCCAAGGAAGTGCTCGATATGGTGCTTAACGAAGAAGCAGAAATCGGGTTGGCGCGCTCCTTACAGCACCCCGAAGTGGAGACCATCAGCCTGCGCGAGGACCCGCTCCTGCTGGTGGCTCATCCCCGCCGCGGCCCCGCGCATGCCCAGAGGGCGAATCTGGAAAAAGTAGCTACCTGGCCGCTGATTTTCTACGAACGCGGTTCCAGCGATTGGACCCTCACCCACAGCCTGTTTCGCCGCGCCGGCCTCGTTCCCAACGTCGCTTTGGAAGTGGACTCGATCGAAACGGCGAAACGGATGGTCGAGCGCGGACTCGGCCTGTCTTTCCTGCCGCAACTCGCGGTGGGGCGTGAGATTCGCTCGGGCAAGCTCACTACGGTTAAGGTGCTGGATGCGGAGCCGCTGCAGCGGAGCCTTGACGTCATTCATCCCCGGCGCCGGCCGTTGCGCCCGGAAGCGCGCGCCTTCCTGCAAATGGTAAGAGACGCCGCTCGCCACAGCCCTTCATCCCGCAGCGGAGCCGGAAACGGCAGGAGCCCTGCGCGCCTGGAACGGTAGGCAAGCTTCGCTGCTACACCGAGGCGGGAGTCTCGTCTAACGCCTCGCGCACCTTTATTGCGAGTTTCCCCAGCTCGAAGGGCTTCTGCAGAAAGGTCACTTTTTCATCTCGGCCCCATCCCGGCGTCAGGGCGTCGTCCGCATAGCCTGACATGTAGAGCACTTTGATCTCCGGCCTCATTGCGGTGATGCGTCGGGCCAGTTCCGGACCATTCATCAACGGCATGACCACGTCCGTCACCAGCAC
>Ga0335073_10011100_pt1 | contig 12656 bp, 8 predicted proteins | sample Lox_Sample_22_FD_207093 | JGI IMG/M metagenome (GOLD analysis project Ga0335073, IMG submission 207093) | Soil microbial communities from Loxahatchee National Wildlife Refuge, Florida, United States - Lox_Sample_2.2 | ecosystem: Environmental > Terrestrial > Soil > Wetlands | place: USA: Florida...
CGAGGCCGGGCCGCGCGCCGTCCGCGACGTCGAGCACCGTCACGGGCCAGGCGGAGAACACCGACCGGACGTGTTCGGCCGCCTGCTCGCCGGACAGGTCCGGCGCGAACCGGTAGTTGACGGTGATCACGCACTCGTCGGGCACCACGTTCCCGGCCACGCCGCCGCGGATGCCCACCGCGTTCAGGCCCTCGTGGTAGCGCAGGCCGTCGACGTCCGGCTCCCGGGGCGTGTACCCGCGCAGCACGTCGAGGACGGCGCCGGCCTCGTGGATGGCGTTCCGGCCCATCCAGGAACGCGCGGTGTGCGCCCGTCGGCCCGCCACGGTGACCTCGGCGCGCAGGGTGCCCTGGCAGCCGCCTTCGATCTCGGCGGAGCTGGGCTCCATCAGGACGGCGAAGTCGCCGGCCAGGAGCTCGGGGCGGTGCCGGCTCAGCCGCAGCAGCCCGTTCCGCTCGGCCGCGACCTCCTCGCAGTCGTAGAAGACGTAGGTGACGTCCCGGCCGGGCGAGGTGAGGCCGGCGGCCAGCCGGAGTTGCACCGCCACCCCCGACTTCATGTCCGTGGTCCCGCAGCCGTACAGCCGGGAGCCCTCGACGTGCGAGGGCAGGTTGCCCGCGACCGGCACGGTGTCGACGTGCCCGGCCAGGATCACCCGTTCCCGGCGGCCGAGCATGGTGCGGGCCACGACCGCGTTGCCGTCCCGGTGCACGCTCAGGTGCGGCAGCGCCCGGAGCGCGTCCTCGATGGCGTCGGCAATCGGCCCCTCCTCGCCGCTGACCGAACGGGTGTCCACGAGCTGGGCGGTCAGCGCCGCGCCGTCGAGCTGAAGGTCCACCCGGCCAGCTTAGGTCACCGGGATCCGTGGGTCTCCTGCGTCGGGAGCGCCTTGGCCGCCGCGCGCAGCGCGGTCACGATCACCGCCACCGACGGACGGCGCACGCTCGCGGTACGGGCCACGGCGTGAATGTCCCTGGCCAGGTCGAGGCCGTGCGGCAGGCTCCGGACCGCCACCCGGCGTTCCGCCGCCGCCACGGCCAGCCGCGGCAAGATGGCGATGCCGATGCCGCGCGCGACCAGGCTGACGATCGTGGACATGCCCTCGAACTCGGACAGCACCGGCGGCGCCACGCCGGCCGCGGCGAGCAGCCGGTCCACGGCCTGCCGGGACGGCTCCCCGGCCGGCGCGGCCAGCCAGGGCTCGTGCCGCAGGGCGCGCAGGTCGACGGGCCCGCCGGGGCGGCCGGCCGGATGCGCGCGCGGCACCACCAGCATGAGCTGATCCCGGATCAGGTGGTAGCAGGTCAGGATGGATCCGCCCGGCTCGATCTCCTCGGCCAGGCGGCTGGTCCAGTCGTCCACGATGGCCACGTCGACCTCGCCGGACCGGACCTGCCGCAGCCCCTCGCGGGCCGGCGTCTGCCGGAGCACCAGCGAAAGCCGGGGGTGGGTGCGCAGGCTGCGGGCGAGCGCGGGCGCGAACGCGACGGCCGCGGACGGGAACGCGGTTACCACCACCCGCCCGGCCGGCGCGGCGGCCTCAGCGGACAGGTCGGTCTCGGCCTCCTCGACCATGGCCAGGATGCGCTCCGCGTGACCGGCCAGGCGCCGGCCCGCGTCGGTCAGCTCGGCCCGCCGCGCGGACCGGTCGAGCAGCGCGGTGCCGGCCTCCCGCTCGAGCGCGGCGAGCTGCTGCGATACCGCGGACGGCGTGTAGCCGAGGACCGCGGCCGTCCGGGCGATGCTGCCGCGCGCCGCGAACTCCCGGAGCAGGCGGAGCCGGTGCAGGTCGAGCATAAGAGAATCTTAGTCTCAGCGATAGATATCAGCGCTTGTACTTACGGTTAGCTCACCGCAGACTGGCAAGGTGCGCAAGGTTGCCGCCACCCGCGGGGACTTAATCCGGCCAGGTCCGGTACCGCGATAACCGCCTTGTCCGCCGATCCCGCCGCAGCCTTATCCGCCGATCCCGCAGCTAGGAAGTACCAGCTTCAATGGCTCTCACCGTCACGCCCACAAAAGCCACGCCGTCCCGCCCGCGCCTGGATACCGCCAAGGTCCCCGTCTCGGCCACGCTCGGCGCCAACGAGGCGATGGCCGCCCGGCGCCGCCGCGGCGAGCCGGTCTTGCACCTCGCGTTCGGCGAAGCGGGCCTGCCCGCGCACCCGATGCTGTGCGCGGCGCTGGCCCGGGCCGCGGGCTTCAACTCCTACGGCCCGGTGGCCGGCTACCCCGCGCTGCGCGAGGCGGCCGCCGGCTACTGGGCCAGGCGCGGCCTGCCCACCGACGCCGAGGCGGTGGTCTGCGGGCCGGGCAGCAAGGCCCTGTTGTACGGCCTGATCACGGCCATCGGCGGCGACGTCGCCGTGACCCGCCCCAGCTGGGTCAGCTACGCCGCGCAGGCGGGCCTGGCCGGGCGGGTGGCGCACTTCGTGCCCGGGCCGGCGGGCGTGCCCGACGCGGAGGAACTGGCCCGCGCCGTGTGCGCGGCCCGGGCGGCCGGCCGCCGGATCCGTTCCGTCGTCGTGACGCTGCCCGACAACCCGACGGGCCGGCTGGCCTCGCCCGCGGCCGTGCGCGCCGTGTGCTCGGTCGCCGAGACGCACGACCTGATCATCATCTCCGACGAGATCTACCGGGACCTGGTGCACGACCCGGCGGCGCCGTACACCAGTCCCGCCGTCATTTCTCCCGAACGAACTGCTATCACCACTGGCCTGAGCAAGAACCTCGCCCTGGGAGGCTGGCGCCTCGGCGTGGCCCGGCTGCCCTCCGGAGGGCTCGGGCCTGAGCTGCGGGCTCGCCTGACCGGGATCGGCAGCGAGATCTGGTCCGCTCCGGCCGGGCCGGTGCAGCAGGCCGCCGCGCTGGCCTTCAGCGAACCGCCGGAGCTGGCCGAACGGGTCGCGCTCAGCTGGCGGCTGCACGCGTCGGTGGCCCGGGCGATCGCGCTGCGGTTCGCCGCGGCGGGCGCCTCGGTACCCGCGCCGCAGGCGGCGTTCTACGTCTACCCGGACTTCTCCCCGCTCGCGGACGTCTTGCTCGAGCGGCACGGCATCACCAGCGACGCGGGCCTGGCGGCGCTGCTCCTGGACGAGTACGGCGTCGGCGTGCTGCCGGGCAGCGCGTTCGGCGAGGAGAGCGGGCGGCTGCGGCTGCGGGTCGCGACCTCCATGCTCTACGGCGACACCGAGGCCGAGCGCATCGCCGCGCTGAACTCGGCCGACCCGGGCTCGCTCCCGTGGATCGCCGCGTCGCTGGCCCGCCTGGAGGAGGTCCTGGCCGGCCTGACCGGCTGAGGCCCGCCCCGCGCGCTGTGGGGATCGGGTCGTCGGTTTGCCCGACGCCCGTGACGTGGCAAGATCGAGGATGCGATGCCCACGGACCTTACGGTGATTCTCGAGCACCGGCCGGGCGAACTGGCCCGGCTGGGAGAGATCACTGGCGAGGCCGGCGTCAGCATCCGCGGTCTGGCCGCGTTCACTGGCGAGGGCCGGGGCGTCGTCCACCTGCTCCTCGACGACGAAACCGTGGCCCGGGGCCGGGAGGCGCTCGAGCGCGCCGGGATGGGGATCGCCGACCAGCGCGAGGTGCTGGTCGTGAGCATCGAGGACCGGCCCGGCGCCCTCGGCGAGCTGACCAGGCAGCTGGCCGAGGCCAACGTCAACATCGAACTGGCCTACACGACCTTCGGCGGCGTCACGGTGGTGATCGCCACCGACGACCTGGCCAGCGCTCGCGCCGCGCTTCCCTAACCCCGCTTGAGGCTAAGCATGAGCGCGCGTAGCGGAAACGACTTGTGAAAGTCTGCACAAGGCGTTTCCGCGGAAACGTCGAGGACGTGGCATCCACCGTCATGACGGCCCGGGCCGATGCGATGTCCGCGGCAGGAGCGAGCCCTGGAGAGTCATCTGACAGATGCTCCAATGGCGTACCGGGCCGCAGACTGAGCGCTATCACGGGAGCCACCGGTTCCCGGCGAACATCCGCCAGAGGAGAAAACCGATGGGCACCATCACCACCCAAGACGGCACCGAGATCTTCTACAAGGACTGGGGCGCCGGCCAGCCGGTCGTGTTCAGCCACGGCTGGCCGCTCACCGCCGATGTCTGGGACGACCAGCTGTTCCTGGTCGCCTCGAACGGCTACCGCGCCATAGCCCACGACCGCCGCGGCGGCGGCCGCTCCGGACAGCCCTGGAACGGCAACGACCTGGACACCTACGCCGACGACCTCGCCGCCCTCATCGAGACCCTCGACCTGCACGACGCGGTCCTGGTCGGCCACTCCACTGGCGGCGGCGAGGTTACCCGCTACCTCGGCCGCCACGGCACCTCGCGGGTCGCCAAGGCCCTGCTCCTCAGCGCGATCCCGCCCCTCATGCTCAAGACAAGCGCCAAACCGGTCGGCACGCCCATCGAGGTCTTCGACGCCATCCGGGACGGCATCACCACCGACCGGTCCCAGTACTACCAGGACCTCAGCGCGCCTTTCTACGGCGCCAACCGGCCCGGCTCCGCCGTGTCCCAGGGCCTGCGCGACTCGTTCTGGCAGATGTCCATGACCGTCGGCGTGAAGGGCGCCTACGACTGCGTCAAGGCCTTCTCCGAGACCGACACCACCGAGGATCTCAAGAAGATCGACGTGCCGACCCTGATCATCCACGGCGATGACGACCAGATCGTGCCCATCGGCGCCGCCGCGCTGCAGTCCTCCAAGATCGTCAAGGACGCGACGCTGAAGATCTACCCCGGCGCCCCGCACGGCCTGGCCCAGACCACCGCCTACAAGGACGAGTTCAACACCGACCTGCTGGACTTCCTCAAATCCTGAACCGGCATCAGCGCACCGGCACCTTGGCGGATCACGCCTCCGGCAGGGTGCCGCGGCGTGCCCCGGAGAGCGCGGATCGCAGGCCGCTTCGCTGCAGGGCGGCTGTGGCCATCGCTACAGCCAGCTTCGTGATATGCGTCAGCCGATCTGGCCTCCCGGCAACGGCTCGTGCCGCGTGGATGTCGTGTCCTTGCCGGTCCGGAAGTCTAGCTGGCGGGAGCCATCGTCGGGCGCAGGGGCGGTCCGGCCGATCCGGCTGAGGTCCCCTGATCGGACTCGCGTCCGGGACCCGTATCGGCTTGTTGCATTCGAACGTTAGCGCTGCTAACGATATTCCTGGAGCCAGCGACCACAACCACAGGGCTACGCCAGGCCATGTCCAGCCATTCTCGCTTCACCAGACATGTGCCGCAGAGGCGGCCCGCCACCGGGGGAGCCGAACGGGGAGCCAACGGCATCTGCTGAAGCCGTTGTATCGTGGCGCCTTCCCTGACCCGCCCGCGGCCATAACGCCTGCACCGGCGGTGCCCGGGTCGCGGCAGCGCTAGCCGCCGATACAGACTTCTCGCACGTGCTGGGGGAAGGCATCGCAGCGGCACCCCAGGTCGTGGAGTGATCATTGCGGTCTTCCCGTGGCCGCGCGGACGATCGAGGAGGGCGCTTCAGCCCCCAATGACGGCCGTCCGTCCGTTCTCTCGCCGGACGAGCAGCTCCAGGTGCTGGAGGGCTTCGTCGGCGGCTATTACAGACAGCTGCACTCGCTCGGGCGCGCATTCCTGGCCGATTTCTCGATCCCGGGGGCCCGGAGACGCGACTTCGCTGAGATCATCGGGAGTAGGACCACATGGTCAGAAGGTGGCTGATGGGCGAAGCCATGCCGCAAGAAAGCAACCGGATCACGCTCAAGCGCGACGTGCGCGACCGGTTCGGCCTGCGGGTTCCGAACGTGCATTTCAACGACCACCAGAACTACCCGCCGATGCGCGAACGCCCCTACGCCGCGGGCGGGTCGGTCTACGGCGCCGCGATGCGACGCGCACGTTCCGGGTCCGGGCCATATCCCGCTGGTCACAACCTCGATACCGCTCGCATGCGCGCGCAGCCGGAGGACGGGCATCTGAAACGAGTTCGGCCGCGCGCCGGTTGTGCCGAACCTATTCGTGTCCGATGGCAGCGTGATGAACACCGAGGCGGCAGCGAACGCGGCGCTGACGGTAGTCGCGCGGCGCCGACCCCACCGAGGCACTGCTGATGGAGAGCGGTCTTCACGTACCGGGCCCGCCGGGTGGTTTGCGCGGGCGGGCGAGTGAGTGCGCGTTGCTGGATGACTTGGTCTCGGCGATCCGCCGTGGCGAGAGCCGATCGGTGGTGCTACGGGGCGAGGCTGGGATTGGGAAGACGGCGCTGTTGGAGTATCTCGTCACGTCGGCGTCAGATCTGAGGGTCGTACGGGCGGTGGGGGTGGAGTCGGAGATGGAGCTCGCGTTCGCCAGCTTGCATCAGTTGTGCGCACCGTTGCTCGATCGCATCGAGGAGCTGCCGGCTCCGCAGCGTCGCGCGCTGGAGACCGTGTTCGGGCTGAGCGACGGGACCGCGCCGGACCGGTTTCTCGTCGGGTTGGCGGTGCTAAGTTTGTTCGCGGCAGAGGCGGACCAGTGTCCGCTGCTGTGTGTCGTCGATGATGCACAGTGGCTGGATCGGGCTTCGGCGTTGACGCTGGCCTTTGTCGCTCGCCGCCTGCTCGCTGAGCGGGTGGGGTTCGTGTTCGCAGCGCGTGAACCGGGCTTGGAGCTCCAGCATGTGGATGGGCTAGATGTGCGCGGCTTGCGCAACGGTGATGCCCGTGCACTGCTGCGCTCGACGCTGCGGTTCAAGCTGGATGAGCGCGTCCTTGACCGGATCATCGCGGAGATGCGCGGGAATCCGTTGGCGTTGCTTGAGTTGCCACGCGGATTGACGGCGGCGCAGCTGGCTGGAGGCTTCGGGCTGCCGGAGGCGCAAGCAATGTCGGGGCGGATCCAGGAGAGCTTCGTACGACGTGTCAGCGCGGTCTCCGACGATGCGCGGCGTCTGTTGCTGCTTGCGGCGGCAGAGCCCATCGGTGATCCGCTGCTTCTGCTGCGCGCTTCGGAGCAACTCGGCATCGCGGTCTCGGCGGTTGATGCGGAAACCGATGGGCTCCTGGCCCTGAGCCAGCGCGTGACCTTCCGCCATCCGCTGGTGCGCTCCGCCGTATACCGAACAGCGACCATAGAGCAACGCCGGGAGATCCATCTGGCCCTGGCAGAGGCGACCGACCGCAGCATCGACCCCGACCGTCGCGCGTGGCATCTGGCCGCAGCCGCAGCGGGGCCGAACGAGCCGGTCGCCGTGGCGCTCGAGCAGTCCGCCAGCCGTGCGCAGGCGCGCGGCGGCCTGGCCGCGGCAGCCGCGTTCCTGCATCGCTCTGTCGTTCTGTCGGGCGATCCCGAGCAGCGGGTGCGGCGTGGGCTTGCCGCTGCCCAGGCAAGCTTGCATGCCGGCATCATTGAGGGCGCGCTGGAGCTTCTGGCGCTGGCCGAGGCCTCGACGCCAGACGAGCTGCAGATGGCGCATGTGGAGTTGCTCAGGGGTCAGATCGCGTTCGCGTCGAGCATGGGGGCCACTGCGCCGGCACTGCTGTTGAAAGCTGCCCAACGCCTTGAGCGGCTCGACCCCGAGCTCGCGCGCGAGACCTACCTCGACGCGTGGGGAGCTGCGCTGTTCGCCGGTCGCCTGGCCTCCGCAGGCAGCCTGGTTGAGGTATCCCGTGCCGCCACATCGGCTCCGCGGCCGACCCGCCCGCTCCGTCCATCCGATCTGCTGCTCGATGGGCTCACCATCTTCGTCACGGAAGGACATGCCGCGGCGGCGCCAGTGCTGAGGCGGGCAACGGCCGCGTTTGCCGACGAAGCGTCACCAGGCCAGGAGAACTTCCGCTGGGGCTGGATGACGACAATCCCGCCCAATATCCTCTGGGATGAGGACAGCTGGCATGCCATCAGCGCGCGCAATCTCAAGGAGGCCCGCGACGCGGGCGCGCTGGCCCGGCTGCCGATCGACCTGGCCGACTGGGGAATCTTCGTCGCGTGGTGCGGCGACTTTGGCGCTGCTGCCGTCGCGATCGCCGAGGCCGAAGCGATCACAAAGGCCACTGGGACCCACATTGCACCCTATGCCCAGCTGTTGCTCGCCGCGCTCCGAGGCCAAAGGGACGCCTTGCCATTGATCGAGTCCACGATCCGTGACGCCGGAACAGGCGGTCAGGGGCTTAGCGTCCAGTGGGCCGAGTGGGTGAGCGCAATCCTTTTCAACGGGCTCGGCCGTTACGACCGGGGGCTCGCCTCGGCCCAGCGAGCGGCCGAGGAGACGCCGCACCTCCACGTCACCCCCTGGGCACTGACTGAGCTGATCGAAGCGGCGGTCCGCACCGCGAGGGCCGATCTCGCGGCCGGTGCGCTCGAGCGCGTGATGGCGGCCACCGCGCCCTCCAGCACCGACTGGGGCAGGGGAATGGAAGCGCGCTGCCGGGCACTCTTGAGCGAGGGTGAGAGCGCCGAGCGCCTGTATCGCGAGGCGATCGAGAGGCTGGCAAGGACCCGGCGGCGTCCCGAGCTCGCCCGGGCTCATCTGCTCTACGGGGAGTGGTTGCGCCGCGAGAATCGCCGGGTCGACGCACGCGTCCAGCTTCGTGCCGCCCATGACCAGTTCGCGTCGATGGGGATGGAGGCATTCGCCGAGCGGGCCAGGGGTGAGCTGCTTGCGACGGGGGAGAAAGTGCGCAAGCGGACCGTCGCGACGCGCGACGTTCTCACTGCCCAGGAGCGGCAGATCGCGCGCCTGGCCCGCGAGGGCCTATCGAATCCGGACATCGGTACCCGGCTCTTCCTCAGCCCGCGCACCGTGGAGTGGCATCTGCGCAACGCGTTCACCAAGCTCGGGATCCACTCGCGCCAGGAGCTGACGCACGCGCTGTCGAGCTCCGGGTGATCACCGCCTGAACTCAGCCCTCGGGGAAGCCCCTGGACCGGCGCAGTTGCGTGAGAGTGTGGGAGGTTCTGTCGCGTCAGCCGCGTTCCGCCCGGGCAGAAGGCACTGACGCGGCAGCGTCATTGAAGGACAACGGTGCGAATGCCTCGCGGATCCGGGCGGGCGCGGCCGGCAGCCGGTCGATTGCGGTGCGTTCGGTCACGGACGCGTAGCAAGACAGCACGAACGATGGGCCGTATCTCCCTGCGGATGGAACTTCGTGCTCTCCAGGAACGCGGTGATCGGAAATGCCGCGGAGCACCCAGGGTGCAGCCCAGGGAGCACCCAGGGTGCAGCCCCGGGGACCAATCCCAGGGTCTCGACGGAGGCGAGTTTCTCACCCGGCGCTCACGCTTGCAGTCATCCATCACGTCACCAAGGAGGACTCACATGGCTACCGAGAGCCCAGCGGGCGCGGCGGCGATCCGGCCGTTCACGGTCGAGATTCCTGATGCGGAAGTCGAGGATCTGCGTGCGCGCATCGTGGCGACGCGTTTGCCCGAGAAGGAGCCCGTCAAAGATGCTTCGCAGGGCGTGCAGCTGGCGACGATGCAGGCACTCGTGCGGTACTGGGGCACCGAGTACGACCTTCGGAGAGTCGAGACGCGGCTGAACGCCCTGCCGCAGTTCCTGACTGAGATCGACGATCTCGATATTCACTTCATCCACGTCAAGTCGCGTCATGAGAACGCGTTGCCGGTGATCCTCATCCACGGCTGGCCTGGTTCGATCGTCGAGATGCTGAACGTCGTCGGCCCGCTTACCGACCCGACCGCATACGGCGGTAGCGTCGAGGACGCGTTCGATGTGGTGATTCCGTCGATTCCGGGCTACGGGTTCTCCGGCAAGCCGACGACAAGCGGCTGGGGTCCCGACCGCGTCGCCAGTGCCTCGCTTGAGCTGATGAAGCGGCTCGGCTACACGCGCTTTGTGGCGCAAGGCGGCGACTGGGGCGCGGTCATCGTGGATCTGATGGGCGTGCAGGCACCTCCGGAGCTGCTCGGCATCCACGTCAACATGCCGGGCATTCTTCCGCCCGAGATCGCGCAGCGGTTCGCGCCGGTGAATGTCGCTCCGGCGCCGGCCGGGCTCTCGGCCGACGAGCAGCGTTGCTATGAGGACCTGAGCGACGTGTACACGAAGGGCATCGGCTACGCCATCCAGATGCTCCTGCATCCGCAGACGCTCTACGGAATCGCCGACTCGCCCGTCGGGCTTGCCGCCTGGATGGTCGACCACGACGCCCGCAGCTACGAGGACATCACCCACGCGTTCGTCGACGGACGCCCTGTCGGCAACCTCACGCGGGACGAGGTCCTGGACAACATCACCCTTACCTGGCTCACGAACACGGGCATCTCCTCGGCTCGCCTCTATCACGAGAACGCGTATGGGTTCTTCGACGCCAAGGGCGTCTCGTCGGTGCCGGTCGCAGTGAGCGTCTTCCCCAGGGAGCTCTACCAGGCACCACGGAGTTGGACAGAGCAGGCCTACCCCAACCTGATCTACTACAACGTGGTCGACCGCGGCGACCACTTCGCGGCCTGGCAGGAGCCGAAACTCTTCTCAGAGGAGGTTCGTGCGGGGTTCCGGTCCCTTCGGTAGATGACCATGTTCGAGGATCTGCAGATGCCCTCGCTTGACGGGGCGGCCGAGTGGCTCAACTCCGAGCCACTCGGCCCCGCCGAGCTGCGCGGACACGTCGTTCTGGTGGACTTCTGGACACTGACGTGCATCAACTGGCTGCGCACCGAGCCGTACATCCGGGCGTGGTCGCAGGCTTACCGAAACGACGGACTCGTCGTCATCGGGGTCCACACACCAGAGTTCTCCTTCGAACACGAGATCGACCGCGTCCGCCACGCGATCAGGGAGCGAGAGATCGACTACCCGGTCGCGGTCGACAACTACTACGGTGTCTGGAGCGCGTTCGACAACCACTACTGGCCGGCGCTCTATTTCATCGACGCCGAAGGCGTCATCCGCGACCACCACTTCGGCGAGGGACGCTACGAGCAATCCGAGCGCATCATCCAGCGATTGCTCGGCGTGCAGCGCGAACTCGTCTCCGTCGAAGGGCGCGGCGTCGAGGCGGCAGCCGACTGGAACCGCCTCCAGACGCCCGAGACATATCTCGGCTACGGGCGCAGCGAGCGCTTCACGCCAGCCGACGGTGCCACACTCGAGCCGCGCGCCTATGAGCTACCAAAGCAGCTGCAGGTCAACCACTGGGCGCTGGCCGGCGACTGGACGATCGGGCGCGAGAACGTCGTCCTTGACCACGCTGGCGGCAGCATCGCCTTCCGGTTCCACGCGCGCGACGGACATCTCGTGCTATCTGCAGGAGCGCGACGGCAGATCCCCTTCCGCGTACTCCTTGATGGCGAGGCCCCGGGCCCGTCAGCAGGTGTCGACGTCGACGAGGACGGAAACGGCGTGGTTCGGGACGGCCGCCTGTATCAGCTTGTACGCCAGCGTGACGGGGTCCGCGAGCGAACGCTCGAGATCACCTTCCACGAGACCGGCGCCGAGGCGTACGCATTCACCTTCGGGTAAGGCGCTCGCCTCCAGACAAGGCGAGGCTAGCGGGTATCGCCCCGGAGTCGTCAGCCGGACCGCTTTTGCCCGCGACGAGTATCTCGGCGGGCAGAGGCCCAGCCTCGCTTCGCGCGGAAAGCGTGCATCGCCTGCCGAAGAGTTCGGCTGTGTCCCTGAGGGATCGTCTATCGAGACGGCTCAGTAACCAAGACCGTTCCCGTGCCGGGCACCCGGAGGCCACCAGAGCGTTCGTTATTACGAGCGAGCATTGAGCTGGATCCAGCCGGGTACGTACCACGCGAACATGACCCAAAACGCCGCGACGATAACGATCGAAGCCGGTGCGGGACGGTTGGCTCAGAGCGGGAGGAGGTCGGGGCGCTTGGGCGGCAGGCCGTCGCCGCTGGAGCTGCCGCGCAGCCGCCTGCGCACCCACGGGGTGGCGTACTCCCTGGCCCAGCGGGCGTCCTGGCGGCGCGCGGCCAGCCAGCGGGCCCGGCCGGGCATCCCGGAGGCCGGCGTCCCGGAGGCCCGCGGCGCGGTGGGGGTTGGCGGCGCGGGAGCTGGCGGTGCGGGAGCCAGCGGCGCCCGCTCGTCCGCGGGGACCGGGACGCCCAGGACCTCGCAGGTGCGCAGGGCCACCTGCCGGTGACCTTCGGCGGAGAGGTGCAGCCGGTCCGGACTCCAGGCGCGCGGGTCCTTCAGCGCCCGCAAGGACCACAGGTCGACCAGGTCACAGCCGTAGTCGTCGGCGATGCCGCGCAGGTGCATGTCGTAGGCGGCGATCCGGCCGCGCAGCAGGCGGATCACCGGGAACATGCGCGGATCGAAGCCGGTGAAGATGAGCACCCGGCAGCCCGCCGCCTGCAGCTTGGCCACGGCCGGCTCGAACTCCGAGGCGAGCACGTCCACGTCGGCCCCGCGCAGGATGTCGTTCCCGCCCGCAGCCAGGCTGACCAGGTCCGGAGCCAGCTCGACGGCCCGCGGCACCTGGTCAGCGACCACGTCGCCGAGCGCCTTGCCGCGGATGGCCAGGTTGGCGTACCGGAACCCGGGCCGCTGCGCGGCCAGGGCGGCGGCCACCCGGTCGGCCCAGCCGCGGAACCCGCCGTCGGCGTAGACGTCGTTGAGCCCTTCGGTAAAGCTGTCACCCAGCGCCACAAACGTGTCGATTCCGGGCATCAGGTTACTTTCAGCCATCCTCTCCATGATGCCATCCCGAACCGGGAGTAACGGGA
>Ga0335073_10011101_pt1 | contig 12656 bp, 10 predicted proteins | sample Lox_Sample_22_FD_207093 | JGI IMG/M metagenome (GOLD analysis project Ga0335073, IMG submission 207093) | Soil microbial communities from Loxahatchee National Wildlife Refuge, Florida, United States - Lox_Sample_2.2 | ecosystem: Environmental > Terrestrial > Soil > Wetlands | place: USA...
GCCGGTGACCGCGCCGCCGGGGGCGGACTCGCGGAAGGCCGTGACCGCGTGCTTGGTGGTCAGGGCGTACACCGAGATGATGCCGTCGGCGGCCTGGACGGCCACCGGGGCGCCCGCCAGGTTGCGGCCGCTGGTCAGCTTCTTCGCGCCGGTGAACCCGCCGCCGGGACTGGTCTGGTAATAGGTGTACAGGTTCCCGCCGCGGATCACGAAGTCGGCGGCGGTGCCGCCGCTGGTCACCAGCGCGGACTGCCCGGGGTTTACCGGGCCGGGCGGGGTGAGGCTGACGTCCAGGTAGTCCTGGTCGACGTCGATGGTGTCGCCGCCGTAGGTTTCGTCGTTCCCGCCGCTGAACTGGTGCGCGCGGTCGCCCGCCGCCCAGTCGGCGGCGGGGATCGCCGGGTCGGTCGTGTTCGCCTCGCCGTTCCACAGCGCGTCCCAGATCACGTCCGGCATGGCGTCTTCGGTGAAGTTCGCGACCAGGTCGGTGACGCCGGACGAGGAACTGCTGTAGATGCCGGACTTGTAGCCCTCGGCGTGCAGCTGCGTGGTCCAGGCGGACATGAACGCCAGCGCGCTGGTCTCCTGGGCGGCGGGGTAGGCCTCCATGTCGTAGTAGATCGGGGTGCCAGGCCCGAAGCCGAGGGCGGCGGCCTGAGTGACCGCGTCCTCGGCGGCGGCGACCGCCTGGCTGGCGGGGGACGTTATCTGATCGAACTCGGCCTGAGGGCCGACGTAGATGGGCATGAACCGCCACCCGGCCGCTGCCTGCTGCGTCACCCAGGCTGCGGTCAGGTTTGGCTGGGCGCACGCCCGCTCGGAGCCGCCGATGTAGATGCCGACCGCGCCGTAGGGTGACGTGCTCTGCCACGCTCTCATGTACGCGGCGCTCGGCGCCGCGCAGGCGTCGAAGCCCTCGCCGGTATCGCTGGTCGCGGTCGCGGGCACGTCCGCGGACGCGGCGGCGGGCTCGGCCAGCTTCAGCGCCGCGTTCGTGTTTCCTCCCCGGCCCGCGGAAACCCGGCCGGCCGCGCCCGTGGCCGCGGTCGGCACGGGCAGCGCGGCGCTGGCCAGGATCCCGGTGATCAGCCCAGGGTCCGTGCCGTACGTCGCGGTGACCTCGATTCCCCGGCTGACCGCGGTGATGCGGTGGGCGACCGGGTCCTCGGCCGCCGACGCGGCGGAGACCTGCCGCGCCACGGGCTGGATCAGGATCGCCTCGGTGGTTCCGAGCAGGCCGGCGGGGCAGTCCTGGTCGCGGCCCGGGTCTCCCAGATAGACCGCGTGCCGGTCAAAACGTACGCAGGTTGCCGGCTCCAGGCTGACGACGGGCCAGCTCGCCGGGACGGTGAAGCTGTACCCGAGGTAGGTCACGGTCTTGCTGGCGCCCTCGGCCGCCTGGGCGCCCGACGCTGCCAGGGCGGCGGAAGAACTCAGCGTGCACGCGGTGACCGCGGCAGCGGCGATCAGGCCCCATCTGGCCATGCGCACGCTCAGCTGAACCATTGCCCCACTCCCTGAGCACGACAGGTGCTGTCGGCCAGCGCAGCGTATCGGTCTGCCTGTCAGGAAATTGGCTATTTGGTCATATCCGCCAAATGGGCGATGGTTCGTCTAGCAGATAATCTGGTGGCGGATCTAGTTGGGTAGGCTGGGATCATGAGCACGAGCGCGCCTACCCGAACCGTGGCGGACCTGTCCTACCTGCTGACCCATGCCGGCCACGTGCTGGCCACGCAGATGGCCGCGGCGATGGGTGAGATCGGAATCACTCCGCGCAGTTACTGTGTGCTCTTCCACGCCCTCGAGGCCGAGCGGACCCAGATCGAGCTGGCCGAGATCTCCGACCTGGACAAGACCACGATGGTGGTCACGGTCGACGAGCTGGAAAAGGCTGGCCTGGCCGAGCGCAGGCCGTCGAGCACCGACCGCCGGGCCAGGATCATCGCCGTCACCGAGGCGGGCAGGCGCACGGTCGCCGAGGGATCGAAGATCGCCGACCGGGTGCACCGCGGCGTGCTCGAGGCCCTGCCCGCGACGCGGCGCGAGCCTTTCGTGGACGCGCTGACCCGGCTGACCGAGGGGTACCTCAGCACCCCCGCCGAGCCGGGTTCGCACGGGCCGCAGGTCAGGCGCGAGCGGCAGCGGCGCGCCCGCGCATGAAGGCCCGCGCGCGCCTGAGGGCCACAGTCCGGCGGGGTGAGCACCAGGCCGCCGCGTGGTCGCCGGCGCCGGCGCCGGCGCTCTAAGCCTCGCCCGCTGCGGCGTCCTCGTCGTCCGGCTGCTCGCCGCTTGGGGCCAGGGGCAGCCGCCGCTCGGTGACCGCAACCGCGAGCTCTACCCGCGACGAGCATGAGGTCTTCCGGTACAGCCGGGTCAGGTACGCCTCGACGGTCTTGATGCTGATGTTGAGCGTGTGCGCGATCTGCTGGTTCGTGCGGCCCTCGTGCACCAGCATGGCGACGCTGAGCTCGCGCGCGGTCAGCGGAACGGGCCGCTGAGCCGCAGCACCGCCCGCCGGCCGGAAGGTCGGCTGCGGCGCGGGCAGCCCGGAGTCGCGCATGGCGGCGGCGACCGACCGGGCCCGCGCGCTCGCGCCAATGCGTACCCATGCGGCGTGCGCGGCACCGAGGGTCGCGCCGGGGTCGTCGCCGACCTGCCCGCGCGTGGTGAGCGCCTCGGCGACCAGCGTCATCGCGCCCTCGGCCTCGGCCAGCTCCTGCGCCCGGCGTGCCGGGGCGGGGTTGCGGGTCGCGTACGCCTGCGCGAGCCCGGCGAGGATGACGTTCATCGGAGCGGCCGGATCGAGCTCAGCGAGGGTGGCAGCCGCGAACGCGGTCACCTCCTGCTCGCCGCACCCGAACGCGGTCTCCGCCATCCGGTGCAGCACGAGCGGCATCGCGGCGCGGTATACGTCGCGCTCGCCAACGTCGCAGACCTCAGCGAGGCGCCGCAGCGCATGGCCGGGGCGCCCCTCGTCGACGTCCTGGCCCGCCCGCGCCCACGCGCTGAGCTCGGCGGGCCCGGTAACCTCGGCTGCGCTGGCGAGCGCGCGGATCTCGCCCGGAGGGCCGAAGCCACGCTGCAGCTCGATGCGCAGCGCGGCGACGGTTCCCCCGACGACGGCCGGGACCGCGCTCGCCTGGCTGAAGTCCATGGACGTGGCGTCGGCCAGTGCTTGCGTCCAGTTCCCGCCCAGCCAGTTGCACACGAGTTCGGTGAATCGCCAGAACGGCTCGGCCAGCAGCGGGGTGGTGTAGTAACAGGCCTTCCGGGCCGCGGCCAGGTCGGCGCGGGCTTGGACTAACTGCCCGAATATCGACCGGCAGGTCGCCGAGTTGGTCAGGGCCCACACCTGCGCCGCCGGGTCGTCCCCGGCCACCTTGCGCTGCTCGTTCAGGGCTGCAAGGCACTCGCTGACGCGGCCAAGGCGCATCGTCGCCTGGGCGGTCTCGCTGAGCGCGGCCACCCGCGCGACGGGTCGCTCGGAGCCGCCGGACAGCGTGGACATCCACGTTGTCGACAGGGGCGGTACCTGTGCGGCGCCGGGCTGCAGCCGCGCCCGGCGCAGTAGCTCGCCGAGAGGCTCCTCATCGGACGCCTGGTCATCAGGGACGGCGTCGCGGCCTGTGTGACCGTCGTGTGGGTGCGGGGATGCCACATGCGTAGTTTACTTACCGATCGGCCCCGTCAAGGGTTATCCCTACTGGGATTGCATGAGAGGTTCCGGCAGACTTTGCGTAAATGGTGAGGAATGCCAGTCGTGTGGGGCGGCTGGAGCCTTCCATACGGGCCGGTGCCTGGATGGCTCCGGCTCGCTCTGTGGGCCGGCCAGGCCCGGCCGGGGGGGCCGGTGCCTGGCCGTCCACGGTGCTGGACCGCCGTCCCGCGCCGGGTTGCCCAAGGGTTGGCGCGAAGCGTCGCTGCGGTGGGACAATGGCTCCTTCTGGCCTCCCCAGAAGGATGCGCGTGACCACACACCGGCCTGAGAATGGCGCGGCTGTCCGGGACATGATCGCCCCGTCGGGCGGTGGCCCGACAGCCCTGCGCATCATGCTCGGCGCCCAGCTCCGCCGGCTGCGTGAAGCCAAGCGGATCACGCTCGAGGACGCCGGGTACGCCATCCGTGCCTCGGGCTCGAAGATGAGCAGGCTCGAAACCGGCCGGGTCGGCTTCAAGAGCCGCGACATCGCGGACCTGCTCACCCTGTACGGCGTCACCAGCGCCCAGGAGCGGGAGTCCATGCTCGAACTGGCCCGCCAGGCGAGCGCGATGGGCTGGTGGCACGACTACGCCGACGTCATGCCGGCATGGTTCGAGCCCTACGTCGGCCTGGAGGAAGCCGCCACCTCGATCCGCTGCTTTGAGATGCAGTGCATCCCGGACCTGCTGCAAACGGCCGACTACGCCCGTGCGGCCGCGAGGCTCTCGCACCCGGGCGGATCGGACGACGAGATCGAGCGCCGGGTCAGCCTGCGGCTGGCCCGCCAGGCAGTGATCACCCGCCCGGCGTCGGCCCGCCTGTGGATGGTGGTGGACGAGGCTGCGCTGCGCCGGCCCGTCGGCGGGACCGTGGTCATGCGGGGTCAGCTCGAGCACCTGATGAACATGGCCGACCGGCCGAGCGTCAGCCTTCAGGTCGTTCCGCTGGCCGCGGGCGGGACCGCCGTAGCGCGCGGAGGGTTCACCGTCCTGCGGTTCAGCGAGCCGGACCTGCCCGACGTCGTCTACCTCGAGCAGCTCACGAGTGCGCTTTACCTGGACAAGCGGGACACCGTGGATCACTACATGGCGGTGCTCGAGCGCCTGTGCGTTGAGGCACTGACGGCCGAGGGCAGCCGGAAGCTGATCAGGGACCTGCTGGACGGCTGAAGCGGGTTTCTTCCCGCAGCCACTCCGTTTCACCGCTCGTTTAGTCAACGTCCGCCGGTCGGCTTGTGCGCAAGACGATGTCGGCATTCTTCGGCGGCGATGGGTTCTATCCCAGCAGGAATAGTTTACTTACCGTCGTGCCCGATTCGCCCTATGCAAACGTCGGCAAAGGCCATTAGGCCGCGGATTACCCCGAACACCTGGTTGACGAACCGGGCGGACTCGCATTTCATGAGGTATAGACGACCATACAACGGCTCCACCTCTCGTCCATGGGGTCTGCATCCCGGCTGCATTGCACGGGTGTGCCCTTGGATCAAGGGCGAGCGGCAGCCGCGACGGAACGGGAGTGATGCCGTACTCTGGCGCCGATATCTTATCTGCAATTGCACTGTCAGATCGCCATTGTCTATGCTCTTTCATTGGAACCCTCATTTGGAACTCGGGCAGTGTGATTGCTTCGGTCGGCGTCATTTCATGGCTGCGGCATCCACATGACAAGGTCACCCGGGCCTGGGGAGGCACAACCGCTCCCGGACGGACTGCTCGGTGTTGACGTGGGCGGCAGCGGGATACGAGCCGGGATCGTCGGTCCGTCGGGTGCACTGCGGTTCCTGGTCACCAGGCCGGACCCGGGTGGCGGCGAGCAGTTCAATCCCGACCTGACCTGGCAGGGGGTCGTGTCCGCGATCAGGGAAGTGATCGCGGCCGGGGCACGGGTGCGGGCGGTCGGGCTGACGGCCCACCTGGCGACGGTGCTGACCGGTTCCGACGGCCGTCCGTCCACGCAGGGGATGCTCTGGCGCGACAACCGGGCTTGGCGGGAGGCGCAGGAACTCCACGCTCTGCTCGGGCCGGAGCTGGAGTCGGTGACCGGCCGGCCGGCGTCGTCAGAATCGGCTGCCGCGCGGATACGCATGCTCCGCAAGAGTCAGCCCGGTGTGCTCAGCCGGACACGATGGCTGCTGAGCCTGAAGGACTATCTCGTTCTGCAGCTCACCGGGATACCGTGCACGGATCCGGCGACCGCTTCGTATACCCAGCTGTTCGACGTGCGCCGGCGGCGCTGGTCTGCGCGGATCCTCAGGGAATGCGGCGTGCCCGCAGAGATCCTGCCCTCGGTCCGGCCCGGCGTGGCCCTGGCCGGGGGCGTGACCCCGGCAGCTTCCAGGCTGACTGGCCTGGACCCCGGAACACCGGTTGCCGTCGGCGGGCCGGACGGATCGACGGGGGCCCTTGGCGTCGGAGCGGTCCGGCCGGGGCTGACGGTTGACATCGCCGGCACCACCGACGTCCTGCTGCACGTGACCGACATGCCCTCGGTGAGGGTCTCCGGCGGCGCCATGCTCAACGCGTACCTGCTGGATGGTTTGTGGACCGTGGGCGGACCGACCGGCCTGACCGGGGGCGGGCTTGACTGGCTCGCAGCCACCCTCGGTCATGAGTCGGCCGATGCCGCTTACCGGGCGCTCGGGCCGACCCTGAACGCCGCGGATCCCGGAGACCTCATGATCAGGACAACGCTGACCGGCCGGCGTATGCCCGGGTGGGATGCCCGCATGCGTGGCCGCATCGACGGGATCTCCGGGGAGCACGGGCCGGCCCATCTGATGCGCGCCGCCGAGGAGGGCAGCGCGTTCGAGGTGCGGCTCGGCATCGACGCGCTCCGAGCGATCGGAGCTGAGGTCAGCCACGTGATCCTGGCCGGCGGCCCGGCTATCTCGCCGCGCGCGGCGCAGCTGAGGGCCAACGTATGGGGCGTTCAGATCGGTACGGCAAGCGAACGGCATGCCAGCCTGCTCGGTGCAGCGCTCGCCGCGGCGGTGGCGGCCGGGCAGTTCGCCGATGCCCAGGAGGCGGCGGCGGCGATCGTTGCCCCGACGGTGCGTTACGACCCCGATCCGGCGGACGCGGCTGCCATCGGGCGGCGCTACCGGCGGTGGCGCGAGGTGATGGAGTTACCCCGGCAATCGCCTGAGACAGCCCGGCCGATGCCACGGAAGAGAATCCTGAGGGTCAGCTGACGCGCTGATATGATGAAGGTCATTTTTCGGGGCGGTCGGCATGTCAGGCGCGCTGTCACCGCTGGCCGTGCCGCAGATCTCTCGCAATTTACTAACCGGAAAGCCGTGAGGTACTCGACAGTGAGGATAAGCGGATCTTCTCGCATAGGTTTCCCGAAGGGGGACTTAGCCGTCGCTCAGCGGAGTGAACCCCTCGTGAGAAAGAGATGAGCCGACCGGTTCACATCTCCATTCGTGACGATCTCAGGTCCCGGCTCGACGCCGGCGAATGGAGTCCAGGGGAGCGGCTGCCATCCGAGACCGAGCTCGCGGCCAGTTACGGCGTCGCGCGCATGACGATCCGCCAGGCGGTCGGGGCTCTGGCGACCGAGGGGAACGTGGTCCGCCGGCAGGGTCTCGGAACGTTCGCCGCTGACCGCCCAACCCGGAGTGCGGAGCTGCTGCTGAGCTTCACCGAGGAGATGCGCGGGCAAGGCCGCGAGGTCGAAACGAAACTGATCAACGCGGCGGTGGAGCAGCCGCCGCCCGCCGTCCGCAGCGCCCTGCTGCTCGGGCAGTCGGCGGCGGCCGTGACGGTCCGGCGGGTGCGCCTTGTGGATGGCTGCCCGATCGTCGTGCAGAACTCGTGGCTGCCGTGCGCGCGGTTCGCGGGACTGGATGCGGATCCCCTGCTGGACGGCTCGCTCTACGCGACGCTCGAGGTGCGCTACGGAGTGCGCATCGTGCGCGCGAAGCAGGCGGTCACCGCAGGGGCCGCGGGCGAATCCGATGGGCTGGCGCTGGACCTGAAGCCCGACGAGCCGGTACTCAAGATCGCCAGGACCACGTACGACAGCTCTAACCTCGTCGTCGAGTATGCGCTGAGCGCGATGCGGCCCGGCTACCCCATCGAGACGATCATGCAGCGCAGGCCGGCACCGGATGCCATGACGTAGCCCGTCAGTAGAGCCCTCCGCTCACCGCGGGCAGCCCCAGATCCGCGCGCATGATCTTTACCTGAGCATCGACGGCGGCGCTGGCTGCCTCGACCCGGCTGTCGAACGCCCGCAGTTTCCTCAGCGAGGGTGCCTTCAGCTGCAATTCGATCAGCTTGATCCGTTTCGCATCGGCAGCGGTCAGATCGTCGGCGTGGGGGTCGGCCGCTGCCGGGAACGTGACCGTGCCCAGCTGGTTGTCGAACGCGGTCTCGGCCTTCACCTCATTCGACAGGTCCAGCTTGGCCGCGGCCAGGTTGCGGCTCCGGTTGACGCCATAGGCCGAGATGTCAGCGGCCAGGAGCCGGTCGGCCGGGCCCGCGACGTTGGTGTAGAGGCTGGCGATCCTCGCCGACGTGCCTGCGTAGTAGGGCACGGCCAAGATCAGCAGGACAGCGGCAACCACCGACCCCGCCGCTATCAGCAGGAACCCGGAGATGTTCGTCCGCGGGGCTTCTGCCTGGGACAGCGCGCTCATTCGAAATCGACCCTCCGCTGTTTCTGCTTAGTTCGCCGGCGGGTTCAGCGTCATGACCTGGAGCCCGGTGAAGATCTCCTCGTTGATGATGAACGCGAACGCGAGAAGGTACAGGGCGGCCATCGGCGCAAAGGTGAGCCACACCTTCCACTGCTCGCCAGCCGCCCGCTTGTCGGCAACCCAGCGCTTCACCGGCGGCAGCCGGAGAATGACCAAGGGGAGGCTGATGACCAGGATCTGGTAAAAACGCTGGTGGAAGGCGGGGTCGCCGTCGCCCTGCGGTCCGTCGAAGGGATGGAATCCGTCGAGCAGCGCCAGATGAATGATGATCATGCCCCAGATGACGTAGGTCAGCTTCTGTATCTTCTTCCAGTACGTTCCGAGCCTCCGCTGCGCGGGCGTATTGGCCGTCAGCAGAACCGGTGCTGCAATGAGGATGATAAGGAACCCGGTGACTAGGAAGGTGTGACCGGCCAGCCGACCGAAGACCCCGCCGGAGAAGCTGGTCGTGATGGCGGCGGTGGTCGCGTCCGAGATGCCGATGAGCGCGAAGAAGATTCCGTACCACCGCCGGAGCGGCGCATACCACCGCGCCCCGGTCAGCGTGATCAGCGGAGTAATCGAAACGGCTATCAGGAAGGTTGCCTCGCCACCCGTTCCCAGCACGTCGGCTTCGGCGAGGGTCAGCACGTCCTTGGCGTTCAGCGACAGCCACCCCCGCAGGATGAAGAACCAGGGAACGAACGCGGGAAGGCGCAGGAAAAATAGCGCGATCGACCGCCTCTTGAAACGGGGGAAATTCGTGGACTGCTGCGCCATCCAGGCGTCGATGGACCGCCTCTTGGCCTGCGGCTGCCCCTCACCGTATTCCTGATAAAAGGCTTCGTCGTAGTCATCGTCGGCGTAAGGAGCCTCCTGGTAAGGAGCCTCCTGGTAAGCGCCTTGGTAAGGACCACCGGGGTACGAGCTTTCCGGATAGGGGTATTGCTCCTGGATTGTGTCCCTCTGGCTCACTTTCCTGCCTCCTCCTGCCCTTCCAGTTGTCTGGGCTTCGGCGAGTCAGCACAGCCCCGCCTGGGCTGGCTTCGCAGGTTGTTGGGTTTATTACTTGGCGTGCTTGGGGGTGGCCGGGGCCGGGGCGCCCGGGTGGCCGGGGAACTGGGTGTCAGTGAGACCTGTCTCCGACGCGCCCGCCCCGTTCTCCCGGAAGATGAAGAAACGTCCTCCGTGCAGCGCTATCTGAGTAGCCCCGGTGATGGCGCCCGCTGCGAGCGTGACGGCGAGGACAGCAAACATCTTGTGCGCGGCGCGCGCCTGGCGACCTTGCGAGGTGCCCGGCCGGGTGGTCGACTTTCCGGGCTTGGTGACCGGCCGTGCGGGGCGGGTGCCCGGCCGTCCGGGCCGGGTCGCCGGTGCGGGCCGGGGCCGGGTGCCCGGCCCGGCGGGACGGGACGTTGGCCGCGTCGGCAGAACAGCCGGGGGTGCCCCTGCGAGAGCGGCAGGGGCATTCGCGGCGAGAGCAGTTGCCGCTCCCCCGGTCGGGAAGTTGTCCGTTACGTACGCCGCCATCCGGTTCAGGTGTTCCGACATAGACAGGATGGCCGTCCGCATCTCTGCGGCCTCCATCTCGGCGGCCTCGCGAATCGCGAAGGCTTCCTGCCTGATCGCCGCGGCGTCGTTCTCGGCTGCCTCGCGGATCGCGGTGGCCTGGCCCCACGCCTGGGTGATCGCCGGTGCCTGGCCGCCGGGCCTGGTCGGCATCTGGCCGCCGCCGTACGAGCCGCGGTCCTGAGGGCCGCCTTGCTGCCAGGCAGGGTCGGCCAGCGCGACCGCCGCCTGCCCACCACCGAACTGAGCCATCTGGCCGCCGCCCATCGGGGCGGCCCTCATGCCCCCAGCGCCTGCAGGGGCGGAGTCGGGCACGGCATACAGTCGCCGGTCGGCCTGCGGGCCGGGGGGCTGCGGGTAGCCCTGGCCTGGATTTCCGCGGGGCGGGGCCGGGCTTGGCGAGAACTGTGGCCCGGTCGGTCGGCCCTGGCCACCGCTGTAGCCCTGGCGCGGGGCAGCGACATTGCCTCGCCCGGAGGCGCCCGGGTTCCTGCCGCTGCCGTTTGCTTGACGGTAGTCCTGGTTGGGCGGAGGGCCGAAGGCCGGGCCGGCGCTGTAGTCCTGAGCTGGGGCATAGCCGGGGTTTGCGCTGCGGCCCCTGGGCGGGCCGAAGCCCGGGCTGGCGCTGTAGTCCTGCGCGGGCCCGTTTCCTGGCGCGGGCCCGTTTGGCCGCGCGGGCCGGTTCGGGCCCGTCGCTCCGTTGGGTCCCGCAGTTCGGCGCGGCGGCGGGAATCCGTTGGGTCCGGTGGGCCCATTAGGGGGACCTGCTGGCGCGCTGACCCGGCCCGGCCCGCCGGGCCTGGCCGGGCCGTTGGCCGGACCCGGTCGATTGGGCCGCACGGGCCTGTTGGGCCGCTCAGGGAAGCCTGGCTGGGCCGGGGGGAACTGGCCGGGGTTGTACAGGTCGCCGGTGTTGTAGATGTCGCCGGTGTTGAAGTCCTGCCGCGCCCGGGGCATGTTCCTTGGCGGATTCGCGGGGCCCGGCCTGCCGGCGCGGGGTCCAGGGCCGTTGAACCAGGACCCGCTGCCGGGAGCGCCGGGTGAACCCGAACCTGCCGGCCGCCGCCGCGGCAGCGACGGCGGTCCCGCCGGCGGCACCGCCATCGGCCCGGATGGCATGCCGGGGGCGGCTGGGCCTGGCGCCATCCGCCGGGCCGTGCCTGGTGCCTGCGGTACGCGAACACGCGGCACGGGCGCAGACGGGTGATCGGGATGCAGCGCAGGCGGCGGTGCATCCCACTGAGGCCACGAAGCCCCAAGGGAGTCCGGTGGCCAGTCAGGGACAGGGCTGACGGGATAGCCGCTGGCACCGGGGTAATCGACTGGCTGGCCAGCTTGAGGACCGAAGGCCGCTGCGGGAGGGGGTCCCCACGCGCCAGGAGTGGTGGCCCCGGGACCTGGCGCGCCCGTGGGTGCCTGGAGATATTCGGCTGTGCCGAACGACTCGTCCTCAAACCTCCGGTGCCTGCCGGAAGAAACCGTGACCACGGGGACTCCAAGCGCGAAAGGGGCGCCCGAGCCACAACCTGTGTATCGGGCGGGGTGAGCTAAAAGTTAACGCTTCCCGCAGGGCAAGACCGGGCTATCTCCCCAATTCCGGCCAGACGAATTCCCCCCGAGGGACGGAAAACCCTTGGGGGGGGCCAAGTCAGCAGTGGCCTCTGGTTATCGGCCACATCGGCCGATAACCAGGCAAGACGCGCGACCTCGACGGCGCCGGCTCCCTTCGCTGTCTCGGGCTGTGAGCTGTGCGTGCGACTACTGATAGGACACGAGCAACGGCCCGCGGCGGTTCACTTGCGCGGCCCACATGGGCTCAGCCTGCCGAGGGGTGTCGAATCAGGGCTCTTGAGCCGCGGTGATCGGTGCCGCAAGAGTCTTGCCGATGAGCTTCATTTCGGCCTGGACGGCGGCGGTGTCAGCCCCGACCCGGGCGTTGAAGGACCGCAGCTTGGCGAGTGAGGTCGACCGTGCCTGCTCGGCGGTCAGCGTGGCGAGGGCCTGGTTATCCCGTATCGCCGTGTTAGCTATGGCGGTGGCCTGGGGGGTGAGAAGGATCGCGGCGCCAGGCGTTGGGGCGCCGGTATCGAAAGCAACAGTGATTAGGTTGATGGCGTTGGCATAGTTCTGGGACGTGTACGCGTTCGCGGCCAGACTGCTGTCGAGCGCCCGCTCGGTCGCCACCTCCGAGTTAAGGGCCGCTTCGGCCGCAGCGAGATGGCGCCCTTCGTTGACCTTGTAGGCGGCCATGTCTGCGGCCAGCAGCTTGCTGGCCGGGTTCACAATTCCGTTGTACTCGCCGATCACCATCTGCTGGGTATTGCAGGGTATGCCCGATGGGGACTGGCTGGGCTCGCAGCTGTTGACGGCGAGCGCGGTCTGGTTACGCGTGTGGGCGCCCGTCCAGTAGAAGAGGCCCGCGAGCACCAAGATGCCGGACAGAATGGAAATAGCTACGACTAGGAAGCCGCCAAACGTCTCGGGCTCGTAGTCATCGGCGTATGTCTCGCTCATCAGATCTCTCTCTTAACCGGTCTCGCTTGGCCTGGCGGCAGTCCAGAGGTGCCGCCAGGCCAAGCGGTGACCATCGTCACGTTATTCGGCGCTGGGGTGCTCCATGAAGGAGTTGAACCCCTTGAAGATCTCCTCGTTGATGCTGAAGATCATGCCGAATATGAACAGCGCGAAGATCGGTGCGAT
>Ga0335073_10011102_pt1 | contig 12656 bp, 6 predicted proteins | sample Lox_Sample_22_FD_207093 | JGI IMG/M metagenome (GOLD analysis project Ga0335073, IMG submission 207093) | Soil microbial communities from Loxahatchee National Wildlife Refuge, Florida, United States - Lox_Sample_2.2 | ecosystem: Environmental > Terrestrial > Soil > Wetlands | place: USA: Florida...
GCTTCATCATGCGCTCGTTCTCTTCCTGCTCTTTGATTTTCGCCGCGCGGGCGCGAATTTTCTCGTCGCGGGCGGTCTTGGCGATACCGAGACGGTCGAGATCATGCTGCTCTTCATTGGTCACGATTTCGTTGCGAAGGACCAGGGAGTGATCCTTGGAGGCGAGTTGCACCGATTTGCCGCCGGCAAAGATCTCGTGGCGGCCGTGCTCGTCGTACCACTTGGTGAGCGTGGCGGTCATGTGCATCTTTTCGATAATGTTACGCCAGCCGACGCCGGTATTGTACGCGCAGAAGGAAATTTCGCCTTCCTGCGTGGCGTAGGGGATGATGCACTGCTCGGTGCGGCGGAAATCGTAGTTGAACAGATCCTGGAACCACATGCCGGCAATAAACAGGAAGTTCCAGCGATCGCGTCGCCGCCGTTCGATATCTTCGCGGGTGCGGTCTTTGCCCACGTTGCCGTAGCTCTTGCCGGTGGCGCCGAAGGTCTTGTCGAGCTTCCGCATCAGGTCGCTCAGCTTGAAATGCGTGGGCGACTTGAACGGATCGTAATTGCGCGCGGCGGCGAGCGTCATGCCGATGATTGACGGCCATTTGCCGCGAGCCGCATCGTTGACGCGGGCCACATCGCGGGCGAGCTGGTCGCAATTCCAGAACTCCGTCACCGGCTTGGCTTCCTTGGTTTCCTTATCTACCATCACGGCCATTCCGACACCGCAATTCGGGTGGCAGCCGCAGCTCAACTGCCCCCACTGGTACTGCGGTCCATGAACCAGGTCGCTCCAATCGGAGAACGTAGAGATAAACGAAATCGGGAACCAGTCGCGGGCGGGCTCGCCCAGGCCGGTTTGATTCTTCACGTCGTGCGCGAGGTGGGAAAGCGTATAGCGCTGGGCCGCCCGGCGCTCGTCGGTGACAGCTTCATCCCTGCCCGTGAAGCTTACGGGCTGGTAAGACAGGAATGGAATCTTCTTGGGGTTGTCGAGCGCGAACTGCACGATGCGGCCGACCTGCTCGTTGTTGATCCCGTTGATGATGGTAATCACCGGAATGATGTCGACGCCGTTCGAGTGAAGATTCTCGATGGCCCGCAGCTTCACGTCGAACAGATTGCCGACTTTGCGATGCGAATTAGCCGCGTTGCCGATTCCATCGAACTGGAGATAGGCGTAGCGGAGGCCGGCATCGGCCGCGGCTTTGCAGAACTCCGGACTTTTGGCGAATTCGATTCCGTTGGTCGCCGCCTGCACGGAGGTATATCCCACTTCACGCGCATAACGCACGGCGTCCAGGAAGTACGGGGAGATGGTGGGCTCGCCGCCTGAGAACTGTACCGACATCTGCCGCTTCGGCTTGATGGTGATGGCGTTGTTGAGCAGGGTCTTGATATCGTCCCACGTCAACTCATGCACGAAGCCTACCTGGTTGGCGTCCATGAAGCACGGATCGCACATCATGTTACAGCGGTTCGTAAGGTCGACCGTAAGCACCGAACCGCGGCCGTGGGTGATGGTGCTGGAACCGTGCTTGTGCAGGCGGGAATCGTTGTGAGCGCGAATGTCGCGGCCGGGAAATACGTCTTCCAGGTGCTTGAAAAACGCGGTATCGATAGCCATCACATCTTCGAAATGGCCGTGGATGGGGCAATCCTTCACCATCAGGATTTTGCCGTCGCGCTCGATAATTTGCGCCTTGATCTCACCCGGCTTATCGGTGTACAGGACATCGAGGGGCGTTTTGCCATCGAGGATCGAATTGCGGATCTCGGGGATGCATCGCGGGCAGAGCGAATCGGTGGTGCGCGGCCAACCCAACGGGGGCTTGGTCTTCTCCCACGACTTCAGGAGTGGCTTATCCGACCACTTGGGAGTGAAACCCGGATTTTGACCGATTTGATTGAGCTTATCGAAGACGAACCAACCCGCATTTGCAGCGTATGTGAAAACCTTCTCGGCGTATTTGATAGGTTTGTGCATCGTTCAACCACACTCCTGGATTAATACCCAAAGTATAGGGAATTCGCCTCCCACGAATCGACGGATTGACATTAAGCCGTTGAAATTGTTGGTTGTACGGCATGTTGGGGGGTTGAACGGAGCGTTGCGGCTACGGAGCCGTAGGCTCATGAAAGGGAACGGGTTAGTGAGATCAGAGCCCGTGCGCGCAAGACACAGCCGGGGCTTTAGCGATTGGCCCGGTTGCCGCCCGCTCCTGTCGGCGCAGTCGCTGGGTAGTGAAACGACTTGTCCGGGTACTTGGGCACAGTTATGGTTGGCAATGGATGCGCCTTGATCTCCGACTGAAGATACGCGATGGCCGCCTCGAGTTGGGCATCCTTGCCTTCGAAAGTCGCGTGAGGGAGATTGTCCACCACGATATCCGGCTCGACGCCGTGGCCCTCGATCAGCCATTTGCCTTCCGGTCCGAAGACACCGTTTTCGGCGGCGGTGGCGATACCGCGGTCGGCGAGGAAGTTGCTGCCGCTCAGCCAGATTTCCCCGCCCCAAGTGCGGGTGCCGATGACTTTACCCAGCCCGAGGCGGCGGAAACCTTCCGTGAATGCCTCGCCGTCGGAAGCCGTCCACGCGTCGCATACCACTACGATATGGCCGCGGAAAGCCTCCTGCTGGTTCCAGATCGGCACGCCGACGCGCGGCTGCCAGTACATCCAGGCCTTGCGCAGCAGCTTGCTTAAAATCCAGCTGTCGATATTGCCGCCGCCGTTGTGGCGCACGTCGATGATCAGACCATCGTCGTCGAACACCGGCGGATATTCTTCCTCCCAACGATCGATGTCGCCGGTTCCCATGGCGCGCAGGTGGATGTAGCCGATCTTGCCGGCCGACGCCTTTTCCACCTGGAGACGCCGCGTATATTCCCACTCGTTGTATTGCAGATTGCGTTCGGCCCCAAGGCCGATCGGCTTGACGATCACTTCGCGCGTCTTGTCTCCCGTGCGCAGGCGCAGCAACACCTGTTTGCCGGCCTGATTGCGCAGCAGTTCGCTGGGATCGGGCGCGGAGAGAACATCCTGATTATTGATGGCCAATAGGACATCGCCATCATGGACATCGGCGGTGGGATGGGCCAGCGGAGAGGCGCGGTCGGGCCGGTCGGGGTCGGAGCGGTAAACGTGCTTCACCAGGTAACCGCCGGCCTTGTCGTCGCGCAGCAGATAAGCGCCGAGGGAGGATAACGCGATGTGGTCGGGCCCTTGGCGGATATCGCCTCCGGCCACAAAGGTGTGCAGGGCGGAAAGCTCACCCACCATTTCGGAGATCAGGTCGTTCAGTTCCTCGCGGTCGTGAACGCGGTTCACCAGTTCGCCGTACTTGTCGCGCATGGCAGCCCAGTTCACGCCGTTCATGTTCCGGTCATAGAAATAGTCGCGGTGGAGGCGCCAGGCATCCGCGAAAGCTTCCTTATATTCGTCGCTAGGGATGATAGAAAAGGTCCAGCCTTTTACGTCGACGGTGTCGTCGGCGAGTGTCTTGGAATCGCGCAGGCTCGAACCGTGCGCGCCGGCATCCACGACGTACAGGTCGTTGTGCTTGCGAATGAGCATCTTCTTGCCGTCGGCGGAGACTTCGTATTCGTCCACGCCTTCCATCAGGGTGTCCGGTTTATCGCCTTTGCTGGCAATATCGAGGCACTGAAGAGAATTCCGGGAGCGGTCTTCGGCGTCGAAGCTCTGGTAGCAGATGCGCTTGCCGGCCACATCCAGGTTTTCGTAATTGCCGGGGCTCACGGGTACTTCCTGGATGCGAGCGGCGATACCGTCGAGATCGATGTCGACCCTTTTTTCGTCCGCCTTCTTCTCGTCGGTTTTCTTGTCGTTGGCCTGCGCGCCATCGGCGGGTTTGGAGGCGTCCGCGGCCTTCGCCGGCTCGAGTTTCCTCTCCGGCCCGTCCTTCTTGTCGGCATTGTCGGGGTGCAATTCGTCGGGCGGTTCGAAAGGCGAGCGCTCCCCGTTCTTCAACGCCAGCAGGTAGATCTTGTCCTTCTTGTCGAAGTAGGGGTCGGGTACGCGCGATCCCCACGGCGATCCGACGACGCTCTGCAGATTGCGATCGGAAATGAAGTAGATCCACTTGCCATCGGAACTCCAGGCGGCCGACCGGCTGTTGTAGCGATCGGTGGTAAGCGGGGTCGACGAAGCGGTCTCGATGTTGTACAGAACGATGCGATTCTGGAGATCGGGCGCTTCCAGGTCCCACGTGAGCCAGCGGCTGTCGGGGGACCAGCGCACGTAGTTGAATTGCGGGTCGCTATTGCCGGAGGTGCGCGCCGTGGCGATGCGTTTTTCGCTCTTGTCCGCGACGTTCAGCAGCCAGAGCTGGTTGTCCTTGTCCTGATGCGCGACCCATTTCCCGTCGGGCGAGGGCACACCTTCCCAACGCAGCACTTTGCCATCGGTGGTGAGGCGTTCGGGTGTGCCGCCGCCGGCGGCCGGCACCTTCCAGAACTCCACTTCGCCCGTCTCGGTGGAAAGCACCAGCAGATTCTTGTCGTCTAGGAAACGCGCATCCCGGTATCGCCCCGGCTTATGTTCCGCCACATCGACAAAGCGGCCGTTTTTAAGGGGTGCGACAAACACCCTGCCGCGCGCCGTCAGCACCACCTTAGACCCGTCCGGTGAAACGTGAACCGCGCTGGTGTAGTGGAAGGGGTCTTTCACCCAATGCTCGCGCAGATGATCGAAATCGGACGCGAGTTCGACAGGCACCACTTTGTCGCTGCCGGAGGCGATGTCGTAAAGGCGGAGATCGGCGCCCATCTGATAAACGATGCGGCCCTGCGAAAGCGCGGCATCCTTGGCGTCCCAACCCTGGTGGCGGGTAAGTTGCTTCAGGTTTTTGCCGTTCTCGTCCATCGACCAGAGGTTCATGGTACCGTCGCGGTCGGAAAGGAAATACACCCGGCCGTTCCACCACATGGCATCCTTGCTGGAGCCGGCGAAGTCCGCGGTAAGCGGAACGGCTTCGGCGGCGCCGGCCGAATATTTCCAGAGATTCTGCGCGGTGCCGCCCTGATAGCGCTTCGAGTAGCTGCCCTGAAAGGGATAGCGGGTGAAGAACAGGGTGGCTCCGGTCTTGTCGTAGGCTCCCTGAGCCGCCTGCGCCAGTGGCAGCACTTCGACGCGGTTCTCGAGATCCACGGTAGCCAGTTCGTCGCCGGGCAGAGTGGCGTAGTGCTGGGTGGAGTAGAGAATTTTACCGGCGGGCGTCCAGCCGACCACCGTTGCGTCGCCATCGAAGGTGCGCCGCGTGGGCAACCCTCCGGAGGCCGGCATGGAATAGACTTCGGTCGGTCCTTCGTAATCGGCCGAGAACGCGAGCGTCTTGCCATCGGGCGAAAAGGCGGCGTGAGTCTCTTCGCCGGGATGAGTGGTGAGCCGGCGGGCGGTTCCGCCTTCGATGCCGACCTCCCAGAGGTCGCCCTCGGAAGTGAACACTATGGTCTCTCCGAAGATGGCGGGAAAGCGGTAATACCCGCGATTGGAAGGTTGGGACCAGGCGCACAAGCCGGCAACCAGAAGGAGGGCGGGCGTTCGCATCGAAGGCATCGATTTACCTCTGAGCTTCAATGGTATCAGGGGCACGAGAGCGGCCTTGTTACAGCGCCGCGACCGCGAGGGTGCAGGGATTTCGGGGGAGTCGTTCACGCGCCCGTAGCTTGATACGGAAGCGCGCGCGAGCCGGATGCGGGGAAGCGAATCGTAATGCGAATGCCCGCGGGCGGCGAATTCTCCACTGCCACGGCATTTCCCCAAAGGTCGAGGATGCGCCGGGCAATGGCCGGCTCCAGACCAAGATTGCCGGCCGAAGTGCTGGCTTCATTGATTCCGAAGAGGTCGAAGAAGCGCGGCAGCGTAGCCGGAGGAATCGAGCCCGAGGGCGATGCGATGCTGACGATGAGGCAATCGGGGTAGTCTTTCGCGCTCACCGTGACGGTATCGCCGGGCGCGGCGAACCTGGAGGCCGTCTCGATGAGTGCCTGGCATGCTCTCAGGAGCAGTTCCCGATTTCCGGTGATCCAGCCGATTTCCGCCTCCGGGAGAGTGATGCCGGCCAAGCGGGATTGCGGAATCCGTTCCGCGGCGCGCGCCAGCAAATCGCGCAGACTGATTTCCGCGGCCTCGAATCTCCCGCCTTCCACCTCAATCTGCGTCAGCAAAAGCGCGCTATCGATAAGCGAAAGGATCCTGGTCCGGGATTCCGTCAGCATGTCGCCCAATTCGCGGCATTGCGCATCGTCGGGAAGCTGGCTCAAAGCCAAATCGGCCGCTCCCAACAATCCGTTCAAGGGCGTTCGCAGCTCGTGCGAGATCATGCGCAGGAAATCGCTCTTGGCGTGATCGATCCGCGCCAGTTGGGCGTGCGCGCGCGCCAGTTCGCACGTGCGCGCTTGCACCATCGCTTCCAGGTGCAGATTCTGATCGCGCAGGCGGTTCTGAAGCGTGAACAGCTTCAGGTGAGTGTCCACGCGGGCGTGGACTTCCGCGAATTCGAACGGCTTGGAAATATAGTCCACGCCGCCCGCGCGGAAAGCCTCGATTTTGGCGTCGGTCTGGCCCATGGCGCTCAGGAAGAGAACCGGGACCTCCTCCAGACCGGGCTCCCGCTTAAAGAGCTGGCAAGTCTGGTAGCCGTCCAATTCCGGCATGTTGATATCCAGCAGCACCAAGTCGGGCGGGGCTTTGCGGGCAGATTCCAGGGCCTCGCGGCCGCGCAGAAACGGCCGCACCCGGTAACCTTTTCGCGCGAGCATCTGCTCCAACAGGCGAACGTTGGGAAGCTGATCGTCCACCACCATGATTTCCGGGGGCGACGGGAGCATGTTAAACCGCCTGTTCCACGGCGCAGGCGGCGGGGGCGCCGTACTCGTCGGCGGCCAGCTTCGCCATCGCTTCCAACGCCAGTCCCAGCGCCGATCGCAGTCCGTTCCATTGTTCCGGCAGGACCGGACTGGCGGCCGCCAGATTTTCCATCTCGCGCAGCGCGGTCTCGATCCGGCTGCGCGATTCGACGGCCTGCTCCACGTTTTGCCGCCTTCTGAGATCCATCTGACGGTACAGCCAGCGGGTGAGCAGGAGGTTATAGATCCGGAGGGTAGCTTCGGCGGCATCGACCGGCTTGGTGAGGAAGTCCTTGGCTCCCAGTGCGAGGGCTTTTTGACGCGCGGTCTTGGTAACGTCCGCGGTGATCACCAGAATGGGCAGATACGCCCCGGCGGGCAGCCAGCCGCCCAGTTGCTTCATAACGGCATAACCGTCCAGCTTGGGCATCATCAGATCGAGTACCAGCAGATCGGGTTGGAAGATGCGGAACTGCGTGAGCAACTCGCGTGAATCGGTGAGAGAGGAGATATTCCTGTAGCCGGCGTGCTGCAACAGCCGTTCCAGGAACAACACGTTGGCGTCCTGATCGTCCACGATCAGAATCCGGCTCGCAGAAAGAATCTCCCGTTCCATAACGCCGCTCAGACCTCGACGCCCATCACCTCGTCGACATACCGCAAAATGGCTTTCACATCCAGAGGCTTGGTGAAATACGCATTGGCGCCGGCGGCCATGAGCCGTTCGATCTGGCCGGCGGTGGCATCGGCACTGATCATGGCCACCGGGATACCCTCGGTAGAGGGCTCGCCGCGCAGCAGGCGCAGCACCTCGTCGCCATTGATGTCCGGCAGGTGCAGGTCGAGGCAGATGAGGTCCGGGCGGTGCTGGCGCGCCAGTTCGATTCCGAGCCTCCCTTGCATGGCCGAAATGAGCTGCACGTCCGGCCGGTTCTCCAGGATGCGCTCCATCAGGAGGTTGTTGGAGAGATTATCTTCTATGTAGAGGAGCTTGGTGGCTTTGCTGCCCGCGGACACCAGCGTGTCGTGGGTGCTTTGATGGATCTCGTCGAAAATTTCCAGCGGGCCGGCACACAAGGGTAATTCTACCCAGAAGATGCTGCCCAGTCCGGGCTGGCTTTCCACTCCGATGATACCGCCCATGGCATCGACCAGCCGCTTGCTCAGCGCCAGCCCGATACCGGTTCCTTCCACTCCGTAGCGATCGTTTCCCAACCGCTCGAAGGGACGGAAGAGGCGGGTCAGTTTCTCCGGCGTCAAACCTTCGCCGGTATCCTTCACCGCCAGCCGGAAGCGGGAATCGTCCGCAACCAGGCACGATACCGTCACCCGGCCGCCGCGCTGGTTGTACTTGATCGCGTTCGAGAGTAGATTCAAAACCACCTGCTGGTAGCGCTGCCGGTCAGCAAGGACATGCCGGTGCCAGTCCGCCGATTCCTCGAAGTGGATGGTGACCGCCGATTGATTGGCAAGGGGCCCGACCAGTTCGATGGCGCTGCGGACGGTCTCCCCGCACTCGATGGGTTCGGTAGAGAGCGATAGCTTTCCGGCCTCGATGCGGGCCAGGTCAAGCACTTCGTTGATGAGGGTCAGCAGATGGCGGCCGCCCTTGAGGATCTGGTCCACGCTCTGGCGCTGCGCGGCCGAGAGATGATCGAGGTCCAGAAGTTGGGCAAATCCGAGAATGGCGTTGAGGGGTGTGCGGAGTTCGTGGCTCATGCGCGAGAGGAACTCGCTCTTCGCCTGATTGGCGCCCTCGGCGACTTCACGCGCCTGCTTCAAGATCTCTTCCGTGCGTTTGATCGCGGTCACATCGCGGATCACCGACACCGCGCCGCGAACCACATCCTGATCCTGGCGAAGCACCCGCGCGGTCACATCGATCCACATGTTTTCGCCGGTATCGCGGCGAATCAGCAACTGCGTGGCGCCGGGATTTTCGCCGCGCATGGCGCGAAACATCGGCAGGTCTTCGACCGGAACCGGCGTCATGGTTTCGGAAAGGTAGATCGACGAGTGCTCCGTCCATTGTTGCGGCGCCGTGTGGAGGGCCTCCTCGCCGAACAGGGCCTGCGCGGCCGGATTGCACATCACCATGCGGCCGGTCTGATCGGCCACCATCACGGCGTCGGCCATGCTGTCGAGAATGCATTGCAGCATCGCGGCCTGTTTTTGCATGGCGGACTGGGACTCGGCCAGTTCGCGGGTGCGGCGTTCGGCTTCCGCAGTGCGCTGCTGGAGCAGCGCGGCGGTGCGCGCGAGAGCATCGCTGAGGCGGCCGATCTCGTCGCTGGCCGGACGGTCCGGGGTGGGCATGCGTCCTTCCGCCAGACCGCTGGCGTCAACCTGCGCTTTCTTGATGCGGCTGATGATGCCGGACGCGAACAACAGCATGGCCAGAATGCCGCCCACCAGCCCGAGAACGGCGCTGGCCAGAACGGCGATATTAGAATTCCGCAGCGCGTGGGCCAGGAGCGTAGCGTCGATTACCACGATGCGCCGTTCCACTCCTTGCAAGGCCACAATTTCAGCGTCGATCTTTGCCATGGAAGCGCGGTTTTTCTCCAGCCACATGGCGGCCGCGGTATTGGCGGGCACCGCCGCGGCGTGAAGGCCATCCATGTAACCGGAAATCACCGTCTGCTGCTCCGCTACCAGGGTTCGGAGCGCCGTCACGTGTTGGCGCTCCTCCTGGCTGACGACGGCAGACTCGAGTTGGTTCATCGCCGTATTGCCGTCGCCGACGGAATCGGTGTATGTTTTCAAATGCTGGGCGTCGCCGGTGAGCGCATAGGATCGAACGGCGCCCGTCTCTTCCAAAAGCGACGTCCTCACCTTTTGCAGCGAGGCGTAAACCTGGAGCGCGCTGTTCAGCCACTTTCCGGCATGGCGGTATTGAAATTCCACCACAAAAAGCGACGCGCTGAACCCGAGCAGCGCTACGACCGGTAATGACGTGACCACGAGCCCTTTGAGTCGCAGCGGCAGATTTAACCAACGACGTTTGACGAATCCAGCTTCGGCCGTCATGATCCCCTCCACAGAATGCTAAGAATTAATTTGAATGAGGACGCCTCGCAGGGGAATACTGTCTTTGGAGAACTGCTTTGTTCTTATGGTGATGGAGGTAACTCTCGCCGCTATCTTTCGGTCAGGCTAACACCGAAGTTGTAACTCGAAGGAGTCAGTTCCGGCGGTGGAACGAGCCAAAGAGACGTCACCCGGCGCAGTACACTAGAACATGCGCCATTTGCCCGTGGCTCTCACCATCGCCGGGTCGGACCCGAGCGGCGGCGCGGGCATCCAGGCCGATCTCAAAACTTTTCATCAGTTCGGGGCTTACGGCGAAGCCGCGATCACCCTGCTCACAGTTCAGAACAGCGTGCGGGTCTCGCGCGTGGAGGTTCTTTCCGCCCGGTTGGTGGAGCAGCAGATCGCGGCGGTGATCGAAGACATTCCACCCGCCGCGGCAAAGACCGGAGCGCTCGGCTCGGCGGAGATAGTGGAAACCGTGTCGCGCATGGCGGCCGACTTCGCATTCCCGTTGGTGGTCGACCCGGTAATGCTGAGCTCGCATGGACGGGAATTGCTGCCTGGTCTCGCGGTGCGCGCCCTGCGTGAACTGCTACTGCCGCATGCCGCACTGGCCATGCCCAACGTGCCGGAAGCCGAGGCGCTCACGGGGATCGAGATTCGAAGCATCGACGATGTGCGCCATGCGGCGTGCGTGATTCGCTCCATGGGGGCACGCGCGGTGCTGATCAAGGGCGGCCATCTGGATTCCGACCCGATCGATGTGCTGTTCGATGGCGTGGAGTATCGCGACTTCCCCGCCCCTCGCATCGATACGCGCCACACGCACGGTACAGGATGTACCTATTCCGCCGCCATTACCGCCAGCCTGGCCGCCGGCTGCGGGCTGGTGGAATCGGTGGCGCGCGCCAAGCATTTTATTCACGAGGCCATCCGCTGCAATCCCGGATTGGGACACGGTTGCGGACCGGTCAATCATCACGCGGAGGTTTCATGAAGTTTCCGGAATTGCTTCTCGCCGCTATTCAACGCTCGGAGATCCCGCTCCGTTTCGAACCGGGAGCCGAGGAGGCCGTGGCCAAGCCGGTCACGGAAATCCTGCACGCGTGGATCAAAGCGCATATGCCGCCGGAATCGGACTCGGAGTTCGATTCCGGCTACCGCGCGCTGGGGGAGCAGTTGCTGGCGGAGTTGGAAGGCGAGGCGGACTTACCGGAGTGAGTTGGCTATGTCCCGGCGCGTTCTGCGCTTGGCCGCCACCCGGAAAGCCAACCAACCGATGGAGCTGTTTTTGCTCGGCGCATACCGCAGCGCGCCGTTTTCGACTTATTCCAATGGAATGCAGCAGCGCCGTGACCTCGGCGCAATTGTTTCCGCACCTGCTCGAGGAACTGGCAAACGAGGGCAAGACTATCCTCTACATCTCGTGCTGGAGGTGCTGGAAAAAGGGAAGCTGCGCGATTTGATGCATCTGCCTCGGCTCGGTACCCGACCGCGTGAAAATCCTCGTAATGGCCATCCCGAGGCAAGGCCTTGCAAGGGCAATCCTTCGAGAGGCGACTGGCAGCCGACGGCGCGCGAGATTGTGGGGGTGAGCATTTTCTAATTGAACGATGAGCCTGGAAGAAGCGAAACGGTCGATTCCGGGGTCTCCTTTCCGAGTTTGTCTATATCAGGTCGTCGCCGGGAGGTTGCAAGCCAGTATGGGGTGCAGGGGAAGGGGCGGCGCCTGAGCCCCTTCCCCGCCCAGCAGGCAGTGACCAACGGGTTCACGCCGTTCTCCTCTGGCGGATTTGGACAAACAGTTTTCGTTTGGCTTCCTGCATGCGCAATGCCGCTGCGGTGTCGCTTTCTGCCGCGGCCAGTTTTTCCAGGTCCGCCTGCGTCGTGCCGGACCGGAGATGCCGCGCCAGGTCCGGCAACTGTCGGAGGATCTCCCACGGCGTGGCATACCAGCGGTACACCCTTCGCTGTTTGCCTTTCGCGTTGGTGACCACTTCGGGGACTCCGCTCGGCCGATGAAAGTTTAGGTACGGATTGAAATACTGTTCGAAGAACTCCTCGATGGCTTCTGCATGCCTCGATTCAATATGGCCGTACCCCAGATGTTTTCGAATCACCGCCCCATTCTTGGCCTCCACCAACCCGTTGTCGTTGGAGTGCCTGGGCCGCGATTTGGTCTGCTCCACGAGCAGCTTGTTCAGTAGCCGCGCCACGGTGTGATTGATGAATTCACTCCCGTTGTCTGAATGGAAGCCTAATATCTGAAAAGGAAATTGCCGCAGCATCGCCTCCAGCACCGGGATCAACCAGGTCTCGCTGATATATGCCGTCGCACCGACGACCTGCCACTGCGTCACCTCGTCCACGGCATTGATGTGATAGACCCCCTTGATCCCCTCCAGATCCCCTTGATGGACCGTATCGACTCGCAGGAACCCCGGCCGCCCTTGCGGGTCCGGCCGCCGCCGCTCGCCAATCGTCACCTGCACCGGTCTCGTCTTCTGAAAAGTGGTCCTCCGTTCCCGGTACACCCGGCTTTTTCGCAAGTTGTAGATGTGCGGCGCCGAGATTCCCGCCAGTCGCTGGTAACGCTGATCCCCATAGTCGTGGTACTCCCGGTGGAGGATTTTCTGGGTGGCCGGCCCGCTGAGCGTCTCATGCGCCTCGTCCACCGCCGCCAGCAACTCCACGTCGGCGGCTTGGTACTGAACCGCGAATCGATTCCGCCGATACTTTTGCTCCTTCACCGTCCCCCTCTTC
>Ga0335073_10011103_pt1 | contig 12656 bp, 8 predicted proteins | sample Lox_Sample_22_FD_207093 | JGI IMG/M metagenome (GOLD analysis project Ga0335073, IMG submission 207093) | Soil microbial communities from Loxahatchee National Wildlife Refuge, Florida, United States - Lox_Sample_2.2 | ecosystem: Environmental > Terrestrial > Soil > Wetlands | place: USA: Florida...
CCGAACGGCACCCTGCTCTGCATCCCGACCGCGTTCGCATCGTGGACCGGCGAGGCGCTGGATCACAAGATCCCGCTGCTGCGATCGATGGACGCGCTGTCGCGCTCGGCGATTCGCGCCCTGCGGCTGTTCGGCGACAACAGTGCTGCACGCGTGTTCACCACGATCGGCCCCGAGCAGGAGTACTTCCTGATCGACGAGCAGTTCTACTTCGAGCGGCCCGACCTGTTCACCACCGGGCGCACGCTGTTCGGCGCCAAGCCGCCGAAGGGACACGAACTCGACGATCACTACTTCGGCTCGATCCCCGAGCGGATCCTCGCCTGCATGCTCGAGACCGAGCAGGAGCTCGCCAAGCTCGGCGTGCCGGTCAAGACCCGCCACAACGAGGTCGCGCCCAACCAGTACGAGATCGCGCCGATCTTCGAGAACTCCAACGTCGGCTCAGACCACCAGCAGCTGACCATGCAGATCATGCAGAACGTGGCCCGCCGTTACGGGCTGGTGTGCCTGCTGCACGAGAAGCCGTTCGCCGGCGTGAATGGCTCGGGGAAGCACAACAACTGGTCGATGGGCACCGACACGGGCAAGAACCTGCTGAACCCCGGCGCGACGCCGCACGAGAATCTCGAGTTCCTGTTCTTCTGCGCCGCCGTGATCCAGGCCGTGAACAAGTACCAGGGCCTGCTGCGCGCCTCGATCGCTTCCCCGGGCCAGGATTATCGCCTGGGCGCGAACGAGGCACCGCCGGCGATCATCTCGATCTTCCTCGGGGCCGAGCTCGAGCGCGTGTTCGGCGCGCTGGAGCGAGGCGAGACCTCTGAGACGCGCGAGCAGTCGTTCCTGGGCCTCGGCACGCCGGTGCTGCCCCAGCTGCCCCTGCACGGCGGCGATCGCAACCGCACCAGCCCGTTCGCGTTCACGGGCAACAAGTTCGAGTTCCGTGCGCTCGGCTCGAGCCAATCACCGTCGCTCCCCAACACGGTGCTGAACACGATCGTGGCCGAGGCCATCGACGAGTTGGCCGACGAGCTCGAGGCGGCGCTCAAGGATGCCCCGTCCGCGGGCGACAACGCCGCGATCGAGGCCGCGCTGCGACCGATCCTCCAGCGCACCTACGCGGAAAACAAGCCGATCGTGTTCGGCGGGGACAACTACGACGAGGAATGGCACACCGAGGCCGAGCGCCGCGGGCTGCTCAACCTCCGCGCCACGCCCGACGCGCTGCCGTATCTCATATCCGACGACACCGTGAAGCTGTTTGAGAGCCACGATGTGCTGTCGCGCCGCGAACTCGAGTCCCGGCACGAGGTGTTCCTCGAGCAGTACGTGACCAAGCTCAACATCGAGGCCGAGACGGCGGCGTCGCTGGCGCGCACCATGCTGCTTCCCGCAGCGGCTCGCCACCTGGCACTGCTCCTCGAGGCTCAGCTCGGCGAGCTGGCCTCGGAGACCTCAGACCTGATCGCCGAGCTCGCCGACGCGATCAGGCACCTCGAGTCGGCCAACCTGGCGGATAACCAGCCGGAGGAACTCGAGGCACACGCCGAGTACATGCGCGACGAGGTGATCCCGGCCATGGCGGCCGTCCGCACTGCCGCGGACAAGCTCGAGAAGGTGGTGGCCGACGACCTGTGGCCACTGCCGAAGTACTCGGAGATCCTGTTCATCAAGTAGTCATTCAACGTTAAAGAGGCGCGGGCCGCGTGCCGAACCGACGGGTACGGCATGCGGTCCCTAACTCCTCCTCGCGGCAACGCAACTTGTAGTTCCGTAGCGGGTTCTACGCTACGGTGGCGTTGGTGGCAGTCGGTATGACGCAGCAGCGCGGGCGCTTGGTGGCCCTGCTGGCAGCAGTGCTGGTCGTGGTGGGTGGACTGACCGCTGCATCCACCGCAACGGGCAATACGCCCGTGAGGAGATCATCGGCGCATGTGATCCATAAGTCCGGCGATGCGGCCGCGCTGGCCAATCGGGGGATGTGGATCTGGTACGTCTCGCGCTCGAGCGGCGGCACCGTCTCGGGCATCGTCGCCACCGCCCACAAATACGGCGTCAGCACAGTGATCATCAAGAGCTCGGACGGCCCCACCATGTGGTCGCAGTTCAATTCGACCCTGGTCCGCGAGCTGCACGCCTCAGGGCTTCACGTGTGCGCGTGGCAATACGTGTACGGCAATCACCCCATCTACGAGGCGGACGTCGGAGCCGAGGCCGTGCAGGACGGCGCCGACTGCCTGGTGATCGACGCCGAGGGTGAATATACGGGCAAGTACGTGGCGGCGCAGAGTTACATAACCCAGTTGCGCAAGCTGATCGGGCAGAGCTACCCGGTCGCACTGGCGGGCTTCCCGTACATCGACTACCACCCCGGGTTTCCATATTCGGTGTTCCTCGGCCCGGGCGGCGCCCAGTACAACACCCCGCAGATGTACTGGATGGACATCGGCACGAGCGTCAACGCCGTGTACGCGCACACCTACGCGTACAACAGCGTCTACCAGCGCCAGATCGACCCGCTCGGCCAGGTCTGGCAGAACCCTCCGCCCGGTCAGATCATCCGCTTTCGCCAGCTATCGCGCACCTACGGCGCCGCCGGCGTGAGCTGGTGGGATTGGCAGCAGGCCAGCCCCTCGGGGTGGGGCTCGATCTCGGTCGGCGCCGGCGACCTCGTCGGGGTGACCCCCACCACCGCCACGCCGATCCTCAACCTCGGCTCGGTGGGCGACGTGGTCGTCTGGGCGCAGGAGCATCTTGCCTCCGCCGGCTACACGACGGCTATCGACGGCGACTACGGGCCGAGCACGCAGTCCGCGATCGAGAGCTTCCAGACTGCCCAGGGACTCACCGCCGATGGAATCGTCGGGCCGGCCACCTGGGCCGCGTTGCTTCACTACGCGCCCGCCAACGTCGTGTGGACCGCTCATTCCGGCGCGACCGTTGCCTCGGCGGCGGCAGTGCGCAGCGACCGGACGAGGCACCGAGTGCTGGTGCTCGCCGTTCCCAAGTCCGCGCACGCACGCGCCGTGCGCGATGAGCTCGCCGGCGTCGGCGGCGCGGGATAGCTGGCCTTACACCAGCGCGGGATAGCTGGCCTTACACCAGCGCGGGCTACCGGGCACTACACGAGTTCGTGCTCGCGGGCGTACGCGACGAGCGCCGCTCGCGTCGTGCGACCGGTCTTCTGCTGGATGTGCGCCCGATGTGACTCGACCGTCCGCACGCTCAGGTACAGCCGCGTGGCAATTTCACCGTTGGTGTAGCCGAGCGCGATCAACCTGAGCACTTCGAGCTCGCGCGCTGACAGGTCATCGGGCGGCCCCTCCGCCTGCGGTGCGGCGGCCAGCCGCGCGCCCAGCTCGGGGTTCAGGTACGTGCGGCCCTCCGCCGCGAGCCGCACCGCCTGCACCAGCTCCGAGTCGGCCGACTCTTTGAGCACGTACCCGATCGCGCCTGCGCGCAGTGCCTCGCGCGCGAATGCAGGGTCGTTCTGCATGGTGAGCACGACGATCTGCGTCTCGGGCGCGGTCTCCCGCAGCCGCGGAATCGCCGGGAGGCTCCCCACGCTGGACATGTCCTCAGCACTTCCAGACTGGCTCGATCCTCCGGGCATGTTCAGGTCGAGGACGAGCACGCGGGGACGGTACGCGGCGACGCGACGCTCGGTCGTGGCGACGTCGCCGGCCTCGGCCACGACTTCGAACCCATCCTCCGCCTGCAGCAGCAGACGCAGCCCCGCGCGCACCACCTGATGGTCGTCGGCCAAGACGATCGTGATCTGCTCCCCACTCGCTGCCTCCTCCATCGCGCTCACGATACCTCGGACCGGGTTAACGGGCTCTCAACGCCGCCTAACCCTCGCGTCTCGACGCGTGGGGAGTGTGTACGGATGATCGATCCCGGACCGCATCGGATCGAGTGGCAATACCGACACGCTCACGTCGCCGCAAGCGCCTCCGGGTTTCTACGCAATCCCGACGGGCTCGACCTCGTGCCGTAGGTGTAGATAACCTGACGCAAGAACTGGTTCTAGGTGGCACGTACGCCCGTAGTACGCAAAGCTTTGCCGCACTAGTTCAGTCCACCAACTCCTCCATCCCAACAGGAGACGCGATGCCACCAGCCCGACGGTCATCTACGACCAAATCCACTGCGCGCAGCGCAGGTCGATCCACCGCACGCAGCACAGGTAAGTCCACCGCGCGCAGCGCGACGGGGACCACCACGCGAGCCACCCGCGCCGTTCGTGCGCGTGCGGCCTCGACGTCAGCGGCCACTCGCCGCGAGGTCGAGCAGGCGATCACCCGCTTCGAGAAGCGTCTCGACGACGCCGGTGACGCGCTTCAGACGCTCGGAAAGCATCTGGGTCGCGGCGGGCAGTCGAGCTACAAGGAAGTGACGGCAGCGCTGCGGGCGCTCCGGCGTGAGGCGTCGAAGACCAACAAGCAGGCGCTCAAGGACTTCGACAAGCTTCGCAGCGCGGTCACTCCGTCGAAGACTGCCTCGCGCAGCAGTTCGCGCTCGACGAGCGCTCGCTCGACGGGCGCGCGTTCTACCAGCGCTCGCTCAACCAGCGCGCGTGCATCGGGATCGCGAGCCTCCGGTTCGCGTGCGACCTCATCACGGTCAACGTCTTCGCGCTCGACCGCGTCGCGCTCGCGCGCGAAGAAGAGCTAGCGCCTCACCCTTCAAGCGTGGCGCCGGCGTCGATTCGCATCGGCTCCGGCGCCTCAAGCTCAACCGCTCCGCGCACAACCACGCTCGCCCCGAAGGTGACATCACCGTGCACGAGGAGGCGGGTGGCTTCGCGCAGTGACGGAGCTCCGTCGGGGAAACGCTGCTCGAAGTCGTCGAGCAGCTTGTAGAACTTAGAGTCGAGCGCGACGTAGGGCAGGTCGTCCCTGCGCTCTGGAATCGGTGCCACGACCATGTCCTGCGCCGACAGCGTGTAGACGTCGGAGCGGAGCACCAGCAGGTCGTCGGTGGTTTTGACCGGCGCGAACCGCGTCCGCGGCACGAGCAACAACTGCGCGCCCTTCACGGCGCCGATCGCCGCGCCCATCGCGCTTTCGAGCTGAATGACGGCGGGCGAGTTCGAGTCGCGCGGGTCCACCGTCTTGCGGTTGACGATCAGCGGTAGCTCGAGCACCCCACCGGTCGCATCGAGCGTCTGGCTCAGCACACGGAGGTCCACCCACAGGCTGTTGGTGTTGTAGTAACGCCAGCGACGGAAGTCGCGGAAGGACTCCTCGTCCTCGGGCGGAGTCTGTGCGGTCTCGCGCAGGACCAGCTGCTTGTCCGCGCTGCGGCGAGCGATGTGCCCGCCCTTGCGATCGGCCTCGGTGCCGAGCACCACCTCCATGAGGAACGGGATCTCACCGCGTTCCATGTGCGCCGGGATGCGCGCGTCGGTGGTGGAGCCGAGGTTGTCGGCGTTGGAGATCATCGCGTAGCGATAGCCCTGCTCGAGCATCGCGTCGAGCATCCCGGAGCCGCGCAGCGCCGAGTAGACGTCGCCGTGGCCGGGCGGATTCCACTCGAGCGAGGGGTTCTTCGCCCACGTGATCGGGTCGAGCGTCTCGGCGTCGAGCTTGGGCACCATGCTCTGAAGGAAGTCGAGCGGCAACCCGACGCCGAGCTCCGGATACGCCTCGAGCGCGCGCATCGTCTCCTCGCGGGTGGCCTCGCTGTTCATCAGCACGAGCGGCAGGCGCACGCCGTAGTGTCCGCGGAGAGCGAGCGTCTGGCCGACGATGATGTCCAGGAACGAGCGACCGTCGCGTGCCTCGACGAGCGACTTCGGGCTGCGCAGCCCCATCGACGTGGCCAGGCCGCCGTTCAGCTTGATCACCGCCACGCGGTCCAGGACGTCGCTGACGTCGACGTCCGGCAGCTGCTCGAGCGTGTCGATCTCCCCCGCGGGCTCGAGCTCCGCCGTCGGCAGCAGCGCCGACTCACCGCTCTCGAGGCGCTCGTAGGCGCTGGCGAAGCTCCGGATCGCCTCCTCGGGCTGACCCGCGTCGCGCATCTTCGTCTCCGCCGCCTTGAGTGCGTCAGCGCTCATCGATCTCGCGGCTAGCCGGCTGGCTACGATTGCCCGTAGTAGGCGGCGGGGCCATGCTTTCGCTCGAAGTGCTTGTCCCGCACGGCCGCCTGAAGCGGGGGAGCGTCGGGGGCGAGCAGCGTAGTGAGCGCGGCCATCCGGGCCACCTCTTCGAGCGTCACGGCAACCTCGACCGCCTTCGCGGGTGTGGCCGCCCAGCAGAACGGCGCGTGTCCCCTGACCAGTGCACAGGGAAGCTCTGACGGTCCATGCTCGGAGATCACCTCGACCAGCACCGTACCAGTTGCACCTTCGTAGTCCTCGGCCACCTCTTGGCCGGTGAGCTCCCGGGTCAGCGGGATCGGGCGCGCACACAGGTCGGCGTGGGTGGTGCCGAGCAGCGGTATCTCGCGCTGGGCCTGGGCCCACGCCACGCTCCACCTCGAGTGCGTGTGGACGATCCCGCCGATCTCATCGAAGGCCCGGTAAAGCACCAGATGCGTGGGGGTGTCGGTGGAGGGTTTCCGCTCTCCCTCGACGACATCTCCACTCGCGAGGTCAAGCAAGACGATGTCCTGCGCGGTCAGCGCGTCATAGGGGACCCCGCTCGGCTTGATCGCGACCAGCCCGCGCTCACGGTCGATGCCGCTCGCGTTACCCCAGGTGAGCGGCGCCAGCCCGTGCGCCGGCAGCGCGCAGTTCGCGGCCAAAACCTCCTCGACCAGCCTCTCGACCGTCACGGGTCGCTAGATCTCGACGTAGTCGAGCTCGAGCAGCTCCGCCAGCCGGCGCCAGCGGTCGGCGTGCTCGCCGAGGTTGGTCACGAAGTGATGCGGGCCGCCCAGGGAGAGCCAGTCGTCCATGAACACGCGCATGCCGCGCTCCGGGCGGAAGTGGAAGTAGTGCATCTCGACCTTTGGCAGCTCCGGGGTGTCAAGCACCTCGCCGCGCCCGACCACCAGCCGGTAGAGCTCCCCCTCCAGCGGAATCAGCGCCGCCGTGGTCGCCGGCCCCGGCTCGGCCGAGAACACCGGGGTGGGTGGATTGTCGAGGCGGCCGATTCCCAGCTCGCGGTCGATCAGCTTCACCGGCCGGTCACGGCGGGCGATCTTCCAGTTCCCCTCCCCCATGTGACTGATCAGTACCGAGTCGAGCTCCCAGTCCATCGCGTACATCTCCGAGAAGTGCGCGTCGCCGATCATCGTCTGGGCGGCGCACATCAGCGTCGTGGTGTTGGTGTCACCCTCGGCGGCGAAGCCGTAGCCGTCGGCCATCAGATCCGAGGCGGCCAGCAGCGGCAGTTGCTTGAAGCGTCCGTCGCCGCCGATCGAGTCGAAGTGGAACGAGAACCCGGCGTAGCCCTTGTCCTCGAGCAGCCCTCGGAGCGCGACCTCGAACCGCGCCGCGTAGACGTGTCGCTCCCGGGGTAAGTCGGATGACACCTCGAACTGATCGCGGTGCCGGCCGATCACCGCGTCCACCTCGGCGTCGGAGACGGCGTCAATCCGCGCCACCAACGGACCGAGGTCCTCGCTGATCACCGTCGGCCCAATCCGTCGCAGCATCGCCGGCGGGTCGTAGCGGATGTCGCCCATGCCGTTCATCGGGTACCCAACCAGCCCGATCTGCGTGCGCCTGAGCGCGGTGATCGCCTGAGCCGCTCGGGCCCAGTCCGCGAACGCCTGCTCGAACTCCTGCGACTGCCAATCTCCCGTGAGGACCGAGAACGGGACACCCGCTCGCAACAGGGCGTTGGCCTGGTCCTGCGCACCGTGGATCCCCTGGTTGTAGGTGAGGTCGGCCATGTCCCACTCCGGAGTCACGCTGCGCTCGGGCTGGATGTTGGCCAGCGACAGCGGCACCGGGGTCTCGATCATCGCCCGCACCGTGCGCATCGCCGGCCCGTAGGTGAGCATCACGATCACGATCCCGTCCACGTCTTGTGCGACCAGCTCGCGGGAGATCGCCTCGACGTCCTCCCGGTTGCGCGCGGGGCGCAGGAACCGCACTTCGGCAACCCCGGCCAGCCGCTGTGCGACCGACTCGGCGTAGCGGCCCTGGCGATCGGTGATGCCCGGGATCATGTCGTCGTAGAGCTCCTGCATGATCCCCAGCAGGCCGATGCGAGGTTGCCGGCTCGTGCTCATTCGCCTGTCCTTTCGGTGCGGATCCGCTTCAGCTCGTGCAGCAGCCGGACGTCGGTGCGACCGAGCATGTCGTACAACGTCCGGTAGATCTCGTACACGCGGTCGTAGGTCTTCTTCGCCTCCAGGTCGGGCTCGTAGGTACGTACGCTCTTCGGGCGGGTGGCCTCGATGGCACTGCCGATGTCGTCCCACACGCCCGCCGCGACCGCGCCGAACAGCGCCGCGCCGCGCGCCGGAATCTCGCTCACCTCGGGGACATGGACCAGACGTCCGCTCGTGTCGGCCAGCAGTTGCATCATCAGCGGGCTGCGCTCGGCGATTCCGCCGCACGCGACGATCTCCGACAGCACGAGTCCGTGCTCCTCAAAGTTGTCCATGATCCGGCGGCTGCCGAACGCGATCGATTCGAGCAGTGCGCGGTAAATCTGTTCCCGCGTGGTTTGCAGCCCGAGTCCGAGGATCGCACCGGTCAGATCCGCGTCGGCCAGGATCGTGCGGTTTCCGTTCCACCAGTCGAGCGCAACCAGGCCGGTCTCCCCGGGAGCCATCCCGGCCGCCGCCTCCTCGAGTTGCGCATACGCTCCGGGATCCTGAGCGACGTTGTCGACGAACCACGCGAGCATGTCGCCGACCGCGGCCTGTCCGGCCTCGTAGCCGTAGAGCCCGGGCAGGATGCCGTCCTTGACCACGCCGGTGATCCCGGGGAGCCGCGTCTGCACCGGGTGGACGATCATGTCGCAGATCGAGGTCCCGATCACGACCACGAACGTCCCCGGGTCCTCGACCCCGACCCCTGGGACCGACACCCACGCGTCGACGTTCCCGACCGCCACCGCAACCGACTCGGGCAGCTTGAGCTTCCTCGCCACCTCCGCTCGCAGTGTGCCTGCCTTGGTCCCGAGCGGCACGAACTTCTCGCCGAGCTTCTCACCCGGATGGTCGAATCCCGGATAGGCGGCGGTGAAGTACTCGGTCGGCGGGAGCCCCTCCTCGGGTGACCACATCGCCTTGAAGCCAGCGGTGGCGGTCTGACGGCACTGCACGCCCGCCAGCCACCACACGATCCAGTCGGTGGCCTCGATGAACCAGTCGCACTTGTCGTAGACCTCGCGGTCCTCGAGCCACACCTCGATCAGCTTGGGGAAATACCACTCCGAGGAGATGCGCCCGCCGTAGCGCTCGAGGAATGCGTCACCACGTTCGAGCGCGACCTCGTTGAGACGGTCGGCCACCGGTTGCGCGGCGTGGTGCTTCCAAAGCTTCGGCCACGCGTGCCGGCGCTTTCGCCATTGCTCCAGCGTGCAGAGTGGCACTCCGTCACTCGTGACCGGCAGCACCGTGCACGAGGTGAAGTCAACGCCGAGCCCGACGACTTGCTCGGCGTCTATGCCCGCCTGCTTGACAACATCGGGCACCGCCTTTTCCACGACCTTGACCCAGTCGTCGGGGTCCTGCAGCGCCCAGTCTGGGGGCAGTGGCTCGTCGGTCGAGGGCAGCGTGCGGTCGATCACCGCGCTCGGATAGCGGACCACGCTGGTCGCCAGCACGTCACCGCTGTCCAGATCGACCAGCGCGGCGCGTCCGGATTCCGTTCCGAAGTCGACCCCGATCGCGTATGCGCCGTGCGTGCCGGGTTCACGCGCCGGCGTTCTGCACCTCCTCGATTTGCCGGCGGTAGCTACTGACCATCAGCTCCGTCAGCTCCTCCAGCGATGTCTCGTGCACCTGCTGGTTGATCGTGATGCGGCCGCCTTGCATGACATTTAGGCGGTCGCACAACTCGAACAGGTGAGCGTAGTTGTGGTCGATCACGATGATCGAGACTCGGCCGCTCGTGGCGAGGTCCTTGACCAGGTCGATGATCAGACGTGACTCGCGTGCTCCCATGGCTGCCAGTGGCTCGTCGAGCAGCAGGATCTTCCTGGCCGCCCGCACGGACCGGGCGACCGCGATCGCCTGCCGCTGGCCACCGGAAAGGTCGACGGCTTCAGCGTCCACGCTCGGGACGTGCACGTTGATGTCGTCGAGGTACTGACGCGCGAGCCTGCGCATCTCACGCTTGTTGAGGATGCGCAGCGGGCCGAACATCGTCAGCTCGTGGCCGAGGAACAGGTTCTGGAAGACGGGCAGCTGCGGAATCAAGGCGAGATCCTGGTACACGGTCTCGATTCCCGCGGTTCGCGCGGCCGCCACCGAGGAGAAATGCACCCGCTCTCCGCCGATCAGAATCTCCCCCGCATTCGGCGGGTGGAAGCCGCTCAAGATCTTGACCAGCGTGCTCTTGCCGGCTCCGTTGTCGCCGACGAGCCCGAGCACCTCGCCCTGGCGCAGGCTGAGGTCGATGCCGTTCAGGACATTCAGCGCGCCAAAGCTCTTCGTCACGCCACGCACCTCCAGCGCGGGCGCGCCGTTGGTCTCGGGGGGCGTCGGTTCGGTCGGGATGGGCGAGGCGCTCATCTGGTTCTCGAGCGCGCGATGAGCCGGTCGAACTGCACGTTCAGCGCCATCGCGATGATGATCACCACGCCCACCCAGATGAAGAACTCGTTGGTGCTGATCCCGATCAGGGTCAAACCGTCTTCGAGAATGCCGATCAGGATCGCTCCGATGAAGGCCCCCACCACCGTCCCGCGCCCACCGGTGAGTGCCGTGCCGCCGATCACGCAGGCGCCGACGGCGTACAGGATGTAGTTGACGCCGAAGTTGCCGGGGTCGAGGCTTCCGTACTTGACCGCGTCAACGATTCCGACGAGACCGGCCACGAAGGAACAGAGCACGAAGGCCCACACCTTGACGCGCCGGATCGGCACACCTGCCTCGGCCGCGCCCGTGAGGTTGCCACCCGAGGCGATGATCCGAGTGCCGAAGCGACTTCGATTGAGCAGGATGGCGAGGACGATCGTGATCGCGAGGACCCAGAGGATCTCGGCCCACTTCCAGGCCCCCATCACCTGGCTGATGAAGTTCGTCCCTCCGCTGAGTGGGATCGGCGACGCCTCGGCGTCGTTGGAGTAGACGAGCACGATCCCATAGAGGATGAAGTTCGTGGCCAGTGTGGTTACGAACGAAGGCACATTCAGGCGCACGGTGATCAGTCCGTTGATCGCCCCGACGAGACTGGATGCCAGAAGCGCGATCAGGATCGCGACGATGAGCGGCAGCCCATCGTTGTGCATCCACCACATCATCCATGGGGCGAACAGGAAGACCTGACCAAGGGATAGGTCGATCTCCGCAAGTACGAGCAGCAGGACAGATCCGACGGCGATCGCGCCGATCGGCCCGGCGTAGCCGGCGGCCGAGCTGAGGCTGAGCGAGCCGGTGAAGGTCGAGCCGGCTCTGATCGTGAAGTAGATGAACAGCGCGACCGTGATGACGATCGGCGTCAGCTCGCGCTGATACAGGAAGGCGCGGAACACCCGGACCGGCAGAGATACGGCTTCGCGCTGCTGCCCCGGCGGGCTCGCCTCCGGGGCAGCAGCAGCAGGTGTTGGAGCGGCTGAGGGCACGCTCGCTGGAGACTAAACGGAGATCGAGGAAGGCGGCGTCAAGGCCTTCTTCGCCGAGGACGTTCCCTCGAACCTGCTCGGGATCAGGTAGGGCGCCACGTTCGCCTTGGTGACGATGCCGATTCCCGTATCGGTGTCCGTCGGCCGCATCAGCCCGCCCGACACGTTCCATAGATACAGCTGCATGATCGTGTCGAAGCCCTGCAGGTATGCCTGCTGGTCGATCGTCGCGGTCACGTAGCCGGCGTTGATGGCCTGCGTGACCGGCAGTCCGACGTCCCACACGGACGCGCCGACCTTGCCCGCCAGGCCCTCCGCCTTGATGAACTGAGCAACGGCGTTGCTGTCGCCGCTGTCCACGGCCATCATCCACTTCACGTCCTTGTTGCCGGCGTACCACGAGGAGATCTTGTTGTACTCCGGCGCGCCCTCGGTGGCCGAGGTCCCGACCTCGACGAACTTGTAGCCGGCGGCGTCCAGCACGGGCTTCGCGCCATCAAGACGCGGCTGGATGTTTCCCGTGCCCGGGGTCGCGATGATCCCGGCGACGAGGTCGCCTGAGGACACCTTGCCGGATTTGACGATCGCCTCCCCGACTGCCGCGCCCGCGGTGAGGTTGTTCTGGCCGATGTAGGCCATCCGGTTGTTCTTGACACCGGTCGAGACGTCGGCGTTGTACGCGATAACCGGAATGCCCGCACCCAGCGCGGTGTCGACCGGCGAGTTGAACGCGGTGTTGTCGATCAACGGACACCCGATCCCGTTCGCCTTCTGGGCGATCGCGGTGGTGAACGCCGACACCATCTCGCTGACGACCGAGTCGGTCGACCCCGTCCACTGGAACGAGGAGCCGGTCAGCGCGCACGCGTCCTGACAGCCATAGATCGTCGCCGTGAAGAACGAGTTCGTCGTCACGTGGTTGACCATCACGAAGTGGTGGCTTGAACTAGACCCGAA
>Ga0335073_10011104_pt1 | contig 12655 bp, 14 predicted proteins | sample Lox_Sample_22_FD_207093 | JGI IMG/M metagenome (GOLD analysis project Ga0335073, IMG submission 207093) | Soil microbial communities from Loxahatchee National Wildlife Refuge, Florida, United States - Lox_Sample_2.2 | ecosystem: Environmental > Terrestrial > Soil > Wetlands | place: USA...
ATAGCGCCGCGCGATCGCGCCTGCCTCGTCGGCCAACGCCTCGGCCAGCGCCACATGCTCGCGCGAGACCGGCGGCGCCAAGGGAAGGATGGCCTATTTGCCGCCGGCGGGCGCGGCGGGAGCGGGCGGGCTGCCCGCGGGTGCGGCGGCGGCAGGGGGCTTCGCAGCGCCCGCCGGCGCGCCGCCTGCGGGTGCTGCGGGTGGCGCTTCCGCCGCCAGCGGCTTCGGGTTGTCGCTCAGCGAATTGAGATAGTCGATGACGTCGGCGCGATCCTTGGCCTTCGGCAGGCCGGCGAACGTCATCTTGGTGCCTTTGGCGAAATCCTGCGGCTTGAAGAGCCACAGATTGAGGAGATCGGGGGTCCAGGTCTTGCCGTCGCCCGCGGTCTTCAGCGCCGAGGAAAAATCATAGTTGCCGCGTCCCTCGGCAATGCCCGAGCCGATGACGCCATAGAGGTTGGGGCCGACCCGATTCGGGCCGCCTTTGTCGAAGGTATGACAGGCTTGGCACACTCTGGTGTCGTTCTTGCCGGCATCGACGCTCGCCGTTGCGAGGAGCGGGCCGATCGGCTCGGGTCCCGCGGGTGCCGCGGGTGCCGCCGACGCCGTCTCGCTCGAGGGCGCGCCCGCGACCTGATAGACATTCTTTGCCAGCATCTCCGGATGCACGAGCTTGTCGGCAAGAATGCCCGATACCATCGCGAGGATCATCGCCACGAGCACTGCTGCCGCGATCTTGTTCGCTTCGAACGACATTCGCGTTCCCTCGGATGCTTGATTTGCCCGCCGAGCGGGGGCCGATGGGTGAGGCCCGGAGAAAAGCCAATTTCGACTGACAACTCAAACGAAATGTGTTTGAAGCGCAAGAGCGGCCGCCGATGCGGCATAAAGCCGCAAGAAACGTGGGCCGGGATTTCTTTCGTGAACCCCATCATCGTCATACCGGCGCGCATGCGCTCGACGCGTCTTCCGGACAAGCCGCTGGCTCTTATCGCGGGCGAGCCGATGATCGTCCATGTGTGGCGGCGGGCGGTCCGATCGGGCGCGGGCGCAGTGGCCGTCGCGTGTGCCGAGCCCGCGATCGCCGCCGCGATCGAAGCGGCGGGCGGGCGCGCCGTATTGACGCAGCCCGATCATCCTTCCGGCTCCGACCGCATCTTCGAAGCGCTCGCGATACTCGATCCGGCGCGGCGGCACGACGTGGTCGTGAATGTTCAGGGCGACTTGCCGCTCATCGATCCGGCCGCGATCACGGCGTCGCTCGCGCCGCTCGCCGATCCCGGCGTCGACATCGCGACCTTGGCGGCGACGATCGGCGATCCCGCCGACCTCGCCGCCGCCAGCGTGGTGAAGGTCGCGGCGGCGTTCGCGCCCGGTGCACGAATCGCGCGGGCGCTCTATTTCTCGCGTCTGCCGGTACCGTGGGGGGAGGGTCCGCACTATCACCATATCGGCCTCTATGCCTATCGTCGCGAAGCGCTCGAGCGTTTCGTCGCCCTGCCGCCCGCGGGGCTCGAACGGCGCGAAAGCCTCGAGCAGCTTCGCGCGCTCGAAGCGGGCATGCGGATCGACGTGGCGCTCGTTGACACCATTCCGCTCGGTGTCGATACTCCGGCCGATCTCGCCCGCGTCCGCGCGCTCGTCGCGTCCTCATCGCCATGACCTCGGATCCCTCGCGCATCATCGCCTTTCAGGGCGCGCCCGGCGCCTATTCCGATCTCGCGTGCCGCGAAGTGTTCCCGGCGATGGAGACGCTTGCGTGTGACGCGTTCGAGGAGGCGATCGCCGCGGTCAGGGAAGGCCGCGCGCTCTATGCCATGCTGCCGATCGAGAACTCGGTCGCGGGGCGCGTCGCCGATATCCACCACCTGATGCCGGGATCGGGTCTCTTCATCATCGCCGAGCATTTTCAGCGCGTGGAGCATCACTTGCTGGCGCTGCCGGGCGCCACGCTCGCGGGGCTCAAAAGCGTGCGCAGCCATGTCCACGCGCTGTCGCAATGCCGCGCCTTCATCCGCGCGCATGGGCTGCGCGTGCAGGTCGCGGCCGACACCGCGGGCTCCGCCGCCGAAGTGGCACAGCGCGGCGATCCGACGGTGGCCGCGATCGCATCGGCGCTCGCGGGGCCGATCTATGGCCTCGTCTCGCTCAAGGAGAACATCGAGGACGAGGAGCATAACACCACGCGCTTCCTGGTGATGGCGCGCGCGCCGCAGCCGCTGCCGCCCGGCTGCGAGCGCGCGGTCACGACCTTCGTCTTCAACGTCCGCAACGTGCCGGCGGCGCTTTACAAGGCGCTGGGCGGCTTCGCCACCAACGGCGTCAACATGACGAAGCTCGAGAGCTACATGGTTGGCGGCCGCTTTACGGCGACCCAGTTCTATGCCGATGTCGAGGGCCATCCCGACGACCGGCCGCTCAAGCTCGCGCTCGAGGAGCTGCGGTTCTTCTCGCGCGAGGTCACGATCCTCGGGACCTATCCCGCCCACCCCTTCCGCGCCGACGCCGGCCAAGCCGGCACGGACTGATTTTTCTCGCTCCGATCGCAGAGAGTCCTTGACACCGAGTGAAGTTAGATATATCTAATCTGCGTCTGTAACGAATCGGAGTTTACATGTTCCACAGATTTACCCGTCATGCCGAAGCGCGCGCGATGCGCGCCGACTGGATGGGCCAGCGCCGGCAGATGCATTTCCGCGGCGGCCGCGGCCGGGTGTTCGACCAGGGCGACCTGCGCTTCGTGCTGCTGCGCCTCATCGCCGAAAAGCCGTCCCACGGCTACGAGCTGATCAAGGCGATCGAAGACCGCGTCGGCGGCGCCTATAGCCCCAGCCCCGGTGTGATCTACCCAACCCTGACCTTGCTCGAGGAGATGGGATACGCGACCGTCACCCCCGGCGAAGGCGGCAAGAAGCTCTACTCGGTGACGCCGGAAGGCGAAGCGGCGCTTGCCGCCAACCAGCCGGCGATCGACGCGATCTTCGGGCGCATCGACCAGGTGCGTGCCGCCCATGGCGGCGGCCCGTCGCCGCAGGTGCTGCGCGCGATGCAGAATCTGCGGCTCGCGCTGCGGCTGCGTCTCGCGCGCGGGCCGATGAGCGAGCGCGAGATCGACGCCGTGGTGGCGGCACTCGATCAAGCGGCCGTCGCGGTGGAGAAGGCGTGATGGAGGCGGCGGTCCGCGCGGAAGCGCGCGTCGTGACGACCCGCGCCGAGCGCTATCTCATCCAGCTGTGCAAGCATTTCGAGCACCGGCTTCCGGTTGTCCGCGCCGGCGCCGAGGGCAGCATCACCTTCCCGTCCGGGACCTGCCACATGACGGCCGACGGCGACCTGCTGGTGCTGGGCGCCCATGCCAAGGACGACACGCTGCTCGATCAGCTCGAGCAGGTCGTGTCGCGGCATCTCGAACGGTTCGCCTTTCGCGACAAGCCGGAAATCGCCTGGCGGCGCCTTAGCGCCTGAGCCAGTCCTCGACCAGCCGGCGCGCGATCGAGTCGCGCCGCGGCAGGCGCAGCCGGTCGTCGTCGGCATGGTCGAGGAGCCAGCGCCGCTCGAACCATTCCGCGGCCTCGAGCTCGCCGGGATCGATGGTGATCTCGGTCGAGCGCGCTTCGGCATGAAAGCCCAGCATCAAGGAGCCGGGAAACGGCCACGGCTGCGAGGAGTGATAGCGCACATCGCCGACGGCGATCCCCGACTCTTCCAGCACTTCGCGCGCGACCGCCTCTTCAAGGCTTTCGCCGGGTTCGACGAAGCCCGCAAGCGTCGAATGCATGCCCTTGGCCCATTCGGGCTTGCGCCCCAGAAGACATCGCTCGCCGTCATGCACCAGCATGATCACCGCGGGATCGGTGCGCGGAAAATGGACCGTGCCGCACGCCGGATCGCTGCAGCGGCGGACATGGCCGCCTTCTTCGGCCCGCGTCGGCGTGCCGCACACGCCGCAATGGCGATGGCGCGAATGCCAATAGGCGATGCCCCGCGCATAAGCGAGCAGCGCGCCATCGGCGCGATTCATCAGCGGCCCGACGCGGCGCAGATCGGTGAACTCCACCGCCGACCCGGCGGTCGCGGCGGCAAGCGGCGCCGCGTCTTGCGACAGATCGACGAGGAACACCGCCCGCCCGTCATCGAGGCCCAATAGCACCGGCTCGGTACCATCCCAGGCCAGCTCCGCGCCGGTCAGAAAGGCGGCGCGCGGCGCGCCCTCGGCGTCTTTGCGCACGAGGTTCTGGCCCTTCCAGGTCGCGACGAAGCGGGTTTCCGGACGCGCCAGGATCTGTTCCACCCAGGCCTGGTCCTTGCGTTTCGGCCCCGCGCGGTCGAGCCCGCCGCCGGCATAGACGTTCGCGTCGATCATCCCACATTCATAGGCGTAGCCACCGTGCGACGCCAGCGCCGGCCGGAATCGCTTGACTGACTCATAACCAATCAATTATTGATTGGATCAATAACCAAACGGTTATCAATCTCATGGTGAGGAGAATGATCATGCCTCAATCGACCAAGCCCGCCGCCCTCAAGCCGCGGATGAAGAGTCCGGCGCTGATGATCCCGGACGCCATGCGGGCCCTCATCGCGCTGGGCCGGTCGGCTTCTCAGCATGGCGTGCCGGAACGCACGCTCGAGCTCATCCATCTGCGCGCGAGCCAGATCAATGGCTGCGGTCTCTGCGCCGACATGCATGCGCACGACCTCAAGAAGGGAGGCGAGACGGACGAGCGTCTCTTCACCGTCGCGACCTGGCGCGATGCGCCCTATTTCACCGAGGCCGAGCGCGCGGCGCTGGCGCTGACCGAGGCCGCGACGCGTCTCAATGACCGCACCGAACCGGTACCGGACGACATCTGGGACGAAGCCGCGCGGCACTATGACGAGGCCGGGCTCGCCTCGCTCGTGATCGCGATCGCCGCCATCAATGCGTGGAACCGCATCAACGTCACAACGCGGCAGGTGGCAGGCTCGTCCCAGCGCGGCGGCGGCGAGGTGCCGCAGCCCCGCGTCGCGGCGCGCTAGCCGCGGCGCATCACCCGGCGGCGCGCAGAAGCGGCGCGTCGGCGTAGGTCTCGCTTGCGAGCGGCAAGGTCACGGTGACCTTGGTCCCTGCGCCCGGCGTGCTCGCGATCTCGAGCGTGCCGCCGTGCAGCTCGACCAGAGACTTGGCGAGCGGCAGGCCGAGGCCCGTGCCCTCGAAGCGCCGCGCGAGGCGGTTGTCGACCTGGCCGAACGGCGCCAGCGCGATGGCGAGATCGCTCTGCGTCATGCCGATGCCGCTATCGCTGACGGTGACGGCGATGGTGCCGTCGCCGGGCAGGCGCGTGTCGATCGCGACCATGCCGCCCGGCTCGGTGAACTTCATCGCGTTCGACAGCAGGTTGAGGAAGATCTGGCGCAGCTTCGCGGCCTCGCCCAGCACGACCACCGGCCGCGCCGGCTTTGCCGCGTCGAGGCTGAGGCCGGCGCGGGCGCATTGCTCGCCGATCATGGTCACGCAACTGTCGAGCACCTCGGCGAGATCGACCTGATCGGTATCGATCTCGAGCTTGCCGGCCTCGCTCTTGGCAAGATCGAGCACGCTGTTGATGACGGTCAGGAGATGCCGGCCGCTCTGGACGATGTCCTCGACGTATTGGGCATAGTGGCCGTTGCCGATCGGGCCGAACATCGCGCCCGACATGATCTCGGAAAAGCCGATGATGGCGTTCAGCGGCGTGCGCAGCTCGTGGCTCATATTGGCGAGGAAGCTGCTCTTGGCGTGACTCGCCGCCTGTGCCCGCTCGGCCGCCTCGCGGTAGCCGCGCTCCCGCTCCTTGATGTCGGAGATGTCGCTCACGACGAGAAGGAAGCCGCCATCGGCGGTCTCGCTGCGGCCGAGGCGCAGCCAGCGCCCGTCCTCGAGCTGCATCTCCGGCGCTTCGAGCGCCGTCTTGATCCCGTCGGGAAGCGGCGCGCCGGTGACCAGCTCTTGCGCGGCATCGGGAAAGAATGACCGCATTTGCCGGTTGGCGAAGACGATGCGTTCCGCGCCATCGGCCAGCACGATGCCCTCGCGCGCGCCCGCAAGGGCGCCGATCAGGGTGTTTGCACGGCTTGCTGGCATCCTCTTCCCTCAACGGGCGGTATTCATTGCGTAATCTTGGTTAAGAACTGATAAACGCCGGTGCTGTGGGGGACGCCTTGCGCGCGGCGGGCGCGGACCTGATATAGTGGCCCTTGGGAGGCTGGCGGCGGACAGGTCCCTCGCCAACCCGGTCAGGTCCGGAAGGAAGCAGCCGTAACGAGTTTCGGTCTGGGTCGCGGTCCAGTCTCCCGCCTCAACAGTTTCCCGAACCCGCAGAGCGCGAGAGGAGGCGCGATGAGCGAGCCGGGCGCCGCCTATCGCGTGCTCGCGCGCAAATACCGCCCGAGCCGCTTTGCCGAGCTGATCGGCCAGGAGGCGATGGTGCGCACGCTCACCAACGCCATCGCGACCGGCCGCATCGCGCACGCCTTCATCCTCACGGGCGTGCGCGGCGTCGGCAAGACCACGACCGCCCGCATCATCGCGCGCTGCCTCAATTGCGTCGGCCCTGACGGCAAAGGCGGCCCGACCGCCGATCCATGCGGCCTATGCGACGCCTGCCGCTCGATCGCCGAGGATCGGCATGTCGACGTGATGGAGATGGATGCCGCCTCGCGCACCGGCGTCGACGACATCCGCGAGCTGACCGATGGCGTGCGCTACCGGCCGGTCTCCGCGCGCTACAAGATCTATATCATCGACGAAGTGCACATGCTCTCGAAGAACGCCTTCAACGCGCTGTTGAAGACGCTCGAGGAGCCGCCGCCCGATGTGAAGTTCATCTTCGCGACCACCGAGATCAACAAGGTCCCGGTCACGGTGCTGTCGCGCTGTCAGCGCTTTTCGCTGCGCCGCGTGCCGGCCGAGCTTTTGACCCGGCATTATGCCGAGATCGCCGCCACCGAGGGCGTTGCGATCGACCCGGCGGCGATCGCGCTCATCGCGCGCGCGGCCGATGGCTCGGTGCGCGACGGGCTGTCGCTGCTCGACCAGGCGATCGCCTTGGGCGGCGGCGCGCCGATCGGCGAGGCGCAGGTGCGGGACATGCTGGGCATCGCCGACCGCGGCCTCGTGTTCGATCTTTTGGAGACCGCTTTGAAGGGCGATGCGGCCGATGCGCTAAAGCGCATCGCGTCACTTTATGACGGCGGCGCCGACCCGGTCTCGGTGCTGCAGGATCTGTTGGAGCTCGTGCATTTCCTCACCCGGCTGAAGCTGGTGCCAGGGTCGGGCGCCGATGATCAGGCACTCGCCGGCGAGCGGGCAAGAGGCGCCGAGCTCGCGCAAAAGCTTAGCATTCCCGCGCTCGCGCGGGCCTGGCAGATGCTGCTCAAGGGGCTCGCCGAGGCGCAAGCCGCGCCGTCGCCGATCGAGGCGGCGGAAATGGTGCTTGTACGCCTCGCGCATGTCGCGGACCTCCCGTCGCCGGCCGAATTGGTGCGGAGCCTCGAAGGCCGCGCGCCCGCCGCGCCGGCGCCCGCTTCTCCATCGCCGGCGCCGCGCGCCGCGATGGCGGCGGCGCCTGCGCCCCGTGCGATGGCGGCCGAGCCCGCGCGCGCGCTCGAGCCGTTGCCCGCCGCGGCGCCGGCGCCGCGCCAGCCGCAAAGCTTCCTCGAGGTGGTGGAGCTGTTCGACGCGCAACGCGAGGCGGTGCTCAGGACCCATCTCTGGGCCAATGTGCATCTCGTGCATTTCGAGCCGGGACGCATCGAGCTCCGGCTCGAGGCCGCGGCGCCGCGCGAGCTCAGCAACCGGCTGGGACAGTTGCTGACGCAATGGACCGGTCAGCGCTGGATCGTCAGCGTCTCGGACGCGCCCGGCGCGCCCACTTTGCGCGAGGACCACGAAGCGCGCGAGCGCGAGATGAAAAGCGCGGCGGCCCTGGACCCGCTGGTGCGGGCGGTGCTCGATGCCTTTCCCGGCGCGCGCATCGAGGCGGTGCGCGAGCTCAAGGAGGCCGAGGCCGAGGCCGAGCCCGAATCAGCCTATTCCGAAGGCGTCGACGAGGTCGGCGAAGGAGATGATCTGTTATGAAGAATCTTGGCCAGATGATGAAGCAGGCGCAGCAGATGCAAGAGCGCATGGCCGAGCTTCAGGCAAAGCTCGACGCGGTCGAGCTGACCGGCATGTCGGGCGGCGGCCTCGTTCAGGTGACGCTGACCGGCAAGGGACAGATGCGCAAGCTCAAGATCGACCGCTCGCTCGTGGTGCCCGAGGAGACCGAGGTTCTCGAGGATCTGATCCTCGCCGCCTTCAACGACGCGCGCCAGCGGGTCGAAAGCCATGTCGGCGAAGAGATGTCGAAGCTCACGGGCGGTCTCAACCTGCCGCCCGGCTTCAAGCTGCCGTTCTGATCGCCAGGAGGCGGCACGGGACCTCGCGATGACCGACATCGACCGGCTCGTCGGGCTGTTGGCGAAGCTGCCGGGATTGGGGCCGCGCTCGGCGCGGCGCGCGGCGCTCTATCTTCTGAAGCGGCGCGAGGCGCTCATGGAGCCGTTGTCGATCGCGCTGACCGAGACCGCGCGGAAGATCCGCACCTGTTCGGTCTGCGGCAATCTCGACACGACGGATCCGTGCGCGCTGTGCCGCGACCCCAAGCGCCAAGGCGACGTGCTCTGCGTCGTCGAGGAAGTCGCGGATTTGTGGGCGATCGAGCGTTCCGGCGCCTTCCGCGGCCGCTATCACGTGCTGGGCGGCACGCTCTCGGCGCTTGATGGCGTCGGTCCCGGCGAGCTTCGCATCGATCAGCTTGTCGAGCGGGCAAAGGACGGCACGGTGCGCGAAGTGATCCTCGCCTTGAACGCCACGGTCGAGGGGCAGACGACCGCGCACTACATCGCGAGCCGGCTCCAAGGCGTGCGGGTGTCGCGCCTTGCCCACGGCGTGCCGATGGGCGGCGAGCTCGATTATCTCGACGAAGGCACGCTCTCGGCGGCGCTCGTCTCGCGCCAATCCGTCAAGGATACGCCAGGATAGCCGATGGTTGACACTGTCATGTAGTTCATTGACACTGTCAACTATGACCGGAACCGATGCTGCCGTCGCTGCCGTGCGGCGTTTCAACCGCTTCTACACGCGTCGGATCGGCGTGCTCCAGGAAGGCCTCCTCGCGAGCCCGTTCTCGCTGGCCGAGGCGCGCGTTCTTTACGAGCTGGCCCAGGGGAGCGGGCTGACGGCGAGCGCGCTTGCCGTCGCGCTTGGGCTCGACGCGGGCTATCTCAGCCGCATCCTCAAGGAGTTCGCCAGGCGCGGGCTGATCGCGCGCAAGCGGTCGCCGTCCGACGGGCGGGCGAGCCTCGTGTCGCTGACCGCGGCAGGCCGCAAGGCGTTCGTGCGCCTTGACGCGAGTTCGAGCCGCGACGTCGAGGTGATGCTGCGGGCGCTGCCCCCGGCCGGGACGCCGCGGCTGCTCGCCGCCATGGGCACTATCGAGGCGCTGCTGGATGCGCCGCATGAGCCAAGCCAGCCTTATCTCCTGCGCCCGCACCGGCCCGGCGATCTGGGCTGGATCGTCAGCCGCCACGGCGCGCTTTACGCCGAAGAGCATGGGTTTGACCCGGGATTCGAGGCCTTCGTGGCCGAGATCGCCGCCAAGCTCATCCGCGACTTCGATCCGGCGCGCGACTGCTGCTGGATCGCCGAGCGGGACGGCGTGCCGGTCGGCTCGGTGGCGCTCGTGGCGCAATCGGCGCGCACGGCCCAACTGCGCCTGCTGCTGGTCGAGCCTGCGGCGCGCGGGCTCGGCATTGGCGGCCGGCTCGTCGACGAATGTCTGTTGTTCGCGCGCCGCGTCGGGTACCGCGACATCGTGCTGTGGACGACCAAGGGCCTCGATGCCGCGCGCGCGATCTATGAGCGCGCGGGCTTCCGCCTCAAGGCGGAAAAGGCGCAGCGTCTCTTCGGCCGCGACCTCGTGGGGCAGGACTGGAGGCTGGTGCTTTAAGTCCTGGCGCCGCTATTCCGCCACCAGGCGCGGCGGCGATGGCTCGTCAAAAAGGTCGGCCGTTTCGCCCTCGATGAGCTGATCCGCTTCCTGGCTCATGACGGTATAGGCCGGAAGATTGGCGGGCAGACCCTTTGGCGCCGGCACGCCCAAGCCGGCAATCCGCCGCGCGCGCGGCAGCAGCCGCTGGTTCACCGAGCCGGTCAGCTTCTGGAACGCGTCGGCGGCGCTTCTGATGCCTTTGCCGACCGCGGCGGCGTAGCCAAGCGCCACCGTAATGCTCTCGAGGAGCGCCTTCGTCTCGCCGACAATGCGGACCTGGTTCTCGGCCTGACGCTCCTTGGCGATCTCGGTGGCGGCGAGCGACAACACGCAGTGAAGCCCGACCGGACCCGCCGGAATGATCTGAGCCTCGCGCGCGCGGGCGAAGAATCCGGGATCGGCACGCCCCAGTTTTTCGATCGCCGCCTCGTTGGGAAGATACATGAGGCTGATCCGGCGCCGTCCGATCGCGTCCGCACGACCCGATTCGCGCCACGCCGCTTCGATCGCGCCGCCATAATTCTTGTCGGCAAGCGCCCTCAAATGCTGGTTCATGGTGCGGGCAAGGCTGGCATAGGCCGCGGCCTCGTCCTCGCCGCCTTCCGCCTCGGCGATGGCGAGGAGGTATTTCGAGGCCTTGCAATCGATGATGACGGCGCCGTTGTCCGGCAGGAAGACGAGCGCGTCGGGCCGGAGGCGCTGGCCGCTCACCGCGTCCGTCGTGGTCGGCTGCAGCGCATAGTCGCGCCCGGCCTCGAGCCCGAAGGCCTTGAGCGTGTTGGCGAGGCTGATCTCCGCCATCTGGCCCGCGCCGCTCGGGCTCGCGAGCGAGCGCACCACGGTGTCGAGGGTACGGCCTTTCTCCTCGACCTGGCCCGACAGCGCCGCCAGCGATTTCGCGATCTCCGCCACTTGCTTCACGAGGTGCTCCGAGGCCTGCCGTCCGCGCTCCTCGGTTTCCTTGCGCGCCTCGGCGGTCTCGCGCTTGTGGTCGTCGATGAGCTTCGAGGAAAGCGCGTTGGCTGCTTCGAGCGCCGCGGCCTTGGCCGCGTTCGACATGTCCTGGCGCAATTTGTCGGCCTCGCCCAGCACGCGCTGAAGATCGTCGAGGCGCGCCTGCGCCACGGCCGCATCGGCCTGCGTCATGGCCAGCCGGCCCTCGGCCGCGGCGATCCGGTCGCGCGCGTGGCCCAGCATGACGCGCAGCGCGATCACGGCGACGCCAAGCGCCACGCACAGGATGACGAGCATTGTCTCCATCGCGTCTCATTATCGCAAGAGGCGGACGATTCTGTCACGCCGGGTTGACGATTCGCCGTACGCGACATAGGTAATGCGGGCGAAAGACCCCCATGGCGATCCTTCCCATCATCACGGCGCCCGATCCGCGCCTCAAGATCAAGGCGAAGCCGGTGAAATCGGTCGGCGAGCGCGAGCGCCGGCTGATGGCCGATATGCTCGAGACCATGTACCAGGCGCCGGGTATCGGCCTTGCCGCGCCCCAGGTGGGTCAGGCGCTGCGCATCCTCGTGGTAGACTGCGCCCGCGACGGGGAGAAGCCGCAGCCGCTGGAACTCGCCAATCCCGAGATTCTGTGGGCGTCCGACGAAGTCATGACGGTGAACGAGGGCTGCCTGTCGCTCCCTGAGCATTATGCCGACGTGGCCCGCCCGGCGGAAATCAAGGTCCGCTACCTCGACCGCCAGAACGAAGTGCGCGAGCTCCACGCCAAGGGACTGCTCGCGACCTGCATTCAGCACGAGATGGATCATCTCGAAGGCGTGCTGTTCGTCGACCACATCTCGGCCCTGAAGCGCGGGATCATCCTGCGCAAGCTTGCCAAGGCCAAGCGTCAGAAGGCTCCGGTCCCGGCCTGAGCGGCATGACGCCCCTCCGCCTCGCTTTTCTTGGAACGCCGCGTTTTGCCGAGCGCGTCCTGGCGGCTTTGGTCGCATCGCCGCACCACGTCCTCGTCGCCTATTGTCAGCCGCCGCGGCCGGCCGGGCGCGGCCAGCAGATCCAGCTTTCCGCGGTGGCCCACGCGGCGGAACAGGCGGGCGTGCCCTTGCGCATGCCCGAGCGGCTCGGCGCCTATGAGGCCGCGGAATTCGCCGAGCACGGATTCGATGCCGCCGTGGTCGCATCCTACGGCCTCATCCTGCCGAAGGCGATGCTGGCGGCGCCGCGCCTTGGCTGCGTCAATGTCCACGCCTCGCTGCTGCCGCGCTGGCGCGGTGCGGCGCCCATCGAGCGCGCGCTGATGGCGGGCGATGCAATGACCGGCGTCACCATCATGCAGATGGACGAGGGGCTCGACACGGGCGCGATCCTGCTCGCCGAGCCCATCCCGATCGGCCCCGCGACGACCGCGCCCCAGCTTTACGACGCGATCGCGGCGCGCGGCGCCGCGCTGCTGCTCGAGGCGCTCGACGGGCTTGCGGCAAGGACGCTGACGCCGCGCCCACAGCCGGCCGAGGGCGTCACCTATGCCAAGAAGATCGGGCGCGACGAAGGGCGGCTTGACTGGCGGCTTCCGGCGTTGGGGCTCGAGCGCGCGGTGCGCGCGCTCAATCCCGCGCCCGGCACCTGGTTCGAGCGGGACG
>Ga0335073_10011106_pt1 | contig 12654 bp, 16 predicted proteins | sample Lox_Sample_22_FD_207093 | JGI IMG/M metagenome (GOLD analysis project Ga0335073, IMG submission 207093) | Soil microbial communities from Loxahatchee National Wildlife Refuge, Florida, United States - Lox_Sample_2.2 | ecosystem: Environmental > Terrestrial > Soil > Wetlands | place: USA...
GAGAATGTCAGGCACTGAAGCAATGCCAAACCCGATTCGCAGTATGCCTGCTCGACCCTCGAAGGCTGCCTGCGTTTCGCGAACGGCATCCTCAGCATCCCGCATCAGTTTTACAGCTTTCGGAAGAAACATCCTTCCCGCGTCCGTGAGTGTCACTTTCCGGCGCGTGCGCACGAACAGAGTTCCCTTCAGCTTCTCCTCAAGTCTCTGAATTTTCTTGCTGAGCGCGGGTTGCGAAAGAAATAGCCTTTCCGAGGCCTTGCGAAAGTGGAGTTCGCCGGCAAGGACCACAAATGCATTCAGTTCTGAGAATTCCAGATCCATAACCAGCAGTTATTACAGCATGAATTGTAATTCATTGGACGAAAGATTAAAGATCTGTCAGGAATGAGACAGGGAGAAAACGGATGCCGATTCAGAATCGGATTGTGCATCGACGGATTGAGGATTTGTTCGCCGGCATTCGATCTGCTCCTGGCCGCATTGCGATTGCTCTTGTTTACCGCGACTTTCGCCTCCTCTGGGCAGGGGCTTTCACTTCCAGCATCGGCACTTGGATGCAAAAAGTTGCGCAGGCCTGGCTGGTCGTTACAATGACGGGATCTCGATCGGCATTCTTTCTGGGGCTCGACAGCTTTCTCGCTGAGTTGCCGCTCCTGCTCTTCACCGTGATTGGCGGTGTGATCTCAGACCGGCACGACCGGCGTTACTCGATTCTGATGTCGCAAATCACGCAGATGCTGGTCGCACTCACGTTAGCGCTACTGGTATTCGCGAGACGCATCCATATCGCGCATGTTCTCGCCCTTTCATTCATCGTGGGCTGCGTCCGGGCGTTTGGCGGGCCTGCATATCAGTCGCTTTTACCCACACTCGTCGATCGGGAACATATCCCGAACGCGATTGCGCTTAACGCCATTCAGTTCAATCTCGCCCAGGTGATTGGCCCCATGTTCGCGGGTGCAGCCCTCTCAACATTTGGCATAGCCGCGTGCTTCAGTTTGAATGGGATTTCTTTCCTGTTTGTGATCGCAGCGATTCTGGCGCTGCGCAATGTGCCATCTCCGCCGTCGGCGGCGGAAGGCTTCGGGATTCAGTTGCGGGACTGTCTGCGATTCGTTCAGGACTCGCCTAGCCTGGCCAATGTGATGGTGGTGGGCTTCTTCACGACGTTTCTCGGTGTGCCGCTGTTCACATTCCTTCCGGTCATCACTAGAGATGTATTTCACCGCGACGTCGCCTTTTACACGAAGCTCATGACATTCTCGGGTGCAGGCGCCCTCATCGGAGCCCTGATCGTTGCCTGGCTAGGCAAGAGCCGGCACATGGGACGCATACTCAGAATGCTGCTTATGCTGTTCGGCGCAGCGATCATCGGCTTCGGGCTTTCGCGGAGACCCGGCCTGTCAGCATCGATCCTCTTCATCGGCGGCTCTCTATTCGTGATGAGTTCTTCGCTCGCCACTTCGCTGGCGCAGCTTCTCGCACCACCCGCGATGCTTGGACGAGTGGTCTCTGTCTATTTGATCGCACTCCTGAGCGGATCTCCGCTCGGGAGCATCGCAAGCGGATGGCTGGTCACGCGTATCGGGTCGGTGCCGAAGATGTTGGTGATCAACGGTACGGCGCTCACGCTCGTGGCACTTTACTTCCTTATCCACGGCCAGAGCTACAAAGATTTGCAGTCACCGTGGCGAAACTAGGAGCGATTCCTATGATCACCAAACCGGTTCCTGACTGCTCGACCCGAATCCCGCCATACTTGTCACTCTACGTTCGTTCAAGTCCTGCATCAGTATTTGTACATGACCAAGAGACATCGGGTCATAAGGCCAGCAAGGTACTTCCCAACTGAAAAGGAGATCGTCATGAACATTGCGAAGAAGAACGTTTTGATCACCGGCGCCAATCGCGGCATCGGTCGGGCACTCGTCGAAGAAGCGCTCAGGCATGGCGCGCAACGAGTGTATGCGGGCACTCGCGGCCCATTCGAACACTCTGACAAGCGAGTGGTGCCGATAATCCTCGACGTGACTAAGGCTGAGCAGATCCAGCGCGCAGTGAGTGAGATCGGCACTCTCGATGTGCTCATCAACAACGCCGGTATCGCCCTTTACGACGATTTGAGCAAGCCCGAGGTGATCGAGCAGCAACTGGCGGTCAATATGTTTGGGCCGCTCAGTGTGATTCGCGCGTTTCTGCCGCTGCTGAAACGGTCGAAAGGGGCCATCGTCAACAACATTTCAACAGTGGCGCTCGCGGCCCTGCCGGTCGTTCCAGGCTATTCCATTTCGAAGGCGGCCCTGCTCAGCATGACCCAGTCGCTGAGGGCGCTCCTGGCCGGTCAGGGAGTGACGGTCCATGCCATTCTGACTGGACCTGTCGATACCGATATGAACCGCGGCTTCGATATCCCAAAGGCTTCTACTGAATATGCCGCTACGGCAATCTTCGATGGCTTGGAGAGAGGTGATGAGGAGATTTTCCCTGATCCCATGTCCCAATCGATCGCCGAAGGATGGCGCAACGGCGTAGCCAAAGCCATGGAGCACCAGGTCGCGGGTTTCGTCCCAGAGCACGTGGCTCTCTGAGGGGCGCCCCAAAAAACGCCAATGTAGCAATGGAAAGGATGATGGTACGAAACATGAAGAAGGATGGTTTCACAACTTCATTTACAGTTGACCGGACTCCCGAGGAGGTCTTCAACGCCATCAACAATGTTCGCGGATGGTGGTCGGGGGAGATCGAGGGCCCTACGAATAAGCTCGGCGCCGAGTTCACTTACCGCTACAAGGACATGCACAAGTCTAAACAGCAGATCACGGAGTTCGTGCCCGACAGGAAGGTTGTATGGCGCGTGACCGACGCCGAACTGACCTTCGTCAAGGACAAGAAAGAGTGGATCGGCACCGATATCGTCTTTGAGATCGGGAAAAAGGGCGGCAAAACCGAACTCCGCTTTACCCACGCCGGCCTGGTTCCAACATTCGAATGCTACGGCGGATGCTCAGGCGCGTGGGGTTCGCTTGTCGATGGCAATTTGCGCAAGCTCATCGAAACTGGGGAGAACCAGCCCGACGTGTTTGCGTAAGGCAAGGACAGCAGCACTGACGCGCCTTCTCAACACACGACAATTGCAAAGCCGAAGTCGCAACGCTGGAGACTGCGCCGAAAACGAAACGATCGACAAAACCCAACGAAAGGAGGAACAACAATGACGACAGAGGAAATGCATCAGCGTGGCACCCGCGAGGAATGGACCGCGGCACGGCTCGAACTGCTCAAGGCTGAGAAGGAACTCATCCGGCACAGCGACCAGGTCGCTCAAATGCGGCAGAACCTGCCATGGGTTCAGGTCGAAAAGGAGTACCGGTTCGACACAGACGAGGGGAGCGTCACGCTGGCGGACCTATTCCAAGGGCGCTCGCAACTGCTCATCTACCACTTCATGTTCGGGCCTGAATTTGCTGCCGGCTGCCCATCATGCACATCGATCGCAAACGGCTTTAACGGGATCATCGCGGATTTGGCCGCCCATGACGTGACGCTCTGGGCGGTCTCAAGAGCGCCGTTAAAGAAGTTGCATGCGTATAAGCACCAAAAGGGCTGGACGTTTCCCTGGGCGTCATCGTTCAGCAGCGATTTCAATTTCGATTTCCACGCCTCGTTTTCCGAACAGCAACAGAGTGAAGGGGCGGAGTACAACTTCCGCCGCGATGATCCAGTCATGAACGCCGGAAGGACGGGATCACCAAGCTCCGGGCCTGCCAGGATGGCTGCTATGACCGGCACCGACGTGGCCACCTACACACGCGAGCGGGAGGGGATGAGCGCTTTCGTCATCGAAGACGGGGTCATCCACCACACCTATTCGACGTATGCACGCGGGGTCGACGCAATCTGGGCCAAGTACCAGTGGCTCGACCGTGCGCCTAAAGGGCGCAAAGGACGCGTGTCTGGTCGTGCGGCGACGGGAACCGTGGAAGCATCACGATAGTGATTATAAGGCGGGTGGTGCGAATACTCGGTAAGCAACGAAAGGCCAGAATTCAACGAAGGGAGAACAAGAAGATGACAAGACAAACCGCAGCAGGCGTCGAGAAAGAAAGTCGAGGCGGAAAAAGAGATCTCGCGATAAAGCTACCCCCAATCGTGTCGGCACAGGAGTGGGCGGCCGCACACCAGCAGATGCTGGTGAAGGAAAAAGCCCATATGCGGGCCGGTGACGCGCTGGCCGCCGAGCGTCGACAGATGCCGTGGACGGCGGTGGAGAGGAAGTATGAGTTTGAAGGTCCAGAGGGCAAGGTTAGCCTTCTCGAGCTATTCGCGGGCCGCCATCAATTGATCGTATACCGCGCCTTCATCGAACCTGGTGTGCACGGCTGGCCAGAGCATGGCTGTATCGGCTGCTCCCTGGGTGCCGATCAGGTCTCCCATCTCGCGCACTTGAATGCGCGCGACACGACTCTCGTGTATGCCTCGCGGGCAACACAGTCCGATCTCGTGCGTATGAAAGCGAAGATGGGCTGGGAAAAGATCCCCTGGTACACCATCACCGACAGCTTTGACGTCGATTTTGGTGTCGATCAGTATCACGGCCACAATGTGTTCTACCGGGACGGCGACCGGGTCTACCGGACGTACTTCGTCAACGGCCGCGGGGACGAGAAGATGGGAACTGTCTGGAGCTACCTAGACATTACTCCCCTGGGCCGCCAAGAGACCTGGGAGGATTCACCCGACGGTTATCCCCAGACCGCGCCGTACAAATGGTGGAACTGGCACGACATGTACAACCCCAACGCCTCACCTGATCCGGAGTGGGTTAAGGTGTCCGACGCTGGAATAGTCGCAATCAGAAAGCGCAGCGCAGAGGAAAAGGAAAGCTGAATAGGAGAGCGACTTCCGTCCGCACACTGATGGATGAAATGGTCGCTGATGATGCACCCATGCGTGCTCGGGGTTCGGCAATCGCCCTTTCGGAGCCACCAGCGATGAGAAACCCATGCGCCTCCTAGGCGCTCGGTTGTGGCTGGAGACCTTGCCTGGTCGGCGATGCCAAATCGGAGGGAACAATGAAAGACCTTAACAGGGAGGAAGTTTCAGCACCAGAGATTGCCGATCGCAGCGTGTTCCAGGCTGAGCTGGACAAATTGCGTATTCGTGAGAAGGCGCACACACACGAAGGCGACGCAATCGCAGCGGCGCGTCGGCGACTGCCGATGGTAGAGGTTGATTCGGCTACTCAGTTGATTGGCCCGTGTGGTCCGGTGGCACTGATCGACGCGTTTGAGGGCCGCCGGCAGCTCATCGCCTACTACTTCATGTGGCATACAGGCCATCCGGCACCGGAGCAATGTGAAGGTTGCACCTGGGTCACAACGCAGGTCGCAGAGCTGTCCTACCTTCATTCTCGCGATGTCACCTTCGCCGTGTTCTGCCAAGGGCCTTACGAAGAGAGCGCCCTATACCGCCATTTCATGCGCTGGGAGATGCCATGGTACTCGGCCCAGAATTCGCTGGACACCCTTTTGGTTGGACGCCGGATCGGCAGGATGCACCTCGTTTGCTACCTCCGACAAGAATCCAGGGTCTTCGAAACGTACTGGACCACTGCGCGCGGCGTCGAGGTGATGGACAACAACTACCACCTACTCGATTTGACTGTGTATGGACGACAGGAATCATGGGAGAACTCGCCCCCTGGCTGGCCGCAACAATGCACTTACACACGAACGAGCAGCGGCTCGCCGAACTGGAAACCCGAGTGGCCGGGGGGACGCCCCATTGCCCAGTGGCCGCGACTCGACGCCGGACGCTCGGACGACTTGAGCACTCGCAAGCGGTGAGCGGATTGTCTCTGGACCAGGGCGCTGCTGAGGTTCTGATCAACGCATTGAGCGGAATCCTGCCATATTTGTCACTCACAGGCCGTCCGAGACTTGGATCAATATTTCCACATGACTACCAGATACCGGTCATATGGAGCGCGCAACGAACGACCAGATACAGCGAAGGGAGACAAGCACGATGACTACCCAGACAATGCACAGGACAGGGACTCGCGATGAGTGGCTCACGGCGCGGCTGGAATTGCTCAAAGCAGAGAAGGAACTCACGCGGCGCAGCGATGAGTTGGCGCAGCAAAGGCAGGAACTGCCGTGGGTGCAAGTCAACAAGGGATACCGCTTCGAAACTGACGAGGGCGGCTCCTCGCTGCCGAATCTCTTCCGCGGGCGCTCGCAGCTTCTCATCTATCACTTCATGTTCGGGCCCGATTACGCAGCCGGCTGCCCGTCCTGCTCGTCGATCGCGGATGGCTTCAACGGAATCGCCGTCCATCTGGCCAACCATGATGTGATGCTCTGGGCAGTCTCGCGTGCGCCGCTGGCGAAACTCCAGGCTTATAAGAGGCGCATGAGCTGGAACTTCCCATGGGCGTCTTCGGTCGGCGGCGACTTCAACTACGACTTCTGCGCATCTTACACCGAGGAGCAACAGCGCGAGAGCGGTATCGAATACAACTACCGGCATGAGGCGCCATTGCGGACACGCGGGCGTGAGGGGGCTGACATCTCGCGCTCGACGCCTGATGGGCCATCGACGCACGCTGCTGCGTGCGGAACGGATGCAGCGACGTTCATTCGCGAGCGGCCCGGCATGAGCGCATTCGCGCTCGATGACGGCATCGTCTACCACACTTATTCCACCTACGCGCGCGGACTGGACGCTCTCTGGGGCATGTACCAGTGGCTCGATCGGGCTCCCAAGGGGCGCAACGAAACAAGCCTCTGGCTGCGGCACCACGACAAGTACGACAAACAGTTAACCACCATCCGGTTGTAACTGCGGAGCTGCAAAGCAGGAGGCACAACTTATGATGAACGAGCGAACTTCACAGCAAACCTTCTTAGGCATGTCGGCGCTGCTCTTTCTTGGGAGCGCAGTGCTGACGACCGCCTGGTGCGCCTCCATGTCGAGAATGCAAGGGATGCCAATGCCAGGTGGCTGGACCATGTCGATGACGTGGATGCGGATGCCAGGACAGTCGTGGATCGGAGCCGCTGCGTCGTTCCTCGCCATGTGGATCGTCATGATGGCGGCCATGATGCTGCCCTCGCTGATCCCAATGCTCGGGCGCTATCGCCGGGCTGTGAGCAGGGCAAGCAATTTGAGCCTTGGAACTCTCACGGCATTCGCGGGTCTCGGATACTTCTTCGTGTGGGTCCTGATTGGATTCGCCGTTTTCCCGTTGGGCGTCGTGCTGGCAACTGTCGAGATGGATATTCCGGCCCTGGCTCGCGCTGTTCCCGTCGTTGTTGGAGCAGTTATCCTTTTCGCGGGAGTATTTCAGTTCACCCCGTGGAAGGCGCATTACTTGGCTTGCTGCCGGGAAGCGCCGGGTCACAGGCGCATGCTGCCCGCCGATTCTGGCACAGCCTGGCAACAAGGCATCCGCTTTGGACTTCACTGCAGCCTGAGCTGTGCCAATCTGACAGTAATTCTTCTGGCCATCGGAGTGATGGATCTGCGTGCCATGGCCGCTGTAACAGCCGTCATCACCGCTGAGCGTCTCGCGCCCGCGGGCGAGCACTTTGCGCGTGCCATTGGGGTTGTTATCGTTGGTGCTGGGTTGCTCTTGATCTTGAGAGCTGTCGAACTTGGATAAGGCTCGAGTCGACCGAGGAATCGATCCTTTGGTAAGTTCAGATTGCTGCGAAATCGCCAATGCGCATTTTGCGCGATCGACTTTCTAGAAACGTGCATTGGCCTGTGCGCAACAGTTGACGATTCCTGACGCAGTGTTTCGAATCTCCGATGGGACTGTTGATGTGTTGTCGGCATCCCGTCCGGAACTCGACTTGGATTATAAGGGGGCGCGTTTCCCGGGAAGAAGCGGATCGCACCCGAGCCCGGCTCTAACAGAAACTTCGCGACATGCCCGTTTCTCGGTACTAACCGTGCATTTTCCAGTCACGTAACAGCCTTCCACCGCATCGAAAAAAAATGTCTTGAACCTGACGTAACGTTAGGTCTTAAGCTAGTTGTGTATCGCGGAAGGGGCTGATGAGCGAGCAGATCAGGATTTGGCGTATCGGGGAGCTGGCAGAGCAGGCCGGCATCACCGTGCGCACATTGCATCACTACCACCGTCTCGGGTTGCTGTCGCCGTCCTGCCGCACATCAGGCGGGCACCGCTGCTATACCAGCAAGAACGTTGTTCAGCTGCAACGCATCATCGCATTGCGAAACTGCGGACTTTCTTTGGAAGAGATCGGCGCTGTCCTGTCCGCCGGTGCGGATGGTGGCCTAGCCGATTTGCTGCGCCGCCAACTGGAAGTGGTCGATGAGCGGATCCGGCAGGCGGTCGCACTGCGAATTCGGCTCCTCGGGATACTCGACGCGCTCAAGCAGAAGCTCGATCCGTCGATCACGGAGATCCTGCGATTGATTGAGGAGACAACCACCTTGAACCATCCGTTTACCGCTGAACAGTTCGCACACATGAGGGAGCAGCGCTCCCGGCAGGTGCGTGAGATGAGCGCCGAGACGTTCGCGGCCCTCAAGAGGAAGCTGCAACAGAGCTGGGCTGCGCTGGGCCGCGACGAGCAGGCCCTGCTCGTGCAGCAGCGCCGTGTGATGCCCTCCACAAGTGACAGCGCAAAGAGCTGATACCACGGAGGCAAATGCCGCGTCGCAGAAACGGCGGAGGCGAAATACCTCTGCTCAACCATCAACCCGAATTTAACCTCTGAAGGAGAAATGACAGTGAAAAACGAAACAGCGAGTCAAGCCGAGGTCAACACGTGGCTCGACGAGGCGCTTATCATCCGAAAAGTCAACACGTTCTTTCGCGCCATGGACGAGAAGCATTTCGACGACTCGTACCTTGGCCATATACTGGCCGCGGACGTCCAGATGATTCGCCCCAACGGCGCGGTTACCGTGGGAACGGGGAACATCGCGGACAGCTTCGCCAGAAGCTTTGACCGCTTTGAAGCCACCCAACACCTTCTCACTGGTCACGATGTGGACGTGGACGGGGATACTGCTGCCGTTCGGGCTAACCTGGTCGCCATCCATATCTGGAAAGACCGCCCAGTCGAGGCCAGCATGCTCGACCGCTCATTCACAGCCGGTGGCGTAGTCACCGCGGATCTGCGACGCTCTCCAGACGGTTGGCGTATCAGCAGAGCGGAGACGCGTGTCCTCTGGCGTACTGGCTTCTTCGGGGACATGCTCCAGACCCGATGATGCACCGGCGTCGCAAATCCCAGTCCGCTTTAACAAGGACTTGGCCTCCTACAGCTGATGCTTGCGGGAAGGGCCGGAAGCAGGTTGCCAGTTTCTCGCGCGGCGGGATGTCTTTTCCTGCACCACCCACAAGTGCTGCCAGCCGTCTCAATCCCGGCAGTAAGGCTCAAGTTCGTGATCCGGCCGAGCGGCGGCGCGGTTTCCCCTGGTAATTCCTGCCTACGCCGGTTTTTCCTTCATGCTGCAGCTCATCACGATTCTAAATCGCTGCCACCGCTTTCCCGGCTTCGTCTACCACCAGGCCCGGTTCAGCTCCGACCACAGGAGCATCGAAATCGCCGTGCGTCTGCGCAAAGGTTCGCAGGCCGTTTGTTCGCGCTGCCATCAGCCCGGGCCAGGATACGATCATCTCGCCGAGCGCCGTTTCGAGTTCATTCCTTTCTGGAGATTCCTGGTCTTTCTGGTTTATTCCATGCGCCGTATCAATTGCCGTCGTCGTAGAAGAAGTGCCGTGGGCCGACGGCAAGCGCACGCTGACCCGCGCCTACATGCTCTTCCGAGCCCGTTGGGCGCGCCGCCTTTCCTGGAATGAAACCGCTGAAGTCTTTTGCACTTCCTGGGACAATAAGGCGGCTCTTGTACGCGACCGAATTCAACGCGGCGGATGAGCGGGACGCCACGATGGAACGGTCACTTGCCGCGACGGAACCGGACGAGCAGCCGTCCGGTTCCTCCGGTTGCAGCCAAAGCAAAAACTTTCATGTTTGGAGCTGGATTTTTTCTGGCGTCAGCGCCGCGGTTCATGGGGAGCCGAGCTGACTCAGCTTGTCCCGGACTTACGCCTTGGCGGCGTTCTTTGCAGCCGCGAACACATCGCGTGCGGACGTCGTACCCGCTACGTGCTCCGTACCCGCGATTCCGAGGCCCATCCATCCCGCGTTAATGGCCTCATACATTTCTTCGGCGGGTCCAGTGTGACCCTTGGGGACGCCGAACTGCTCGAAGGCTTCCGCCCATCCCGCGCGCGGGATTGCAAAGGCTCTTACGTCGAGTTTCAGGACTTCACCCAATTGTCCGGCCACTTCATCCGCGCTTACCATCGAACCCAGTTCGATGACGCGATGCCCTGACCACGCCGGCCCGGTCAGAAGCGTTGCCACCTCTGCGCCGATGTCGTCTGACGCGACCATCATCGATTTCCGGTTTGTAGGATTGTAGAAGACCGGTAGTGTTCCGCCCTGGGCGGCCTGTAAGCCGAAGAGAAAGTTCTCGAAAAAGCCGCCGGCGCGCAGAAATGCGACCGGAGATGGCAGGCCGCGAAAACCTTGCTCCAGGAGTGACAAGGCCGTGATGATCCCCGCCCCGCTTGTTCTATGCGCGCCGGTGGACGAGAGCGCTACCACCCGCGGGGGCACTACCTTTGTCAGTGCCTCGACATAGTTGGCAATCACGCCCTTTGCTTCTCTGAAATCAGGCGAGGGTGCCCATACAGCCGGCAACATAACAAACGCGCCCTCAACCCCTTTGAGCGCCGCCGCTATGGCTCTCGCATCGTTCCAGTCTCCATCCATCAACTCCACACCCAGGTCTGCCCACTTCGCCGCCTTCACGCGATTGCGCACAAGGGCTCGCACCTGTTTGCCTTGCTTCAACAGATGGCGCGCAGTGGCGCCGCCAACGTTTCCAGTAATGCCCATGACCAAAAACATGCCCGTTTTCTCCTTTTGCCTCGTATTTGGCCGCCGATCCAAATGAGCGGCCTGGCTATTAGAGACAAGAGAAAACCATTGGTTACAAAATAATCAGTGGTTATTTACCAATGGTTGAAAATAAACGAGTGGTCGGACTATGCTATTGAAGTGACATCCACATCACCAAGTCGACGTGTAGAGCGCAAGGAAAGGCTGCGGGGCGAAATCCTTGCGGCTGCCAGCAAAATGTTTGCCGATCGCGGCTACGAGGCCGTGACGCTTCGCGAGATTGCTAATGAGATCGGCTACACGCACGCCGTGATCTACCAGCATTTCCCCGACAAATGGCATATTCTCGCCGAGTTGAGCAGAGAAACGATCGGGCTGCTGATTCAGAACTTCGACGCGATTGCCGCGCAACATCTTGCACCGAAAGAGCGTCTCTTTGCGGCATCACGTGGCTTGATTCAGTTCTGCACTGCCCATCCTCAGCAGTTCCGCAACGTCTTCTTCGGGCCGGAGAACCGCAACGGCATCCGCGCTGGACAATATATCGACGACATTGGCAGGCCTTTGTTCCAACGTCTCGTACAGCTCTTTTTCGATGTTGCCAGGGATGAAGGATTGCCAGGTAAGGATGACATAGTGGTAGCCCACACCTGGTGGTACACGATCTTCGGCCTCGCCACGCTCATGGTCATCCAGGGGGTTGTGCCTGACCGGCCTGACCAGACTCTCGTGGTCGAGCAAACGATTGCCACGCTTTGGGCGGGCGTCCAGGCTGTCCCGCGATTGCCGAAGAGCGCAATCTTTAAGCGATCCAGCCGATCCATCGCCTCAAAGCGATAACAGCAATTCCTGCCAATGCGCACAGTTGATAAGAGCTTGGTAAAACAACCGTTTGAAGAACCCGGACGGTTTATACTGTTTTCGTGTTCGGGATCTAGCGCTGAGAATGTGAAGCTAGCAACTGAGCGATTATCCGCGCAAGCCGTTCATTCTAAAGGGCGGGAGTAGGTCAGTGGTAGACCGTCAGCTTCACCCTTGATTCCTGCGGTCATCCCTCAGCTAAACCTCTTTCCTTCGAAATAAATCCATAAAAATCATCGATATGCGAGCGGCTCCGAGACCCTTTTCAGGAGTGCGCAGACGTGGGCAAATCTGCACCATTTTTGGTGATTTTGAGCATGTGGATAGTAAAAATGGATAGTAAAAAGCTGCTCAAATTTGGCGGCAGTTTGCAGCCTTCGATCACTGAAGTGAATTTCGGGTCTACTTACTATCCGACCTGCCATTTGTGTACAGATTATCGCCATTTTGGCAGATCAGCGTTAGAATGTGAATATGGCAGTGGCAAACAAACCCGTTGCAGCATTCGTCCCATCCCACGCTCTTAAAGGAAGACCGCGAATTGGAGCTACGCTCGGCCTGAAGAGCATGGACGTTCCTGCGCTCATCAAAGCGGCGAGTGCAGGGCTCTCCTGGAACTCCGTCAAGAAATTCTTGGGAGCGACCGGGTTCAACCAGCAACAACTGGCAAACTACCTGGACATTCCCGAGCGAACCTTCGCGCGCAGGCGCGAGACAGGATCTCTCGACCGTCGTGAGTCTGAGAAGTTGTTGCGACTGGCTGAAATCTGGGAGGCGGGCCTGGATCTTTTCGACGGAGACGAAACACGAACACGCGAGTGGCTCGTTGCGCCTGCCT
>Ga0335073_10011109_pt1 | contig 12653 bp, 13 predicted proteins | sample Lox_Sample_22_FD_207093 | JGI IMG/M metagenome (GOLD analysis project Ga0335073, IMG submission 207093) | Soil microbial communities from Loxahatchee National Wildlife Refuge, Florida, United States - Lox_Sample_2.2 | ecosystem: Environmental > Terrestrial > Soil > Wetlands | place: USA...
TCGCCCGGATAAATGATTTCCGCCGGCCGCAACCGGTCCAGTTCCGCGCGGAGCGCCGACCCGGTCTCCAATTCCGTCGTCAGGAAATCTCCGGTTGTCAAATCCAGCAGCGCGAGGCCAAAAATGTCCCCGCGCGGACACACGGCCGCGAGGAAGTTGTTTCGCTCGGCCACGAGCATTCGCTCATCGAAATGGGTGCCGGGCGAGAGGATTTGGGTGATTTCCCGTTTGACGAGTTTGCCTGGCCGGGCGTCTTCGAGCTGGTCGCAAATCGCGACTTTGCGTCCCGCCTTGAGCAGCCGGCCAATATAGGCATTCGCCGCGTGATGCGGCAGGCCGCACATGGGCACGCCATTGCGGGCGGTGAGCGCAAGATTGAGGATTTGCGCCCCGGTCCGGGCGTCCTCAAAAAACATCTCGTAAAAATCACCGAGCCGGAAGAGCAGCAAGGCGTCCTTCGGCAGTTCGCCCTTGATGCGGCGATACTGCGCCATCATGGGTGTAAGTTGGACTTCGGCGGCCATCGGCAAGACGATAGTCGGGAAGTTGAAACGCGTCGAAACGAAATTTCGCCGGCTCGCGTAGAGCCGGCCTGTCCAGGAAAGACTCCGACCATCCCCCTTTTTTGGCAAATAGTTTCCAGAAGTTGTTAATCGGTTGACAAAGTGTTTCTGAAAGACAAGCTGGTTGCATGACTCCGTCTCGCCGCTTTGGCAGTTTAATCCTTACACGTTGTTGGTTGTCCACTCTGGCGATTGCTTTCGCAAATTGCGCCCAGGCCGCGGACAACCCGTCCGGTGTTGTGGCGCAATTGGAACCGACATCCGCCGCCGCCAATTCTGCTGCCATCAACTCGGGCGACAACGCCTGGTTGCTGGCGAGCGCTGCACTCGTCCTGATGATGACGGCGCCGGGGTTGATTCTTTTCTACGGCGGTCTGGTGCGCACCAAGAATGTCCTCTCCACCATGATGCACAGCCTGATCCTGATGGCGGTGATTTCCACCTTGTGGATGGCGTTCGGTTACAGCATGGCGTTCGGTGAAGGCAACGCACTTTTCGGCAATCCCTTCACCCACCTTTTCCTCAAGGGCGTTGGCGGCGCACCCAACCCGGATTACGCGGGAACCGTGCCGGCAGAGTCCTTTATGCTGTTTCAAATGATGTTTGCCATCATCACACCGGCGCTGATCAGCGGCGCGGTTGCTGAACGCATCAAGTTCAAGGCGTATCTCCTGTTCATGGTGTTGTGGACCATCGTCGTTTATCTGCCGCTCTGCCACATGATGTGGGGCAAGGGCGGTTTGTTCAACTGGGCCAATGGCGGCCGAATTCCCGTGCTTGATTTCGCGGGGGGAACGGTAGTGCACATCAGTTCGGGCGTTTCGGCGCTCGTCTTCGCGCTGGTAATCGGCAAGCGTGACGGGTTTCCGCGCGAACCGATCATGCCGCACAATGTCGTCCTTTCGCTGATCGGGGCGGGATTGTTGTGGGTGGGTTGGTTTGGTTTTAACGCCGGCAGCGCGCTGAACGCCGGCTCTCTCGCCACCAGCGCGTTCGCCGCCACCCATTTCTCGGCGGCCGCGGCAGCATTGAGCTGGACCTGCACGGAATGGTATCTCAAAGGCAAACCCAGCGTGCTGGGGGCGGCGTCGGGAATGGTCGCTGGATTGGCCACCATTACGCCGGCTTCCGGATTTGTCAGCGTGCCGGCGGCATTTGGTATCGGGCTGGTCGCCGGCATGGTCTGTTACCTGGCGGTCACGAAACTCAAAATGGCCTTTGGTTACGACGATTCGCTGGACGTATTTGGTGTTCATGGCATCGGCAGCATGACGGGCATGTTGATGCTCGGCTTTCTGGCAAGCGCGGCGGTAAACCCGCTGATTGCCACCACGTTTCATAAGAACGGCGTGCCGGTCTCACTCGCCGGCGGTTCGCACCAGGCTTGGAATCAATTGGCGGGTGTTGGCACCACCGTGGCGCTCGCAGCCGTCGCCACGTTTATTATTTTGAAGCTGGTGGATGCCACGGTGGGCCTGCGCGTGGACCAGGAGGATGAAAGCCTCGGGCTGGATCTTTCCCAGCACGGCGAGCGTGCCTATAATGAGTAAAGGGTGATTTATGAAAAAAATCGAAGCGATTATCAAACCGTTCAAACTCAACGACGTCAAAGAAGCACTCAATGAAATCGGCATCCACGGAATGACCGTGACCGAGGTCAAAGGTTTCGGCCGGCAAAAAGGCCATACGGAGATCTATCGTGGCAGTGAATACACTGTGGATTTCCTCCCCAAAGTCAAAATTGAAACCGTTTTGCCCGAAGAGCAGGTGGAAGCCGCCATCGAAGCGATTATCAAATCCGCCAAGACCGGCAAGATCGGCGACGGCAAGGTGTTCGTCTATCCCGTGGACGATGCCCGGCGCATCCGCACCAGCGAACGCGGCGACAGCGCGGTGTGAGGGTGGCGAATGGCGGGTGACGTGAAATCAGAAAGCCTGCCGCTGGATTTCCGCAGTGTAGCCTTCCCGAAAGCTCGGATACTTGAATTGATAGCCCAGTTCCGTTTTCAATTTTCGATTTGACACGCGCTTGTTGGTCGCGCCGCGTTTGTGGGTTTCATCGGCATTTTCGGGTGCCGCCGGCAGCAAATCCCTGCCGAGTTCTTCCGCCAGCCATTGAAAAAAGTCCGCCTGGCGAACCGGTTCGTCATCCACGGCATTGTAAATTTCTCCCGGCCGACCGTTCTTCAGAACCGCGATGATGCAGCCGATGGCGTCGTCGCGGTGAATCATGTTCAGAAAACGTGAGCCGTCGCCTGCAAGGCGGGCTTCGTTCATGAGAAATTGTTTGAACCAATGGCCGCGCTCCGGACCGTAAATCCCGGCCACGCGCAAAATCACGGCCGGCAGTTTCTGGTGGGGCGGGCGTACTCGCGTCTGCGCCGCCGCAGCGGCGTTGTCGCCACGAAGGCGTGAGCCGCTCTGCCCAAGCAACAACTTTTCCGTCTCCACCAGCACCTTTGCCGTTTCCGCCAACGGCTCGGTCGGACTAGTCTCCATGACCTGCGAACCATCGGTCTGTCCATAGACGCTTGTACTGCTGGTATAAACGAATTTTTTCGACGGCGCCAGCCATTCGAGCACATGGCGCATTCCGCGCAGGTAAATCCGGCGATACTCTTCCGCGTTGCCACCGCGGGTGGCAACACAATTGACGACCCAGTCAAATTCACGCGGCAGCTTCGCCAGCGTCTCCATCCGGGTGATGTCAGCAATGAGCGGCTTGATCCCCGCTGCTTTCAATTCGGCTTCCGCTGGACCGCTCCGGCGCAGGCCGGAAACTTCGTGTCCCAACCGGACGAGTTCCTTCCCCAGCGGCAGACCGACATAACCGCAGCCGACGATCAAGCATCTCATTTGAATTTACGATATGCGATTTGCGATTGACGCGCGGCCTGGAATTTTCCAGACCGCGTAAATCAAATGTCGTAAATCGCAAATCAACTCAGTCCATGACGGCGGCGAATCGCAGACCGCGCGTGCTGACCCGGAGCTGTTTGAAATCGAACTCCTCCATCACCGCTTCATAAATCACCACTCCGGTCAGGATCACGTCTGCGCGTAACTTCGGCAATCCGATGATTTCCTTGCGCTCGGCCAGCGGCAGGCTCCACAGCCGCTTCCGATGAGTCGTGATCCGTTCGCGGCTGAGAGTCGTGTTTTCGATGCGTTCCCGGTCGAACCGGTCCAGTTTATTCTCTATGCGCGCGAGGATGCTGGTCGTGCCGCCGGTGCCCACGAGCAGGACTTCCCGGGAATGATTTTCCCGGCGCAGTGTTGGTTCGAGTTGCGGGCGAATTTTCTCCCTGAGAAAACCGATCGTCCAGTCGCGACAGGCTTTGAGCTCGCCGCGCGCGGGCGGGTCGCTATGGGGAAATTGTTCCAGCAGCCGCACCGTGCCGAGGGGAAAACTGCGCGCAAAATGGGTGTGCTCGCCTTGGCCGAGAATGAACTCCGTGCTTCCGCCGCCAACATCCAGCAACAATAACGGCTGTTGGGCCAGCTCGACGTCGGTGGTCACGCCGCGAAACACCCATTCGGCCTCCTGTTCGCCGGAGATGATCTCGACCTTGAGATCGGACGCGCGGCGGATGGCCGTGGTAAGGTCGGTGGGGTTTACGGCGTCGCGCGCGGCGCTGGTGGCGATCACGCGGAGGGAATCGGCATTTTTCTCGCGGGCAATTTCGGCAAATTCCCACACGACCGCGGCCGAGTGGGCGACGGCTTCCGGCTGCAATTGACGCGTGGCGTAAAATCCCTTGCCCAGGCGCGTCTGGCGGCTTTCTTCATGCACCGGCCGCACCTCGCGCCCCGACACGTCGGCCACCAACAATTTGATTGAGTTGGTGCCGACATCAATGACGGCGCGCCGCACAGCTTCCATGAGGCGACCAAGCTACGAGGCAACCTCCTTACAACCCAAGTGAAAAAATGTTACATTTGACGGCATTGCGCCCGACCGACCGGGGAGTATGCTCCCTCCATGAATCTCTATATTTTGCGGCATGGCCTTGCGGTCGAACGCGGGACGCCGGGATTTAAAACCGACGCCGAACGGCCGCTCACCCCCAAAGGCAAACGGCAACTCCGGGATATTGCCGGCGCAATGCGAAATATGGACCTGGACTTCGATTTGATCCTTTCCAGCCCATTCCGGCGCGCCTGGCAAACGGCGGAAATCGTCGCCCGGAACCTAAAACGGGAAAAGCGGCTTGCCTTCTCGGACGAACTGGCGCCGGCTGGCAATCCAAAGGCCCTGATCCGGCAACTGAACGAATTGAAACCCGCTCCGGAAAACATCCTGCTCGTCGGCCATGAACCCTGCTTGAGTCAATTCGCCATCCGGCTGATTGCCGGCGGAAGCAGCGCCCGAATGGAGTTGAAAAAGGGTGGTCTCTGCAAACTGGAAATAGATTCCCTCCGCTTTGGCCGGTGCGCCGTGCTTCAGTGGCTGCTGACTCCCCGGCAAATGAGGGGGATGGTTTAAGCAGGTCGAAATTCAAGCTTTAGCTTGTCTATCCCGACCGCACGCTGAAGCGTCAACGCCAACTCACCCGATCCGAAACGAAATTTTCTGAATCACATTTTTCCCAAAACTATGCTGCAAACGGTCAAGAATTTCCCGGCGGCGATAACGGACAATCTCCGCAAGCCAAGCATTGCTGTCCACATTCACGAACAAAGTGCCTTTATGCAAGCCGGCCGGCTGGGCATGGGCGACGATATTGGGATCGATCAGGGAATTCCAGACTTTGACCATCTCCACCTCGGCGCGGCGGTCCTCCAGGCGCAAATCCGACAGGAGGCGCGGCAGCACGTCGCCGACCGCCCGGGCGCGCACCGCCCGCGCCGTTTCCAGCGGCGACAAATCCACGCCCCGCCATTGGGCGAGCACGCGCTGGCGGGCGGTTATTTTTTTCGGCAGCGGCATAAGACGGAAAATCTTCAACTGAATGAATAAGGAATGCAAGCGAGAGGAAAGGGGACCACGCGTTTCACCCGGTGCCGCCGTCACGTTTAAATCTTCATTTTTTGCTTGTCAAAACTGACTTTGTGGTGCAAAGTGTGTGCCATGGAATCGAATTGGGCCGCCGAAAATCTACAAACGATCCGAACTTTGATGGAGCGTTCTGCGCTCTATCGTCACGCGCTTGCGCCGATCATGCTTTTCGCGGGTGCGCTGGGCGTGGCCGCCGCGACCACCGGGCTCTTGCTTCATTTTGATTCGATGCGGGCTTTCGGCACGCTCTGGCTGGGCACGGCCATCGTTGTCGTTGTCGGCGTATTTGTTATCGCCCGGCGGCAAACCGTCAAAGATCATGAACCGTTCTGGTCGCCCCCAACGCGCCGCGTGGGGCAGGCGCTCCTGCCGCCGTTGCTGGCAGGCATGTGCCTGGGCTTTGTATTCATGTTCGTGGGACTGGCAAACCCGGTCACCCTGACTTTCATCTGGCTGCTCTTTTATGGCTGCGCGTTGCACTCGGCGGGATTTTTCATGCCACGCGGTATGAAATGGTTTGGTTGGATTTACGTCGCATCGGCCTGTGGAATCCTGTGTTTCCTGGCGGTTGTCCAGCCAAAAGTTGAAATTAGCGCGCACTGGTTCATGGGGCTTTTCTTCGGCGCGCTGCACGTGGCCTATGGCGTGTACCTCTATTTGACTGAAAAAGGAAAGAATGCGGCGTGAATCCGGAACCCTTCCTTCAGCTCGACCGCGTGATTCACGAGAAAGGGCGGCTGGCCATCATGTCCATGCTCGCCGCCTCGCCGGAATTGTCGTTCACCGAACTGCGCGACGCCCTGATCATGACCGATGGCAATCTGACCACCCACATCCGGGCGTTGCAACAGGAAGGCTACGTGGCGGTGGCCAAGTCGTTTCAAAACCGCCGGCCACTCACCACCTGCTCGCTCACCCCGGCCGGCCGCAAGGCTTTTGCTGAATACATCAACCTGTTGGAACGCATTGTCCAACAAAGCCGGCCCCAATGAACTTTTCTTTGAACATATCAAACCCGGCCCGGTCTTTTACTTTGTGACGCAAAGTTAATATGAATCGTCCCCCTGATGTTGAATGCGCCGGTTTCCTTGGGAGCGCCGGCATCTTGCCGGCGGGTCGCGGTGTACAACAGGGATTCCCGCCGGCAGGCTGCCAGCGCTCCCGGAGGCAATACTCCATTCGTCTATTATGAAAATCCTTCGCGCCGGATATCTGGGCATGTGTTTTGGGGTAAAGGACGCCGTGGCGCTCGCGCACGAAACCGCGCGCCATGAGCCGCTCACCATCCTGGGTGATCTGGTTCATAATGAAACGGTGGTGGCGGAATTGCGGGCGGCCGGTGTCCGCGTGGCGCAGCAACCGGGTGACATCCGGACGCGTACCGTCATGGTCACGGCGCATGGCGCTTCCCGGCGTGCGATGGATGAAACGCGCGGGAGCGGGTTGAAGCTGGTCGAGGCGACCTGTCCTCTGGTGCAGGCGGCGCATCGCGCGGTGGCACGGCTGGTCGGTGAAGGATTTCATCCGGTCATCATCGGCAAACGCGACCACGTGGAGGTGCGCGGCCTGACCGGAGACCTTGACGTCTTTGACGTGGTATTAAACGAGAAAGACGTGGCCAGGCTGAGCGAGCGGCCGCGTTTTGGCGTTGTGGCCCAAACCACACAACCGATCGACCGCGTCCGGCAACTGGCTGGACTCATTCGGGAACGGTTCCCCAAATCGGAGGTGCGTTTCGTTGACACGGTTTGCCAGCCGACCAAGCAACGTCAGAACGCGGCCGTTGAACTTGCCCAACGATGCGATGTCGTCGTGGTCATTGGCGGCATTCACAGCAACAACACGCACGAGCTGGTCAAAACCTGTTCACGTTTCTGCGCGCGGGTTCACCAGGTTCAAACGGCGTCGGACCTGTGCCCGGATTGGTTTCACCCGGAGGACACAGTCGGCATCACGGCAGGAACTTCCACGCCGGACACAGTCATTGCTGAAGTCGAGCAGGCGATCCATGACTGGGCGGCCCGATGCGCCACCCACCTGGAACTGCTTGGCAATTCAATCCAAAAATGAAAGGCGAACAACTATGAAAACAATCTGGTTCAAACGGCTGGGCTGGTTTTATCTTCCGGTTTCCCTGCCGGGCCTGGTCATCACCGTGGCCTCGCTGGCTTTTTGCGCACAGGTGTTCCTGGCGGTTGATCACAAATCCCATTCGGTCAGCGACACGCTTTACGGTGTGTTTCCATTTTTTGCCACCGTGTTTCTGCTGCTCGATTGGGTTGCCGGCCGGACCAGTGACAAATGAACTGGCTTTCCACACTGCTTGAAAGCGTGCCGGACGATCCGTTTTATACGCCGCGCAAGCCGCTTTGGTTGCCGTGTGAAATGTCGAAGGCGCCGGTTTTGCCGTCACCGCCGCCCCGAGGCCAGCCGCAGCCACGGATGGCGCTGCTCGTCAACCCGTTTTACGCCAAATCGCCGCATGGCAGCTTCGGCAAACACGTCCTCACACCGACGCTCGCATTGACCTCGGTGGCAGGTTCGACGCCAGACCACTGGCAGGTGCGTTATTGGGACGAAAATCTTCTGCAAGGTTTGCCGCCGTCCGAACCGTTGCCGGAAGTGGTGGGCATCACGGTGCATCTGACGTTCGCCCGGCGCGCCTATGAACTGGCGGCGTGGTATCGCGCCCAAGGCAGCAGGGTGATTCTCGGCGGATTGCACGCGCAATCGTGCCCGGACGAAGTGGCACCGCACGCGGATGCGCTGGCCATCGGTGATGGCGTCCAGCTTTGGCCGGAAATTCTGCGCGACGTTGAGCAGGGCAGGTTGAAGCCGCGTTATGAAGCAACCTATGAACGGCCTTACGCGCTTGACCCGCCGCCACGGCGGGATTTGCTGCCCCGGAACAGTTTTTTGACGACCACCAGCCTCATCGCCACGCGCGGCTGCCACAACCGCTGCGGGTTCTGTTATCTTTCCACCAACGGCCTTCGCATGCCTTATCGGGTGCGCGAACCGGAAGATATCCGCCGGCAATGGGAAGCCGACGGCCAGCCTTATGCCGTGTTCATCGACAATAATCTCGGTTCCCGGCGTGATTATTTGCGCGCGCTTTGCCGCGCGCTTGTACCCGTCAAAAAGATCTGGAGCGCGGCGGTGACACTGGACGTAACCGATGAGCCGGAGCTGGTGCGGGAAATGGCCCTGGCTGGTTGCAACGGAGTATTTATCGGTTTTGAATCACTCACCGATCAAAATCTGGTGGATGCCCGCAAACGCACGCCGCGGACCGAGGATTATGCCCGGCGCGTCCGCATTTTTCATGAACATGGCATTCAGGTAAATGGCGGTTTCGTGGTCGGCTTCGACGGAGACCGGAGGGACACGTTCACGACGTTGGTTCAATGGATCGAGCGGAACCGGATGGAATGCGCCACGTTTCATATTCTCACGCCCTATCCGGGAACACCGCTGTTCCGGCAACTGGAGATTGAAGGCCGGCTGTTGCACCGGGATTGGGAAAAGTATGATACGGCGCACGTCGTTTTCCGGCCCAAGCAGATGACACCAGAGGAATTATTGCTGGGCTACGATTGGCTTTACCGCCGGCTTTTTTCGCATGCCTCCATTTGGCGGCGGAAACCGCATGAGCTTTCAGCGCTGCCGGCTTACTTTGCCGGCTGTTATCTTTACAAACGCTCGAACCGGCTCTGGCGTTTTCTCATTAAACACCGACTGGTCCACGCGGTATGGCGTCCACTCGTGGAAATGACGCGTCTGCGGCATCTCGCGTTTCGCCGCCGGCTTGCGGCGCAAACGGAAGCGCAAAATTTTCCTGCGGGCTGTGCGCCGCCGTTTCCGGCGAGTGTGTGAGGAATCCAAGCCAGCCAGGGGTTTTGTGAATCTTTCGGTTTGAGCGGCGCAACAAACTGCTCGCCTTTCCTGCCTGGCGTCTTCACATTATCAGCCACATTTATGCCGACGTGTCGACTCAGAATCCGGGAGCTGGCCAGATGAACCAGATTCCCTACTTCGACTTGCCTGCTCAAATCCGCAGTCTTCGAAAGGACCTCGATGTTGCCATTGCGCGGACACTCGATAATTGCTCCTTCTGCCTCGGACCCGATGTGGCGCAGTTTGAAAAGGACTTTGCGAAATACGTCGGCGCGGACCACTGCGTCGGCTTCAACAGCGGCACCTCGGCGTTGCACGTGGCCATGTTGCTGCTGGGCGTCGGCCCCGGCGACGAGGTGATCACCACGCCGTTTACGTTTGTGGCGACGAGCTGGGCGATTTCCTACGCCGGCGCCAAACCGGTCTATGTGGATATTGACGACGCGACCTTCAACCTGGACCCGAGGTTGATTGAACACGCCATTACGCCGCGCACCAGGGCCATCATGCCGGTTCACCTTTATGGCCAGCCGTTCGACCTCGATTCCGTTCTGGCGATCTGCAAAAAACACAAGTTGCCGCTCGTCGAGGACGCGGCGCAGGCGCACGGCGCCAGGTACAAAGGCAAAAGCGTCGGCACGTTCGGTGGAATGTCTTGTTTCAGTTTTTATCCCGGTAAAAATCTTGGCGCCTGCGGCGAAGGCGGGGCGCTGGTGACGAGCGATCCCGGCTTTGACCAACGCGCCCGCGCACTGCGTGAACATGGCTCCGGCGTGCGTTATTATCATGACGAAGTCGGCTACAACTACCGCATGGAAGGCATCCAGGGCGCTGTATTGGGCGTGAAGTTGAAACATCTGGCGAAATGGACCCGTGAACGCCGTCGGGTGGCGCATCGCTATCACGAGTTGCTGGCGGAGACGCCTCTGCAACTGCCGCACGAAGCCGGTTATGCCGAAAGTGTCTATCACCTCTACGTCGTGCGCCACCCGCGCCGGGACGAACTGAAAAAACATCTCGAAGCCAACGGCGTTGGCTGCGCCATCCATTATCCCATTCCGCTGCATTTGCAGAAGGCTTATGCCAGCCTCGGCCACCAGCCCGGTGATTTCCCGGTCGCCGAAAAGGCCGCGCGTGAATGCCTGAGCCTGCCGGTTTACCCGGAACTGACCGACGCACAAATCCAGCGTGTGGCAGCCGTGATCAAGGATTTCTTCCGCAAATAAGCGGATGTTTCTTGCTTCAACCGGCGGCAAAATGCGTTGCTACTGTGGGCCAATTTCTGCTGTCCAACCACGGTAAATTCAGGGCATAATGCAGGCTCGGCATGTTTCCGACTAATCAGCAACCATGAAAACTGCAAAGACCAAAGACTCCGCCACCAGCCGCTGGCTCTCCTACCGGCCCGAAATCAAAGTGCTCGATTGCACCATCCGCGACGGCGGCCTGATGAACAACCACCATTTCGACGACAAAATTGTGAAGATGGTCTATGACACCTGCGTCGCCGCCGGCGTGGATTACATGGAACTCGGCTACAAGGCGTCGCGGAAAGGCATCAAACAGGGCGAACACGGCTGCTGGAAATATTGCGTCGAGGACGATTTACGCCGCATCGTCGGGGACAATCCGACCGACCTTAAGCTGACCGTGATGGCCGATGCCGAGCGCTGCGATTATCACGAGGATATTCTGCCGAAGAAGGACAGCATCCTGGACATGATCCGTGTGGCCACTTACATCCATCAGATTCCGGTGGCGCTCGACATGGTCAAGGACGCGCACGACAAGGGCTACGAGACAACCGTCAATCTCATGGCGGTTTCCACCGTGCCGGAGAGCGAGCTCGATGAAGGATTGGAAATGCTGGCCAAATCCGAAGCGAAGGCGATTTACGTGGTGGACAGTTTCGGCGCGCTGTACAGCGAACGGATTCACGAGCTGGTGAAGAAATACCTGCATTACTGCAAGCCATCGGGCAAGGAAGTGGGCGTGCACATGCATAACAACATGCAGCTAGCCTACGCCAATACCATTGAAGGCATCATCGAAGGCGCGAATTTCCTCGACGCCACCATGGCCGGCCTCGGCCGCGGCGCAGGCAATTGCCCGATGGAACTGTTGCTGGCGTTCCTGCACAACCCGAAATACAAGATCCGTCCCGTGCTCGACTGTGTGCAGAACCACATCGAGCCGATGCGCGCGAAATTGTTGTGGGGCTATGACCTGCCGTACCTGCTCACCGGGATGTTGAACCAGCATCCGCGCACGGCCATCAAGTTCAAGGAAGCCGAACTGAAGGGCGAGAAGGGCGACATCCTCAAGTTCCACGATACGGTCACGGATCAGGAATGAACGTTTGATCAAATACTTTGTGAACATCCACGTCTTGCTCCTAGCGGCAATTGGGCGGTAAGTTGTTTCCATGTCGCACGCGGACTTTGTTCATCTCCATCTGCACACCGAGTATTCGCTGCTCGATGGCGCCTGCCGGCTGGACCGGCTGGTGGACAAGGCCCATGAACTTAAATTTCCCGCGCTGGCCATTACCGACCACGGCGTTATGCACGGCGTCATTGATTTCTACCAGGCTGCCCGCGAGAAAGGCATCAAACCCATCATCGGCTGCGAGGTCTATGTCGCGCCGGGCAGCCGGTTGGAAAAGAAAACGAGCAGCGGCGGGCGCGACGTATATCATCACCTGTTGTTGCTGGCCAAGGATGCCGCTGGCTATAAAAACCTTATCCAGCTCACCACCGAGGCGCATCTCACCGGTTATTATTACAAGCCGCGCATAGACAAAGAACTGCTGGCAGCGCACAAGGATGGATTGATTGCGTTCTCGGGCTGTCTCGCTAGCGAAATACCGGATTGGATCCTGCGCGACCAGTTGCCCAAGGCGCGCGAGGCGATTGACTGGTTCAAACAAACACTCGGCGCGGACAATTTTTATCTGGAACTGCAAAATCACGGCATTGCCGAACAGGCCAAAGTCAACCGGCACTTGATTCAATGGGCCAGGGAATTTGGCCTGAAGCTTGTCGCGACGAACGACGTTCATTACATCGAGAAAAGCCACTCGCACGCGCATGACTGCCTGATTTGCATCGGCACGCAGACGTTGCTTTCGGACACCAAACGGATGCGCTACGAGCCGGAACAGTTTTACCTGCGGACGGCAGAGGAAATGAAGG
>Ga0335073_10011110_pt1 | contig 12652 bp, 12 predicted proteins | sample Lox_Sample_22_FD_207093 | JGI IMG/M metagenome (GOLD analysis project Ga0335073, IMG submission 207093) | Soil microbial communities from Loxahatchee National Wildlife Refuge, Florida, United States - Lox_Sample_2.2 | ecosystem: Environmental > Terrestrial > Soil > Wetlands | place: USA...
GGCGCTGGGCACGGTGATCCTGGGGGCGCTGGTGATGCCCGGCCATGCCTTCGTGGGAGGGAGGCTCACCGGCGCGTTCTGGGTTATACCGGCCACGGAGGTCGGGCACTACGCGGCGGTTACGGCCGGGCTGTTCGTGGTGCTCTGGCTCGGCCACATGGTGAGCGGAAGGGCGGCCGCGGCTGTCTTCACGGCCGGCCTGGCCATCATCATCCTCTCCCACACCAGGACCGCCCTGGTCGGCATGGTGGCCGCCCTCCTGGTCGCCGGGCTGAGCATGATCGCAACCCGGGCCCGGGCACGCAGGCTTTTCGCGGCCGCCGCCGTCGCCGCGCTGATCGGGATCATAACCGCGGCCGGGGTGGTGGTCTCCTGGCTGGCCCGCGGGCAGAACGCGTCCGAGCTGGCCTCCCTCACCGGGCGGACCGACTTCTGGCACCTGGTTCTCACCGTGCCGCGCACCAGGTTTCAGGAGATATTCGGGTTCGGCCTCTCGAACGGGTCGATCGATGGCCTGCCGATCGACAGCAACTGGTTGACGGCGTATCTGGAACAGGGTTTGTTCGGGGTGATCGTCTGCGCACTGATGGTGCCCTTCCTGCTCGTGGCCGCCTTCTTCCGGCCACCCGGCACCGGCCGGGCGCTCGCTTTCTTCCTCATCACCTATTGCCTCGTGTCCTCCTTCACCGAGGTCGGGTTCGATCAGCCCACGACCTACCTTCTCGAACTCACCTTGGCCGCGTCGTTGATGACGCCGCCCATCGCGGCCAGGTGGCTCGGATGAGGGCGGATTCCCCGCCCGTGATAGTCGCGACCATCCTCCCGGAGGAAGGCGTCACCGGCGTTCACACGCACATCGAGCAGCTACGCCGGTATCTCAGGGAAAACGGCATGGCCACCACGCTGGTCACACCGTTCTCGTGGGGCGGGCCGCTCAGCTACCCCGTTTTCGGCCTCCGCCCTCTCGTGCTGGAGCGATGCAGCGGACCAGCCAGCGTCGCGTGGTATCGGTACTGGCACGAAGTGTTCCTCCGGAAGGCGCTGCGCTGCTGCCTCGCGGAGCGGGGGGAGTGTGTCGTCTACGCTCAGGAACCCCTGGCCGCCCGGGCCGCCTTGCGCGCACGCAGCGGGCCGCACCAGCGCGTCGTGCTGGCCGTTCACTTCCAGACGTCCCAGGCCGACGAGTGGGCTTACAAGAACGAGATCAGGCGCGACGGGCGCCTGTTCCGGGCCATCCGGCAGTACGAACGCCAGGTGATCCCTCGCGTCGACCGCCTCGTGTACGTTTCCCAATCGGCACGCAGTGGGGTCTTGAGCTGGCTCCCGCAGGCGGCGGCTGTGCCGTCCGCCGTCATCAGCAACTTTGTGGCGCCGTTGCGGTCCGAGCCAGGCCAAGAGCCGCTGGGGGACCTGGTTACCGTCGGCAGCTTGCTGCGTGCGAAAAACCACAGCTTCTTGCTCGAGGTACTGGCCGAAGCCAACCGGGCCGGGCGATCCTTGACCCTCGATATTTTCGGCGAGGGGCCACTGCGAAACGACCTCCGGCGGCAGGCCAGCCGGCTGGGCCTGGGAGATCAGGTGCGCCTGCGCGGTTTCCGGCCCGACGTGCGCGACTTCCTGCCCCGCTACCGGGCCTACGTCCACGCTTCGTATCTCGAGTCACAATCGCTGGCCATCATCGAGGCGATGGCCGCTGGCCTTCCCATCATCGCCGGTGCGGTGGGAGGGATCTGTGAACTGTGCGACGAGGGGGTCGAGGCTCGGTTCTGGCCTCTCGATGACCCGGCCAAGGCCGCGGCCACGCTGATCGACCTGCTCGACTGCGAGCCAGCGCGGCTGAAGGCGGCGCGAGCCGCGAGCGAGCGATTCCACCGTGACTTCGGTGCTGACGTCGTCGCTCCTGCGCTGATGTCTTTCCTGTTGGCGACCACACCGCCAGCGGCGGCTACGACGGGAGGATGACGGTGATTTCTGAACGAGGTGCCACTGCCGCAGACACGCTTCGGCTGAGCCAGGTGCCGCTGATCCTGAACTACCACCAAGTGGCGGACGGGGCCGAAAATGCGCTGTGCGTGACGCCGGGCCGGTTCGCCGAGCAAATGGCATGGCTGAAACGGCATGGCCTGCGGGGTGTCGGGGTCGGGACACTCGTCGACGCGATGCGCGCGGGCCGTCAGCGTGGGCTGGTCGGCATCACCTTTGACGATGGCTACGCCAGCCTGGTGGAGACGGCGCTGCCTGCGCTGCTGCGTCATGGCTTCACGGCGACCATGTTCATCGTGTCGGGCCTGCTGGGCGGGACCAACGAGTGGGACGAAGGCTGGGTGTGGCCGCTGATGTCCGCCGAGCACGTCCGTGACCTGGCGGCGGCCGGCATGGAGATCGGCTCGCACAGCATCACTCACCTGCGCCTGGCCGGCGGCGACGCAGACCAGATCAAGGCCGAGGTCAGCGAGAGCAGGGCGAGCCTAAGCGATCTCATCGGTGCTGCGATCCGTGGTTTCGCTTATCCGTATGGGTCCATGGATGCCGCTGCGCGGCAGGCGGTTCGCGATGCGGGCTACGACTATGCGTGCGCCGCGATGACACCGATGAATGGGCTTGGGCTCACGACACTTCCCAGGATGTTCATCGCCGAGTGCGACGGCAATATCCGGATGGCTGCTAAACGGGTCCTGTTCAGGCCCTACTTCGCGGTCCACGGCAGACGCGCATGACGAGCGAAGGAATTGATCAAGATGCTGGACATAGTGATCGGCGCGGCGGCAGCGCTTATCGCCGCCATCATAGCCGTATTTCTGATTCTCCTGGCCGTCAACGTTGCGCTCGTCCGTAAGCTCCGGTCGATTATCCCGCCCCAACCTCTCGAAAGACACGCGAGATGACCGTCGAAATCTCTCCGATCGCGGACGCGGACGTGCTCGCGGTGGCGGACTTCCTGCACGCCAACCTCAATGACCAGGTGCCCTGGGCTCGGTCCTGCTTGGCGGTGCCGTGGCAGACGGACGCACCCAATCACGGATTCCTGCTCCGGGATGGGCAGCGCGTCGTCGGCGCGTGCGTGGCTTTCTACTCCGAGCGCTTAGTCGCAGGCCGGGTGGAGCGATTCTGCAATGTGGGGGCGTGGAGCGTGCTTCCCGCCTACCGATTCCACAGCATCCGGCTGTTCACCGCCCTGTTGGCGCAGGAGGGGTACCACTTCACCGCCCTGTCGGGCAACGCGACGGCGCTGGCCATCTTCGCGCGGTTCAAGTTCCGCTCCCTTGACACGTCTGCGGCCCTCATCCCCAACCTGCCATGGCCGACGGTGCCGGGCCGGACCAGGATCAGCGGCGACCCAGGCGTCATCGAAAGCAGCCTCACCGGGACGGAGCTGGAACTCTATCGCGACCACGCGCACGCGCTCGCGGTGCAACACCACGTGCTGCTCCGCGGCCGCGAATCGTGCTACATCATGTACCGCGAGTTCCGGCACCGGGACGCGCCGCTGTACGCGGTCCTGCTCCACGTCAGCAATCCGGACCTGTTCCGCCGCGCCATCGTCCCGCTGACGCGTCATCTGCTGGTTCGTCACCGGCTCGTGGCGACGCTGGGTGAGCTACGGATCATCGGGCCCCAGCCACGCCTGTCATTCAGGCTGAATGCTTGGCCCAAGATGTACCGCAGTGCCAGCCTCGAACCCGGGCGGATTGACAACCTTTACAGCGAGCTCGTGTGCGTGCCGTGGTCGGCGGCCGGCTGAGTGTGTATCAGGGGAGGATCCTGCCGGGTCATTTAGAAGCAGGGCAGTGAGAGCGCCGAAGAGTGGAGAAGCTGTGGAAACGCAGATCCGGGCGGAACTGACCGAGTTCATCGTCACGAATTACCTTTTCGGCGACGTTACGAGGGTTCCGCGGGACGACGACACCCTGGTCGAGGAGGGCATCATCGACTCCACCGGCATCTTGGAGCTCATCGAATTCCTTGAGTCCCGCTTCGGCATCGAAGTGTCCGAAGCCGAGACGGTGCCGGAGAATCTCGGCAGCATCTCCGGCCTCACCAGGTACGTCATGAGCAAGCGGCCCGTTCACGAGCCGATCCACTAGGTCCTGGAGTGAGCGTTGTGACCCTGGATCTTCGCCCCAACACCAGCGACTACCTGCTGGCCGATGCCGAGCCGGGCGCCGTGGCGGTCGTGGAGGCCGGCCAGCGCTACACCTACGGGCAGTTGCGCTCCGCGGCGGGCAGGCTGGCCGCCGGCCTGGCGGCGCTGGACCTGCCCCCGGGCTCCCGGGTCGCCGTGCTCGGCCCCAATTCGCTCTTCTGGGTGGCGGCATACCTGGCCGTGATGAAGCTCGGCCATGTCGCCGTGCCGTTTTCCGACCGGCTTACCCCGGACGATATCCGGCGCAACATGGGCGTCGCCGGGTGCTCGGCCGTCTTCGCGGACCGGCGCGTACTGGGCAGGCTGTCCGCGGCCTTCGATGATGAGGCCACGGTCCTTACCGACGAGGTTCTCCGGTGGGCCGGGGAGCCGTACTGGCCCAGCCCTGCTCCGGCCGACCCGGACGCTGACGCCGTGCTGGCGTTCACGTCCGGGACGACGGCCCGGCCGAAGGCCGTGCGGGTAACACACGGCAACATCCAGGCGAATACCGATTCGATCATCACCTACCTGGAACTGCGCCGCGATGACCGGGTCCTGGTTATCCTGCCGTTCTTCTACTGCTATGGCGCCTCGCTGCTGCACACTCACCTGCGGCGCGGGGGCCGCGTCGTTCTCTGCAACTCGTTCGCCTTCCCGGAGACGGCTCTTGACCTGCTCGAGCGGGAGCAGTGCACCGTTCTCGCCGGGGTGCCCTCATCCTTCCAGCTGCTGGTGCGGGCCAGCACGTTCGCGAAGCGAGCGTTGCCGTCATTGCGGCTCATCCAGCAGGCCGGAGGAAAGCTACCCCCCGTGCTCATCGATGAGCTGCTCGTGGCCAAGCCCGCGGCGACGTTGTTCGTCATGTACGGCCAGACAGAGGCCACCGCGCGGCTGTCGTACCTTCCGCCGGGCACGCTGCGGCGCAAGCCCGGCTCCATTGGCCGGGGCATACCCGGCGTCGAACTCAGAGTGCTGAATGAGAACGGGGAACAGGTCCGTCCCGGCGAGAGGGGCGAGATCTACGCGACCGGCCCGAACATCTCGCCGGGTTATTACCAAGATCCCGAGGCCTCGGCCGCGAAGTTCACGACCTGCGGGCTGCGTACCGGGGATCTCGCGCTGGTCGACGAGGACGGGGACATCTTCATCGTTGACCGCCGGGACGACTTCATTAAGTCGTGGGGCCACCGCGTATCCAGCCAGGAGGTCGAGGCCGCAGCGCTCCGGATGGAGCAACTCGTCTCGGCCGCCGTGATCGGCGTCCCGGACGATGAAGCAGGGGAGGCGATCACGCTCTTCGTCACGGCCCGGCCCGGCTGCGTGGTAACGCCGGGCGAGGTCCTCGCCGTCTGCCGCCAGCACCTGCCGAAGTACATGGTGCCGCGCCGGGTGCGTGTCTTGGACGCGTTGCCACTCAACGCGAACGGGAAAGTCGCCAAGCCGCGGCTGCGTGAGATGGCCGCCGCGCGAGCGGAGGGCCCGGTGATGATCGTGGGCGCCGGCGGATGTGCCTCCGATTCCCGGCCCCGCAAGGGCGAGGACGCCCAGGCCGCCACCGCACGGCGGTTGGCGATCGCTCCGGCGTCCCCGAGGTAGGCCAGCCGTGCCTGGTGGGGTGGGGACCGATATCGTCGCGGTGGTCCGGGTCGCGGCGCTGATCCGGGACCGCGGGACGGCATTCCTGGAACGGTGGTTCACCGCCCGCGAGATCGGCTACTGCTCCAGGAAGGCGGTGCCGAGCCGTCATTTCGCGGCCCGCTTCGCCGCGAAGGAAGCCGTGGCCAAGGCCCTGCCGATGGCGTGGGACGGGCCATTGCCGTGGCGGTCCATTGAGGTCGTCAACGATGCACGCGGCGCTCCATCGGTCAGGCTGTGCGGTGCCGTCGGTGAGGCCGCGGCGAGGGCCGGGGTCAGCGAGATCCGGGTCTCTCTCTCGCACTGCGACGAGTACGCCGTCGCGTTCGCCCTCGTGACCGTGGCCGGGGCAGTCGGATGATCGCCGCGAAACCGTGGCCGCGGACCGGGGGTGGTGCCCGTGGATGGTGACACGATCGAGCAGGTCCTGGCTGACTACGCTGCCTTGCCCCGCTGCGATGCCGACCCCGAGCTGGAGGCCGTGCGCGCCGCGATCCTCATCGAGGACGTCTTTGGGGTCACGCTGTCGGACGCCGAGATCAACCCGGCCCTGCTCGCCGGCGCGTCCGCCGTGGCGGCCTTGGCCGCCCGGCTCCAGGGAGCCGGCTGATGTGCGGCATCTGCGGGATCGTCAGCGACAGCGGCCCTCCCGACCTGGCGCTGCTGGGCCGGATGATGGGCCGGCTCGGGCACCGCGGGCCCGACGGCACCGGGTATTACCGCGACCGGCGCGCCGCGCTGGGTCATACCCGGCTCGCCATCATCGACGCGTCGGGCGGCGCACAGCCCCTCTGCAACGAGGACGGCACCGTATGGGTGACGTACAACGGGGAGATCTTCAACTACGTGGAGCTCGCCGAGGAGCTGCGGCACCTCGGCCATGCCTTCCGGACGTCGAGCGACACCGAGGTGATCGTGCACGCCTGGGAGGAGTGGGGAGAAGCGTGCTTTCCCCGGTTCAACGGCCAGTGGGCCATCGCGCTGTGGGACCGGCGGGCGCAGCGGCTGGTGCTCTCCCGTGACCGGCTCGGGGTGCGCCCGCTCTATTTCACCCGGCGGCCGGCGGGCCTGATATTCGCTTCCGAGGTCAAGTCCATCTTCGCCGACCCATCGGTGCCGCGCGCCTTCGATCCGGCCGGCCTGGATCAGACCTTCACGTACTGGTCGGCGGTTGCCCCCCGGACGGTGTTCCAGGGCATCGAGCAACTCGAGCCCGGGCACTATGCCGTCCTGGACTCCAGCGGGTTCCGCAAGGCCCGCTACTGGAGCATCACGTTCCCCGAGCGCGGCCGCGAGCCGGTGCAGGATGCCCGGGAGAACGCGGCGGCCCTGCGGGAGCGGATCATCGAGGCAGCCCGGCTGCGGTTCCTGCGCAGCGACGTCCCAGTCGGGGCGTACCTTTCGGGGGGCCTCGACTCCTGTGTCACCGCCGCCGTCATCGCGCGTTACACCGACGCCCCGCTGCACACGTTCTCGCTGCGCTTCTCCGGCAGCGAGTTCGACGAGGGGCTCTACCAGAAGAAGATCTCCGCGGTACTCGGCACCCAGCATCAGGACATCGTGGTGAGCCCGCCGGACATCGCTGAGGTCTTCCCCGAGGTTGTCCGGCACGCCGAGACCCCGATCCTGCGCGCCGCGCCCGCCCCGCTGTTCCTGCTCTCCAAGCTGGTGCGGGAGAACGGCTACAAGGTCGTGGTGACCGGAGAGGGCGCCGACGAAGTGCTGGCCGGCTACGACCTGTTCCGCGAGGCCCGGGTGCGCCTGTTCTGGTCCCGCGACCTGGGATCGGCTAAGCGCGCCCGGGCGGCGGAGTTGCTCTACCCGTGGATGGCCCGGTCCCCGGGCCGGACGCCGGCCTTCGCCCGCAGCTTCTTCGGCCGCCATCTCGACCCGGCCGATCCGGCTCTCTCGCACCGGCCGCGGTGGGACTCCACGTCAGTGATCAAGAGCATGCTCACCACCCAGACGCAGGACCGGATCGGCGGCGGTGCCGAGGACGTCGTGGCGACCATGCCTCCTGGCTGCGAGGACTGGGATCCGCTGAGCCGGGGCCAGTGGCTGGAGATGGTGACGCTGCTGCCCGGCTACATTCTTGCCTCGCAGGGCGACCGGATGCTCATGGCCAACTCCGTGGAGGGACGCTTCCCGTTCCTCGACGCCGATGTCGTCGACTTCGCCTGCGGGTTGCCGGCCCGGCACAAGCTGTTCGGCCTGGAGGAGAAGTACCTGCTCAAACGGGCCTTTGCCGATCTCGTGCCGGACGACGTGCGGTACCGCCCCAAGCAGCCCTACCGGGCCCCGGATGCGGCGAGCTTCTTCGCGGCCGGCAGTCCGGCGTGGTTCGGCGAGGTCATGTCGGAGCGGGCCGTCCACGCGGCCGGGATCTTCGAGCCGTCGGTGGTGGCCGGCTTGCTGGCGAAGTGCCGCCGGACCGGCGGGGAGAACATGAGTAACACCGACAACATGCGCGTACTCGCGGTCGTGTCCACGCAGCTCACGCATGAGACCTTCATCACCGGCGGCGGGCGCGGCGGGACCGAGCGGGCCCTCCCCGATCCAGCTGTCGCCGTCGATCTTGTTACTGCCGACAGGAGTGTGCCATGACCACCTGGATACGCCCGTTCGGATCTGCCAGCCTGCAGATCGACCCGGAAATCGAGACCGCGAAGATCACCGAACGCCTGACCGGCTACCTGGCCCGGTCAAGGCGGCGGGGGGTCGTCGTCGCCCTGTCCGGCGGGATCGACTCCAGCACGGTGGCGGCCGTGTCCGTGGCCGCCCTCGGCCAGGGGCGGGTGTTCGGGTTGCATATGCCGGAGCGGGAGTCGTCACCGGAGACCGTCATGCTGAGCCGCTCGCTGGCCGACTCGCTGGGGATCGACTCCGCGCTCGAGGAGATCTCGCCCCTGCTGGAGGCGGCCGGGTGTTACCAGCGCCGTGACGACGCTATCCGCCAGGTGTGCCCGGACTACGGCCCGGGCTACAAGTCGAAGATCGTGCTGCCCAGCGTGATCGACTCCGACAGCTTCCGCCTGTACTCCGTCGTGGTCATGGCCCCCGATGGCAGCCAGGCGAAGTACCGGCTCACCCCGGAGTCCTACCTGGGGATCGTCGCCGCGACCAACTTCAAGCAGCGCGTGCGCAAGATGCTCGAGTACTACCACGCGGACAGGCTCAACTATGCCGTCGCGGGGACCCCTAACCGGCTCGAGTACGACCAGGGCTTCTTCGTCAAGCTCGGAGACGGCTCGGCGGACGTGAAGCCGATTGCCCACCTGTACAAGTCGCAGGTGTACGCGCTGGCGGAGTACCTGGGCGTACCGGAGGAGATCCGGTCCCGTCCGCCGACCACGGACACCTACTCCCTGCCGCAATCACAGGAGGAGTTCTACTTCTCGCTCCCGTACGACCTCATGGACCTGTGCCTGTTCGGCAAGAACAACGGCGTTCCCGTCGAGACCGTCGCCGATACCGCTGGCCTGACGGTTCAGCAGGTGAACCGGGTCTTCCGCGACATCGACCAGAAGCGCAACACGACGCAGTACCTGCACCTCGGCTCGGAACTGGCCGGTGACATCCCGGAAATCTCGCACGCTTTCCAGCCCAGCCCAGGGCGGTAGCCTCTGGCAGAGCCGACAGCGTTTATATCCGCGAGGGATTCGGGCGCGACTTGCGGTGCCGCCCGCGTTGGCGGCCCGGCCAGGGCCAGACGTCGGCCGGCACCTGGTCAGACTCTCGCAGGGCCGCGCGGAACTGCCACCAGCTGACGAGCAGACCAAGCCACGCCGCGACAACGGCGCCGCGCATTGTCCCGACGGTCCCTCCCATTGCCGCGCCGACCAGGGAGAAGACGAGATAAGCGACCGATACAACGATCATCGACCGCAGGCTGCGCCGCGCGGCGCCCAGGGCGTGCAGGCCGGCGAAGGAGCCCACGCCAGCGATCTGGGCGGTCACGAACAGCGCCTGCAGCAGCACCAGCGGATATGTGTGCCGCCAGACCGGACCCAGGACCGCCGCCCCGAGCCCTTTCGGCAGCGCGACCAGCACCACGGCCCCCCAGGCGAGCGCCGCCGCCGTCAGGGCTGCGCTGAGCACGAGGCAGAACAGCGGCAAGCGCAGCGGCGAACTGCGCAGGATTCGCGCTGCCTCGGGTATGGCCACCATCGACATCCCGAGCCACAAGATTGTCAGGGGGCCCATCAAGGTATTGGCTGCCTGCACGTAGCCGAGAGCAGCCAGTCCCAGGATCAGGCCGATGCCGTAGGTACGCAGCTGGGACACCACACTCCAGGTGGTGCCCTCCGCGAAGTAGCGCGCCCCGAGGTCGCGATGCCGCGACAACCAGGTCCAGGCGCGGGCCAGCGTGGGGGCGACCCCGGCCTGGAAGGGCCCGGCGGCCGCAGCGACAGTCGCTGACCCGCCCCACGCCAGAACGAACCAGAACACGTCCGCATGTCCGCTGCTGCGGACCAGCACCAGGGCGGGCAGAAGCGTCAGCGCCCAGATCGTGTCGTTGAGGAAGGCCGGCTTGCCGTTACCGAGCGCGAAGAACGAGTATCGCCAGCTGTCCTGCAGCAGCAGTCCGGGCAGGGTCAGTCCAAGCGCGAGGAAGGCGCCCTTCGCAGAACCGTGGATTACCACGGCCGCGGCGAGCACACCGGCACCGGTGGTCAGGCCCACGGCGGCCGCTGTCCCGGTGCAGCGCGCGACGGCACGCCGCCACGTCCGGAGGTCCGTGCCGCTGACCCTGACCAGCAGCGGATCGGTGGCGAGGCCGCGCGACGCGGTAAGGGCGAACGTATAGGTCACGTAGGCGAGGCTGAACGCCCCGAACTGCACCGCCCCCAGCTCGCGGACCACATAGATGCTCACCGCGAAGTTGGTCAGGCTGGATACCGCCTGGTCAGCGACACCCCAGCCGAGACGCCGGACGGCCTGGCCGGGCAGTCGCCAGAGGGCCACCATCCGTGACCACGACAGGCGGAACCCGGGCTCAGCGCTGGTCTCGCTTACCATCTGCCGGAGCAGGCCGACGGGCAGTAGCTCGGGGAGCCGGCCTGCGGGCGCACGAACCGCGAGGAGGTGGCGACATGGCGGTTGAGGCCGTGCCCGGGGGCAGGCATGCACGAACGTCCCGCCACTAGGTCTCCCATCGCCACTCCCCGGACCTTGGAGCGCCTCTCTGCCAACACCGCCCTTGCTTATTAAAAGACCCGCGACAGCCCGGCCCTGATACAACCCGGGCGGTGATCTGTTCATCAACATGACGTTCCCAAATGCGCGGAGCGCCCATATTGTAACGATCAGGTCACCACAGAGTGGCTGATCAGTAATCAAGCCGGACCGGACGGGGGTCTTATCAATGGCTCTATGCGCTGAAAACGTTGAGTTGCGCAATAGCATCGCTCGGCAATCGGAGTGACGGCACCGGGGGGAATGAGATGGGACGCTCGAATTTTGGCCGTGACGACGCGACCGCGCCACGGTGGTCCCGGCGGGCGATGCTTGCGGGCGGAGCGGCCGGCGCGCTCGGGGCGATAGCTATCGAGGAGCTGGCGAACACGCCGCCGGCCCAGGCGCAGGCGTCGCTGACCGGCGGCGTGTTCACCAGCGGCGTCGCCCCCGCTGTCGTCGCGCTCAGCCAGTCCGGCGGGTCCGTCGCGATCAACGCCTCGCAAGGCAACGTCTTCACGCTTACCCTGACCGCCCCCGGGTGGACGATCGCCAACCCGACCAAGCCGCTCGGCGACGGCCAGGTCATCAAGATCAGGCTCAGCCAGGACTCCACCGGCGGACGGACCGTCTCCTGGGGCAGCGCTTACAACTGGGGCTCCGTGCTCGGCACCGCCAACAGCGCGCCCACGCTGAGCGTCTCAGCCAAGGGAACCGACATCCTCAGCTTCGAGTACGTCGCCGCCCTGTCCCAGTGGTGCTACCTCGGCGCAGCGTTCCCGCAGGACTATGGCGGCATGCCGCCCTCCGCGATCATCTCGGTGGTCCAGTCCGCCTACTTCCCTGGCGACGTCCAGGGCAACTTCGACAATAACGTCACCGAGGGCAACAGCATCGTCCTGATCCCCGCGCTTTACGGCAACGCGAGCGGGTCTTTCTCGACGACGAACCCGCAGTTCGGCAGCTTGGGTAATTCCGTCCCCGGTTCCCAGCTGGCTGCGAACACCGGACCGTTTGAGGACGGAGCTTCCGTTTACACCGCGGTCTGGCTGCTGCCGAACGTGCCCGGGGGTGCCACATTCGTCCGCCTGGACTTTTCCTACCCGGACCCCGGTGGCCCGCATGGCACGGTTGCCTATGAGATAGCCGGACTTGGCGCGGCACCGCAGCTCGACCCGGCCGGTGGCGTTGCGGTAGCGACAGGTTCCAGCGCCCCGGTCAACTCGGGTGCCTGTCCGGCGATCACGCAGTCACCAGAGATAATCTTCGGGTTCGGCCACATCTACAGCGTCAACCTGTCCGCCCCATCCTCGGCGTGGACCGCGGCGATCGGTGGCAGCGACCCGGACTTCTGGACCGGGTACCAGATCGTCAACGCCTCGGGCGGGACTTACGACTGGGCGCAGGCCGGCACCGGGACCGCCTCCTGGGGTGCGGGCGTCGCCGCGATCTGCCCGCAGCCCGCCTCGTGATCACTCGGCAGGATCACAGCGGCTTGCTGCGGTAAGTGCTTCCGGCGTCTTGGCCGAACGGGCCGGTGCAGTACCCACTCGAGCGCTCGCCGCGCGAACTGCACTTGTCGCCGCCCGCTACGCTGCCGGTCCAGGCCGCCCAGCTGACCGGGTTGTCGCCGTTGCCCTGACTCCAGGCATAGAAGGTCGAGGGCCCATTGTAGGCGTTATCCGACCATGAATCATGCTGGAAGAACGTGAGCTG
>Ga0335073_10011111_pt1 | contig 12652 bp, 16 predicted proteins | sample Lox_Sample_22_FD_207093 | JGI IMG/M metagenome (GOLD analysis project Ga0335073, IMG submission 207093) | Soil microbial communities from Loxahatchee National Wildlife Refuge, Florida, United States - Lox_Sample_2.2 | ecosystem: Environmental > Terrestrial > Soil > Wetlands | place: USA...
AGACTAGGATTCATGAGCGTTTTCCACAGAGAAGAGGACAAAGAGGAGGAAGTACCTCGACATCAAGAGTGTATGTGCGGTCTGCACGCACAAAAATTTGCATGGTTGTGTCGTGTGGTGATGCTGCTCTTGGGGATTAATTGCAGTGGTGGTAATTTGTATTCCAAGAAAGCAGTCACAAGGATGATCAGGGTTGGGGGTTTCATCCCAAATAGGGAATCGCCGAACTTTCGAGATCGTCAGGGAAGAAAGGAAGATCAGGAACGAGATGTGTAATAGCTACAATTGACTAACTATGTAAGAACGAAATCTGATACAAAGACGAAAAAAAGAAAGAGAGACAATATGACACTATTCCGCTCCCCCCCCAACACAGATTTTCATCCACACATAACGAATCAGATTGACCACTTCCTTCCACCACACTACGAAGCATGGGAGAGTTCCCGCATACGATTCAATGCCGACCCAGCCTTAAACCACGAAATCTGTCCCTCATTGAACGTGTGATTCAATTTCTAGAATTAACATATCATACATGGACAGGGAGAGCACAGTTTCCCAGGTCTTTCCGTCCTTGGGATGGACTCGCAAAGTCAAGGGGACGCCTTCTTTGAAGTCATGAAGACCGACGATGTCGACTTTATCGTCAGGGTTGATTTTATCGTAGTCGGCGGGGTTGGCAAACGTCAATGGGAGCATTCCTTGTTTCTTGAGATTGGTTTCGTGGATACGGGCGAATGAGCGAACGATGATGGCAGCACCGTTGAGATAACGGGGTTCCAAAGCGGCGTGTTCTCGAGATGAACCTTCACCGTAATTTTCATCACCGATGACGACCCATTTGATCCCTACTATTAGGATTGTAGATTATGGAGGAACCGACCTTTCGCTTTGTAGTCTCTTGCGACGGCGGGGACGGCTCCGTACTCTCCGGTAACGGCGTTCTTGACTTTATTTGCTTCGCCATTTTCAGCATTGATGGCACCGATAAGCATGTTGTTCCTGCGATTAAAATCATACAGACGAAAGGGTGGATACGAGATGTTATCGAGATGACCACGGTATTTCAACCAAGGTCCCGCCATTGAGATGTGATCTGTAGTACACTTGCCCTTTGCCTTGATCAAAATGGGCATGTCCGTGTAATCCTTTCCATCCCATTTCTGGAACGGTTGCAAAAGTTGAAGTCGATCGCTCGTGGGACTGACGAGAACTTCGACACTCGATCGATCTTCCGGAGGAGCAGTATACGTATTCTCACCAGGATCAAACCCCTTGGCAGGTAACCCCTCACCCGTCGGTTCGGAAAACTTGAACTCCTTGCCATCTGCCCCCTTGAGTGTATCCGTCAAGGGATTAAAGTTGAGGGTTCCCGCAAACACCATTGCCGTCACGAGATCAGGCGACGTAACGAATGCATGCGTTGCAGGATTGGCATCATTACGACCCGTAAAGTTACGATTATAACTCGAGACGATGGAATTCTTTTCACCCTTTTTCACGTCGTGGCGGTCCCATTGGCCGATACAGGGACCACAGGCATTAGCGAGGACCATGCCGCCTGCTTCCTCGAACGTGGAGAGTTGACCGTCTCGGGCGATGGTGGCACGGACTTGTTCGGAACCAGGGGTGACGGTAAAGATGGATTTGACTTTGAGACCGTGGTCGATGGCTTCTCTGGCGATGGATGCGGAGCGGGACATGTCTTCATAGGAAGAGTTTGTGCAGGATCCAATGAGTCCGACTTTGAGTTCTTCAGGCCAGCCATGTTCTTTGACGGCGTCTTTGAATTTGGAGATCGGGGTGGCGAGATCGGGAGTAAAGGGACCGTTGATGTGGGGTTCCAAAGTATCAAGGTCAATTTCAATGAGTTGGTCGTATTCGCAGCCTTCGTCGGGGGTGAGCGTCTTGGCGTATTGTTGAGCGTATTTGGCAATCTCACCACGTTTGGTTCCAACCAAGTAATCTGCCATGCGATCGTTGAAACGGAAGACTGAGGTTGTTGCACCGATCTCAGCACCCATGTTGCAAATGGTACCCATTCCCGTGCAGGAGAGAGTGTCGACACCGGGGCCGTGGTATTCAATGATGGCACCTGTACCACCCTTGACAGTAAGGATACCAGCGACTTTGAGAATAATGTCTTCCATTAGATGCATCAATATGGAGTGTACCTTTGGGAGCAGTCCATCCGCTGAGTTTACCAGTGAGTTTGACGCCAATGACCTTTGGACATTTCAATTCCCAGGGGAGACCAGACATGACATCGACGGCATCGGCTCCGCCGACACCAATCGCAAGCATACCAAGACCACCACCATTAGGAGTGTGCGAATCCGTTCCAATCATGAGACCACCGGGACTATTGTAAGCGGAATCCTCCGAATTTACATACAATGCGTAATTTTCAAGAACTATTTGATGGATAATACCAGATCCAGGTCCCCAGAAACCGATGTTAAATTTCGCACATGAGGATCTCAAGAAATCGTAGACCTGCACTTAATACCAGTCTAACGAGGGCCGTACCTCCTTATTGATGCTGATCGCTCTTTCCAAGTCCTTTGGTCCACCCTGTTGGGCCTCAATCAAATGATCACAATGCACCGTTGTCGGAACAGCAACTTGAGGCAATCCAGCGCTCATGAATTGCAGAATGACCATCTGTGCAGTCGCATCTTGACAAGCAACACGGTCCGGTCGCAAATTGAGATAAGACTTTCCACGGACAATTTCCTGTGCTTCGGGATTATCCAAATGACCATACAAGACTTTTTCAGAGTATGTCAAGGGTCGTTTGAGACGTTGTTTGACGATATCGATGTTGTTGGCAAGCTTCCTGTCACATGATAAGCCAATCTTGTCTTGGAAAGGGGGGAGAAAAAGTACTGATAATCGATATAATTGCCCTGCGAAAGATCAATTAGTTTGGAAATTGGCGGATAGGGTATGGACTGAGTTTACCTTTTCAAGATTGTTCATTCTGACTTTGTCGGGGCCATCGACGACGGTTGCAAAGGTCCTTTGGGGGATCGCCTAAAAATCAAGCCATGTCAGTTTGTCTTCTTTTTCTCGTCGAAGCCAGCTCCGTCGGTCCGGGATTCCAGAGCGGATTGGTCCAGGGAGGGGAAAGACGTACATTCTTGTAGATAGAAAACCTCTATTCAGTGCAATCGCACACACCGGTCAGCACAAACTCGCAATTGAGGAACGTGAAAGAGGGCAATCGAGTGACGACACACACACACAAACAAGGGTGGTGGAGAAACTCGTGGGGGCGGGTTGCAGGGAAGAATTACCGAAGCTCGACGAGCAAGTCCCGAGACTTGTCTCGCTGCGAGAGTCATGATTGCTTTGTCCACCAGGATGCAACGACACAAGGGGATTGGGAGATGCAAGAGGACTGGATGCTCAGACGGGGAGAGGTGTGGTTGATCGCCTTCGGGACAGTGGTGGGAAGGACCGGGTTTATTTGTATGAGGCTGCTAAAAGGGGATTTGTGCCCTTCTCCGAGCCGGTGCGTGATTACTACCCTCTCATTGGTCAGACACTCTGTGATGTCAGCCAGTCGGGCGGCGGTAATCCAAGTTGGTAGCTCTCTGATTGGACAGACGCATGTGCGGACTGAGGTCTGCAGGTCAATTTTTCGCGATACCACCGAAAAAAAAAAATGGGTCTCCAGACCAATGCGCAATCTCAGTGGACGGAATTAAACTGGGGTAGTCTCCAGACCACCATGTAATTACAGACAAGATTTGTTATGGAATTTCTGAGATAGCACTGTTTCACAAAGTTCGCAGATCCGGAGGAAGAGATATGGTTGATTCGTTCAGCTGCGGTTCGGGCAAGCGGGAGGCGCCGCGCCGCGATGTTCATTGCGCTTTCGCCTCCGATGATTTGGCTTTTGTCCGTGTACTCCTAACTTCTGGAGCGCTCCGATTCCGAAAATCAATGTTCCATTATTTTCCGGACATTTGCGGCAAAAATGTATAACGTTTTATTCGAATTCGGGATTATCTGAATTACTTCCGCATCAGTGATTGCGATGGACCGTGCACACTTAGAAACAAGCAGTTCCATTAAGCATCACGATGCAAACAATAGTGCTTGAACCCTCTACAGGTAATGTCGAGTACGATGTTGATAACAATGATGAATTTCTAAATTTTGATCCTCCAAAACACGAGCGATCCCACGCTACGTACACCTATCTCGTCGCATCCTTAACCTTATCCGCCGCATTCCTGACCCCCTCCTTTGCATCCCTCTTCACCTGCTCCCCCTTAACTTGCGCCTTTGTCACCGTTGCCTTGGCATCCATCTCCAACTCATCCGTCTTCTTATCCGTCTCAATCCCCACCTTTTTCGCGGCATCTTTCGCCACTTCATTCACTTTTTCAACCCCTTCGAGGCCCTTGATGGCGGCCTGAGAGACCGTCTTGTCGACCGTCTTGGCGGCATCTTTGACGGTGTCGGTCACGGTTTTGTAGTGCTGTGTGGAAGTGACAAAGGTTCGTGTGGCGAGGAGGGATGCGTGCGTGGTGGTGGGCGGCGGCATGCGAAGGGTGCGGATGAGGAGTGTTCGTGCTGACATTTTTGTGAGACTGGGATGGAGAGTAGTATGGATTATTATATGGAGCTCAATTAAGTTGGATGGGATGAAGGTTGGTGGATGGATATTGTAGGAGTTTTTCGTGACCAAGTGGGAAGTTTTATAAAGGTGGCCAGATCGTTATGACGTAGTTTCTGGCACAATTCCCGTGACGCACGAATCACCACCAATTTCCGGAGTATATCGGTGCTTTTTATTAGAGCCATATCCTCCTGAGCAAAAGTAAACAAAGCAAGCGATGCAAACTCCCAATTCTCTCCTCCGGAAATCAAATGCCCAGTAATTCTATGCTATAGATCCGTTCCCCACCACTAAGAGCCATCTATTCCAAATTCTTCCAACGCGTAATTTCCGCATCAATGCTCCGTCCCTCTGCATTCGCCCGTCGCGCCGCTTCATCGTGATTCCCCCCGTGAGAACGAATAAGAGCAATACACTCCCCCACCGTAGGAGAGACATACTCCTCCGGACCAAGGAGTCGAAAAATCTTGGCCCGGGTAAAGACTGCCCTAATAGGCTCGATGAGTCCGACAAAGTAGACTCGGGTGTTTCTGATACGGTATCCCTGCACGATTTCGATAAGGACTTGCATTGCACTGCTCTTGTCAGAGAGGGGCAAAGAGGGGGGACCTTGGATCGATGTCGGTGACGAGGCTGAAGTCAAAGAGGACGTTGACGTTGTCTTCTGGGTGACGTTTACGGTCTTCGGAGGGGTGGACATCGAATTCTCCGTACCTTTCCAGACGATCTAATCCCTCTTTGATTCGCGCTGTCTATTAGCACGCATCATTTTGGAAGTGGGGAGGGGAACCAGTATTGACGAAAGTGAGACTGTCAGTCGCGATATTGACGATCAACACGAATGGATAAAACTAGCTTGTTAGATCCCCACTATATATTAAATAGGGACTTCACCTGGTAATCTTCATGAAGACTAGCGACGAAGCCATTTCCATTATTATCAAGCTTGAGCGGTCGAAGACTATAATTCCCCGCCGCCTTGATCACAAGCAACAAACTCAATCCAATACCCACATAGATCCCCATATCAATCGACTCGACCGTTATCCCCCGGAAACAACACGGGAGATACCCAAAAGACGGTAAAAGTAATGACGATCCAGATCATTGCCAATTCCGTCCATGCACGCATTGACCAATAGTATTTGAAATCCTTGGGTGCCTCGCGCAACAATCCAAGCGAAACGGTAGAAATCACCGCCGACAAAGAAGCTTTCTATTCCTCATCAATCCACATCTCAGTAGCAGGTTGAAGGCAGGAGAAGAGGGAGGAGTACAGGCAACCATGCCAACGGCTTCAGAAGATACCTCGTGGCAAGGAACGTGAAAACAGCAAGCGAAACTCCCGACAAAAGGGTCTTACTCCCCGAGTACTCATTAATCTTGCTTCTCGCCAACCCACCAAACACGGGCAACCCAGGTAAAAACGCTATTTCCATCAGCTCCAATCCTAACGAAAGGTTGCTTGGGAAAACGTACAAACGACGCCATTCACCGCGCCTAGAGCAACGAGTTCACGATTGGGTTTGGAAACATCGTTGTCGGCAGTAGAGAGATACTGAACTGCAGCCATAGACTCAAAGTACCCCAGTATAGCAACAACAAACGCAGAAGAGAAAAGGGCGCGGATATTCGTTTTCCCCTCCTGAATGTCCTTTAACGGGAGTGGGAACCGGATTTGAAAGGATCCGGATTCCACTTGTCCAAGGACTTTTACACCCGCTTCATCCCAGCTGAAATACCATGTCAAAACTACCTTGTCAGGACTATGATCTCATTGGGGATAAAGGGGAGGAGAGGAACATGCGGACAAGGCGACTACGCCGAGGATATCTGGGATGAGAGTCACCCAGTTTTTATGGAAGCGAGCTTGGCCGACGTTTTCCTTGAGATATCTAACCGTTAGATGCGTGGAAGGAGGAAGGAAGGAACTTTGCTACAACAAGAGTGAGGAATGCGGTGACGGAGATGAGGAGAGTTAAGCGATGGGCCTCGGTGCTGTGATGATACACGAATTTGGCTTTTTCCCAGGCTGAACTGTGAGAGTACCCTGCCAACTTGGCTATATCCTCCAATCCCAACTCTGTAATCAACTGTTCCGTGAAAATCACAATCGCAATTCCGGATATAAATCCCCTGATCAACGGCTACCATTAACAACTTTCCCCAACCAACATGACACGGGTGTGGTGCGGGAAAGGTACCGGCGATCCAATGACATTGACAAATCCAAGTCGAAAGATACCAGCAAAGAACGTGATGAGTGCGGCGAGAAAAGTGATCATACATGCCATTTCCGAGGATTTGATGAGATGGTGATGGTCTCCTGCATTGTCCTCGAGATTACGACGGATCGTTTCTCCGACGACGAGGGAGAGGGCAGCCTCAGGAAGAACAGCGAGACGTCGTGTCTTCCCGAGGAGCGCATAGACGATCGGCGCCGCAATCGTTGCATAAAGTCCGTTGATGGGTTGAATTTTGGCCAACGAACTGTTCAATATAAGATTCAATTGGATGGTTGTGGAAAGTACGCTGCGTAAGAGAGAGACATTGGGATTGAGATGCTGGCTAAAGTCAATCCCGCGAAAACATCTCCCAAGATATACTTGACTATGCACGAGTCAGTATCTTCCGGCCTTCACAAAAAGAGATGGGCTGAAGGGTACATTGATACGACGGAAGCCATTCCAGGATGGGGATATAATATGCAATCCATTTATACCATTTGGAAAAGCAGATATGGCGATACCATCCCCTAAACCAGTCAAAACAACGTTCTCTGCCTTCTTTTGCTCGTCTCCCGCGTCCTTGTCCTTCTTCCAAGGCGGTCAATTCTGTTGCGGCGGCGTCATCGTCGTCTGATCCGGTTGCCGCGTTCGAGGGATCCGTGTTGCGACGACGACGGGGGAAGAATACTCGAGTGACGACAGATATGCGGGTGTTGTCGGCGGCAGTCGATGGTCCCCCTGCGGAAACAGTGAGGAGAGGGGTTGTCTCCGTCATGGGGTTGGTGGTTGTTGAGCGATGAGGATGGACGCGCGATGATTGTCCAAAAGTCGGATTAAATTTAAAATCCAGGGACGGAACGGGGAACGTGCGCCGTAGCTGCTCAAGATGACGTAAGATAAAGCCGCTGATTGAGTGAACTTTTGCAGCACAGGAATTTTAATAGGAGTGCCAAAATTTGAACACACGCTGATTCTGTTCAAAGGTGTGTTCACTCATCCCATTCATTCCAGGAGGATGTCTCGACCTCGGTCTCTGCGCAACTCTGCGCCGTTTGAGCCTCAAAAGGCAATGCAGAAGATTCTCGACACCCTCTATCTCCATCGCGAGAAGGAGTATTCCCCCCCGACTTCCAGACTCGAGTATAAATATGCTAATCCTGGATAGTCGATTGTTGTCACGGATGTTCCAGGAACTGCCAGACAAGAAGGTCTACAGCGACTACTACCAAATAATCACAAGGCCAATCGCCCTCGACAACATACAGGTATAAGCAACTCAAATTCATATTAATACGAGCAGGCGCGCCTGAAGAAAGGGGGATACACAGACTTTGACGAATTCGTCAAGGATGTCGCACAAATATTCCACAACGCCAAATTCTACAACAGCAAATCAAGCGAAGTCTTCAAAGACGCAGTCATCCTCGAAGTATCCCCCTCACCCGCCTTCCTCACAATATCTCCCCACTTAACCCTCAAATATTGACTCGCAGAATCTCCTCGCAGACGAACTCCAACAACTACAATCCCGAGGCTACATCGAAACAGCCGAAATCCCAGACCTAGGCCCCATCCCCCCCTCCTCCCCCGTCTCCGCCCACTCAGACTCCCCCGACCCCTCTGACTCCGACGAAGACTCCTCGTCCTCCGCAAACTCCGACTCTGACCCCTCCGATGAAGACGATGATGCCGGCGCCGTAGACGACGACGACGAAGACGAGTACAACGAAAAGACGGGCAGCCTCAAACGTTCCGGCTCAACAGCCCGGTCCACCCGTCCTCGCACCCGTCGTACCGCGTCCCTGAAACTCGACTCTGCGGACGGAGACGAGAAACAGGAGCCTGCTCGTCCCGAGGACGAGACGCCAAAGCCGGAGAATTCTGAGGTTCCAAGGAAGAGGAAGAGGGGGAGACCGCCAAAGATTGATACGCCAGAGGAGGCGAGGATACGGAGTATTTTGCGGACGGTGAGGAAGGTCAAGGATTCAGATGGACGGCAATTATTTCTGGAGTTTGAAAAGTTGCCCGACCAGGAATTGTATCCGGATTATTACAATGAGATTAAGAAACCTATTGCGTTGGATTTTATCACTGTATGAACACCCTTTTCTCCTGTTTTTGTCTAATGGTGGTAGAAAAAGATCAAGAGACGGGATTATAAAAAGATGGAGACTTTTGTGGCGGATATGAATTTGATGTTCAACAACGCAAAAGCTTACAACGCAGATGAATCTCAAATCTTTAACGATGCAGTCACATTACAGGTAAATATCCGTCAAATCTGTATTGAGATATTAGAAAACGTTGATGAAAGTCGCCGAGGAGGAACGCAAAAAGGCAGACTCAGAATATATCAATCGCGGTTTAGCCAAGGAACCCGCATTAATCGAAGGAGGCGTCGAAGGCGGCACAGGAAAGATGCAACGCATCCCAGTCGGCCACGTCGAAGCCAACGGTGAACGCTACGAAATAGGTAACCCTATCCTCCACTCCACCCAATCTGACACTTTAGGTGACTGGGTAATGCTCACCAACCCCAACGACGCAGAAAAACCCATCATCGCACAAATCTTTAAAACCTGGCAAACCGTAAAGTACCTCTTCCTCCCCCCTTCCGCTGAACGCGAATTCTAACACGTTATTTGTGTGTATAGAGGCGACCAATGGATAAATGTGTGCTGGTACTACCGCCCCGAACAAACCGTCCACCGCTCCTCACGCATCTTCTACGAAAACGAAGTCTTCAAATCCGGCCAATACAGAGACCACTCCGCCTCCCAAATCCTCTCCCGCACATTCGTCCAATTCATCACCCGCTACACCCGCGGCCGTCCCAAACACTGGCCCGCCACAGAAAAAATCTGGGTCTGCGAATCCCGCTACAACGACCTCACCAAAGCCTTCTCCAAAATCAATCAATGGCGCGCCTGTGTCCCCGAAGAAGTCCGTTTCGACGAATACGAACTTTTCACATTCGAACGACAAAGACAGTATGAGCGGTTTCCATCTCCACTCATATCCCTTTTAAACCCGCAAGACAAGATTGTCGCAGAGGGCGAAAAGTTACCTGAACCCATGGAACCGGGAAGCGATAATGGACCACCGACCGTGGGGGCTATATATAGAGGGGATTCCCCGGAACCCGAAAAGGAGCCTACGCCGCCTCCACCACCGGCACAGCCTGTGACAAGGCCTATACAGCGGGTGGTGGATTCGTTGTTGCCGCAACCGATGCCATATAAGAATCCTACGGGTGGGGGGCAACAGCAGGGGTTTATTGCGCCGTACAGACCTGTACCGTCGATAGGACAACAGTCGAGGTACCCTTCGCAACCGATGAGACAGCAACAGCCATCGCAGCCTTCTGCTCCGGCGGAACAGCCCTTGGCGTTTACGATGCCTATTGCTGTGCCTCCGGAGGTTGCAGAGTTGGTGGCCAAGGATAATCAAGGGCGTGTGTTGTGGTTTGGGGTTCCGCCGGTGGATATCGTGGGATGGAGTGGTGGGGAGGGCGTCAGGGGACATTCGGTGGAGTATCTTGCGAAGAAGAGGAAGAGGGAGGAGGGGGAGGGGGAGGAGAAGGGGGAGGAGATGATGGATGTGCAGAATGGGAATGGCGAGGATAAGGTTTATAAGAAGAGAGTCACGGAACTTCTCGTCAGGGCCTTGGGGATGATTGGAAAGTAGAAAGGAAAGTCATGCCTCGTAAGAGAATTCATCTTTTTTAGATCTCTAGCGAGAATGATTTAAATCTCTCCCTCTTCGTGTCAATGTATCCAACACCTCTTTTCTGTCTTGGTTTATATGTAACAGAAATATCTGATCCGAACTCCATCCCAGAATAAATATGTACTTGCGCCACAACTCTTGAATCTGCGGTGTCATTGATCTCGACTCTGAATGCAGTCAGTCTTGGCGGCAGCAGACACTGCTCAAATGCTTTCCACGATCCCTGTGAGATTGGAGCTGTCGAAAAATAGTCGACATCCGAAGCGACGAATGGGTAACCTCTGCCAATCGGTTTTTCCAATGTGTCTTCTCCTGCTGGTTTAGCAAATCTCATGGACTATTCCGGTTCAATCGGGAGCACGGATAGTTTGACTTCTCCCAGATACGGACAAGATATGATGCTAAACTGTTGCATTTATGTTGAATTTGGACCAGGAACGGAATTTGCCAAGGCCATGAAGACTGGCCCAGTGACAAGTTAGAGACAGACTGACCTCTAAGAGAGCTTTCAGGGATGCGCCGTTTTCATTCTCCAAAGCGTGAGACGGAGTAATAGGGCACGCGGGCTTGGTGGTTTGATGATCCGATTGTCGAATGGGGCCACCAGCTTGTTGCTTTACTGAGGAAAAAGGAACCATAGTGGAAGCGATGCGCATTTGACTGTGCGCAATCAAGCTTCCGGAAATAAATTTAACGAATGCAAATCGGTGAGGCATTCTTGAGATTGTCCAACGAGATTGGCCCGTATCCGGCGAAATTTTGACACGAAAAAGAATCGTTGACCGTATCTCCATAACCTTGGGCTGAGATATTAATAAGTAATCCTCTGACATATGCTCTTTAGATGTGTCGGATGATAGACCTCTGAAAATCGTTCCGATAATTTGATCTGATCAGACCCCTTTCGCAAATGTGCCATGTAAAAAATACAAACAATAAAAATAATTGACGGCATCGGAAATCTCGAGAATTACAATGCACGCCACGTCATAACTGTCAATAATCTTGTCAGTTTCATTTTGAAAAGGAATAATCTCAATCCCAGTAAGATCTCTGAACGACTTTTTGTCTTTGTCGGAAAGCTTTACCGTCATCTAACTATTAAGAGTGGGAAAACGAAGGTTGGTATCGTGGCCTGTCAGATGATGATAGCAAAGGTTCATCAGAGCATTTCTCAATGCGATGTCGGCACTGTCGGGGGACAAACTCCAAACTCTTTGTCGATTTGTGAGGAGTGGGATATTCGATCATGATCCGGGAAATAGCCATTGCTATAAGCGAGGTACCGGTCCTGAATGTTACTCGCTTGTGCTGCCACCTGGAGCGAATAGATTTCACGGCTTGTCCTAAACCTTCCATGGTTCAATTATTCGGGGAGGGTTGCCAGAAAGAGCCATGGAAGTGAAGTAGATCTGAGATGTGTATGGCAGTTGTTATTCCCTGTCTGTCCTAGTGATCAGATCGGCGTCGTATCAACATTATAAATCGTCCAGAATTTTGTTCAAAACCGAGACTTTCTCCAGCTATGCAATAGAAATATGTAAGTCAGATCTGGACGCAGAAACTAATCCTCATTAAAGCTAAATCGCTTGTTATCCCAACTCTTGCCCAAAAGATCTCATCTGAAACAGCCCCTTGAAATCCCTCCCACCCAAAATCAGCCCCTCTTCCCCTGAGCAACCGACGATTTCTTCGCATCCGCAGCGCCACTTCCCCCTCTCCCCACATTCATAATCCCCTGCGTAATAGTATGAATACTCCTTGATCCCTTCTTATGTGTCGACGCAGCTGCCGGCGCCGTCACAGGCGCTTCCCTCGCAACACTTACGTTCCTCTTTGCTGCACCCACCGCAGGTGTCGACGGCGCAGTATCAATGTGCGGACTGCGAGGAAGTAAAAGTTGTCTTGTCCGAGCCTTTTCGTGACGGAGTTGGACGGAGCGGAATTTTTCGAGGAGGTCTGTCCATTTGATTTCTTCGGATTTGGGACGGGATGGACGACGGTCGGGACGAGAGGTGGTGGATTCGAGGGCACTAGTATTAGTGGGGGTGTGCGTACA
>Ga0335073_10011112_pt1 | contig 12651 bp, 12 predicted proteins | sample Lox_Sample_22_FD_207093 | JGI IMG/M metagenome (GOLD analysis project Ga0335073, IMG submission 207093) | Soil microbial communities from Loxahatchee National Wildlife Refuge, Florida, United States - Lox_Sample_2.2 | ecosystem: Environmental > Terrestrial > Soil > Wetlands | place: USA...
TGATCGCCAGCTGATCGCTCTCGCCGGGGATCGGCGTGCTGAACACATCGTCGCGGACGATCACGTACTCCTGGAAGCCCGTTAGCGTGGTGATGACGTCGCCGACGGCGTACGCGTCACAGCGCGACGACACCACTTCGCCGATCCCGGCCGCGCGGATGACCTCGCCCAGCTGCACCGGTGGAAGGTAGCCCGGTTGATCGTTGAGCCAGGTCCGGACCGCGGCGTCCAGGCCCACATACGTGGTGCGCAGGAGCGCCTCCCCGTCGGCGGGCTCGGGGGCGGGCGCAGTGACCAGCTCGGTGTCGCCGGGCTGGACCAGTCCGGTTGGGCGCCGACGCAGCACGATCTGGCGGTTCGTCAACTCAGGCACGATGCAAAAACTACCGAATGCGAATGACCTATTCGGCCCGATCTTGTTATGGGAACATCTGTGGATGAAATCCGAGGATGACCCGGAAGCCCGAATCCGGGAGCTCGAGCAGCCACTGGCTGAGACGGCGCGTGCGTCCGAAGTCGGCGTCAACCCGCCGCCGGGGAAATGGGCCGCCCCGCCCGCTTCCGCTCTTCCATCGCCAGCACAACCATTGCCCTACGGCGGCCCATCCCCCTGGACACCGCCGCGGTCCAGGTCGCGCAATCAAGTGTGGTGGATCTTGGCCGCTCTCTTCATCATTGGGACAGTCGCAGTCCCGCTGGGGCTTGCCTTCTTCAACATCAACCGAGCGACGCATAGCGGGTTGACCACCCTCCTGCCCAACCCGGGCGTCTCCTCGAGTAGTGCGGCCCCCTCCGCGGGCCAGGCTCAATCTCCTGTCCCTGCACCCGCGATGTCGCCCACGGCGCCGGCCGGTGCAAGTCTCAGCATCGCGGGCATCAACAACAACCGGACGATCGCCTGCAACGGCAGCGCCATCAGCGTTAGTGGCGTCTCCAACACGGTTGTCATCACCGGTCACTGCGCGAGCCTCTCCGTATCAGGCGTGCAGAACAAAGTGACTGTCCAAGCCGTCGACAGCATCGAGGCCTCCGGCTTCAACAACCAGATCACCTATCACACCGGCTCGCCAAGCATCGACAAGTCCGGCGACGGGAACGTCGTCCAGCAGGGCTAAGCCGCTATACCGTCACCAGCCGGTAAACCCCGATCAGGCCGACAACCACAATCGCGGCGCGCAAGGTATTTGGCGACAGCCGACGTCCATAGCGTGCACCCAACCAGCCGCCGATCAGCGAGCCGACGGCGATGAGGCCCGCCACCGGCCAGTTGATCCGGTCGAACGCCACTAACGTATAGGCCAGCGCCGCAACGACATTCACCAGTAGTGTCAGTAGATTCTTCGTTGCGTTCATTCGCTGCACGGATTCGGGCAGCAGCGCACCCATGGCACCGACCAGCAGAATACCTTGCGCCGCAGTGAAATAACCGCCATAGACTCCGACCACAAAGGTGCTGGCCACCAAGGCGGCCTTCCTGCCCGGTGATACACCGTTGGTCGAGCGGCCGTCCTTTTCGGCCCGGTCCCGAGCCCACGCCTGGATCCGCGGCCCGATGACCACCAGGATCAGCGCGATGACCAGCAGCACCGGCACGACCTTGATGAACACCTTCGGCGACAGGTGCAGCAGCAGCCAGGCACCCAAGATCGCGCCGAGAACCGAGGCGGGAATCTGCCAGACCAGCCGGTCCCACTGCCCGCGCAGCTCGCGCCGGTACCCCCAGGTGCTCGTGACGTTGCCCGCAACCAAGCCCACCGCGTTGGACATGGTCGACGTCACCGGCGGATAACCCATCGCAACAAGTGTCGGAAAGGTGATCAATGTGCCTGATCCAACGACGGCGTTGATTGCGCCCGCCCCCAGGGCGGCGAGAACAATCAAGATCGCTTGCGATACCGGCACTGAAAAGACCCTATCCGGATCGACCACAGCGCAAATATGAGCCACGGCACTGCACGGGTATGAGCTTCGCCACCGCGCGCGAAGCCGAAATCAGCGGGGCTTGGCTTTCCGCTTCTCGCGCATCCGCACGTTGATCCGGATCGGGCTGCCCTCGAAGCCGAACGTCTCGCGCAGCCGCCGCTCCAGAAACCGTCGATAACCCGCCTCCAAGAAGCCAGAGGTGAAGAGCACAAACGTGGGCGGCCGCGCGGTGGCCTGGGTGGCGAACAGGATTCGCGGCTGCTTTCCGCCGCGCACCGGCGGCGGTGTCGCGGCCACCACTTCCTTGACCCAGGTGTTGAGCCGGCCCGTGCCGATGCGGGTATCCCACGACTCCAGAGCGCTCTCTAGGGCCGGCACCAGCTTCTGCACGGCCCGGCCGGTTTTCGCGGAGATGTTGACTCGCTGCGCCCAACGCACCTGCGCCAGTTCACGGTCGATCTCGTTGTCCAGCTGGTAGCGCCGATCCTCGTCGACCAGGTCCCACTTGTTGAACGCCAACACCAGTGCGCGTCCTGCCTCGATCACCATCGACAGCACCCGCTGGTCCTGTTCGGTCAGCGGCACCGATCCGTCGATCAACACGATGACGACTTCGGCGGCATCAATCGCGCCGTGGGTGCGCACCGACGCGTAGTACTCGTGCCCGCTGGCCTGGCCGACCTTGCGGCGCAGGCCAGCGGTGTCGACGAAACGCCACACCTTGCCGTCCATTTCGATCAGCGAATCGACCGGATCGACCGTGGTGCCGGCGACTTCGTGAACCACCGAGCGCTGATCGCCCGCCAGCCGGTTCAGCAGCGAACTCTTGCCGACGTTCGGCTTGCCCACCAAAGCCACCCGGCGCGGACCGCCCTCTTTCGCCGCGGCTTCGGCCACCTGCGGGAGCGCGCCGACCACCGCGTCGAGCAGATCGCCCACGCCGCGCCCATGCATGGCGCTGATCGCGTATGGCTCGCCGAGTCCCAGCGACCACAGCGCGGTGGCATCGGATTCGTTCCGGTCGCTGTCAACTTTGTTGGCGGCCAGGAAGACTGGCTTGCCGGAGCGACGCAGGATACGGGCGGCCGCCTCGTCACCAGCGGTCGCACCGACGACGGCGTCGACCACCAAGATCACGGCGTCGGCAGTGCGCATCGCCACCGCTGCCTGCTCGGCTACCAGCTGCTGCAAACCCTTCGCGTCGGGTTCCCATCCCCCGGTGTCCTGAACGGTGAAACGGCGTCCGGTCCACAAGGCGTCGTAAGACACCCGGTCACGGGTCACGCCGGGCACATCCTGCACCACGGCCTCGCGCCGGCCAAGAATGCGATTCACCAGCGTCGACTTGCCGACGTTGGGCCGACCGACCACTGCCACTACCGGCGGCGGCCCGGCGGCCTCACCCTCCTCGGACTCGACGAAGTCAGCTGATTCCCAGTCGCTTTCGTCGACCCAGGTGCCGTCTTGACTCACCGCACCGCCTCGCTTCGCTGCTTCACCAGCTGCAGCAGGTGGGCGATCACCTCGGATTCGGTCATCGCGCTGGTGTCGACAACCACCGCGTCGGACGCGGCCCGTAGCGGCGACACGGCTCGCGTCGAATCCAGGTGATCCCGGCGGCGCACATCGGCCAGCACACCCTCGTAGTCATCGGGCAGCCCGGCGGCGACATTCTGATCATTGCGACGCCGCGCCCGCGTCTCGGCCGACGCCGTTAGGAAGATCTTGACGTCGGCCTCTGGCAGCACGACGGTCCCGATATCGCGGCCTTCCACCACTACGCTGCCCGGGCCTTCAGCCAGCTTGCGCTGCAGTTCGACGAGCCTGGTTCGCACCGCGGGAACCGACGACACCGCGGACACTGCCCAAGTGACCTCGTCACCGCGGATCTCCGACGAGACGTCTTCTCCGTCAAGGTAAGAACGATCTTCATCGGGGTCGAACCCGACCGATAACCTGACGCCCGCAGCGGCGGCTCCGACCGCCGCCTGGTCAGCCGGGTCGATCCCGGCCCGCAGCACCGCCAGCGTCACCATGCGGTACATGGCACCGGTGTCCAGGTAGCGGGCGCGCAGAGTGCGCGCCAATCCTCGTGATACCGAAGACTTTCCGGTGCCCGCCGGACCGTCGACGGCGACGACTACTTCGTTCACAACCCAACCGCTTTGTAAAGGTCGCCGATCTCGTTACGGCGTAATGCCCGGATACTGCCAGGACGCTGCTCCCCCAGCGTCACCGTGCCGATGTCGGTTCGGACCAACGCCTGCACCGGGAATCCGGCGGCCTTGAACAGCCGTCGCACAATGCGTTTGCGTCCCTCGTGCAGCGTGACTCGGATCAGTGTCTTACCGGGGATGGCGTCCACCACGGCGAAATCGTCGACCGCCGCGGGCCCGTCCTCCAACTCGATGCCGGCCCGCAGCTTCTTGCCGAGCCCACGCGGCACCGACCCGGCGACAGTCGCCACATACGTCTTGGGCACTTCGTACGAGGGATGCATCAGGCGATGCGCGAGTTCGCCGTCGTTGGTCAACAGGATCAGTCCCTCGGTGTCGGCATCCAGCCGTCCGACGTGAAACAGCTTCTTGTTCCCCCGAACCCGGTGCTCGACCAGGTCGCCGATGCACGGCCGGCCGCGGTCGTCCGACATCGTCGAATGCATGCCCCGCGGCTTGTTCAACGCCAGATACATCAGCGAATCGTCCAGGACGACTCGCGCACCGTCGACGCGGATCACCGATGCATCGGGATCGACGCGCGTGCCCAGCTCGGTCACCAGCTGCCCGTCGACCTCGACGCGACCGTCGAGGATCATCTTCTCGGCCAGCCGCCGGGACGCAATTCCGGCCTGCGACAAGACTTTCTGTAGGCGCACCCCCTGGGGTTCGCCGTTGTCAACCATCACCGTATCTCCTTGGGTGGGAACCCCAGCATTTCTGGCGGCGCGGGATACCGATCCTGACCTGGGCGCGCCTGCGACCCCCAGTGGTGTCGGTGGTGGTGGTTATCTTGCGGGTGTGTCTCGGTTCCGATTGTTGCCCACACCTGCTCAGCAGGTGGTGTTGGTGGAGCATTGCCGCCACGCCCGCTTCGTCTGGAATCTGGCTGTCGAGCAGCAGCAGTGGTGGCAGCCGGGACGCCATGCTCCGGGCTATAACGAGCAGTGCGCTCAACTGACGCAGATCCGCGCCGAATACGACTGGTTGGCAGCCGGCTCGCATACCGTGCAGCAGCAGGCGCTGCGCGACTTCGCCCAAGCGATGCAGAACTTCTTCGCTGGCACCCATCGTCGCCCGTCGTGGCGCAAGGCCGGCGTGCATGAAGGCTTCCGGCAGGTAGCGCTGAAGACACGGCACATCGGAAAAATCAACAGGAGCTACGCGCGGATATGGGTGCCCAAGGTCGGATGGGTCCGCTTCCGCTCGACGCGGGCGGTGCCCCAAGGGGTGAAGTCTTACCGCATTTCTCGAGACCGGGCCGGGCGCTGGCATATCGCCTTCGCGCATATCCCGGACCCGATTCCCGGGCCCGGGGATGGCAGCGTGGTTGGCGTCGACCGCGGTGTGGCGGTTTCGGCGGCATTGTCCACTGGGGAAATGCTGCATGCTCCTAGCCTCACACCCGGCGAGCGGATCCGGCTGCGCAGGCTGCAGCAGAGGTTGGCGCGCGCAAAGCACGGCTCCAACCGCCGACGGCGCACCAAGCTGGCGATCGCGAGAATCAAAGCGCGCGAAGCGGACCGGCGACGCGACTGGGTCGAGAAGACGACAACGGATCTGGCGCGCCAATTCGACACGATTCGAATGGAAAAGCTCGACGTACGGGCGATGACCCGCTCGGCGCGGGGAACACTTGCCCAACCTGGCATTCAGGTCGCACAGAAACGAGGGTTGAACCGAGCAATCGGTCGTCAAGGCTGGGGCCAGCTGGTCGCCAGGCTTAACCACAAGGCTTTGGGACGTATCGAACTCGTCCCGGCCGCATACACGTCGCAACGATGCTCCGTTTGCGGACACATTGCACCCGAAAACCGCAAGAGCCAAGCGGTCTTCGCATGCGTCGCCTGCAAAACCGGGCCCTGCAACGCCGACGTGAACGCGGCCCGCAACATCGCCGCCGGACGGGCGGTGCCAGCACAGGGAGACCTCGCCGCAGGGCGGTCTGTGAACTGTGAACCTCAACTCAGCTCTCCTGCTGCCTAAGTAGGTAGGACGGGTTGAAATCCCCTACTTTCATGTCGGGGAGGACGTCAATCCTCGTCCACGTCGAACGACAACGGCCGGTCGTCAGCCACCGGGCCACCCGAAAGCTTGACGAAACGTGGCTCAGCATCCAAGGATTCGCTCAGGTCGTCGATCATGTCGACATCGGGCAGCAGCGGCGCGATATCGGGGAGGTCGGCCAGCGACGACAACCCCAGCCGCTCCAGGAACAGTTCGGTGGTGGCGAACGTCACCGCGCCGGTGTCGGGGTCGGTGCCTGCCTCAGTGATCAGTCCCCGTGCCAGCAGCGTGCGCATGACGGCGTCGACGTTGACTCCGCGCACCGCACTCACCCGCGCCCGCGTCACCGGCTGACGATAGGCCACCACGGCCAACGTCTCCAGCGCCGCTCGGGTGAGCTTCGAGCGCGACCCGTCCAGCAGTAGCCGCTCGACGTAGGGTGCGAACTGGGCGCGCGTGTACATCCGCCAGCCGCCGCCTGCCTCGCGCAGGTCGATGCCGCTGTCGCGTTCGGTGAGGGCCTCCGCCATCACTCGCAGCTTGGCGGCGACCCGATAGGCCGGTTGCTCGGTGGCCGCCGCCAGCGCCTCAACCGTCACCGGGGTGTCGACGACCAGCAGCAGCGCCTCGAGCACCGCGCCCAGCTCGTCGTCCTCGAGTTCGGGCGCTGTCGCGACGTCGATGCCCAAGTTCGGATCGGGGCCGTCGAGGTCGACGCCTACATCCGGCTCGGACGTTTCGTTCAGCTCTGCATCGTCGCCGACGCCGTTAGTCATGAGTATCGGTCTCGCAATTCTTGAGCTTCGAGCTCCTCTGCCCGCAGCAACGATTCGTTGGTCGGCTGTTCTCCGGTCCACGAAACCTGGAGCACACCAAGCGGTTCTGACTGGTCGAATGCTACCGCCCGAGACCGATACAGCTCGAGGAGAGCCAGGAAGCGACCGACGATCTCGATGGACGCGCTGCAGTCGGCAATCAGGTCAGAGAACGATGCCCACTGCCCGATCCCACGCTTTTCCAGCAGCGACAACAGCTGCCTGGCCTGTTCGGGCACCGACACCATCAGCTCGTGCAGATGTTCGGTGGCCACTGTCGGCACCGGCCGGGGCGTGAACGCGATCGCGGCGATCTGGGCGAACCGCTCGGCGTCGACGCCCAGCATCACCTCCGGCAGTAGGTCTTCGTAGCGGTCCTCCAGCGACACCGCGCGTGGATAGCTGCGCAGCGCCGCGGCCTCCAGCTCGGCGAACATCTGCGCGACGTGCTTGAACGCGCGGTACTGCAGCAGCCGGGCGAACAGCAGGTCGCGGACCTCCAGCAGCGCCAGGTCTTCCGCGTCGTCGACCTGCCCCGACGGCAGCAGCCGGGCCGCCTTGAGATCGAGCAGCGTCGCGGCGACCACCAAAAACGCGGTGGTCTCCTCGAGTTCCAGCTCCGGACCGAACGCGCGGGTGTAGGCGATGAATTCGTCGGTGACCTGATGCAGCGCCACTTCGGTGACGTCGAGCCGGTGGGCGAAAATCAGCTGCAGCAGCAGGTCGAACGGCCCCTCGAAATTGGTCAGCTTGACCTGGAAGCCGTTCTGGGGGGATGCCTCGCAGCTCACTCCGCCGGTCACGCGCCGAACCGGTCGATCACTTCGCGAGCCAACGATCGGTAGGCGGCCGCGCCGCCCGACCTCGGGGCCCACGTGGTGATCGGCTCGCCGGCGACGCTGGTCTCCGGGAAGCGCACAGTACGAGTGATGACGGTGTCAAACACCAAGTCGCCGAAACGTTCCAGAACACGCGCCATGACCTCGCGGGAGTTCACAGTTCGCGGATCGTAGCGGGTGATCAGGATGCCACTGATTTCCAGCTTCGGGTTGAGCCGGTCGCGCACCTTTTCGACCGTGTCAGTGAGCAGCGCCAGCCCGCGCAGCGAGAAGTACTCGCATTCGGTCGGGATGATGACCCCGTCAGAGCCGGCCAGGCCGTTGACCGTGAGCAGACCCAGCGACGGCTGGCAATCGATCAGCACGTAGTCGTAGCGGTCCAGCACCGGATGCAAGGCGCGGGCCAGGGTCTGCTCGCGGCCAACCTCATTGACCAGCTGGATCTCGGCGGCCGACAGATCGATATTGCTGGGCACCAGATCCATGTGCTTGACGCGGGTGTTCAGCAGCACCTCGTCGATCGATACCCGCGGTTCGATCAGCAGGTTGTGGATGGTGTGCTCCAGCTCGTAGTGCGGCACACCGAGGCCGGCGGACAGCGCTCCCTGCGGATCCAGGTCGACCAGCAGCACGCGGCGGCCGCATTCAGCAAGTGCGGCACCCAGATTGATCGTCGACGTGGTTTTGCCGACGCCACCTTTTTGATTGCACATCGCGACGACTTTGGCCGGTCCGTGCGACGTGCGCGGCTTGGGTTCCGGGATCGCCCGCGGTGGACGTCCAGTCAAGCCGACTCCGGTGCCGCTGTCGGCGTCGTCAGTCACGCGTGCCACAGCTCGGCGCAGGCCGACCCGGCGTGCGCGGCGTTCGGGAAATGGCGGACATCGCAGGAGAGTCTAACGGGTAAAGACGCCCGTGCCGGGAGACCCGCAACAACGTAACCAGCCAATTTAGGTGCGGCTCTATTCCATCCCCAGCCGGGCTAGTGTGGCGGCTATGAGTCTGAAGCAGCGCATTCCCCTGTTGCGGTGGTCGGTGTGGCGGATGGCCGTGGGCTCCCGCAACATCACCACTACGGGTCAGATCGGCGACGGACGTGAAGCCGCGGCAGTCGAATACGTGCTCAAGCACGCCCGCGCCGGCGACATCGACGACGTCCTGGCCACCATCGACCGGTTCGCCTACGACAAGTCGCTGCTGATCAACGTCGGCGACGAGAAAGGCGCGCTGCTCGACGCCGCCGTCCGGCGCGCCGACCCGAAGCTGGCGCTCGAGCTGGGCACTTATGTCGGCTATGGCGCGCTGCGCATCGCCCGCTCTGCGCCGGCAGCCAAGGTGTACTCCGTCGAGCTTGCCGAAGCCAACGCCGTCAACGCCCGCCAGATCTGGGCGCATGCCGGCGTCGCCGACCGGGTCACGTGCGTGGTCGGGACTATCAGCGACGGCGGGCACACGCTGGACGCGCTGGCCGGTGAGCATGGCTTCACCGCCGGCGCGCTGGACTTCCTGTTTCTCGATCACGACAAGGACGCCTATCTCGCGGACCTGCACAGCATCCTCGACCGCGGCTGGCTGCACACCGGATCGATCGTGGTCGCCGACAACGTCAAGGTGCCGGGCGCGCCGAAGTACCGCGAATACATGCGTCAACAACAGGGCAAGCAATTCAGCACCACCGAGCACGAGGCGCATGTGGAGTACCAGAGCATGATCTCCGACCTGGTGCTCGAATCGGAGTACCTGGGCTAGCGCGCCCGCCGGTCCCGGTGCCGCACTTTCATCGAGCCGCTGCGGTTGCCGGCGTTGCGCGATCGCCTTGCCTGCGGCGCAGGTTGACCGCGGCGACGCGGGAGACGAAGGCGGGGTGCATCAGGCGAACCGGCGGGTCGATGAGGTTGTTCACTCGGAAGAACTTCTCGACGATCACAGCGTCGGACTCACATGCAGCTAGCACCCAATCAGCAAGCCGATTTGTGGCGCGCGTCGACAGCGATCGGCGGCCTTCCACCTCCGGAAAAGCCAAGTCGCTGCCGGCACCCATCCGCCAAGCCACACCAATCGCTTTCGCTGCGGCACGGAAGTATCGGCGGGCGAGGTCATGGTGGCCGCGAACCAGACAATCCCGCAGTGCCACGGCGTCCAGCGCAGACACCGTCATGCCTTGCCCATAGATGGGGTCGAAACTGCAGATCGCGTCGCCGCAGACCAACAGACCCTCGGGAAACCGCCGCATCTTGTCGTAGCGCCGCCACTGGCTGGACGGCATCCGATGCCGAATCACCTCCCCGATTGGTTTGCCGGCCCGCACTGCCGCCAGCACGTGAGCGGGCGTGTACTCCTCGGCGAACGACAGCATGCCGGCCAGGTCGCCGGGCGGCTCGTGGCCCACCATCCCGAAGACGGTGAAGATCCACGTCTCATTCTCATAACCGAGCAAAAACATCCCGCTAGGTCGGCCTGGCGCGGCGCCAACCGCGACCAACTGCTCGACAGTGCCGGGCGGAATCCGCAACGCCTGGCTGACGTAGCACGTCCGCATGACGATCCGGTCCTCGACCGGACGGCCGTAGCCAAGGCTTTCCAGAAGGTTCGGTGTGTGGGCTCCGCGGCCCATCGCGTCGATGACCAGGTCCGCCGTGAACTCCTGTTCGGCGCCGCTGTCGCGGTCGACCACCCGCACGCCGGTGACGCGGTTTCGATCCGCCGACGACGTCATCTCGGTCGCGTCCAGCCCGCTCAGGATCGTCACGTTCGGGACGGCCCTCAATCGCCGCCGGACATGGCACTCCAGCAACGGCCGGCTCGGAACATACATCGTCATTGCTTGTCGATCCCGTGCCGTACCGACCCGGACCAGCTGATGTCCGCCAACTGACATCCAAACCTTGGAGAGATCCCCGTCATCGAGAACCGGCGCACCGGCAGCGACCAGCTCGTCGAGAATGCCGGGGAAGAGTTCATCGATGATTTGGCCGCCACGCCTGAGCAGAGCGTGAACATGCCGGCCCTGCGGCACTCCCCGCCGATTCGTGGGATCGTCGGGCAAAACGTCGCGGTCCACCACGGTGACCGTCTGGTAGAAGTCCGCCAGTACCCTCGCGGCGAGCATCCCGCCCATGCTTGCGCCGAGGACAACCGCGTGCTGACCGAGCTTCGCCATCGCCACTCCTGACCGCTCCATCGACTGTGGTCAGTATGGTGAGCACTTCTGGAGTCGGCTTGAGTAGTCGACTACTCGTCTTTCGCGGCCAGCCCGGGGCTCAGCGCGCCCGCGGGTGGGCCTCGGCCCAGACTTCGCGTAGCGCGTGCACGGTGACCATCGTGTAGATCTGCGTCGTCGTCACCGAGGCGTGTCCGAGCAACTCCTGCACCACACGGACGTCGGCCCCGCCGTCGAGCAGGTGCGTCGCGAACGAATGCCGCAAGGTGTGCGGAGACACCCCGGCGGTGATGCCCGCCCGCTCGGCGGCGTCCTGCAAGACCTGCCACGCGCTTTGCCGCGATAAGCGGCCACCGCGCGCGTTGAGAAAGATGGCCGGTGTCCCGCGGCCGCGACGCGCCAATTCTGAGCGTCCGCGCACGGTGTACGCGTCCAGCGCCTGCACGGCCGGGCGTCCGATCGGCACCAGCCGCTGCTTGCCACCCTTGCCCCGCAACAGCACCGACCGGGCGTTCGTGTCGATGTCGTCGACGTCGAGTCCGACAGCTTCGGAGATCCGCGCGCCGGTGGAGTAGAGCAGTTCGAGCAGCGCGCGGTTGCGCAGCGTCAACGGGCCGTCGGACGGGCTGTCGCCACCGGCACCGGCCAGCAGCGCGAGCACCTGGTCGAGGCTCAGGCTTTTGGGCAGCCGCCGCCCCGGCGTCGGCGGCTTGACGGCCTGCGCCACATCGATTTCGGCCAGGCCCTCGGCGGCGGCGAACCGGTGCAAACCGCGCACCGCGATAAGGGTTCGCGCCGCCGACACCGCCGATAGTGGCACGACCCCGGCAGCCGGATCGCCGCGACGCAGTGCGACCAGAAATTCGCTGACATCGTCCTCGCTGGCCTTGGCCAGGTCATCGATGCCCCGCAGCGTGAGGTGCTCGAAGTAGCGGCGCAGGTCGCGGCGATAGGAGCTCAAGGTGTTGGCCGCGACGCCCCGTTCGATCGTCAGATGATCGAGGTAACCCTGTAGCTGGGACTCCAGCGGCGGCGCCAGCGTGGTCATCGGGCGGCGGCCTGCCGGGCCGCGAATGCCGTCGACCTGTCCACCCACGGCGTGTCCACCGGCCGCGGTTGCGCCAGACCATTCCTGACCGCGTATGCCGCCAAGATCCCTGCCACCGCAAGGGAATTCACGATGTCGCCGTTGAACACCCGGGAGACCGCCTCGGCGATCGGATACCACTGCAACCTCATGTCGGCTTCTTCGTCATGTGCGTCCGGCCGGTCGACCTGCGTCAAACCGGTTGCCAGGTAGACCCTTACCGATTCGTCGCTGAAGCCAGGGGTGGAATCCAGGTCGACCAGCACCTGCCAGGTCTGCGCTTGCAGACCTGCCTCTTCGCGCAGTTCCCGCACGGCGGTCAGATGCGGGGCTTCACCATTGACGTCGAGCAGTCCGGCCGGCAGCTCCCACAGCCGTCGGCCGATCGCGTGGCGATACTGATAGACCATCGGGATCCGGCCTTGGTCGTCGATCGCGACGATAGCCACCGCGCCATAGTGCTCGACGACCTCGCGGGTCACGATCTTCCCGCCGGGCATCCGGACATCGTCGCGGCGCAGGGCGAAAATCTTTCCGGTGTGCAGGGTTTCGGACGACGTGGTCTCGAAGACGTGTTCACCCACGGGCAACAGGTTCGGGTTCG
>Ga0335073_10011114_pt1 | contig 12651 bp, 13 predicted proteins | sample Lox_Sample_22_FD_207093 | JGI IMG/M metagenome (GOLD analysis project Ga0335073, IMG submission 207093) | Soil microbial communities from Loxahatchee National Wildlife Refuge, Florida, United States - Lox_Sample_2.2 | ecosystem: Environmental > Terrestrial > Soil > Wetlands | place: USA...
ATCGGCGAGCACGCCCGCGGCGGCGCCGGCCAGCCCGAATATGACCAGCGGACCGAAGACGGGTTCTTGTGCGACCCTGATGATGATCCCAGTGCCGCCGATGACCGGCGTGACGCCAGGCGGCGGGATGCCGTAGCAGCCCAGCAGCCCGGCCACCTGGTCTGGCGGCAGCCAGCCGCCGCGGGGCGCGCGGGTCAGGAATGCTCGCACCAGTTCCCGCGCCTCATCTGTTCGCACGCCGCTGAGTTCAGGAAGGTGGCCGGGAGGCCGTGCCCGCCATGCGCCGTAGCTCGCGGCACGCGCCAGCGCGTGCGCCGCCGCCTGCGGGTCGGCGTAGGCGGGTATCGAGCCTGACGGGCCTGCGATGCTGCCCAGGCCCATGTCAGCGGCCTGGGGCAGCAGCCGGACGGCGTCGGCCTGGTCGAGGACAACCGCCGCGAGAGGGACACTGACGTCGGCGGCGCGGATTGCGGTGATGAGGTTACCGGTAGCGGCCGAGGGCAGCACCAGCGCGAGGACCGCGTCCACTCCTTCATCGGCGGCCACCAGCTCCAGGCAGCGCCGGAAGGAGGTTTGGGCGACGGCGACAGTGGTATTCACCGGCCCGTTGGCCGAACCACCCGGTGGCATCAGCGCGTGCAGCCGCCGCCGGGTCTTCGCGCTTAGTTTGTGAACGATCAGGCCGTAGTCAGCGCAAGCGTCGGCGGCCAGGACCGCGGCACCGCCGACATTGGAGATCACTGCGACGTGGCGGCCTGCCGGGACTGGCTGGCTGGCGAGCAGCGCGGCGGCATCGACCAGCTCGCCGAGGCTGTCGGTGGCGATGATGCCGGCCTGCTTGAACAGGGTCTCCCGGGTGATGAGCGGCGTGACCGGCGCCGCGGTGTGGCAGACGGCGGCCTGCTGCCCGGCCGCCGACCTCCCGGCCTGCACGGCCAGGACCGGCATCGTGCGGCCCACGCGGCGCGCGGTGCGGGCGAACTTGCGCGGGTTCCCGAACGACTCGAGGTAGAGCACCGCGAGCTTGGTTGTCTTGTCGTGCTCCCACCACATCAGCAGGTCGTTGCCGGAGATGTCGTACTTGCTGCCGACCGAGGCGAACGAGGAGATCCCCAGGCCCAACACGGACACGCGATCGGCCAGGGCGAAGCCCAGGCCCCCGGACTGCATCACCAGGCCGACCACCCCCGGTGCCAGATGGCGGGCGGCGAAGGTGGCGTCCAGGCCGAGGCCGGGCACCGCGATGCCAAAGCTGTTCGGGCCGATCAGACGCATCCCGTAGCGGCGGCAGGCGGCCAGCAGGTCGGCGCCCTGGAGGGCATCCAGCCCGGCGGTGATCACCGCCAGTGCCCTGACGCCGCGCCGGCCGCACTCGTCGGCCACGGCGAGCGCGGCGGCCGGGGGTACGGCGATCACCGCCAGGTCGACTGGCACGGGGAGAATGCTGACTGACGGCGCACACCGCACGCCTTCCATGCAGGTGGCATGCGGGTTGACCGCGTAGACCTTCCCCTGGTAGCCGCCGGTGACGATGTTGTGCAAAATAGCGCGGCCGACGGTTCCGGTGCGGCGGCTGGCGCCGACGACCGCCACCGAGTCAGGCCGGAATACATGGCGCAGGCTCGCCACGTCTGCCCGGCCCTCCCGCCGGGCGACCGCCTCCTGGTAGGTCTCCCAGAACGGATCGGTATCCTCCCGGGGCAGGTCGCAGGCGAACTCGATCACTCCGTCTTCCAGCTGGCGCCGGGCGTTCAGCCCGGCGTCGGCGAAGACCTTCAGCATCTCGGCGTTCTCGGCCAGGACCGGACTGGTGAAGGTATGCACGCCCTGGCGCAAGGCGGCTGACACCAGGTGCTCGAGCAGCAGTGTGCCGACACCCCGGCCGTGCATGTCGTCGGCCACGGCGAATGCGATCTCGGCTGCGCTGCCCTCCCGGGTGATCTCGTAGGTCCCGACCCCCACGAGATCACCGCCTCTGAGGGCGAGGAGCGCCGCATGGTCAGGAGCGGGCGCTCGGCAGACGCGCTCGGCCTCACGCTGGGCGGACCGCTTGCTCAGGCTGAAAAAGCGGAGATACTCGTTGCCTGGGGACATTGCCTGATGCATCGTCTTGACCAGGGTCAGATCGCCCGGCGTGGCGGGCCGGATCTCGATCGTGGTGCCGTCCGCCAGCAGCGCGTATGCGCTGACCGGGTCGGCCGTCACCACCTGGTCGCTCGCTTCAGCGCCCATCGTGACCTCCCCCGAGCACGTATCCCGATCACGAAGAGTCCGCCCTGGCCCTCCTCACGCTCGTATTCCCAGCTCACAGCCATCGAGGATGCACCACCTAGAGGTGAAGGGCCCCGGTCCGGCATCCATCCGGCCCGGCCTCCGCGGGACCTAGGTCCCGGTGTGCCGAAAGGGAAGGCGCTGATCGGCTAGCGGTGGTCGCGGGCTCGTCAGGCACTTCCGGCACGAGGCGCGGCGGGACCGGCGGGCCGTAGCCGGTGAGCAGGATCATCCGGCAAGCGGTAGGGACGTTGCTCCGCTGTTGCCCGCGGCCAGCCGCAGGCGCGCCCCGTCGGCCCGCTCCTGCTCGTCGATCGCCAGCACCACCCCGGTTCGCGTCTGCTCAAGCAGCGGAATCCACCGGTCTTTGACCGCCCGCAGCCGCTGCTGGGTGGCTGCGGTCTCGGTCTCCACGACCCGCAGCGCCGCGGAAGCGGCTGCGGACCGGGCGGCCGCCTCCAGCGCGCCCTGGTGCGCGTGCCTGGCCTCGGGCATCGCGGGTCCGGCCCAGCCCTCCGGCACCGGGAATGTGCAGGCGACACCGGCCGGGTGCCGGACGCCAACGGTCCTGGTGTAGCTGACGTTCAGCTCCGCAGGTGCTTTAGTGCCGGCGAGCCGGATCGCGCGCTGGCCGCCGAGCAGCGCCGCCCGCAGTAGCCACCGGTCAGCGTCGGCGGCGCTCCGCTCCCAGTCGTCGGCGGCCCGTGCGGCGTCAGCGCGCAGCCTGGGCAGTTCGTTCTGGAGTATGCGCAGCTTGCGGTCGAGCAGGTCGGCGCCGCGCCGCGCGACCTGCAGGCGGCGTTCCAGCCACAGCCGGCTGGCTCGGCCCGGAGGCACGGCGAGTCTGTGCCCGGTCACCGGCCCGCCTCACCGTCGGGATAGTAGGCGTCGAGTGCCGCGGCCGGCAGCATCGGCAGGTCCCGCTGGGGCAGCACGCCGAGCACCCGCCATGCCCGGCGGAGGGTCTCCTCCAGGGTGCGGTTCTCGCCGCGGTCCTGGTTCACCAGATCGTTCTGGAACGTACGCTCGAGTTGCTGGTAGCGGCGGTCGGATGCGCTGAGCGCGTCGATGCCGATCAGCTCGGCGAGCTCTCCGGCACGCCGCGCCGATGCCAGCGCGGCCAGGGTCTGCGCGGCAACGTCCAGGTGGTCGGCCCGGGTCCGTCCGGGCCCCGCGCCCCGGCGCATCAGCCGGGTCAGCGAGGAAAGCTCGTCCACGGGCGGGTAGATGCCGCGGGCGTGCAGCTCGGGTGACAGCACGACCTGGCCCTCGGTGATGTAGCCGGTCAGGTCGGGCACCGGGTGGGTGATGTCGCCTGCGGGCATGGTCAGCACGGGCATCAGGGTGAGCGAGCCGGGCCGGCCGCGGATCCGCCCGCATAGCTCGTACAGTGACGCCAGGTAGCCTCCAGAGTCCTGGTCCTCGATGGCCGCCGGGGGCACGCCGCGGCCGGCGAGTTCCTGGCAGCGCCCGGCGACCGCGAGCGCGGCGTCCGCGAGGGCGGCGGCCCGGTCGGGGTCGCAGCTGGCGTCGAGGCGGCTGAGCGAGCTCTGCTGCAGGACGCCCTCGCGGACCAGCCGGCGGGCCAGGATCGTCACCCGCTCCCTCGGCGGCAGCGCGGTGACGCCCATCAGCCTCTCCCGAGCGCTAGGGCCGGAGGTCCGGGCTGTCGGCCTCAGCGCCATCGTGGGTGAGCGCCTCTAACGGCCCGCTGGTCGGCGCGGCCGCTGGCGGTCACTGCGGGTGCACGACAGCGACCGGGCAGGGCGCGTGGCAGAGCGCGGCCTGGCTGACTGAGCCGAGCATCATGCCCCGGACACCGCAGGTGCGGCCGATGCTGGCCGAGGGCCCCGCTGCTGCCATGCTCTGCGACCACAGCCACCGCGCCGAAATGGTCGTGGTGGGCTTCCGAGGCCATGGCGGACTCGCAGGGCTGCTGCTAGGACCGGCCAGCTCGCAGGTGGCCGCGCATGCGAGCGGACGGGTGGTGGTCGTACGTGGGCACTAGCGGTCGGCCGGCGCTTCTTGTGCCGCACCGCGCGCCAGTTCTGTCCGCATCTGCGCAGTCTCGCCCTTGTCGACGCGTCTGCGCACCTCGCGCAGGTATTCGTCAAGCTTTTCCAGCTTGCGAGCCCGGTCGAAGCGGCGCCCCGCCTTGTCGCGGGCCATCACTTCGCCGAGCGCCTCGAAGAACTCGTCGTCGTACTCGCCGGCATGGTCAAGGACAATCGCCCCGGTCATCTCGGGGCTCGGTGACTTAAGGATCTCCGCGAACAGAAGCTCGACATCTTCGACCCGTGCGGAGAGACGTCCGGGGTGGCCATCCTTGAGTCTCTCTTCGAGGAGATCCGCCCACTCCTCCGGACGTGTCCGAGACAGCAGCAGGCTTGAGTCCATCACCACTACCGGATTTCGGGAGGGAAGCCCATCCTCAGCCCTGACCGCGACGATCCCGTCGCCCAGCGCCAGGGTCACTCGCTTTCCCAGACGGCGGTGCAGTTCATCCTCTATCTCCTGGATGAAGTCCGGAGCGATGTCGGACGGCTTGTAATGCCTTGAGGCGTTCTGGTTGTGCACCGCCATCACCGACTTCCTAAGCCTTCTCGGGGGGGCGAGACTGAAAGTGTTCCCGCAGCCGCCAGCGCCGCCAGCGAAGTCGAGCCGCCGTGTCGGCCAGCGCTTCCCAGGATCGGGCCTCTCTTTACATATGGAGATGGGCGCGCTCGTGGGTAACGCCCTCTACGTCGGCGGCCGCGATGTGCAGCAGCCTGTGCGCTAGGTCCGACAGCGCGCGTGCAACCGCGATCTCCGCGCCGATCTTCTCGACCTGCTGGTCGGAGGGATTCAGGCGCGCCCGCCCACGGCCGGTCAGCTGCTCGTGACCTTCCATCACAAAGTGTGCCTCGGCGTCCGTCTCACCGTCGGTCTCAGTGACCGACAGACGCAGTGACCAGTTATCACTCACGCTCATGACCAACACCTCCGCATCAGCGACGCGCTCCTTGTCTCATCAGCGTTCAAGGGGCGGGTCACGGTCCGTAGAGTCGTCCCGCCCCCAGCTCGGTGACCTTAGTCACCTCGGCTGGCCAGCGTCCGAGCACCCTGACGGGAACACCTGAGAGTTGGCGGGGATACCGGGGCCGCTGGTGTGGCGAGGGGCGTTCGAGCCTGCCCGGGACGTAAGCCCACGAATGGCGACAATGCCAAATAAGGTGAAACTCCGACGAACAGAGCTTAGCGGCAGGCCGAGTCCTTGATGGCCCGAAGGTCCCGGGCAGTCCGGGACCAACGACGCTACCACCGATGCGAGCGTTCTGGATTTCCTAGTAATGCCGGTGAGCTGAACGTCACGTGAACGCGGGGGGAGGAAGCCGATGCATGCAGAAGTGAACGACGAGATCGTGGTCAGGGGACGCCACGTGGGCGATGAGGACCGCAAGGGCGTGATCACCGAGGTCCATGGCGAGAACGGAGCGCCGCCGTACCTGGTGCGGTGGGACAACGGGCACGAGTCGGTGTTCGTCCCGTCCTCCGACACGGTGGTCGAGCATCATCCCGCCCGGCGGGCTGCCGGCTGATCAGCCGGGGTAGGGAGGTGACGTGGGCATCGCACGCCGCATCGCGGAGCTGTACGAGGTCAAGGTCAACGCGCTGCTCGACCGCGCGGAGAACCCTGCCGAGCTGCTGGATTACTCCTACGCCCAGCAGCAGGAGCTGCTGCGGCGGATCCGCCGCGTGCTGACCGAGGTCACGGCCAGTCGCATCCGGGCGCGAACCCAGCAAGACCAGGTGCGGCGCTTCGCTGACCGGCTGCGGGGCCAGGCGGAGCAGGCGGTCGCCGCCGGCGAAGAGGAACTCGCCCGGCAGGCGCTGGCGCTGCGGACGGCCACGCTGGCCCAGGCGGATGACCTCGATGCCGAGCAGGTGACACTGCGCGGATACGAGAACCGGCTATCGGCCGCCGCGCGACGGCTGGAGGCGAAGATCGAGACGTTCCGTACCCGCAAGGAAGCGATCAAGGCGCAATACGCCGCCGCGGGCGCGATCACCGGCGCCGTGCTGGCGTTCGGCGGGATCTCCGAGGAGATGGGGGACGTGGGCCTGGCCACCCGCCGGGCCCAAGACAAGGTGGCGCAGCTGCAAGCCCGCGCGAGTGCCCTGGATGAGATGCTCGGCTCCGGCCGCCTTGAGGACGTCGCAGCGCCGGCCAGCAGCGAGGAGATCCAGGCGCAGCTCGACGAGGTCAGCACGCAGGCCCTGGTCGACGCCGAGCTGGCGAGGATCAAAGAGAGGCTGGCGTCCGTTCAGGAGGCGGACGGCAGCACGTAGGTGCGGCCTTGGACGCCCCACTCACCGAACGAGGGTCGCAGCCCCGCGTCCATGGCCCGCAGCGTCGGCCGGCCGATATGCGCGTACACCACGCGGGTGATGCCGTGGCGGGCTGCCTCCGCCGCCACCTGGACCACCGGGGCGTAGCCACCGACCCCGCCGCGGAAGCGGATCGCGCGGCTGCACGCCGCGCCTCGTAGTCAGAATTCCTGCGGTTCGCCGGGTACTGCAAACGAGCGGGCTCGACCGGCTGATGCCTATCTGTCCGTCGGTGGAAGCGGCCCTGGCGGCCGAGCGATGTGACCGCCAGCCCCGCCCGTGCAGCACGAGCGTCATCGCCGACGCCGGATCCGAGGCGCTCCTGCGGCAGGTGCTCGAGGCCCTGGATGACGGCATCATCGTGGCCGACGACAGCGGCGCGATAGCGCTTGCTAACCGACGGCTTGAGGAGATGTTCGGCTACCCGCTCGGAACTGTAACCGGTAAGCCGGTCACGTCACTGATCCCGGCGGACCTGCACGTCCGGCATGCCGGTCAACGCACCGAGCGTCCACGCAACCCGAAGCCCGGCCTGCCGGGGACCACCCCGCCTGTTGTCGCTGTACGCCAAGACGGCGGCGATTTCCCGGTCCGGATCAGCCTCAGCCAGGTGGCCGCGGGAACGGGACAGGTGAGACTCGGCGATGGCGAACTCGGCGAGGCCGGTGAGGGTGCGCCAGCAGCCCCCGGGGCCGCGTTGTTGGACTTTGACAGGGCGGATTGTCCGCTCGGCTTCGTTGTTGGAGAAGATGTCAGGTCAGGGCGGGTGGCGAAGCGCAGGATCATGTCCTCGAAGGAACGGAACCGGCGGGCGAGGCGGCGCGCGTCCCGGGCGGTGGCGGCGCCGGTACAGGTTGGCGGCCAGGGCGGATGCGGCCGGTGCCCGGTAACGGGTGACCAGGTCGTCCAGGACGGCGGCGTCCAGGGCGGGCTGCCGGCGGCGCGGGCGGCCGCGGCGGCGTCGCGGGCCTCGATCAGCAGGGCGGCCATCTGGGCTGCCCGTTGCTGCTGGGATGGCTTGAAGTCGTACAGGTTTTTGAGGTCTCTGAGCAGGTGAACCCCGCACCAGGCGTGCAGGGCGCTGGTCAGGTGCCCGTACCCGGCATAACCATCGCGGACGATGACACCGTCGTAGCCGGCCAGCACCTGGCCGGCGTCGATCGCCTCGGCTGACCGGTCACCGGTATGCAGGCAGGTCAGGTAGCGGGTGCAGGCCAGGTGCCTGTACCGGGCCCGCCCGCCGCGCGGGCCGGGGTCTGATCGGCATGCACCGCCGGGGTGGTCTTCAGCAGTTCCCGGACGCGGTCCATGAACCCGCTGGCCTCCACCAGGGCGGCGGCCCGGCCGCGGATTCCGGCCATCCACCCGGTCGAGACCGCGATGCCGGCCAGCTGGCACAGCAGCATTGTCGACCGGTGGACGGGGATGTAGTGGCCGCTGACCAGGTTCGCGGCCTGGGCGCAGGTCTCCGGCCCGTAACTGGCCCGTGCCCGCACCTGCGCGGGAAGGTCCCCGGCCGTCACCGTCCCGCAGGCCAGTTCACGATCGGGCCGATCCGGACACCGCAGGAACTGGATCTTGCCTGGCGATTCCTCCTGCCGATCTTCCCGTCGCTGCAGGCCCGCCAGCCCGGTCCCTGCTTCTTCCATGACCGGCTGGCCAGCCAGTCGCCGATGATGCTGGCCGCCAAGCGGGAGCAGGAGATCGCTGGCCTCGCGCTCGGCCATGTCGATGGTGACGGGCGCGGGACGGTCGATCACCTCGCGGTCGCCGTCGGCATGCGGCGCCGGGGCCTAGGGCGCGAGCTGCTGTCTGCGCTGGAATCGGGAGCCCGCAGCCTGCACGTGCGGCAACTGACGCTCGGGAGCATCGAGGGGCTGTGGGCTTCTACGAGCGGTGCGGCTACCAGGGACGTCTGCTGCTCCAGTTCGTCCCGCCCGCGCGCCGCGACGAGATCGCCCCGCTCTTCGCCGACTTCCCACTCCTGCAGACCCAATGGCAGGACGTCCCCCAGCTGTGGGTGCAGACACCCAGGGTCGACAACACCCTGACCAACCGCGTCACAGGCCGGGACGGCGTCCACGCACAATGGGTGATGGATAAAGACCTGAACCCCTTTGCCGCGGACGCGCCTCGATCATGAGGCTGACGCTTGGTGAATAGCTACGCCTGCCCTTCTGCAAAGGAAAAGCCAGCGGCCATTTCGTCGTGACTTTCCCACCACAATTCGCTGAGGGCATCGGCTGCGGAGATCCACCCACGGCTCGCAGCGATCTGTGCGGTCAGGTCGCTGCTCATCCGCTAACGGCGGATCCCGGGCACGGGAGAGAGTTTCGAGACGAGGACGGCGTGCTATGTGCGGAAATGCTGCTCGCACTCCTGCGCTGGGCGGTCTGCGCGGAAGGAGAACAAGATTGTGAGCTTGACCATCATGGCTCCCTTGTCCTTGTGGTGGGGTTTTCTGGGGAGGATCAGGCGAGGCAGGTGAGTGAGTGGCCGGCGTATGCCGCCATCTTGGCGACGATGGGGCGAGAGGCAGCGTGGTTCCACAGGGCTGGCCGCGCAGCTCGGATTAGGCGCGCTCGATGTTGGCGACCAGCCGTTCACGCGCAGACCAGGTGGGGAACTCGCCCAGCGGCGCGCGCCGGGCGGCTTCCAGGGCCGGGTGGCCGGCCTGGAAGAACTGGCTGGCGTAGTCGGTCAGCCACTGGAAGCGCCCCCCGGGGATTTCAGCCGCAGCCGGGCGGGTTTTCCTCGCTGGGGTGGTCACGGTCCCACTGCCGGTAGGCGTCAACGGCAGTGGGCAGCGTCGGGTACAGCCGGTCAGCGCCGATCTTGCTGGCCAGGCCGAACGCCTGCAGTCTGGCCAGCAGAGCTTGCTTGACTCGGGCGAGGGCGAACACGGCGCCCCGGCCGCTAATCTCGTCGCGAATCGCGTCCATGGCCTCCAGGGCGGTGAAGTCGACCTCGACGTTGGCCTCGACGTTGAGCACGAACCAGCGCAGCGGCTCGGGCTGGTGATCGGCGGCGGCCAGGGCCCGGCGCCGGAAGTCCTCGGCGTTGGCGAAGCACAGCGGCGCGTCGTAGCGGTAGACCACCAGGCCGGGAACGGTCCGTGCCTCGGGGTAGTCATCGACGTCGTGCATGCCGGCCAGGCCAGGCACCAGGCCCTGGATGGCATCGTGCGGGCGGGCGACGCGCACCAGCAGGTCGGCGACCGACAGGCTGATCGCCACCAGCACCCCGTACAGGATGTTGAAGGCCAGCACGCCCGCACACGCCGCCACCGCGATCGCCAGCTCGGTGCGGCGGAACCGGAACAGCCGCCGAAACGCGGTGATGTCGATGAGCCGCACTGCCGCGTAGATGACGATCGCGCCGAGAGCTGCGGCAGGGAAGCGGGCCAGGACCGGCCGCGCGAAGAGCACCACCGCTACGACAGTGACCGTGGTCACGAGTGAATAGACCTGGCTGCGGCTGCCGCTGGTGACCGCGATCGCCGTGCGGGTGGCGCTGCTGCTGACCGGGAACCCGTGCACCAGCCCCGCGCCGGCGTTGGCGACCCCGAGCGCCAGCAGCTCGCGGTTTGCATCGATGGTCTGGCCGTGGCGGGCGAACGAACGCCCGGTCAGCACGTCGTCGCTGAAGCCGACGATCAGCACGGTGAACGCCGGCAGCAGCAGCCGCTGCAGGCTCCGCGGGTGAAGCGCCGGGAGTTGCGGCGAAGGAAGGCCGGCCGGGATCGGGCCGACGACGGTGACCCCGTGCCGGGCCAGACCGAACGCGGCGACAGCCGCGGTCGCCAGCAGGACCGCCAGCAGCGGCCCGGGAATGGCCGGCCATCGCCAGCGCAGCAGTGCCAGGAACGCCAGGACCGCCGCCGCGACGGCGAGGATCGCGGGCTGCGCCATGCCAGCGTCGCGGGCGAACGAACGAAGCTGGCCGGTGAATTCCTCGCCGGTTACCGGCACCCCGGTGATCCGGCCGAGCTGACCGGCAATCATGATGAAGGCCACGCCGGCCATGTACCCGACCAGAACGGGACGGGACAGCAGGTCCGCGACGAAGCCGAGGCGCAGCACCCAGGCAGCCGCCGCCATGGCGCCGACGAGCAGCGCAAGGGTCGCCGCGAGCTCGGCGTAGCGCGCCGGATCGCCGGCCGCCAGCGGTCCGATGGCGATCGCGGTCATCAGGGCCGTCGTCGCTTCGGGGCCCATGGACAGGGACGGGGACGAGCCGAGCAACGCGTAGATAACCAGGGCTGGCAGCGCCGCCCACAGGCCGGCCACGGGGCGCAGGCCAGCGACCGTAGCGTAGGCCATCACCTGCGGAACCAGATAAGCCGCTACAGTCACCCCGCCGGCAAGGTCGCCGCGCAGCCACGACCGCTGGTAACCCCGCAGTGTCACCAGCTGTGGCAGCATGGCAGTGTTCTACCCGCACATGCGTGCGGCGTTGGCAGCCCCAGTAGCACGGCTGCCAGCGTACCGGCCGGCTCGTGAGGGCAGAGGTCCCGCAAGCCCGAGCAGGTGGGCTCATCAGGGCCCTGACGATCCACTCCGGCGCTGGCAGAACAGGATGCGCTGGGTCGAGGCCTGGGGTGCTAGGCCAAGTAGGGCCGCGACAGCGCCGGGTCGCTGCCGCTTTCCAGCGCCAGCACCCCGAGCTGGGGGCCGTTGCTGTGCGTGATGACTACGTCGTGACCGCGCAGCACCGGCGTGAGCGTGTCCAGGGCGCTGGCCACGTGCGATTCTTGGATGTCGGAGTCGGGCTGCAGCAGGGCGTTGCCGCCCAGCGCGACGGCAACCTTCACGGTGTGGTTCCGGTGGTGGCGACCAGACGGCCTTGATCGTGGGCATCCGGTTGGCCGCCTGGTCGAACACGACCGATTGCGCCGACTCGAACACCCCTCGGTGACCTTCAGCGCTTCGAGCCCGCGCTTGTCGTAGAGCTGCTGCCCGACCTCGGTCTCGCGGCCACGTAGGGCGGGCAGGCAGTGCATGAGCTTTGACCTCCGGGTTGCCGGTGGCCGCCATGACCTTGGCGTTCACCTGGTAGCCGATGAGCTGGTCGATGCGGCTGTCCCACTCGGCTAGCCGGTCACTACCCAAAGCGTGCCCGGCCAGTCATCTGCACGCTCAGGGGGCAAGGTCGTCGAGAGCAGGGCCATCCGCGCCCGCTGGTGGCAGGAAAAAGGTCCCATGACCAGGGCCGTTGGCCCCTGCCCCGGCGGAGCAGGGATCCGGTGGACTGGACCTGGAGTTGCGCGGCCGACGGGTGCGGGCCGCTGCGGGATGTCCAGGTGACGGTCCGGGACGGGGTGGGACGGGGTGGTGAGACGGGGCGGGTATGGCGCGTGCCGGTACCTGAGCGAAGGATGGGTGGAAGGGGGCAGTGATGGACATCGTCACCGAGCATGGCGGGACCGACCTGGGCCGGCGGATCCTGGATTGTCGCCGTCGGGCCGGGCTGAGCCGCGAGGAGGCCGCCGCCCGGGCCGGGATGGCAGCGTCGTACCTGAAGTACCTGGAGACCAGCCCGGGGCCGCACCCGACGGCGTCGGCCCTGGCCCGGCTGGCTGATGCGCTGGGGGTCAGCAGCGGTGCGCTGGCCGGCGCCACGTTGCCGATGCCGCCCAGCGCGCAGCGCCCGGTCCCCGAGCCGCTGTCCCCGGCGCAGTGCCGCGGCTACCTCGGCACCGGTGGCGTCGGCCGGATGGTGTTCGCCGGGCCGCGAGGGCCCGAGGCGATCCCGGTGAACTTCGCGATGCTGGACGGCGACGTTGTCGTGCGTACCGGCCAGCACGCCAGCCTGGTCGCCCGCGTCGCGCAGACGCGGGTGTCGTTCGAGGTCGACCACCTCGACCGGGCCCGGGCCGAGGGGTGGAGTGTCCTGGCCAGCGGCCTGGCCCGGGTCGTGACCACGCGACGCGAGATCGAAGCGGTGCGCTGCCTGGGCATCGAGCCGTGGGCCGGCGGCGACAAGGACGCCTACCTGCGGATCGCCGTCACC
>Ga0335073_10011115_pt1 | contig 12650 bp, 15 predicted proteins | sample Lox_Sample_22_FD_207093 | JGI IMG/M metagenome (GOLD analysis project Ga0335073, IMG submission 207093) | Soil microbial communities from Loxahatchee National Wildlife Refuge, Florida, United States - Lox_Sample_2.2 | ecosystem: Environmental > Terrestrial > Soil > Wetlands | place: USA...
ATGCAGAAGAACCTGTCTCAAGAGCAGAAAGTCAATCTCCAACCAACCTTCCCTCCAACACAATCAACTACTTCCCCTACGTTCTTGCCATCCAATGCTGGTTAGGTGGTCAAAACGACGCTTGGGGAAACCCACAACCTGACCAAGGTCTCATCACAGCACAAATAAACACAGCAGTCCACGCATCATTTGTGGACAGTGCCCTACTTCACAAACTCGGAGTAGCACATAAAATTCGTCATCGTCGTCCACCCAGATACAATCCATCTTACCGCTCTGCCCGTCCTAGAATTCTCCTTCCAGTTTATTTCCCCGTCGACCCATCTCAACATTACGAGCCTTGTCATCCAGGATCCGATCAAGTTACCAAAATCCAAGTTGATTTTGTTGTTGTACATACACAAGATTTAACACCTTCCGACCACCAGAAATTGACGAGTGTTGAGATTGGGAGTCAGGCTTTGTTTCAACATGGCATCGATGTGTTATTTTCGAATCGTACATTGCGGGTAAGTGGGATATCCATTCCGTTGCCTCAAATTGCCCCGAGAGATCAAAAGCGTTTGTTGTCGTCAATTGCATTACCTTCTTTTGCGCCTACTACTGTTCCTCATCAACCTACAATGACTTGGGAGAGACAAGGTCGTCTTTCTGGTAAAGAAACATACGACAGTGAAGACATTTGGCCTCCTGAAGAACAACCGATCGTAAGAGAACGAGATATTTCCACAAATTCCTCAATTTCATCGACATCAGCACTCTGTCAATCTGCCTCAACGACAATCACATCTCCTTCCCTCCCAGAACTCTCACCGAACCCACAGAATAAAGAAGATGAACCCTCGAGTACAAACATGACAGATTTATTGACTCCACCCCCCACAGCAGGGGTTTTCAACACAGCAGCATTACAATTTATTCCCTCCTCGGTCGTCGCTAAACCAGCCGTCGCAAACATCAAAACCATTTTCGAACCTGAATCTTCTTCACCTTCCCCGGTTCCTGAAGACGACTCATCAACTCCTCGATCTCGTTCAAATACCATTGAGACTCTCAACATTCCTTCTCGTAAATCATCTCTCGCACAACTCGACAGCAGCAGCACGCATGCACAAGAAGACGATGGACCTCGTCTACCTTCCATATTAATGGATAAAGCTGTCCAACGAAAAGTATCAGCGACATGGCCTCGAAGTCTTGGAAAAAAGGTTGCTCCGTGGACTTCTGGCGAAGCTACGAAGACGAGTATTCTTGGAACACAATTTGACGTTGTTCCACCACAGAGGAAAATGAAGATTTTGAAACCTGTTAGAAAGGGGAGTCAGGAGATTATTAGTGTGAATGGGAATGAAATGAGTGGGTCCGTTGCGGCAGGAGAGGAAGGACAAATGAAAGTTCAGACGAAGAATGTTGGGGGAGGTGCATTTCATTGGATGAAGTAGTGACGAGTGAGTAGCATTGTTTAGCATCGGTGCATTTGGTACGTATATTAGTTTGGTTGCTGGGTGGATAAGGTGCATCGTCTATACGGGAGAGAATAGTACAAATATTTCCTAAGTTTGAATTCCATTGCATAATCAGTGATCCAACGTGCTGCTTTCAGGGAAGTTGAATATGTCCCTGATTCCTATTTCTCTGCATCTTTTGTCTATGTAATCCCCATGCTAACCATCCTCCAATCAACCCAACCAAATCATTCTTCATCGCAATGACAAGACCCATAGTAATAGCCATTACATCCCACCGTCCTCTCATCTCTTTATCTCCCACACTGTCCTCACCATCCTTGTTGTGATTCAAATTCCAGCCTACACCCAACAATTCAAACCCCGCGAAAAACAACATAACCCCAAGAATACTTTTCGGAAAGAACTTCAATACGGTGGTCAACACTCCATTGGATCCAAAGAATAAGCCGAGAGTGAGTTTGAACAGGCCGAATATTATACTACTTGATCCGGAACGTGCACCGAAGCGATAATTAGCGGCCAATCCACCACTGCCATAACATATTGGCATTGCGCCGAACCAACATCCGATAAGATTGAATGCGCCTATGAAAATTCCTAGTGTACGACCATTGATGACCGGGATCGGCGCGTCGTCGGTCGTAGATGGATATAGATTTGGAGGGAGATATACGACCGCGATGATGGAATTGATGAGTGTCAATGGGACTTGTCCAATTCCCGCATTTAGAATTCCTGATTTGGCGTCTTCAGGGGATGGGATGTAGATGTGGGGATGCCAAATTCCAAGTGGAGATGCAACTTGAGATGTCTGAAAGTAGGCGACTAGGGATACAACCATGCCGACGAGAAAATAGATGAGTGCATGTGGTATCCGACGAAAATCTGCTGTGGTATAGTACAAGACGAATGCTGAAATTGCGTAGAAGAGGTTATCATGTCTGAAGTTCCAACCGAGACCGGATAATTGAGTTGCCGAGTTGATGATTAGGACTGCTCCGGCTCCCATCTGAATACCTAGACTTGGTCAGATACTTCAAAAAAGATTTCATACCCCGGACAACAGGTATAGGAATCAATCTCAACAGCAACTGTATTCCCACAATTGACACCACTAGAACAATGCCGCCAGCAGTGAGTCCGGCGGAGATATTCTCTCGAAGTCCCATTCCTCGAGCAAGTACAATCCCAGCAATCGCCTTCATCGGTTGCACCGCTAAGGGATACCCAAACCATGCCCCAGCCAGCATGCTTGCTAATCCTGTGACCACAAGTGTTGTTGGTAAGTCTATTGCTTCTACTTGGGCTAGCGCAATGAGGATGGGCAGCAGAGTCCCGAGGTCGCCGAGACTTCCAGATATTTCACCCAAAAGATTTGTTTTCATATAGTTGAGATTCCATTTCGCAATAGACTGAAATGTTCTAAATTCATTGCTTTTGCCATTCGACACTTCAGTCGAGGTTTGTGTATTATCATGAGCCATGATGGTATACTATGATGGAATCCTGTGGGTGAATGACCTCGGCTTGATGATCGCGATGAGAATCGAGCTTTTTCCAAGCTGACAGGAGTGCGTCCTTAGGGCTGGTCTGGTCATGATTTCAACTCGCATTGTCAAGCCAACAAGGACAATCTTTAAGGACGACTCGTCTTCGCTGCTCGAGCTCATTCTTATCATCAGAATTTGCCCTTTGCTTCAGTCAAAGAAGATTTGGACATTCAATCTTGTACTTCCCAACCTGTCTCCTGCGTTACAAATTGCTTATTGTTAGGTAGAGCACAACACTCAGATTAAAGTTGCGTCGCTATGATGAACCGTCAACAGGGTATGCCCAAATATCCTCATTCCACACTTCGTGTCCTCGTCCTCTAATTCCTCATATTAGGACCAAACGTGTCTCAAGGACCAGGGCAATATCGCCAACCTATTCCAGGATCACGACAAATGATGTCAAGCATGAATCCTCCACTAACGCGAGGAGTAAGCGGTGGCAGAATGACAGGTATGTGGCGGATCCTTAGAGTCATGTTTCGAGCTAATATCTCATAGCAAGTCCTGGAGCTTCTTCATGGGGATATCCGCAACAAGGACAATCAACGCCGAATCCACTTTCATTCTCGCAAATCCAAGAAAGTTCACGTCCCTCCTCTACGAATCCATATAATTCATCATCACTCCAGGCATTCGATAGATCGGCCAACGCACCCTGGCAATCAGCAAGTCTCGATCCTTCGGATTTCCCTGCATTAGGATCTGCGTCAAGTAGCGTTTCACATGGTCCTCCTTCATCGCAAAGTTATGCGTCGACTGCAGGAACCAGTTCTCATCAACAAAGACTACAACAGCAGATGGGAGTATTTGGTCGATCAAGTGGTTCGAATGATGACTTCAATATGAATGCACCGTTTAGTCAGGATGAGTTTCCGGCATTGGGAGGAATGAATGATGGACATCCGCAACGGTTGCCGCAACATCTTCCTGGTCAATCGAATGGAGTGTATGATCCGAGACAACAGGGGTCTGCCCAGTTGATGACACCGCCTCCGCCAAATTTAGGGTCACAATCTTTGCAGCAACAGCAAGATCACAGGAGTTCTATGTTGGAGGCCCTGCAACAAGGACAGCGGTTACCTGCGCGATCTGGCTTTTCATCTGGGATTCTAAGCGGTAATACTCTCACAAGATCATTCTGATAAAAGGGTCAACAGTAAAAGATAACCATGTCCAGAGCTATCCAAATGATGACCAAAAGGTTTACTGCTTCGCACTACCGTTTCTGATGATAGATGACTCTTGAAAATTCGACGGGATTATCTAGTGAAGATATCAATGCAGCTGCTGATGCCGCCCAACCAATGCCAAATCTAAATCAATCTGACTATCCACCACAAGATTTCGACAAGGGACAAGACACAGACACAGATATATGGGGAATCAAAGGTCTTCTTGGAATCATCAAAGTGGAAGATTCAGAGAAAAGCAAACTCGCACTAGGTGTCGATCTGACTACATTAGGCCTCAACATGAACCAACCAGAGTACTACCTACTCCGTTAGCAATGGACTTACAAATATAGTGTGCGCCCTTTATATCCACAATTCCATTCGCCATGGCAGGATTTATCGAGACAACCGACGGTGCCAGATTTCGATCCAAAATTTGATTTGCCTGCATGTTACAGGATGAGTGCTCCACCATCTGCACAATCCAAGATGAGCAAATTCGCGGAAGAGACGCTATTCTACATCTTTTATGCTATGCCACAAGACGTGCTACAAGATGCAGCTGCCTACGAATTGTACTCCCTCTCATCTGCTAACATACTAACGACAGAACACGTCGAAATTGGCGTTATCATAAGGGAATCCAGATGTGGCTAACGAAACCACAAGACATTCTAAATCTTCCAGTCGATTCTTACGAAGAATCAGAATTTGTTTTCTGGGATGTCTCCGAGTGGCGGAGAGTACCGCATAAATTCTTCCTCTCATACGACATGCTAGAACAGCGGGACGTCTCATTACCGTATGAAGAAGCTCATCCAGAAGCAGCGAAACTGGAACGAAGAGGAAGCATGGAAACTTCAAGGAAAGTATCGTCAGGCAAACCCATTGGAAGTGGAAATGCGGAATCATAGTGCTGGATGAGAAAGATGTTCCTATCTGGAGATACTACTTATGTATTTATATGGATTTGGTGTGGTGGGTCGGTTTACATCGGTAGCTTCGATAGGGAGCTCTTTTTCTAAGGAGCAATCCGAATGTGAATCTGTCAGGTGAAGTATCCATTTCGGATTGAGCAGAAGAGTTGCCATTGTCAAAATATCGTTCCTTGATTCTGACCTGTTATATAAGCACCCCAGCTTTTCTGGGCGTAAAATGAAAAAGTGGAAATTTGCGCCTAAAATTACTTTCCCTGTCTTTCCAGAACGTCGGTCTACCCACTCAAAGAGAAGAAAAGACCTCATTCCAGTTTCCAGTTGCTCCCTAAACCCCGGAAAGTTGTTCCGCGTGCATCATTGTGCATCAACTGAGCCTCGGATCTCGAGAATTCGGCGCTGGTTGCACGTTTCTTGGGAAAACAAAGTTAGGCCTTCGTCTTGTCGTGGACTGGCGGTTGACACGAGACTGAGTCTCTCGAGTCTGCCATGTCTCCCAACCCAACCGATGGGTCCTCCTTCAATTCGAAACTATGGACACCTCGAACAAACGGCCATTTCCTCCTTCCACCCAAACTTACACCTTGGAAACTACCGTCACGACACATCAAAGCCCTGATAGTAATAGCAACATTCGTCGTGTCACTTCTGATATACGGCGTTTTTTTTCGACAGAAATATCCACACTATTATTCTCACTATCCTAAAACAGAAAGTTCGCCATTCCAGACTGATCCGAATGAAGACAACGATAGCAGAGGACACGGGGTAACGAGAGTAATATTCAATCATCACGCTCCTGTCGAAGTCAATTCTCCTACAATTCAACATATTGATTTAAACAATATTCTCTCTACCTCGGGAGCCGCTCAACGTCATGAAAGAGTATTAATCCTAACACCTCTTCGAGACGCCGTAAAGTACCTACCGAAATACTTTCAACTCCTCGAACGGATAAGTTATCCGCACTGGCTGACAGATTTGGCGTTCCTTGTCAGCGACACTACAGATGAGACACTAGCACATCTAGCATTAGCGTTAGATCGACTCCAGCAGAATGATAATCCTGCAATACCGTTTGCCTCCGTGCAAGTCATCACCAAGGATTTCGGACTTACAACAAGTCAGGATGTGGAAGATAGACATGCTTTTGAGTACCAGGCGCCACGTCGAATGGCAATGGCACGAGCGCGAAATTATCTTCTTACAACAGCACTGAAGTCACATCATAGTTGGGTTTACTGGCGTGATGTCGATATTTTCGATGCTCCTCCTTCGATAGTGGAGGATTTGATCTCACATAATAAAGATGTTGTTGTGCCGAATATATGGTTTCATCGGTATGATGACAATGGGATTGATGTAGAGGGGAGATTTGATTATAATAGTTGGGTGGATACTTCAAAAACTAGGAAGATGTTGAAGAAGTTGGATAAGGATACTGTCGTTGTGGAGGGATATAAAAGTCATTTTGATACGGGGCGGATATATATGGCTAAGATGGGTGATTGGAGAGATGACCCACGAGTGGAGATTCATCTCGACGGAATTGGCGGAGTGAGTATCATGGTGAAAGCAGATGTGCATCGATCAGGTAATTCCCTTGAGGAACTGGGTTGACATCAGGATGTAACTTTCCGCCATATCCATTTGAGAATCAAGCGGAGACAGAAGGATTTGGACGAATGGCTAATAGGATGGGATACGAAGTTATCGGATTACCGAATTATGTATACCAATCCTTAAGAGTACGGCTAACGACAGGTTGTGTGGCACGTTGACACTGAAGAAAAAGGACACGATTAATAAATGCCAAGAGAATACTGCATAAAATGGATAGGGTGGTTTGTTTTTCCTTACAGGAGGGCATTGTACAGCATCTGTATATGTGATAGTCGTCTATCCAAAGACGATCGGCGTTTGTGATTTCCTTTCGTAGTCTTTCAAATGGAGCTGGCAAATAATGGTTCTCCAATGAGCTTCTATTTATGATATGTATTAAAATATCGCAAACTCTAACCACGACGCCATCCTCAGTCTGTTCTATGCCATGTACTATGTACCTCTACCTCTCCTTTTCCCGCCTCTATGCTGTCTCGAGATCTGATCTAATTATTTGCATAAATGCTCATGAACTCTTCTCCCTCTTTATATGCCTTCTCTAAGACCTTCAAACGTCCAGGATCTCGTAACTCAATAACACTAAAGTCAATCTTGATCGTCATGAGAGGTAATACTTCCTGAACGGATTAGGGCGAGTATTGAATCCACCATCGGTATACGAAAAAGTATCAGGTTCCTCAACTATGCCATTCTCATCAACGTACTTCTTGACACTGAAAGCCCAACAAACTCGTGAGATGACACTAAACACAGAATTCGTCGCCAAATGCTCACCAGGACAAATGCGTCGTCCCCATCCAAATGATGGAGATGCTTTATCGGCCGGGAACGGTTTCGCATCGGCGAATTGAGGATCCTGCAAGAATCGTCGAGGTTCAAAGGTATGTGGGTCAGGATAATATACAGGTGAATGGTTGATTGCCCATAAATTTCCAAGGACAGTGGTACCCTTGGGAATGAGATAGCCATTATAATAATCGTCTGCGATATTTCCGTGTGGAGTTCCGCCAAGGACGGCGACAGGTCGCCATCGAAGTGTTTCTTTGACCATTGCTCTGATGTAAGGTAATTGTTCTTCGTCTTCGAAGGAGGGTAAGCGATCTGGTCCGACGACTGTATCTAATTCTTCTTGCGCTGCTTTCAATGCTTCAGGGAAGGCAGTGATTGCAAGCATAAATGTGTTTAATGTTGCAGCTGTTGTATCTGACCCGGCTCCGAACAATGCCTGAGTGACCCATGCGAATTCCCTAAAACTCAATTCCTCCATCGATGTCTACTCGATTAGTCTCCGTCAGATTGAGAGTTGGGATATACATCAATCAACGATTTAACAAAACAATCAGGTACTGGTGTGCCATTCTTCTCACGCTCTTTAACTTCTAACGCCAAATTTCCAAAGAAATCAGCATCCTGTTTACTTCTCTTCATAACATGTTGTTTCCAGGGTGCCAACCAGGTAGGTAAATGTTTTAGCACAGGGAAGGTTTCCACAAGGTATGCTCCAGGAACATTCAAACTGCCCACAAACTCCATTGCATCATTGACATCATGCATAACCTTCTCTTGCATACTTTCGATTCTGCGCGCATATGTGATACAGAATACGACAGAAGCAGCATATCGATTGAGATGGGTTTCGAAATGGGTCGGATCTTTATATAAATCCCACAATAATCTCTTACTTTCTGCGTCTTGGATGGGTTTGTACTTTGTTATGGCTCGTGGAACAAGTGCCTGATGCAAGATTTTGCGTTGTTTTCTCCATTTGTCGTTATATCCTTGAACGAGAATAGAATCATCAGTCATATACAATTCATTCAGAACAATAAATCGAGGGCGTCTACACCTTGTCAGATCTCATTCTTACACCCAGGGAAAGTACGCAGAGTAAATATTGGATCGTTTCTCCATTAATTCAATTGCAATTTGAGGATCCGAAATAACAACAGTAGGTCTTCTCCCAATCCAAATTGTGAAAATACCTCCATAAGTCCTAGAAAGCTCCTCAAGTTGAATCCACGGCCATCGTCTATGCAGCAGCAACTTATTCCCAATAAATGGTAAGGGCTGTGGACCAGGCGGCATCTTCCTCCACAACATAACATCTTGAATAGTAATATACGCAAGAACACATACAATGCTAATAAGCAAAGTAGGTAATGTAAATGACGAAAGAACCACAGTTCTCAGATTCTCGAGTTGCGCCGACATTCTGATGATAGGGAGGGAGGGAGGAACGACAGGGACAACTGCAGGCGATATTGATTTTCAGGCCCCGGGGCTCCAGATTTTTGAGACTGGATCTCCGTGCGGGGATCCTCCGCTCCGGGGTGAAATATTTGTGCCGGATGCCACCACAGCGAAACCACGCCGCGTAGGTCCCGCTGAACAAGTCCGACTCCGAGGGACCGCACGAATTAGATTGCGTTGCGACAAGCCGATGCGACAGCTGAGGTCCCATCGACGCAATTTTGGCGGGGAAGGCAAAGTCACAGTCGACCCGGCCCTGGAACGGTTCATCAAGATCTTTTATCGGGGTAATGATTTGAAACAGCAACTAGCTATGGGAAAGACATAACAGAAAATATCCCAGAATCTAACTTGTTGTTCATGCATGGGATCCAGACGCCTTTCCCCCGCGCAACTCTTACCACTGCAGTATTAGTGCTTGAAGTTTGAGGTTTCTACCAACATAAGCCGTGTAAGTATTGTCTGAACCGAATTTCTTTCTCCATAGTGACCAATCTAGCTCAATGTATAGACCTTCATTTCGAAAGAGGCGACAAAAGTTTGGAGAGGAAATGCGGATTGCTTTATCCGAGGGGCGTGCAACCCGGATATCCGACTTCTACAATATCAAGGCACGACTGATCTTTTGCAGAATTCCAATAGGCAAGAGCCTTCCATGAATCCAAGGTGTCGAACTTTTGTCCATTTATTTTTAGGGTCTCGTACCGTCAATAAGATAATACAAACTGCAAGGTAGGAATTCATGTCAGTCTAGAGAGTTCAGCACATTCGCAGGATCCAATAACTTTTGATTGAATTTGTCTTGACTTCTTCCACCTGGAAAACGGCAAGCTGTGTAAACGTGGTAATAGCCCACCATAAAAACCCTTGCGCTCGAATTTGAATTTGAATCATGATCTATTCTGTGGTGAGATGAGACGGCTGGACTTTTGACAGGAACTTTTGTTCAATTGCAGGGAAGTGTGGTAGTCTGCCGCGTGGGTGAGATTCCAAGCAAATACTCGGCACAGCTTGGAATTCTGTGAATATACGACCATGGCTTTCTATCCAACAATCGTTGATTGCCACAAGATACATCCAATCTAATGAACTGAGGTGTGGTGAAGTCGATACAGATAGATAGCGATGTCTGGAGAATAGTTTGGTTAGTCGATTTTGTTCCGGATATTATTTGCTGAGGGTCTTATTGCGAATGCAGGCGCAAAAGAGGTCGTTTTCAGATTGAACTTTCCGAGTGGTCCATGTTTGACGAACGATTATCTGATAACCTCTGAAATTGGCTAGGGATGTAACAATAACTCGTCATCTGACGACAGCAATCCCTTTGTTCGCTCACTGTTGTGACATTCCCTCGTTCCGATTGAAGTGGAATGAATGATCGGGAATCGTGTTCCTTCTCGCCCTCTGTCACCATGATGATTTTGGGTATAAGACAATACGCGCCATCTGATAATGAACTACTTTGTGATATCTGTCATGACTTTGCTCCTGAAACAGTTTGTCCGAATATTCGGTTTTCAATAACTCATAGGTAGTGGAGTCGTAGCTAAGGTAATTTTCCAGGGTGTTTTGATGCTCAGATGGTGAATAGCAATGCCATAAGTTCGTGGCGGATAGAACTATTGTGTTCAAACCCCCGGTCCGATAAGCAAAAATCATCTCATCTGAGAAGCTGTGTCGACAATATACGATTCTAGGTTGATGTCTATCCAATCTGGGAAGTCTGGAATAGCAGGAAGCTAAACTGCTTGCATCCAAATATGTTGAAAATGCCCTCGAACGGCTGTCGTCTGTTGCCGGACATGTCCTGGTGATATAAGCATCGTCAAGTCGGGATAACCATGGTTTGGGAATACAAATTGTATCACAGACATCGAACACGCTGATCAGGTTAGGGGTGGAAATGAGATCCATGCTTGACAGCCTCTCCTCATCTCCCTAGATCTGAGAAGAAGGACAGCCTGAAGTCCGAGGGGATAGAGGATGCACTCGTAATCTTAGCGATGTAATTAGCGGGGAATACAATGGCGCCTGCAAAACTTTAATACGGAGCAAATCATCCAACCACGCAGCCTATTCCAGCCAATCACCCTCTCTTATACTAACGTTACACAAAGAGTATGTCATTGGCATTGTAACACAACAGCCATTTCTTCAAAGAATACAAAAAGGACCCCATCACTTCACTTCTGTCAAACCCGTCGCTAACCAACCTCCCCTTCTTCTTCTCGTCTTCCCTTCATTCTTCCTATTCCGGTCTCGTGAAGATCTCAGGAATCCTCTTTGAGAATGCTGATTAAATTCACTAATTGCAAATTGACGATCGATGGAACCTTGAAAGACCAAGATCTCTGGATCGACTCGGCTAAAGGCGTTATTGTCGATGCGCAAAAGGTGTTTTTCGATGAACAGCGTCCCGCAGACCAAATTATCAATTTAGGAGGCAAGGTAATTGCTCCGGGCTTCATCGATGTACAAATCAATGGAGCCATGGGAATGGATTTTTCAGTCTTCCAGGATGATGAGAGTTATGCTAAAGGTGTGAAAACTGTCAACCAAGCTCTTGTCAAGTATGGAGTTACAGCTTATTGTCCTACTTTGACTTCTCAAAAGTCAGATGTCTATAAGAAGGTACATAACGCCTTGTACAGTCGGTTCCTGAAGTCATATGCTGACTATAATGTGATAGACTTTACCTCACTTACGTCCGCGAACGACACGAAATCCTAAAGACGGTGCAGAAATCCTAGGCGCACATGTTGAAGGTCCTTTCTTACACCCTTCAAAACGAGGAATTCATTCTACTTCTGTCTTCCGCACCACCCCCAACGGATTCTCAGATCTTGAAGCCTGCTACGGAAAAGAACATCTCACATCCTCCTCCCCATCCATCCCACCAACCATCAAAATCATCACTGCGGCCCCCGAACTCCCAGGAATTCTGCCGCTTATCAACGAATGCACAAAACGCAATATCATCTTCAGTATAGGCCATTCTTCCGCTGGGGTTGAAACCGCTGAAGTAGCAATCCAACAAGGTGCAAGTTTCATCACGCATTTGTTCAATGCGATGCAAGGCCTTCATCATCGTGATCCCGGGATCGTAGGTCTTTTGGGCAGCGAAGATAAATTCCGACCGTTCTATGGGATTATTTGTGATGGAATACATATTCATAGGAGTTGTGTCAAGTTGGCATACAGAAGTCATCCTAATGGTGCTGTCCTCGTGACTGATGCAATGAGTCAATTGGGATTACCGGACGGGACTTATGAATGGACTAATGGAAGTCGTATTACTAAAGAGGGAATGAGATTACATCTTGAAAATGAAGAGACGATTGCTGGAAGGTAGTCTCCCTCTATTTTGAGTTTGAAACTGATTATGTAGCGCGGTAACGTTGGATCAATGTGTTCGTAATCTTGTTGCTTGGACATCATGTTCCCTCGCGCAAGCGGTGGAAAGTGTTACTTCCCATCCAGCGACTTTACTCAACCTCTCCGATAAGAAAGGTTTCTTGAAGCCTGGTATGGATGCAGACCTCGTCATCCTAGATACCGAAGGAAATGTCCATCAAACTTGGAAATTCGGCGAAAAGATATTCGATATTACCGATCCCGTCCTCACTGAAGAACTTCCTGACTATATCC
>Ga0335073_10011117_pt1 | contig 12650 bp, 10 predicted proteins | sample Lox_Sample_22_FD_207093 | JGI IMG/M metagenome (GOLD analysis project Ga0335073, IMG submission 207093) | Soil microbial communities from Loxahatchee National Wildlife Refuge, Florida, United States - Lox_Sample_2.2 | ecosystem: Environmental > Terrestrial > Soil > Wetlands | place: USA...
GTAGCCGGCCTCGCGCGCGGCCTGCGCCAGCAGCCGATAGCGGGCGCCGCGCGCCGCCTCCTGCAAGCCGGATTTCGGCTTCTTGCCGCGCCAATTGAGCGTGCGATGGCTGACCCCAAGACGCCGGGCCAGCCGCTTGACCGCGGCCGCTTCGCCGGCCGATTGCGCGCGCAAGGCGTGATCGACGGTGACGGCAAGAAGCTTCGGCGCGCGTCTCACCGCCTTGGCCCAGCGCGCCGCCAAGACCAGCAGCGCCGTCGAATCCGGGCCGCCGGAGACCGCAAGAACAAGCCCAGGCAAATTTTCCAAACCGGAGAACAGCGCAATCGCCTCATCGGTGCGAACGGCTCGTTCAGCAGTGGGCACGCTTTTGTTCCCGGTCCACGTTCTGCTTCACGCTGAGCGAGGCATGCGGATATTTGCGCAAGACCTCGCCGAGCGAGGCGCAGGCCGCTTCCTTCTCGCCGAGCGCAGCGAGCGACTGGCCGAGCCGCAGCAGCGCTTCGGGCGCCTTGGCGCTGGTGTCGTATTTGGTCGAGACGGCGAGGAAGGCCTCCGCCGCGTCGTGATATTTCTGGCTGAGGAACAGGCTCTCGCCGAGCCAGTATTGCGCCTCCGGCGTCAGCCGGTCGCCGGGAAACTTGTGCAGGAAGTCGCGGAAAGTGTCCTCGGCGAGCGCGTAATTCTTGTGCGTGACATAGCCGTAGCCGAGATCGAATTCCTCTTTCGGCGTCGCGTTCGGCGGCAGCGACGCTTCCTGCGTGGCGCCGGGCGGCATGGCGCCGGTCGCGCTTGGATTGGACATCGGCGGCGGCGGCAGCGCCCCGCCGGGCGCCGCATCGGCTTGCTGCCCGGGCAGGCGGAGATTGAGCGGCGCGCCCGGCTGATTGGCGGAATCCATCGCCGGATCGACCGGCGGCGGCTCGGACGCGGTGGTGCTTGAGCCGAGCGCATGCGGCGTACCCGGCGCGCCCGGGTGCAGCGCCGGATTGAACGCATCGTGCCCGTCGGACGAAGCGGTGGCGCCGGCCGGCGCCGCCTGCGCGCCATATTGCGGCGAGCCATATTGCGGTGTGCCGTATTGTTGCGCGCCATATTGCTGTTGCGCCGGCGCACCGTATTGCGCGGCGGCCGGCGGCGAGTACTGGGCGGGCGGCGCGCCGTAGCGCGGCGGCGTGGAATATTGCGTGGCGCTCGGCGGCGGCAGTGACGTCGACACCATGGCGCGCTGCTGCGGCGCCACCGGCGGCGCATTGGCGATGGCCGGCGGATTGCCGGACTGCCCGACGGTGCCGCCGCCCGGCGACGCCGCGGCGCCTTGCAACTGCTGCACCTGCTGCTGGAGCTGCTGGTTATGGTATTGCAGTTCCTGGATCTGGCCGGTCAGATCGCGGACGGTCTCCTCGAGGCGGTCGAGCCGGGTCACGACGTCGCTCGGCGAATCCTGCGCGCGGGCCGCGCCCGCTCCCAGCATGCACGCCAGAGCCAACATAAATGCGGGTAAGGAGCGGCGCATCGTTTTCGTCGTTTTTGCTGATTTGCCCGCGCCTAACATAGCCGTTCCTGCGTCCAAATTGTGACTGCGCGGCAATTCGCGCCGGCCGGTTCAGGCCGCGGTTCCGCCCTCGGCCGGCTGCCGGCGCGGGGCCTTGCGGGAAGCGCGCCACTCCTCGAAGCGCTGGATCATCACGAACATCGACGGCACGAACAGCACGGCGAGGCAGGTCGAAGCGATCATGCCGGAGAACACCGTGATGCCGATCGATTTGCGGGCGCTGGCGCCGGCGCCGGTCGCGATCACCAGCGGCGCGACGCCGAGAATGAAGGAGAACGAGGTCATCAGGATGGCCCGGAAACGGGCGCGGGCGGCGTCGACGGCCGCATCGACGACGGAGCGGCCGGCAATGCGATGCTCGCGCGCCACCTCGACGATCAGGATGGCGTTCTTGGCCGAAAGCGCGATCAACAGAATGATGCCGATCTGGGTATAGAGATTGTTGTCGATACGCAGCGCCTGCAGCACCAGCACCGGTCCGGTCAAGGCGAGCGGCACGGAGAGGATGACGGCAAGCGGCGCGTACCAGCTCTCATATTGCGCGGCGAGCACCAGATAGACGAGCAGCATCGCCATCGCGAACACGAAATACATCTGATTGCCGACGAGCTTCTCCTGATACGACATCGCCGTCCATTCGCTGCCCGTGCCCGGCGGCAGCGTCGAGGCCGCGTTCTGATCCATCAGCCGGATCGCCTCGCCGGAAGAGAAGCCGGCCGCCGGCAAGCCGATGATGCTCGACGACGGGTAAAGATTGTACAGGCTGATCAAAGGCGGTCCGACGATCGGTTCGATCTTTATCATCGTGCCGAGCGGAATCATCGCGCCCTGCCGATTACGCACGGTGAGGTTTTCGAGGTCGCGCGGCCGCAGCCGGAATTTTGCGTCGGCCTGCGCATAGACCTGAAACACGCGGCCGAACTTGTTGAACTGCTCGACGAAGGTCGAGCCGGAATAGGTCGCCAGCGTCGAGAAGATCTGGTCGACCGCCACATGCAGGGTTTCCGCCTTCACCCGGTCGACGGTGACGCGCAGTTGCGGCGCGATGGCGCGAAACGAGGTCGAGACGCGCTGCAGGGCGCTTTGCGACTGGGCGTTGGCGACCACCGCATTGGTGATGCTTTGCAGCTTGGCGAAATCGGTCGAGCCGTCGCGCAGCTCGATCTGCATGGTGAAGCCGCCGGCATTGCCGATGCCCTGGATCGGCGGCGGCGGCAGCACCACCATGCGCGCGTCCACGGCGTTGAGCGCCGCGGCGAGCCGCGGGAACACGGTGCGCAGATCGCCGCGCGCGCTCCAGTCCTTGAGCACGATATAGGCGACGCCGGCATTGGCCAGCGTCGCATTATTGTCGAGCACCGAGATGCCGGAAATGGCGATGACGTTGTCGACGGCCGGATCCTTCTCGGCGATGCGCGTCACCTGCGCCATCGCCGCGCGCGTCCGCTCCAGCGACGCGCCGTCGGGAAGCTGGACGCTGGCAAGGATGTAGCCCTGATCCTCGATCGGCAGAAAGCCGGTCGGTACCCGGCCGAGGCCCCAGACGGCGAAACCGATAATGATCAGCGCGACGATCATCATCGGCCCGGCATGCTTGACCATATGGCCGATCAGGCCGGCATAGCGCGCCTCCATGCGGCCATAGACGGCGTTGAAGCCGCGATAGAAGAAGTTGCGCTGTTCCGGCGGCACCGGCGGGCGCAGCCACATCGCCGACTGCGTCGGCTTGAGCGTGATGGCGTTGACGGCGGACAACAAGGCGGTCGCCGCGATCACCAGCGCGAATTGCGCATACATGCGCCCGGTCAGCCCGGGCAGGAAGGCGGCCGGCAGAAACACCGACATCAGCACCAGGGTGATGCCGATGATCGGGCCGAGAAGCTCGTTCATCGCCTTGATCGCGGCGTCGTGGCCGCTCATGCCGCGCTCGACATTGTGCGAGGCGCCCTCGACCACGACGATGGCGTCGTCGACGACGATGCCGATCGACAGCACGATGGCGAACAAGGTCGAAAAATTCACGCTGAAGCCGAGCGCCCACATCATGGCGAAGGCGCCGATGATGGTCACCGGCACCGTCGTCATCGGCACCAGCATGGCGCGCCAGTCCTGCAGGAAGACGAGGATGACGATGAGCACGAGCACCGCGGCCTCGATCAGGGTCTTGTAGACCTCCTCGATCGAGGCATGCACGAACACGGTGGTGTCGAACGGCAAGGTGTAAGCCAGCCCCTGCGGAAAGCTCCGGCCCAGTTCCTGCATCTTCGAACTGACCGCGTGCTCGACGTCGAGCGCGTTGGCGCCGGGCAATTGATAGATGCCGATGCCGGCCGCGGGCTTGCCGTTGAGATCGAAATATTGCCCGTAAGTCTGCGCGCCGAGCTCGACGCGGCCGACGTCGCGCAGCCGCGTCACCTCGCCGTTATTGCCGGTCTTGACGATGACATTGGCGAACTCGTCCGGGTCGGAAAGCCGGCCCTGCAGCTCGATGGTGTATTGGAAGTCGACGCCGGGCGGCGCCGGCGGCATGCCCACCTGACCGGCCGCCACCTCCTGGCTCTGCTGCTGCAGCGCCGCCACCACGTCCTGGGCGTTAAGGCTGCGCGCCTTGAGCTTGTCCGGATCGAGCCAGATGCGCATCGAATACTGGCCGGCGCCGAAGATCAGCACGTCGCCGACGCCGGGCAGCCGCGCCAGCTCGTCGCGCAGATTGATGGTGGCGTAATTGGCCATGTACAGGCTGTCGTAGCGCCCGTCGGGCGACGACAGCGTCACGAACAGAAGAATCGCCGTCGAGCGCTTCTTCACCGTGACGCCCTGCGCCTGCACCGCCTGCGGCAGGCTGGAGAGCGCCGCGGCGACGCGGTTCTGCACCAGGATCTGCGCCGCATCGAGGTCGGTGCCGATCTTGAAGGTCACCGTGAGGGTGTAGGAGCCGTCGCTGGCGCTGGTCGACTGCATGTAGATCATGTTGTCGACGCCGTTGACCTGCTGCTCGATCGGCAGCGCCACGGTATCGAGCAGCGTGCGCGCGCTGGCGCCCGGATAGCGGGTCGAGACCTGCACGGTCGGCGGCACGACATCGGGATATTGCGAGACCGGCAGGCCATAGACCGCCACCGCCCCGATGACGATCATCAGGATGGCGATCACGTTCGCCAGCACCGGACGCTCGATGAAGAATTTCGAGATCATCGCCCGATTTTCCGCCTGTTCCCCCGCCGGCGCATGGCGCTACTTCGCCGCCGCCGGCGCCGCCGGCTTCGCTTCGGTTTCGGCCTCGACCTTCTCGCCTGGGATCGCGCGCATGATGCCGCCGACGACCACCCGATCGTCCTTGTTGAGCCCGGATTCGATCACGCGCAGATCGCCGACGAGCTGGCCCGGCTCGACCTTGCGCTGCTCGACCATGTTGTCCTTGTTGACGACGAGCACATAACGGCCGCTCTGATCGCTGCCGATGGCGACGTCGGGCACCAGCAAAGCCGGCGCCGGACGCGACGGGATGCGCACCCGCACGAAATAACCGGGCAACAGCGATCCGCCGGCATTATCGAGCGTGGCGCGCGCCGCCAGCGTGCCGGTCGACGGATCGACGGTGGGCGCGATGTAGTCGAGCTTGCCTTTGTGCGGATAGCCGCTCTCATTCTGCAGCGAGACTTCGACCGGCAGGCCGATCAGCGCGGTCGGGGTCTTGCCGCGCTCGGCCAATTGCGCGCGCACCGCGAGCACGTCGCGCTCGCTGGCGCTGAAATTCACCCAGATCGGATCGAGCTGCACGATGGTGGCGAGCGTCGTCGGCGTGGTGGCGCCGACCAGTTGCCCGATCGACACCTGCCGCGCGGTGACGATGCCGTCGAACGGCGCGGTCACGTTGGTGTAGCCGAGATTGATCTCGGCCTGCTTCTCGTTGGCCTGCGCCGATTGCAGATCGGCCTGCGCCGAATCGCGCTGCGCCAGCGCCTTGTCGTAATTGGCCTGGGTCGAGACCTGCCTGGTGACGAGGTCGGCCTGGCGCTGGAATTCGGCCTGCGCCTGGGTGAGCGTAGCCTGGGCGCTGACCACCGACGCCTTCGCCGAATCCACCTTCAGCTTGTAAGGCTCCGGCTCGATGGTGAAGAGCGAGGTGCCTTTCTTGACGAAATCGCCGTCATTGTAGCTGATCGCCTGCACGAAGCCCTGCACGCGGGCGACCAGATCGACCGTATTGACCGCAGCCGTGTTGCCGGTCGCGTCGAAATAACGGGTGACGTCCTGCTCGACCGGCGCGGCGACCGTGACCTTGGGCGGCGGCGGCGCGGCATATTGATTCTTCTGGCCGCAGGCCGCGGCCCCCGCCGCGGCTGCGAGCACGATAATGGCGCGGGCGAAGCGAGGCAGCGTCATGGCCGAAGCCTTCGGTCAATGCGGGAATAAGCTAAAAACTAAGGCAAATGCGCGCGCCGGACAGCGCCGCTTACGATCCGACTTAGGCGGCGGCTTGGCAAGGCCCCCGCCGCAGGACGGTGGATAGCGCCTGACGGCAGTTAATCGCCTTGCCGGAGGGAGTGGACGCACGCGCGCGGCGCGGCCGCGGGCCGGCCGGCAATAGATTCGCGGGCGCGGCTATCAAAAAAAACGCGACCGGCGCCAACCCGGCGCCGATCGCTCCCCACCCCGCCGGGACGTGTCCCGGTCAAGAATTTTGCCGATCAAGAACTCTGGTCGAGCACGGTGACGGCACGCCGGTTTTGCGACCAGCAGGAAATATCGTTGCACAGCGCCACCGGCCGTTCCTTGCCGTAGGAGATCGTGCGCATGCGGGCTGCCGCCACGCCGCGCGAGATCAGATACTGGCGCACGGTTTCGGCGCGGCGGGCACCGAGCGCGATGTTGTATTCGCGCGTGCCGCGTTCGTCGGCATGGCCTTCGATCGTGAAGGAATATTGCCGGTAATTGCCCAGCCACTGCGCCTGCTTGTCCAGCGTGGCGCGGGCCTGATCGGACAGGTCCGACGAATCGGTATCGAAGAAGACGCGGTCGCCGACATTGACGACGAAGTCCTGCTGGCTGCCCGGCACGGCCGAAGCCCCGTTCAGCGCCGATTGATCGTCCTTCTTGGCGCAAGCCGCTACTGCCAGCGTCGCCAGGATGATGGCGACGAACTTAGCGCCACGCATCGCATTCGCCATGTTCATGCCGGTGCCTCCATACTTACACGTTGACCGGACAGGCTTGGTCACGTGCGGGTCTAGCAGCGCCTTCGTTAAACGAACGTTCCGTCAACCTTGATGCCCCCTTGCAAAAATGTCTCAGGCTTGCGGAATGCCCGGAAAGCTTTTGCAATGGTTAATGGGGCGTCAATGCGGCGACTCTGTGGAACCGCGCTGTTGATTTATGACAACAGCGGCGACCAGGCCGGATCCGACGCGTAATTCGGCGTCGGCACCCGCTGCTCGTTGCGGCCCGAGATATCCACGGTGAACAGCGACGGGCCGGACGTGCCGCCCGGATCGCGGAAGAACATGATCACCTGCCCGTTCGGCGCGAAAGTCGGGCCTTCGTTGTGGAAGCTTTCGGTGAGAATGCGCTCGCCGCTGCCGTCCGGCTTCATGACGCCGATGGCGAACATGTTGCTGACGATCTTGGTGAAGGCGATGTAGTCGCCGCGCGGCGACCACACCGGCGTATTGTAGATGCCCTCGCCGAAGCTGATGCGCTGCGCCGGGCCGCCGCTCGCCGCCATGACATAGATCTGCGGCTGGCCGCCGCGGTCGGATTCGAAGCAGATATGCGCGCCGTCCGGCGAATAGGACGGCGAGGTGTCGATGGCCTGCGTGTTGGTCAGCCGGGTCGTCGCCTTGGAGCGCAAATCCATGACGAAAATATTGGTATTGGCGCCTTCCTGCAGGCTCATGACCACGCTCTGCCCGTCGGGCGAGAAGCGCGGCGAGAAGCTCATGCCGGGAAAATTGCCGACCACTTCGCGCTGGCCGGTGTCGATATTGTAGAGATAGACGCGGGGATCGCCCTGGCCGTAGGCCATATAGGTGATCTCCTGGCTCGACGGCGAAAACCGCGGCGTCAGCACCAGGTCGTCGCCGCGCGTCAGGTAGCGCACATTGGCGCCGTCTTGATCCATGATGGCGAGCCGCTTGACGCGCGCCGTGCCCGGTCCGGTCTCGTCGACGAAAACGATGCGGCTGTCGAAATAGCCGCCGTTACCGGTGAGCTGCTCGTAGATCGCGTCCGAGATGATGTGGCCGATGCGCCGCCAATTGTCCGGCGTGGTGAAATATTGCTGGCCGGAGAGCTGGGTGCCGGCGAGCACGTCCCACAGCCGGAACTCCGCCTTGAGCCGCCCGTCGGGCTGGCGGATGACCGAGCCGGTGACGAGCGCCTGGGCGTTGACGCTGCGCCAATCGGGAAACCGCGGCACGGTGTCGACGCTGGCGATGTGCTCGATGAAGGCGGCCGGATCGATCGGGGCGAACAGGCCGCTGCGCTGCAGGTTGGCGGTGATGATCTGGGTGACGCCGCCCGCGACATCGTCGTCGCCCTCGCCACCGCCGATGAATTTCGAGATCGCGATCGGCATCGGCTGGAAATTGCCCTGGGTGATGTCGAGCCGCACCACCGCGCGGGCGCGCGGCGCGGCGAACAACAGGCCGCCCGCGGCGGCGCCGACCGCCAAAGCACGGCGGCGCGTCATGAGGGGACTGGAGCTTAACCGGAGTGTCATGATGAGCTTCGCTTGTCAGCCGCCGAGCAGCTCGTGCGGATCGAATTTGAGTTCGAGGTCTTTCCACTGACTGTAATGGTCGGGCCGCAGCATGGTGAAAGGTTGGCACAACAACAGCGCCCGCTTGGCGCTCTCGGCCAGCGCCGGGCCGAGCGACGAGGCGGTGGCTTCGACCAGAACCGGCTCCTGCTGCAGCGAGCCGTCGGGTTTGAACAACACGCGCAGCACGACATAGACCTTGGAATTGGCGTCGATGCCCGGCGGCGGCGACCAGCAGCTCGAGATGCGGGCGCGCAATGCGTCGATTTCACTCTGCGACATCTGCGCCGACGGCGCGCCGCTGGCGGCGCCGAGGCTCGCCACGTCGTTGAGCGTGGCGTCGGCCGCCAATTGCCGGCGCGGATCGCGCTTGTCGAGCAGCTCGGCGACCTGATTGGCGTCGAATTTTGGCGCGTCGGGCTTCTGCTGCGCCGCCGCTTGATCGGCCTTGTTCGCAGGCTTCGGCGCGTCCTTCTTCAGCAATTCGGCGATCTTGTCGGGCTTGTAGTCCGGCGGCGGCGGCTTGTCGGCGGCTTTCTGCGCCTGCTTCGGCTCGGGCTTGGGCTGCGGCTTCGGCTGCTGCTCGGCCTTGCGCGTGTCGGTGGTGATGGCCGGCTTGTCGGCGGCCTTCGGCGCCAATTGATCGATCGCCTTCGGCGCGTCGACCTTGTCGGCGAGCGGCTTCGGCATCTCGATCTTCAGCTTCGGAGCGTTTTTGACGCCCTTGGTGAGCTGGGTGAAGTCCTTGTCGGAAATGAACTGCACCGGCAGCGAATCGACCGGCGGCACTTCCATCGGCGTCGCCGACAGCGCGAACAGCGCGCAAGCGAGCGCGACGGCATGACCGATGCACGATATGGTCATGCCGGTCTTCATTTCTCGTCCTGCTCGATATTGGTGACCAGCGCCACCTTGTGATAGCCGGCGCCGGAGATGCGGCCCATCACCCGCATCATGGTGCCGTAGTCGACCTTGCGGTCGCCGCGCACATAGATGGTCTCGTCCGGATTGCCGTGGCGCGCGTCGATGATGGCTTTGAGCTTGGTGACCAGATCGTCGATCTCGATCGGCTCGTTCTGCAGGAAGATCTTGCCGTCGACATTGACCGAGACGGTCAGCGGCTCGTTGTCCTGCGGCAGCGCCTTGGCCTGGCTCTGCGGCAGGTCGATCGGCACGCCGACGGTCAACAGCGGCGCCGACACCATGAACACGATCAGCAACACCAGCATGACGTCGACGAACGGCGTCACGTTGATTTCGCTCATGACCGCCCGGCGCCGGCGGCGCCTGGGACCGCCGGCCGTAGGTGCGTTCAGCGTACCTCCCGCCATAGCCGAAAGCCCTCAGCCCCGCTCGTCGATCTGCCGCGACAGAATTGCCGTGAACTCGTCGGCAAAGCCTTCCAGCCGCTGCGCCTGCCGGTTCGCCTCACTGGCGAACTTATTATAGAAAATCGTCGCCGGAATGGCGGCAACGAGGCCGATTGCGGTCGCGAACAGCGATTCGGCGATGCCGGGGGCGACCACCGCCAGGGACGTGTTCTGCGACGAGGCGATCGACTGGAAGCTCGTCATGATGCCCACCACGGTGCCGAACAGGCCGATGAACGGCCCGGCCGACCCCACCGTCGCCAGCACCAGAAGCCGGCGTTCCATGTGCTCGACCTCCCGGGCAATGGCCACATCCATGACCTTGCCGATCCGCATCTGCAATCCGGCGAAAGAGCGCGCATGGCCCTCGATGCTGCGCTTCCACTCGCGCATGGCGGCGACGAAGACAATGCCGGTCGAATGGCCGGGATGGGCGGAGAGCGTCTTGTAGAGCTCCTCCAGCGACTGGCCCGACCAGAACGCCTCCTCGAAGCTGTCGGCCGAGCGGCGAAGCCGCGAGAACAACAGGGTTTTATCGATGGCTATGGCCCAGACCCAGACCGAGCACACCAGAAGCCCGACCATCACCGTCTCGACCACCCAATGGGCGTGCAGGAACAGGTGAAACAGCGACAGGTTGGAGGATGTCAGCGGTGCGACCGACGAGGCGATGTCGGTTGGATTCATAAGCAAGTCCCCTTCGGCGGTCCGGCCATGACGGCTGCTTGCGCGGCTGTCATCTCCGGGGCCGGATCGGGCCAGGACCCAAAATCAGGTCCGGACCTCGTGGCCACGACCGGCACGACGCCAGGCTCGCCGGGACCGAATGGGTCGAGACGGCCGCCCACGCGCGCGCACCGACCAAGACCCGAAATTTCGCGAAAACCCGCGCCGGCCCGTCACCGGCGGGGCGTAAACGCTCGCGAAACATGTCCAAACTAGGGCGCTATACCGGTCGCTGCCGCTAACGAAGCCCGACTAGCCTTAATGGGGAGTTAATGCCGGATGCCAGGAGGCTGCGCAAATGCGAAGCGGCCGTCCGTCAGGGACGAACGGCCGCCGCTCACGTCATTCGGTCAGGGCTCAGTTCTGCGCCGGAGCCGGCGGGGGAGAGTCGTCAGCGCGGTTGCGCCGGTCGGCCATGAACTGATCGAATTCGGTCTTGTCCTTGGCAAAGCGCAGCCGTTCGAGGAAATCGCGGAATTCGCGCTGCTCCTCCTCCAGCCGCTTGAGCGTCTCCGTGCGGTACTCGTCGAACGCCCGGTTGCCGCTCGAGGGCGCGGTGCCCCAGGCGTCGCAGCCGCTGCGGAAATTCTCCATTCGGCCGCGCATGCGATCCATTTTCTCCTGCATGCGGTCCATCTTCGACTGCCAGCGGCCGGCATAGCGGTGATTCCAGCAAGCCATTCGTCCACTCCCGATGAGTACGGCGAGGATCACCAGCCCGATCGGCCACCACGCGATGAATCCCAGAACCATCAGCAGAACCAGAACCGGCATGGGCATGAACGCGAGTGCGAAGGGCATGGCGAGACCTCGTTATTGCGAATCCCGTTGTGAATGTAAATAACATTTACATCGCACTTTGCGCCTGTCAAGGGCCTCGCGATGCTGTGATCGGCTAGGCCATTGGCCGATCCCGCGGCAGGCCGAGACCGTGCAGATAGATCAGCACATTAGCCTCGAGCAGCTCTTCCGGCGGCATCGGCAGGCTGCGGCGGGCGGCGTCGCCGCGGCCGAACAACGAGGCGACGCCGTGCGCCATGGCCCAGATATGCAGGGCCACCATCAAGGCCGGCGGGCGCCCTTTCGCCGGTATCATGGCGCACAAGACCTCGGCGGCCTGGCGCAGCACGGCAAAGGCGCGGTCGCCGGTCTCGCGCAATTCGGGATTGGCCGACAGCGGCACGCCGGCCTCGAACATGGCCGAATAAAACGCCGGCTCGGTGCGGGCGAAATCGAGATAGGCGCGGCCGAGCCGGTCGAGCGCGGCGAGCGGCTCGGGACGCCCGTCGTTCCAGGCGCGCGCCAGCACCGCGGCAAATTGCTCGAAGCCGCGCAGCGCTACATTGGCGAGGAGCTCGTCGCGGTCGCGAAAATGCCGGTAGGGCGCGGCCGGGCTGACGCCGGCCCAGCGTGCGGCTTCGGCGAAAGTGAAGCCTGCCGGCCCCTTCTGCGCGATCAATTCCAGCGCCGCGCGAATGAGCGCTTCCTTCAGGTTGCCATGGTGATAGCCGCGAGCGCTTGCGCCCTCCGCCGCCCGGTCGTCACCCTGGTTGTCCTTGGACCAGCTCATGTAAATGGCTTTTACATAAGGCTTGCGGCGCCGTCGACCGTTGACGCATCCACCTTCCGACGTATTCTCGCTGAAATGCACGCCAAGATAGAGAACGACCCGATGGCGGACGCCTCTGGCGAGACAGCGGCCGCCGCGGCGCCCTCCCCGCCGCTTGCCGCGGCAACCGAAACCGGCGCGCTCGGCCTCTACCAGCTCAAGCGGCTGTGGTCGCGGCGGATGGCGGCACACCGCGGCCAATTCGCTCCGGGCAGCGTGCGCGAGCGTCACCTCGACCATCTGGTGATCCACGCCTGCGGGCTCGGCTTGGAGCCGACGGAAGCCTATCTCGGCGCCGCGGCGCCGAGCTTCGAGGATTTCGAGCGCTGGATCGTCACGGTGACCGGCGGCCTTGCGCCGGAACGCGTCGCCCGCATCAACGCCGCGGTGCTCGGCGCGCCGCCGCCGGCGCCGGCGCGAAAACTGCGCGACGCGATCGCCGCGAGCGCGCCGGTGTTGAGCGAGGCCGACCTCGCGTCCTTCGAGCGAGACGGTTACGTCGTTGTGCATGATGCGATATCGCAGGCGCAATGTGCGGCCGCGGCGCAGGCGGTGTGGGCGCATGTCGGCGCCACGCCCGACGCGCCGCAGACGTGGTATCCCGTCAACGACCACGGCATCATGGTGCAG
>Ga0335073_10011119_pt1 | contig 12648 bp, 5 predicted proteins | sample Lox_Sample_22_FD_207093 | JGI IMG/M metagenome (GOLD analysis project Ga0335073, IMG submission 207093) | Soil microbial communities from Loxahatchee National Wildlife Refuge, Florida, United States - Lox_Sample_2.2 | ecosystem: Environmental > Terrestrial > Soil > Wetlands | place: USA: Florida...
CCCGAACGCGGCGGTCAGTGCGACACCGGCCGGCACGAACAGCACGTAACCGAAGATCATCATCCACCCGGTCAGGAAACCCGCGGCCGGACCGAGCCCGCGGCTGTTGTAGGTGTAGGCCCAGCCCGCCGACGGCAGCCGTCCAGCGAACTCGCCGATGCTGAGCGCGCAGCACAGCGAGCCGGCGAACGTGATGAGGACGACCAGCGGAGACGCGAACCCCGCGTACGCGAGGACGAGAACCAGCACGGTCACCGCCGAGGCCGACGGGGCCACGATGCTCGTGCCGAATGCGATCGTCCGGGCCGGACCCACAGCGTCACGGGGCAGCCCGCGACTCACCTCCTGAGCAACGCCCATGCCGTACCCCCCTCTTGAGCGGCATGCGTACCTGCTCGCTGCGGCGCGGGCCGGCCCAGGGCGTGCCTGGTGCGGCAATTGCCGTCTGCTGTTGCCATTGTCTCTTGAAGTGACAATGGCAACGCAAGTGCGTCGGACGAAAATCGTCGTGAAACGTCGCGATTGCGAGGGATGAGGTCCGTATTGCCCGGGATCACCCGATCTCGGCCGGGACGGGCCGGCCTGTCCGGTCCCGGCCCAGACGTCCCCGCTTCCCTGACCTGAGAATTGGCTGGACAGAGCATAGAATGTCAGGCCGACGGGAAAGGTGCGGTTCTTGGGGGACAAGGCGAGCGGCGTGCGCGAGCTGCCTGGACGGCAGCATGATCCGCGCAGGGCGGGGTTCGACCTGATGACCTCCAAGCTCCGCCGTCCCGCGGCGCGGCCCGGGATGGTCCCCCGCTCCCCGCTGGTCAGCCGGCTCGCGGCGGACGGCTCTCCCCCGATCGTGGCGGTGATCGCGCCGTCCGGGTACGGCAAGACGACACTGCTGGCACAGTGGGCCGAGCTCGACGGGCAGGCGTTCGCCTGGGTGTCCGTCGACGAGCGCGACAACGACCCGAAGGTCCTGCTCAGCTACGTGGCGGCGGCGCTGGACGCGGTGCAGCCGGTCGACAGCCGAGTGTTCGAGGCGCTCGCCTCGCCGGGCAGCTCGGTGCCCGGCACGGTGGTGCCGCGGCTGGGGTCGGCGTTCTGGTCGATGACCGTCCCGGTGGTCCTGGTGCTCGACGACGCGCACTTGCTGCGCAACACCGAATGCCGTGAGGCCCTGTCGGTGCTGGCCGATCACATCCCGCCAGGGTCGCGGCTAGTGCTGGCGGGCCGCGACGCCCCGCCGCTGCGCGTCGCCCGGCTGCGGACGCAGGGCCGGATCCTGGAGATCGGCCCGGCCGACCTGTCGCTGAGCCGCCAGGAGGCCGCCTCGCTGCTGCGCGCGGCCGACGTCGCGCTGGGCGACGACGACGTGGCGGCGCTGCACCAGCGCACGGAAGGGTGGGCCGCCGGGCTGTACCTGGCCGCGCTCCACCTGCGCGAGGGCGGCTCGCTCCGGGACGCGGAAAACGCGTTCGGCGGGGATGACCTGCTGGTGAGCCAGTACATGGAGTCGGAGTTCCTGGTGCGGATCTCGGCGCGGCACCGGGAGTTCCTGACCAGGACCGCGGTGCTCGAGCGGATGTGCGGGCCGCTGTGCGAAGCCGTGCTCGGCCTGCCCCAGGCCGATACCACCCTAGGAGAGCTCGCCCGGTCGAACCTGCTGCTGGTGCCGCTGGACCGGCGCGGCTTCTGGTACCGCTACCATCACCTGTTCCGCGACATGCTGCTGGCCGAGCTGGAACGGCTGGAACCCGGCCTGCTGCCGGTGCTCCGGCGGCGCGCCGCGGACTGGTGCCGGGCCAACGGCCGCCCTGAGGAGGCGCTGGAGTACGCCATGGCAGCCGGCGACGCGGACATGGTCGCGGAGCTGGTGCGAGAGCTCGCGGTGCCGGCCAGGCGGCAAGGCCGGGTCACCACGCTCGTGCGGTGGTTCCAGTGGCTGGATGACCGGGATGCGATCGCCGGATACCCGATGGTGACGGCGCTGGCCGCGCTGATCTACGGGTGGATGGGACGGCCGGCCGAGGCCGTCCGGTGGGCCGACGCGCTGGATCGCTGGGATCAGGAAAATCCCGTCCGGCCGGATCTCGGCGCGATCGGGGCCTGGGCCGCGCTGGTCCGGGCCTTCACCTGCCGGCACGGAATCGCGCAGATGCGCATCGACGCTGACCAGGCGGCTCGCGGATTCCAGGAGGCGGGCATCGTGACGGGGGCACCCGCGCTGCTGCAGGGAATCGCGCGTATCAACTCCGGCGACCTCGACGGCGGGGACGCGGCCCTCGCCGATGCGGTCCGGCTCGGGCAGCAGGCCGGCACGGACGGCATCGCCGCGGAGGCGCAAGCCGTCCGGTCCCTGGCGGCGATGGCACGCGGCGACTGGGTCTCCGCCGCAGAGCTCGCCGCCCAGGCACGCGCTACGCTGCGCATGGCCGGGGAAGAAAGCTACATCGCTCCCCTGGTCTGCGCGGCCGAGGCCCGGGTGGCGATCCACCATGGCGACGTCGAGGCCGCCAGGCGGCACCTGGTCAGTGCGCAGCGGGCGCGGCCACTGCTCACCTATGCGATTCCGCACGTCGCCGTGCAGGCCAGGATCGAACTCACTCGCGCCCACCTGGCCCTGGGCGACACCGCCGGGGCCAGGACGCTGCTGCGCGAGATCGATGACCTGCTCACGCGGCGCCCCCACCTGGGCACGCTGGTCGCCGAGGCCGAGGCCGAGGCGCTACGGGCCCGTACCGGAGCCGAACGCCGGCCCGGTGCTTCCGGAGCCTCCTCCCTGACCGCTGCCGAACTGCGGATCCTGCCGCTGCTGGCCACCCACCTGTCCTACCCCGAGATCGCCGCCGAGCTGTTCGTCTCGCCGAACACCGTCAAGTCACAGACGTACTCGATATTCCGCAAGCTCGGCGCCTCATCGCGGAACGAGGCGGTCATCCGGTCCAGGCAACTGGAGCTGATCGACGGGTAAATTCCACGGACGCAATTGCACTGGGTGAATTCTCTTGACGTGAGAATGGCTTTGAGCCGAGCATAGAACGGTAGGCCGTCGGAAAAGGCGCGGTTTTGGGGGGATGAAGGCGAACGGCGTGCGGCAGTACCCGGACCCGACGCGGCACACAGCCAAGCCGGGGTTCGACCTTATGACCTCCAAGCTCCGCCGTCCCGCCACGCGGCCCGGAACCATCCCGCGCTCCTCGCTGATCGGAAGGCTCGCGGCGGACGGCTCTCCCCCGATCGTCTCGGTGATCGCGCCGTCCGGGTACGGCAAGACGACGCTGCTCGCACAGTGGGCGGCACTCGGCGGCGAGACGTCCGCCTGGGTGTCCCTTGATGACCGGGACAACGACCCGAAAGTCCTGCTCAGCTACGTGGCGGCGGCGCTGGACGCGGTGCAGCCGGTCGACGATCGGGTGTTCGAGGCGCTCGCCTCGCCGGCCAGCTCGGTGCCCGGCACGGTGGTGCCGCGGCTGGGGTCGGCGTTCTGGTCGATGACCGCGCCCGTAGTCCTAGTGCTCGACGACGCGCACCTGCTCTGGAATAGCGAATGCCGGGACGCGCTGTCGGTGCTGGCCGATCACGTCCCGCCGGGGTCACGACTGGTGCTGGCGGGCCGCGACGCCCCGCCGCTGCGCATCGCGCGGCTGCGCGTCGAAGGCCGGATCCTGGAGATCGGCCCAGCCGACCTGTCGCTGAGCCGCCAGGAGGCCGCCTCGCTGCTGCGCGCGGCCGACGTCGCGCTCGGCGACGAGGACGTGGCGGCGCTGCACCGGCAGACTGAAGGGTGGGCCGCCGGGCTGTACCTGGCCGCGCTCTACCTGCGCGAGGGGGGCTCGGTCGAGAGCGCTGGGGAGGCGTTCGGCGGGGATGACCGGCTGGTGAGCCAGTACATGGAGTCGGAGTTCCTCGGACGGATCTCGGCGCGGCACCGGGAGTTCCTGACCAGGACCGCGGTGCTCGAGCGGATGTGCGGGCCGCTGTGCGAAGCGGTGCTCGGCCAGCCCGGCTCCGCGGCCGAGCTGGCCGAGCTGGTGCGGTCGAACCTGCTGCTGGTGCCGCTGGACCGGCGCGGCTTCTGGTACCGCTACCATCACCTGTTCCGCGACATGCTGCTGGCCGAGCTGGAACGGCTGGAACCCGGCCTGCTGCCGGTCCTCCGCCGTCGCGCGTCCGCCTGGTGCGAGGCCAATGACCGCCCCGAGGAGGCGCTGGAATACGCCATGGCAGCCGGCGACGTCGACGCGGCCGCCCGCCTGGTGCAGAGCCTGTGGCTGCCGGCCGACCGGCGGGGCCGGTTCGTGACGCTCCAGCGCTGGTTCCGGTGGCTGGACGAGCGGGACGGAATCGCGAAGTACCCGATGGTCGCCGTCAGCGCCGCGCTCGTGGCCGCGGAAACCGGCCGGCCAGCCGAGGCAGAGCGGTGGGCGGACACCGTGGACAGCTGGCAGTACGACGACTCGCTCCGACCCGGTGACTCGGTCACCGGGGCCTGGGCCGCCGTGCTCCGGGCCGTCATGTGCCGGCGCGGCGTCGAACAGATGCGCTCCGACGCGGACGAGGCGGTGCGGAGGTTCGCGGCCGCGAACGCCATGATGCCCGTAGCCGTTCTCTGCCAGGCCCTCGCGCGCATTCTGTCCGGTGACCGTAACGGCAGTGACGCGCTTCTCGAGGACGCCGCCCGAGCCGCGGGCGAAGTCGGCTCGCACGAGGTGCAGGCGGATGCGCTGTGCGAGCGGTCGCTGCTGGCGATGGCGAACGGCGACTGGAGCCGGGCGGAGATCCTGGCCGCCCAGGCGAGGGATGCGCTCCGCCCGATCGGAATGGAGACACTGCTCGCCGGCGCGGTGCTCGCCCGCGCCGCGGTACACCGGGGGGACCTCGCGGCGGCGCGGCGCGAGCTGGTCAGCGCGCAGCGGCTGCGGCCGTTGCTCACCTACGCCATCCCGCACCTGGCCGTGCAGGCCCGGATCCAGCTTGTCCACGTGCATGTCGCGCTTGCCGACGTGGCCGGGGCAAGGACGCTGATGCGGGAGATCGACGAGATCCTCCAGCGCCGGCCCGGCCTGGGCACTCTGGTGGACGAGGCCCGGGAGCTGCGGGCCCGCCTGTCGGCCGAGAGCAGCCCGCCCGTTCCCGGCGTGTCCTCGCTGACCACCGCCGAGCTGCGCGTCCTGCCGATGCTGGCCACGCACCTGTCGTTTCCCGAGATCGGCGCCGAGATGTTCCTGTCGCCGCACACCGTCAAGTCGCAGGCGATGTCGATCTACCGCAAGCTCGGCGCCTCCTCACGAAGTCAGGCGGTCATCAGGTCCCGGGAGCTGGGGTTGCTCGAAGGGATAGCCCCCTGACGGGGGTAACCGCAGGAAATGGCGACGTCACGGGCCCGTTCGGGATGATTTCATGCCGATCGCATGATGCACGGGCTCACCTGGAGGCGTTGGGTGGGTTTGAGGGGGGTATCAGAAGTGTGCCCCATAGCGACCGGCAAGCCGCCCCGGCCCGCGCGGGAGGTAACAATGGCCGCATATGCTGCCAACCGTGTGCCGACGAGCACCAGGCGTTCAACGGTGCCCATCGGCGATCCGATTCTGACGTCCAAGATCACCGCACCTGATGTTCCGCCCTGGGCGGTGCAGCGCCCGCGGATCACCGGGCGGATCGCCGAGGGAACGCGGTGGTGCCCGCTGACCGTGGTGACCGGCCCGGCCGGGGCGGGGAAAACGATGGCCGTGGCGATGTGGGCGGCGGCAGACGCCGGCCGGGTCGCCTGGGTCTGCCTGGATGAGTTCGACAACCGGCCGGGCGCGTTCTGGTCCTATGTCGTGGCCGCGCTGCGCAGGTCCGGTGTCGTCGTGCCGAAGACGCTGCAGGCCATTCCGCAAGACCCGGCCGGGGTTGACGGGTTCCTGCTCGGGCTGACCGCGCTGCTGGCCGCCCAGGACCTGCCGCTGACACTGGTCCTCGACGACCTGCACCTGCTCACCGAGCCCGGAACACTGAAGGGGCTCGACTTCATGCTCCGGAACGCCGGATCCGGCCTGCGCGTCGTCGTCACGTCGCGCATGGACCCGCTGCTGCCGCTGCACCGCTACCGGGTAGCCGGGCAGCTGACCGAGATCCGGGCCGGCGACCTCGCGTTCAGCGCCGCCGAGGCCAGCCTGCTGCTGGCGCAGCATGGCAGTACCCTGACGGCCGACTCGCTGGAGAGCCTGACGCAGCGAACCGAGGGCTGGGCGGCCGGCCTGCGCCTGGCGGCGATGTCACTGGGCGCGCATCCCGACCCCGGCCAGTTCGTCAAGGAGCTGCTGACTGAGGACAGCGCCCTGATCTGTTATCTGGTCGACGAGGTGCTCAACGTGCAGCCCCCGGAGGTTCGCGAGGTCCTGCTGAGCACGAGCATCCTGGAGCATGTCAGTGCCGATGCCGCCGTCGAGCTGACCGGCGACGAGCATGCCGCGGGCGTCCTGGCATCCCTGGCCCGCACGAACGCGTTCGTCCAGCCGCTGGCCCCGGGCTGGTACCGCTACCACAACTTGTTCGCCGAGATGCTGCGCCTGAAGCTGCGGCTGGAGCATCCGGAGCGAGTGGCCGTCCTTCATGAGCGGGCGGCCCGGTGGCACCAGCGCGACGGCCGGCTGGCCGACGCGGTCCGGCACGCCGCCAGGGCGGCCGACTGGCCGCTCGCCGCCGACCTGGTCGTCGACGAGCTGGCAATAGGCGAACTGACCGGACGGGGCGCCGGGCATCCGCTGGCGGCCGAGTTCGCGGCCATGCCTGCCGACTGTGCCTGGGCAGAGCCGGCGCCGTACGTGGTGGCGGCGGCCCTCGCGCTGGCCGCCGGCCGCCGCGAAGCGGCCACCGCCGCGCTCGACGCCGCGGACGGCCTGCTGAACCGGCTGCCTGCTGACCGGGAGGCCGAGGGCAGGCTGGCCGCCACCGTCATCCGCCTGACCGCCTCCCTTCGCGAGGGAGACCTGGCGCGAGCCGCGGCGGCGGCCGGCAGTGCCCGGCGGCTGCTCGGCCGGATTCCCGAGGGGAAGCTGGCCCGGCATCCAGAGCTCGAGAGGACCGTGCTGGCTGGCCGGGCCACCGTAGCACTGTGGTCCGGCCGTCTGGATGAAGCGGCTCGCCTCTTCGAGACAGGGCTGGGCACCGGGGAAACACCACGGCATGAGCGTGAGGTACCCGGGCAGGCCGGACACCTGGCGCTGGTGGAAGCCCTGCGCGGCCGGCTGTCCCGGGCCGTGACACTGGCTGGGGGCGCGACCCTCGGCACGGGCGAGGACCAGTGCCCGGACGCCCCGGCGCTCGTCGCGCTTGCCCTTGTCCACTTGCAGCGCAACGAGCTTCGGGAGGCGCGCGGCTTCCTCAAGCAGGCCGACACCGCGCTCGGCGTATACCCGGACAAGCTGCTCAGCGCGGCGGCATACCTGATCGCGGCGGGCGGCGCCCTGGCCGAGGGCCGGGCCGGGACGGCCGTTGACATCGTCGCCCGGGCACGGTCCGGCGGACCGCTCCCCGCGTGGCTGGACCAGCAGCTGAGCATCGTCGAAGCACGGGCGTCGACGGCGGCGGGCGACTTCAGCGCCGCGCTGGCCGCCGCCGAGCAGGCCGGCCCGTCGCCAGCGGCCACGGTCGCGCTCGCGCAGGCGCGGGCGGCCGCGGGGAACGGCGACGACGTCCCGCGCCTGCTCGCTCCCCTGCTCGCGGCTGACAGCCAGCTGCCGAACCCGGCCCGGCTGCAAGCTCTGCTGCTGGACGCCAGGCTCAGCTACGCCGCCGATGACGCGGCGCACGGCCGCCGCAGCCTGGAGTCGGCGCTGCGCATCGCGGAACGCGAGCAGCTCGGCCTGCCACTGGCGATGGAGCGCGGCTGGCTCGGGCCGGTGCTGCGGCGTGACCCCGAACTGGCCGATGCCCACCGCAGCCTGCTGACCCTGGCCCTGGGCCACCAGCAGCTGCCGGCTCCGGTGACCGCCGGGGATCAGGCACCGATCCTCGTGGTCGAGCCGCTCACCGAACGGGAGCTCGAGGTGCTCGTGCATGTCTCAGACATGCTGAACACGGCCGAGGTCGCCGACGAGATGTACATATCCGTTAACACGGTTAAAACGCACCTCAGGAACATCTACCGCAAGCTGGCTACGTCGCACCGCAACGAGGCGGTTCGCCGGGCTCGCCAGCTCGAGCTGATCTGACGGTCACCGGCCTGGCGCTGAGGTTGCCAGCGAGGTGGCGCGCCACCCGCCAGCCCAGGGAAAGCGAGATGGTCTGACATGGGCGGGAAATCAGCGGTGGGTTCGCAACTGGACACCTTCCGCGAAACGCGCCGGGACATTGAGGCGTCCGTGCTCCCGCTCGCCACCTCGGTGGACGGACGCCGGTTCAGCTTCCAGGCCTCGCTGCACGGCCTCGAGCTCCAGGCCGGCGGCTACGCGGTGCTCGACGACGGCGGCACGCGGCGTCTCGGCCAGGTGCTCTCCGTCGAGCTTCACCAGCAGCTAGCCGGGGAGCTGACGCTGCCGTCCGCCGCCGGCGGCCCGGAGACCCGGACGGAACTCCAGATCCGTGCCGCGCAGGGCGAGGGAATCATCGTGGACGGCAGCAGCGCGCCGTTCCACGACGCGCTGATCCGCCCGGCCACCGGATCTGAGGTCCTGGAGTGGCAGCAGCGCGAGACCGGGCCCCACGCACAGCTCATCCTGGGTGAGCTGGCACTTGCCCCCGGGGTGCCGTGCCTGGCGGACGCCGCGGGTTTCAACCGGCACACGTTCCTGTGCGGCCAGTCCGGGTCGGGTAAGACGTACTCGCTTGGCGTGATCCTCGAACGCCTCCTGACCGAGACAGACCTGCGCATGGTGATCTTCGACCCGAACTCGGACTTTACGCGCCTGAGCGAGGTGCGCGCCGACGCGGACCCGGCGCTGGCAGCGCGCTTCCGTGAGGCGGCCCGCGGAGTCGCGGTCTACTCCGCCGGCGCCCAGGGCGAGCGACGCCTCCGGCTGCACGCGGTCGAGGTCGAGCCGGCGGCCCAGGCGGCCGCCCTCCGTCTGGACCCGATCGCCGACCGGGAAGAATACGCCGCGCTGGCGGGGCTGCTCGCCGGCCAGGACCCGCTCACGATAGAGGCGCTGACCACGAGCGGCCTTCCGGAGGCGGCACGGCTCGGCCTGCGCATTAAGAACCTCGGCGTGGACCGGTACTCGGTGTGGGCTCCAGGCGAGTCCGGTTCGGTCCTCGACGCGCTTCACGATCAGAGCGTCCGCTGTGTCGTCATCGACCTGGGCTCGCTGCCCAGCCGCGAGGAGCAGTCCCTCACCGCCGCGGCGGTGCTCGGTGACCTGTGGCGGCGGCGCCAGGAACGCGATCCGGTCCTCATCGTGATCGACGAGGCGCACAACGTGTGCCCGGCTGAGCCGCAAGATGCCCTCTCCGCCGTGGCGACCGAGCACGCGATCAGGATCGCCGCCGAGGGCCGTAAGTTCGGGCTCTACCTGCTGCTGTCGACGCAGCGCCCGCAGAAGATCCCGGAGAACGTCCTCTCCCAGGCCGACAACCTCGTGCTCATGCGGCTGAACTCACTCGCCGACGCGGCTTTCGCGCAGGCGGTGTTCTCGTTCGTGCCGCCGAGCCTGATCGAGCGCTCGGCCACCTTCCGCCAGGGAGAGGCCCTGATCGCGGGCAAGATCTCGCCGCGGCAGCCCGCCCTGCTCCGCTTCGGCGCGCGGATCTCGCAAGAGGGCGGCGCCGACGTGCCCGTGACGTGGGCTGCACCGCGCTGACCGCGGCTGGCCGGCGGCAGGGGTTATGGCTGGGGTTATGGCTGGGTGCCCAGCGTGACCGTGGCCGTGGACGTGGACGTGGACGACTGGCCGGCCCGCGCGTACTCGAGCTGGACCGTGGCGCCTGGCTTACTGGTCAGCATTATTTCCTGCAGCTGGACCGTGCTCGTCGCCGGCTCTCCGTTGATCTTGGTGATCACGTCGCCCACCCGCAGCCCGGCCATGGCGGCGGGGCCGCCGGGCACCACGGTCTGGACGTACAGCCCCTCGGGAACCCCGGCCTGAGCGGCCGCCGAGGGCGGTATCGCCTGCGCCCCGAGGCCGAAGTAGGAGTGGGTCACCGAGCCGGTGGAGATGATCTCGTCGGCGATGGTCATGGCGAGGTTCACCGGGATCGCGAACCCGAGCCCGATGCTGCCGCCGGGCGAGTTCGGCAGCGCCGCGCCGGCGCTCGGTACCCCGATGAGCTGGCCCGAGCAGTTGACCATGGATCCGCCGCTGTTGCCCGGGTTGATGGCCGCGTCCGTCTGGATCGCCCCCACGAGCAGCGCCGTGGTGTCGTTATCCGCGGGTACCTGGACGGAGCGGTCCAGCGCGCTGATGATGCCGGAGGTGACGGTGCCGGACAACCCGAGCGGCGCGCCGATCACCACGGCCGCCTGGCCGACGACGACCGACGACGAGGAACCGATCGCGATCACCTTCAGGTTGGCCGAGGTGTCAACCTTGAGCACGGCCAGGTCGGTCTGCGGATCCCGGCCGACGATGGTCGCGGGCGCGGTCTGCCCGTCGGAGAACTGCACCTCCACCGAACCGCCGTTGGCCGCTATCGCGATGACGTGATTGTTCGTCAGGATGTAGCCGCCGGACTTGATGACCTCTCCGGACCCCGTGCCGCCGCCCTCCGCGCCATGGGCCGAGATCGTCACCACGGACGGGATGACCTGGTTGGCGACCGCCGTGACATTGCAGACGCTGACCTGTCCGGAACTGGCCCCGCTCGGCGTGGTGCTCGCCGCCGGCGCAGCGGTCGATGAATTCGCAGCGGACGCGATGCCCGCACCCAGGCCGCCCCCGACCAGCAGTGCGGCGCCAAGCGCTGCCCACAGGACCCAGCCGCGGCGCCCGCCCCGCCTGTGCTTCGACTCGTTCATCTCAGTCACCTATTCGCGAACCAGCATGGCTTGGCTTAATCGGCTTGCGTGTCACGCAGGCCTTCGTCGTCATTCCTGTGCCGACTGCCAGCATCTGGCGGCCATGGTGTGGCCGGCATCACCCCGCCAGGACGATGTTCGGTCTCGCCGGGGGTACCGGGCGCGGCGGACACGTCCGCAGCGTGGCTGAGCTCGCCGTAGCTGCCGCGCCTGACGACCTTTCCGTGCCGCAGAACGACGATCTCGTCCACCTGGTCGAGGCCGTCCAGGTCGTGGGTGATGAGCAGCGTCGTGCGCCCCGCGGTGGCCTGCAGGAGATCCCTGGTGAGGGCCCGGCGGCTGTCCGGGTCCAGGTGGGCGGTGGGTTCGTCGAGTATCAGCAGCGCCGGGTCGGCGAGCAGCGCGCGGGCGAGGGCTAGCCGCTGGCGCTGCCCTCCGGACATGGCGGCGCCGTGCGCGCCGGCCGGCGTGTCCCACCCCTTCGGCAGGGACCGGATCCAGTCGAGCAGCCCGGCCCTGGCGGCCGCGTCGTCGAGTTCCTCGTCGGCCGCCGCCGGCCGGGCCAGGCGGAGGTTGTCGCGGAGGGAGGTGTCGAAGATGTGCGGGTCTTGCGCGCAGCCGCTGATCCTGGTCCTGACGTCGTCGGACGCGTATCCGGACAGGTCGTGTCCGTTGAGAGTGACGCTGCCCGCGGTCAGGTCGGTGAACCGGAGCAGCACGCTGGCCACGGTCGACTTTCCCGCGCCGTTGTGCCCCACCAGCGCGATGCGTCGTCCTGGCCGCAGGTCGAGGTCGACGCCGTCGAGAACGAGCGGCGCGCCGGGCCCGTAGCGGACCTGGGCGCCGCGCAGCGTCACCCGGAGCGGCCCGTCGGGCAGCGGCCGTGGCGTCGCGGGCTCGCGGACCGGGACGGGCGCGTCCAGCACCGCCGCGATCCTGCGCGCCGACGCCCGGGCCTGGCCGAGTTGCATCGCGGCGGCGGGCAGGGCGTTGACCGCCTCGAAGGAAGCGAGCGCGGTCAGCGTCAGCACCGCCAGCGGAACCCTGGTCAGGGTGCCGTCCCCGGTGGCGGCGACGCCGAGCAGCAGCACGACCCACAGGGTCAGCCCGGCGATCGCCGAGCTCAGGCCCGCGCTGAGGCCGGACACCGCCGCGTTCCGGCCGGCCTGCCTGGTCAGGTCCGCGTCGGCCTCGGCCACCGCGGCCAGCGCCTGGTCGGCCGCGCCGTACGCGTGCAGCTCAGCCGCTCCCGCGAGCGCGTCCGCGAGAGCGGCGGCGAGCTGACCGCGAGCAGGCGCCACGCGCCTGGCCGCGCGGCGCGCCGTCGCGGCCGCCACGATGGGGACGCCTACTCCGGCAGCCAGCAGCCCGGCGGCGAGCACGGCCCCGGCCGGCGCCAGGATGACCAGGCACACCACGACCGCTCCGGCGCCCACGAGCGCCGCGGCGGCAGGCGGCGCGATGCCCTTGATGAACAAGTCTTGCGTGGCGTCGACGTCGGAGATCAGGCGGGCGAGCAGGTCACCGGAGGTGAACGCGGGCAGCCCGGCCGGGGCCAGCCGTTCCAGCCGCCGGTAGATGCTCACCCGGACGTCGGCCAGGATCCGGAACGCGGCGTCGTGACTCGCCAGGCGCTCACCGTACCTGGAGACCCCCCGCCCGACGCTGAGGGCGCGGACGGCGACGATGGCCGCGGTGATCGCCACGATGTTGGGGTGCTG
>Ga0335073_10011120_pt1 | contig 12648 bp, 12 predicted proteins | sample Lox_Sample_22_FD_207093 | JGI IMG/M metagenome (GOLD analysis project Ga0335073, IMG submission 207093) | Soil microbial communities from Loxahatchee National Wildlife Refuge, Florida, United States - Lox_Sample_2.2 | ecosystem: Environmental > Terrestrial > Soil > Wetlands | place: USA...
GCCACCCGGGTCACGAACACGCGGCCGACCGCATCTGGCTCGCGGCTTCGTGGCCGTTCGTCCGCGGCCAGTTGCCGCCGCCGCCGGCCCGGGTGATCGAGCTGGGGTGCGGCTCGCTCGGCGGGCACGTCCCGGCGCTGCTGAGGGCCGGATACGACGCGACGGGAGTCGACCCCGAGGCGCCGGAGGGCGCGGCCTACGTGCGGGCCACGTTCGAGGAGTACCGGCCGGAGGTTCCGGCCGGCGCGGTCGTCGCATCGGTCTCCCTGCATCACGTCGATGACCCGGGCGTGGCTCTGGACCATGTGCTCGAGGTGCTGCGCCCGGACGGCGTGCTGGTCGCCGCGGAGTGGATCTCGGAGGACCTGGACGAAGCCACCGCGCTGTGGTGCTTCCGGCAACGGCTCCGTGACCAGGACGAGCCAGGTGCGTGGCTGGGCGGGATGCATTCCCGGTGGGCCGAGTCCGGACTCGCCTGGGACGCCTTCTTCCGAGGCTGGCTGGATGAGCACGGCCTGCACCCGGCCGCGGCCATCCGCCGGGAACTGGACGCCCGGTTCACCGTCACCCACCTGAGCACCGGGCCGTACTACTTCCCCGACCTGCCCGACGCCGGCCCGGCCGCCGAGCAGGCCGCGATCGACGCGGGCCAGATCAGGGCCGGGTGCCTGCGCTACGCCGGGCGGGTCCGGTAGACGACCCGGGCCCGGATTCCCGCGGCTGGCGCGAGGATCCGGGCCCGTGATCGTCCGGGGTCAGCGCACCGTTTCCAGTTCGCGAGCCTGCTCGGTCTCGGCGCTGCCCGCCGTGGCCCGGCGCAGCCGCGGCAGGAGCAGCGCGGCGGCCGAGGCGACGGCCACGGCGGCCCCGCCGACCCAGACCGCCGGGGCCAGGCCGGAGACGAACGCCGTGCCGCTGGCGTAGCTCCCGTGGGCGGAGAACACCGCGCCGAGCACGGCGATCCCGAACACGCCGCCCAGCTCGCGGATCGCGTTGTTCGCGCCGGACGCGATGCCCTCCTGGTCGCGGCGCACCGAGCTGAGCACGACGTTGGCGACGGGCGCGAAGAACAGCGACATCCCGACGCCGGCGAGCACGAAGGCCGGGACGAGCGTGGTGTAGGCCACGGTGGGGCTGGTCACCGCGGCCAGCCAGCCGAGCCCGATGGCCTGCAGGGCCAGCCCGGTGACCAGCAGCGGCCGGCCGCCGATGCGGTCGGACAGGGCGCCCGCGATGGGGGCGACGAGCACCGGCATCCCGGTCCAGGGCAGGGTCCGCAGTCCGGCCTGCAGCGGGCTATAGTGCTGGACGACCTGCAGGAACTGGGCGAGCAGGAAGATCGAGCCGAACATCCCGAAGAACATCAGCAGCGATGTCGCGTTGGTCACGGTGAAGCCGCGGCTACGGAACAGGTGCATGGGCAGCATCGGCTCGCGGGCCCGCAGCTCCCAGGCGACGAACGCCGCCACCAGCACCGCGCCGATCACGATCGGCGGCAGCACGGTGGCGCTGGTCCAGCCGTGGTCGTTGCCGCGGACCACACCGAGCACGATGCCAAGGAGGCCCACGCTGGCCAGCAGCAGGCCGGGCAGATCCAGGCTGGTCGACGGCCCGTAGCTCTCGGTGAGCCGGGCACGGGCGATCGGCAGCAGCGCGATGCCGATCGGGACGTTCAGCCAGAAGATCCACTGCCAGGACGCGCCCTCGACGACGGCCCCGCCGACCAGCGGGCCGATGGCGATGGCCAGGCCGCCGACGGCACCCCAGGCGCCCAGGGCCAGGCCGCGCCGCTGCGGGGTCACGGCGGCCGACAGCAGCGTGAGGGTCAGCGGGATCACGATCGCGGCCCCGACGCCTTGCACGGCCCGCGCGGCGACCAGAGCGCCGATGCCCGGCGCCAGCGCCGCGGCGGCCGAACCGGCGGTGAACAGGCTCAGGCCGATGACGAACATCCGGCGGCGGCCGTACCGCTCGCCGAGCGTGGCCCCGGTGAGCAGCAGCACCGCGAACGTGAGGGTGTAGGCGTTGACCGTCCACTGCAGCCCCTGGAGCGAGGCGTGCAGGTGGTCCCGGATCGATGGCAGCGCGGTCGTCACCACCAGGTTGTCGAGCGAGGCCATGAACAAGGCGGCCGACGTCACGGCGAAGGTCCATGCGGTGCGGCTCTTCGCGGTCATGATCTTCCCTCCTAGGAAGTGAGTAGTCACTAACTTCTGAGCTTAAAAAAAATTCCGGCTGGGCCCTGGATTACGCAGGCGAGTTCTTGGGGCACCAGCTGGTCCACCGCTCGTCGACGGAGGGCAGGTCCATCGCGGCGGCGACGTTCATCAGCATGCCGACGGCGAAGAAATCCACCACGGTCTGGAACGGCAGCCCCGTCAGCTGCTCCACCAGTTCCCACAGCTTCTTGAACCCCGCGCGGGTAGTGGCCCGGATCTCGGGATCATCACACGCGGCGTAGGCCTGCATCTGCAGCAAGAGCAGGATGCGGTCATCCAGGAGCCGCTCGTAGGCGTCGGCCATGGCCATCAGCGCCTCCTCGCCGGTGAGGTCACCGGCAGCGGCGACGAAGGCGTCCCGCACCCGCCGGAAGCACCGGTCCACCAGCTCGAGGAACAGCGCCTTCTTGGTCGGGAACAGGCGGAACAGGTACGGCTGGCTGATCCCGGCCCGCCGGGCGACGTCCTCGGTCGAGGTGCCCGCCAGGCCGTGGGCGGCGAAATCGGTGACCGCGGCGTCCAGGACGAGCTCGCGGCGTTCCGCCGCGGACATCCGCTGCTTGGTCTCGGTCATGCCACTAAGTTAGTGATGACTCACTACTTTGTCAAGGGCCGTTCATGATCGTGGCCAGTTCGGGGCCGTATTTGGCCGTTTCTGGCCATGATCATGAAACAGCCCGAGCCCGGGCGGCGAGCTCAGCGGGCGAGGGCGTCGTAGATGGCCTGGCCGTATTCGGCGCTGCGCTCGGAGCCGATGATGCCGGGTCCCATCTTGTTCATCATGTAGGAGATCGTCATGCGGCGTCCGGTATCCACCAAGATCGTGGAACCGCCCCAGCCGCCCCAGTAGCAGATCCTCTCGTCCGGGATCCAGGGCAGGATGTCGCGCTGGGGCAGCCCGTAGCCGATGCCGAAGCGCAGCGGAACGCCCAGCACCAGGTCGATGCCGTGACCCACATCGATCAGCACGTCGGCGACGCGCTGGCCGAGGTCCGGCGACTGCAGGCCGGGGCAGGCATCCTGACCTCGCCGATGCCGGATCGAAGCGCACCATAATGCCTAAGCGGGTATTCTCTGAGTTACCATCGGTAATCTGTGGAAAGCATTGTGCATAAACCGGTGGATAACTGTCGCTGACTGCGGACAACCGGCGGCATTCTGTGGACAGAGTGTGGATAACAAAAAACTCGCCAGATTTTTCCGCCAACCCCTTGCGCGGCACTCGCTAAGGCAGTAGAAATACTTTCACCGTTGGAAACGGGTACCACCCCGGAGGAAACTTCGGGAACGTGGTAGGGACCGGGAAACCGGTACTTGCCGCGGGTATGCGGCACCAGCGGGCGGCCCGCGGGGCCGGGGAAGGCCAGGCAACTGGCTGACTTGGCGCGGCGTGCCAGGTGAGGCCCCCTCCATCTCATACATGGAGGGGGCCTTACTCTATTCTGCCCCATCAGGGACACTTCCGCCGGGCGCAGCAAGGAGCAGCCATTGACCATTACCGCGCGGCCCGCGCCGAATGCCGCACCCGCTCGCCTTAAGGTCCGCCAGAATATTGATTCACTAAGTGCGCAAGATCTTTCCGATTTTCGCCGGGCGGTCAAGCAGGCCGTGGCGCTGAATGACAAGCGGGGCTTTGAGTATTTCGCTAGCTGGCATGGCGTGCCGTTCGGCTGGTGCCAGCATCACGACCCGCTTTTCCTGCCATGGCACCGGGCTTATCTGTACTGGCTGGAGCTCGCGCTCCAGTCGGAAGTATCCGGCGTGACACTGCCGTGGTGGGATTGGTCGAAGGCCGCCGCCATTCCGGCGGCTTACTCCAGCGCGCAGGCGGACGGAGCCGAGAACGTGCTCGCGAAGGCCCCGGTCAATCCATTCAATGCGACGCGCAAATCCGGGTGGCCGACCGAGACATCGCGAGCCCCGGGCGAGGTGCCGCAGACGCCGGGACCGCCCTACCAGCAGGAGTGGGCCAACGCGATGAAGGCCACCAACTACACGGACTTCAGCCAGCGGATCTGGGCCATACACGACACCTTGCACGTCTGGGTCGGCGGGACCTTCGCCCAGCTCGACTTTGCCGCCTTCGATCCGCTCTTCTTCGCCCACCACGCCAACGTGGACCGGGCCTGGCGGATCTGGCAGGCGGCCCACCCGGGGGCCAATCCCCCGGCCGACATCCTCAACGAGTCGCTGCAGACGGACCCGGCCCTGAAGGTGAGCCAGGTGCTTGACGTCCACCAGCTCGGGTACGAATACGCTGGGACGCAATCGACCGTTCCCGGGAGCGCATGATGCAGCGCTGGACCTCCCAGGCCTTGGCGGTGCCGTCGCGGACCAGCTGGCAGCGGGCTGACCTGGAGTTCGAGGGGGTCGAGCACGACGGCGCGTCGTTCGTGACGCACGTCTTCCTCAACAACCCCGACGCGGACGAGGCGACCCCGCGCACGCCCGAGGAGCGCTACGCCGGCTACCTGACCGTGTTCGCCCACGGCGACTGCTGGGGCGATGTGGGCCACTGCGATATCCTCGAGCCGGTCAGCGCGTTTGACCGGCGTCCGCCCCACCCGCTGATCCCGTTCGACGCCACGCTGGAGATCACCGAGGCGCTCGCCGCCTTGCCCGACGACACCGGTCAGATGACCGTGACCGTGCTCGCGTTCAACAAGAACGGCGACAGCGAGGGCGTGCTCCGGTTCAAGCAGCTAACGCTGCTTACGTACGCCTGACCGCAGCCGGCGCAATCCAGCCGGGTCATCGGCCATGGACGCGGAGTCGGCCAGCTCATCCACAGGCACACGATAAGCGCTTCGTCGCGGTACCAGGGCGACCCGGGGCTCGCCGGGCCCGGCGGCGACGCGTGGCGGCCCACAGGCCGGGTAAGGGGCGTACATGACCAGCTTGCGGGAGCTCAGGCAGGAAGCGGCTACCTGCACGCGCTGCGACCTGTACCAGCGCGCGACGGCGACGGTGTTCGGCGAAGGCCCGGCCCGCGCCGCGATGGTGCTCGTCGGCGAGCAGCCCGGTGACCAGGAAGACAAGCAAGGCCATCCGTTCGTCGGGCCAGCCGGACACGTCCTGGACCGGGCCCTGCGCGAGGCCGGCATCGGCCGCGCCGATGTCTACCTGACCAATGCCGTCAAGCACTTCAAGTGGACCGAGCGCGGCAAACGGCGGATCCATCAGCGACCGAACGGCACCGAGATCAAGGCCTGCGCGTGCTGGCTGGAGGCGGAGCTTGACGCGATTCAGCCGCGGTTGGCGGTCCTGCTCGGCGCGGTGGCGGGCGAGGCGGTGTTCGGCTCGCGCTTCCGGGTCGGCGAGCACAAGGGACGGGTCGAGGAGGTGACGTTCGGCCCATGGCGGGGGCTGGTCCTGAGTACCATCCATCCATCTGCCGTGCTGCGCGGCGTGGACGAGGAAACCAGGGAACGCTCCTACGCCGGCCTGGTCAGCGATCTGGTGATCGCCCGGGAGACCGTCGCCGCCGCGGGCGTTTAGGCCCAGATGGGTCAGCGGCGGCTCGCGAACGGAAACACGAACCACAAGACGCCGAACATGGCGGCGACGAAGGCCGTGATCACCGCCGCGGCCACGCCTCCGGCGACATAGCCGACGACCAGCAGCACGGCAGCCGTGACCGCGAGGCCGACCGCGGCTAGGCCGCCGATCGCCATCACGCTGGCGGCCCGCACCAGGCGCTCTTTCTGGCCCCGGCGGAACACCAGGCGGTGATAGGCGACCGGCCCCACCAGCAGTGCCGTGGCCACCGCGGCCAGCACCAGGCTGGCCAGGTACAGGTCACGCTGGCCGGCGCTCAGCCGGGTGAACCGGGCGGTAAACGGCAGCGAGAGCAGGAACCCGAACAGGACCTGCACGCCCAGGCCCGCGACCCGCAGCTCCTGCAGCAACTCGCCGAGATTACGGTCCGCCCGCTGCGTGCTGGACTCATCTCGGGGATCTGGCTCCGTCATGGGCGGAAACATCCCGGCAACATGACCGGCAACCCCCGGTTTGGCGCACGGGCCGGGGGGTAGCCGGTACGGCCGACGCCGGTGCCGCCGCACGCGCCAGAGTCGTCGTGAAGGGAGATATCAAACCTTGCGCTCCTGCTCGCGGAAATGACGCCCGCCCAGGGCTTAGCTGCTAGGGGTAGGCAGATGGCACGAGACCTTGGGGTTCACGCCCACGTAATTGAGCGGGCCTGCCGCAATCGTGGCGACGATCGTTCCCGCGTGCGCGCAACTCTCGGCCGACGAGCCGAAGTAACCACGCTGTCCGGCCGCGATCGCCCCGATGATCAGCCATATAACGACGATGACGCCTCCGACTCGCATTTCAGCCTCCGCAAGACAGGCAGCTCCTTCCCTTCCGAAGGGCCGCGCATACTAGCCGCCTTTTCGTCTACCCCGTACACGGCGAATACACGTGCGGACGGGGTCCGGTACGCCCGGTATCCGGAACCTCACGACACACGCACCGGTCAATCCGCCCCGTCCGGCCCTCGGTGTATCGTTGCTGCTGATGGCCTGGGAGGCAGAGACCGCGCAGCGCGCGTCCGCGGCACAAGAAGCGCTCACCGGCCCGCCGTCCCGTCGGCCGGGCGGTGGCGGTCCGCTGCCTCCTCCGCCATCCGGTGCCATGTCTTACCGCTACACCACGGACCTGGCCGCGGTACGTGCCGTGGTGTACCGCTACGCCCGGCAAGCGGGGCTGCCCGAATCCCGGGCGATCGACCTCGTGCTGGCGGTCAGCGAAGTGGCCGCCAATACCGTCCGTCATGCCAAGTCACCGGGATCCCTGAAGATCTGGTACGACACCGACGAGATCGTCTGCCAGATCCAGGACGAGGGGGTCATCACGGACCCGCTGGCGGGACGGCGCAAGCCCTCGCTGGAGGCCAGGGGCGGGCACGGGCTGTGGATCGTCAACCAGGTCTGCGACGAGGTCGAGATGCGCTCGGATGAGACCGGTACCACGATCCGGTTGCACATGGACCTGCGGCGCCTGAAGCCGCGCTCCTGACTGGCTTTCTGGCCAGGTGACAGACTATCCCGCGGCCATCCGCCGTGTGGTAGAACAAGGGCGTGGATCTGCTGACGGTCTCTGTGACGGCCCGGGAGTCCGCCGGCGAGCCTTACACGCTGGTGGAGATCGCCGGCGAGGCCGACGTGACCAATACGGATGAGTTGCGGCGCCTGCTGGATGAGGAAGTAGCCCAGCAGCCGCGAATGCTGATCATCGATCTGTCCGGCTTGCGTTTCATGGACTCCTCGGCGCTGCACGCGCTGCTGCGGGTGAACCGGTCGATGGACCGGCAGGGCGGCGTCCTGGCGCTGGTGTCACCGCAGGCTGCGGTCGCGAAGATCCTGCGGCTGACCACAGCCGACCGCCTGATCCCGGTCTTCGACAGCGTGGCGGCGGCCGCGGCCGGCTGAGTCCGTTCAGCCTGCGGAAAGGGTCATCCGCGGTGACGATGGTTTGAGAACCACCGCGATGGGATATGCTTCTCCTAGTGGTGCCTACGACGCAGGCACGCTCAATGCGACACGGTGTTTTTCGCGGAGCGTGCGGATCGGGCGCCACTTTTCCGCTTCTGCTGGCGACACCGTGACTGAGATTCGTCAGCAAGGAGGCCCCCCAGATGAAGATTGCCCTGGTAGCTCAGCATGCGACACCGCTGCGTCCGCGTACCGGCTCCGGACCGGACAGCGATGACATCGGACTCAGCGAGCTCACCCGTAAGCTTGCCTCTCACGGTCACGAGGTGACCGTATTCGCCCAGAAGTACCAGCCGGACCTGCCCGACCAGGCCGCACTCCACGACGGGGTGCGTATCAAGCACATTGACGCCGGGCCGGTCGCGGCCGACGGTGATCAGGGCGACGCTGGCCTGCTCGAGCGGGTCCCGGCCTTCAGCGGCCCACTGCGGAGCAGCTGGGAGCACGAGCGCCCGGACGTGGTGCACGCGCTGCGCTGGACGAGCGGGCTGGCCGCGCTGGCCGCGGCGCGCGACATGGACATCCCGGTCGTGCAGGAGTTCAGCTCGCTCGGCGTCGCCGAACGGCGCGACCGGGTGAAGGCCGACGGCGCCGCCGCGGCCCGGATCAGGCTCGAGCCCGCGATCGGGCGCAGCGCCGCGGCCGTGGTCGCGACCCACGCCGCGGAAGTATCGGACCTGGCCAGCCTAGGCGTGCACCGCTCCTCGATCAGGGTCGTGCCATGGGGCGTGGACACCGACACGTTCACGCCCGAGGGCCCGGTGGCGGAGCGGAACGGCCGGCCACGGCTGCTCACCGCCGCTGACCTGAACGAGCGCGCGCCCCTGGAGACCCTGCTGCGGGCGCTGACCAAGGTACCCGGCGCGGAACTGCTAATCGTCGGCGGCCCCGACCGGGCCGAACTGCCCAACGACCGCGCCTACGCCAGCCTGGCCCGGTTCGCCGGCGCGCTGGACGTCTCTGATCGGGTCGTCTTCACCGGCCGGGTCGAGCACAGCGCCATGCCGGCCCTGCTGCGGTCAGCCGATCTCGTCGTCAGCACCTGCCAGTACGAGCCGTCCGGCGTGACCTCGCTGCAGGCCATGGCGTGCGGGACCCCGGTGATCGCGCCGCCCGTGGGCGGGCATGTGGATGCTGTCGTCGACGGGACGACCGGCATCTTGATCCCGCCGGGCAGGCCGGCGCTGCTGGCTCAGCGCATCCGGCAGCTGCTCGCCCACCCCATGCTCATCGAGGCCTACGGGGTCGCGGCGGCCGACCGGGCCAAGTCACGCTACTCGTGGGATCGCATCGCCGGGGAGACCCTCGCGGTCTACGACAGGGCGATCGGCCTGGCCGCCTGACGCCGGCCGGAACGGCAGCTGGCCGGCCTGCCCGCAAGAACCACGGGTCCGGCGCCCGACTGGTGTAGCCCGGGCGACACTGGGTAGCCGGACAGACTATGGCAGCCAGCGTCGCACGCGGAGCCTTGCCGCGTTACGAGAGCTTCACCACCATGCCGCTCGGCGCCACCTGGCGCCCGGGCAGCAGCGGAAAGACCATGGCCGACAGCGATCCGTGGAGCGGAAGGATCCTGACCGAGATCCCGCTGGCCGACGCAGGCGACCTGGACCAGGCCGTCACCACGGCCCAGAGGGTGCAGCGGGAGTGGGCCGGCCGGTCGCCTGCGGACCGGGCCGAGGTCATGCTGGCCGCCGCCGAGGTGATGCGGGATCGCCGGCTGGAGATCACTGACTGGCTGGTCCGCGAGACCGGGCTCCTGGTCGCCCGGGCCGAGCTGGAGTGGAACCTGACGCGTGCGGCGCTGCTGGGGGCGGCCGGCGTGCCGCGCCAGGTGACCGGCCGCATCGTGCCGTCTGACCTTCCGGATCGCCAGCACCGGGTCTACCGGGTACCCGCGGGCGTGGTCGCGGTGATCAGCCCGTGGCCATCCCCGATGCGGCTGTCCAGCCGGGCCGCGGTTCCCGCGCTCGCCGCCGGGAACGCGGTGATCCTCAAGCCGTCCAGCGACACGCCGGTCACCGGCGGGCTGCTGCTGGCCAGGATCTGCGAAGAGGCCGGGCTGCCCGCCGGGCTGCTCAGCGTGGTCGTCGGCTCGGGCGACGTGATCGGCCAGGCACTCGGGGCCCATCAGGTCCCCCGCGTGGTCTTCTTCGCCGGCTCGGTGGCGGTCGGCGCGGCCCTGGCCCGGCAAGCGGAGGGCAAGCGGCTGATCCGGGAAACGGGGGTCAACGGGCCGTTCGTGGTCCTCGACGACGCCGACCTGGGCCGGGCGGTCGACGCCGCGGTGTTCGGGTCCTTCGCCCGGCAGGACCAGATCTGCGCGATCGCCAACCGGATCATCGTGCACCGGAAGGTGTACCAGGAGTTCACCGAGCGGTTCCTGACCGTGCTGGGCGGCCTGCGCGCCGGTGACCCGGCCGCGGCCGACACCGACGTCGGCCCGCTCATCAACGCCAGGCAGCTGGGCCTGATCCAGGACAAGCTGGACCGGGCCCGCAGCGAGGGCGCCCGGCTGGTGCTCGGCGGTGAGCCGAGCGGGCCAGCCGGGCTGCTGCTGCCGCCGCACGTGCTGCTCGCGGGCCCGTCCGCGGCCCGCCGGGAAGAGGTCACCGGCCCGGTGGCCACCATCATCCGGGTTCGGGACGATCAGGACGCGCTCAAGGTCGCCAACCGGGCCGGACACGGGCGGTCGGGCGCGGTTTTCACCGCGGACGCCGAACGCGGCGTCCGCTTCGCGCTGGGCCTGGACGTCAGCCAGACGCACGTCAACGGCTCGCCAGTGAACGACGACGCCCCGGCCGGCCTGGGCGGCCGGGGCGTGATCGATCAGTTCACCACCGAGTGCTGGGTCAGCGTGCCGGCGGCGCGGCCGGATTCCCCTGGGTCGGCCTGGGCGCGGTGATCTAGTCACCGTCCGGCGGTCAGCGAATGCGGACCGCGACCAGGCAGGCGTCGTCACCGGTGTCCGAGACCGCGCCGGCCAGGATCTGGTCGGCCTGGGCGGCGGCGGTCAGCGCGCCGGCGTCAGGCCCGGCGCCTGGATCGCCAGCCGCGACCGCGGCGACCGTGGCGACGAACTCGCCGAGCACGTCCTCGATGGACTCACCGCGCCGCTCGATCAGCCCGTCGGTGAACAGCATCAGGGTGTCGCCGAGCTCCAGCGCCTGGGTCGCTTGCTCGTAGCGGGCGTCGGGGTCCATGCCGAGCAGCACTCCCCCGGGCAGCGGGAGGGCGCACGCGGTCCCGCCGCGCAGCAAGACCGGCGGCAGGTGCCCGGCCCGGGCCCAGCGCAGCACGCGCGTCTCGGGGTCGTACAGCCCGCAGATGACGGTGCCGACCACTCCGGAGGTGAGATGGCACATCACGCCGTTGAGCATGCGGAGCAGATCGGCTGGGCCGGCCCCGGTGATGGCCAGGCCGCGCAGTGAGTTACGGGCCGCGACCATCCCGGTGACCGCGTCGATGCCGTGTCCCGCCACGTCCCCCACGACCAGCAGCACCTCCTTGGAGGGCAGCAGCAGGGTGTCATACCAGTCACCGCCGACGAGGTGTCCCTCGCCGACCGGCCGGTAGCGCACGGCGACGTCGATCCCGGCCGCCTCGACCGGTACCTCGTCCGGCGGCATGATCGCCTGTTGCAGGCGCACCGCGAGCAGGTGCTCCTCGGCCATGCGCTGTTCGGTATCGGCCAGCTGGTCACGCGCCGCGGCCAGCGCGACCTGCGTGTGGTAGTGCGCCGAGACGTCCTGGAAGGCGCCGCGCAGCGCCACCACGGTGTCGGCCGCGTCGATGACCGGCTCGGCGAAGACGCGGATCTGCCGGATGCTCCGGTCGTCCGGGTGGACCACCCGGAACGTGGCGGTGGCCGGTTCCCGGCGCTCGGCCAGGCGCTGGCGAAATCGCTTGACCACCGGCTTGTCGGCCGCCATCACGTAGCTGTGCAGGTCCGCCAGCGGGATTTCCGTCCCCGGCCGCGGCATCAGACCGAACAGCTCGAACGCCGAGTCGGTCCAGCGCACCAGCCCGGTGGTGAGGTTCTCCTCCCAGCCGCCGAGGCGGCCGAGCCGCTGGGCGTGATCGGTGAGCACCGCCAGCCGGTCCGGTGAGCCGTCGCCGTGCCAGGTGAAGATCACGCCGTCGAAGAACCTGGCCGCGCGCAGGTCGGCCAGCGAAGCCTGGTCGGCGTCGGCCGGGACCTCGGGCCCGGTGAACCCGCTGGCCAGGGATTCGCCGAGCGGCCCGGGAACGTGCTGCGGCACGCCGTCGGCCAGCACCTGCATGGCCCGGGTGAACAGGCCCTGGCCGGAAACGCTGGCCGGATACGCCTCGAGCAGGGTCAGCCCGGTCAGGTCGGCCGCCGTCCGGCCCGCCGGATCGAGGAAGCCGGGGCTGGCGTGCTCGATGGCGAAATCCGTCACCCGTCCGGCGTCATCCCGGATCGCGTGCGTGACCAGCACCGAGCCGGCCAGGTCGTCCAGCAGCGTGTAGACGGCCGCCGTGGGATGCGCGGCGGCCAGGTTGCCGTGCGGGAGGCGGGCCTCGAGCACGCGGGCGCAGCCCGCGGCGAGCGCGGACAGGTGCTGGCGGGCCTCGGTGCTGAACGATCCGAGCGGCGCGAGCCAGCTGGCCTCCATCACGCCGAGCAGCTCACCGTGGCGGGCCCGCAGCGCGAGGACCGCCCGGGCGCCGTCCGCGCGGCCGATGACCGGGGCGCGGTCGCCGTCCGGCCGGCCCGCGGGCCACCACAGGCCGGCGGCGCCGCAGGCGACCCGCTGCGCCGGGCAGTCGAGCTGGGGCGGGATGTGCCGCCAGCGGCTGGCCTCGCCGCTGGACAGCCCCGCCTCGCCGAGCAGCGTGAGCGCGCCGTCCGCTTCGAGGAGCCACAACACGACGGCGGCCGCGCCTAGCGGCCCCAGGACCTGCCCGGC
>Ga0335073_10011121_pt1 | contig 12648 bp, 8 predicted proteins | sample Lox_Sample_22_FD_207093 | JGI IMG/M metagenome (GOLD analysis project Ga0335073, IMG submission 207093) | Soil microbial communities from Loxahatchee National Wildlife Refuge, Florida, United States - Lox_Sample_2.2 | ecosystem: Environmental > Terrestrial > Soil > Wetlands | place: USA: Florida...
CCGGCCCAGTTGCGCGGTCCGCTCACCAGCCTGGCGCGCGCCTTTCATAACCCATCGGGAACGATCTCCGATAGCGTGGCGCAATCGCTGGCGCGAGTTCTCGGCGAAAAGCGTGTCGCGCTGATCGGTCTGAATGACGAGGCCGCCGATTTGATCTGCGCCGCGCTGGAGAAAGCAGGCGCGCGCGCCCGCTTGTTCGACGCGACGCAATCGCCCTATGACGAGGCGGTGGGCCTGTGCCATCTGATAGTGGTCCACGTGCGCCCCGAGAATCTGATCTCGCGCTGGCTGGTCAAAGACGCGCCCGGTCTACCGGAACTGCCCACCCTCTTCTTCGGGTCGCCCGAGGACCTCATCGCGCTGGCGCCGGAGGCCTATACCCGCGCCGATGGACTGCTGATGGAAGGCTGCCTGCCCGAAGAAGCACTGATGCGGCTCCGGCTCGCCGTCACGCAGCCGCGGCAGGCAGCGGCCAGTAGCCCTGCGCGGGAGGCGGACGGCCTCCTGGTCGCCTACGGAGATCCCGCCGCCCATCCCGCCATCGTGGCCGAAGCCAAGGAATACGGGCTGCACTGCCGTCTGGCGTCGAACGGCCCGGAAACTATCCTCCTGCTCCAGACGCTCCGGCCATCGGTCGCGGTGCTGGATGCCAATCTGGACGGATTCGAGACTCTGGCGGCGATCCGGGCTGAAGCCCTGCCGGTGCGGACGATCCTGGTCGCCTCGCCGGGCGAAGAGGATGCGGTAACGCGCGGATTTTCCTTGGGTGCGGGCGACTACGTGGTTGAGCCGTTCAGTTCCATGGAATTAATTGCGCGGGTGAAAAAGCTGATCGGCTAGGCTCGCGCCAGGCTGTCTCGCACCAACGGCAAACCGTTCCCGTGGACCGATTCTTGGATCTTCTGCATTGCAGGCATTGGGGTTAACAGCGCACGACCGATCCGGTGACCGGTCTAGGGCGCAAGGATTTTGCTTTACGTCACCAAAGCTTGCGCCACGCGGCTGGCCAGTTGATCGAACGTCAAGACTTCGAACAGGGTTGGATCCTGCATGATGCGCGACACCAATGCGGCGTGCATGGCGTGTCCGGCGCGTTCGGCGATCACATGTCCCAGCAGCGGCCGTTCCAGCAGCGCCAGGTCGCCGATGAGATCGAGAGCTTTATGCCGGCAGCATTCGTCGGCTGCGCGCAGACCCTCGGGATTCAGCGTGCCCGCCGGGGTAAAACAAACCGCATTCTCGAGCGACGCGCCGCGAATCAGGCCCATGTCGCGCATCTGGTTGAGGTCCGCTTCCCAGCCGAACGTGCGCGCGAAGGCAATCTGCGACGCATACCGTTCGGGCGTGACTTCCAGTTCGAACGACTGCCGGCCCACGGGCTCCGGATAGTCCGTCTCGCAAGTCAACCGGAAGGTCTCGTCGGGCAGAATACTAATGCGTTTGTGCTTGTCTTCCACCGACACCTGCCGCCGGATCAGCAGGTAGCGCCGCTTGCGCCGCAACTGCCGCACGCCGGCTTGCCGGATCAACCGTACGAACGGCAAGCCGCTGCCATCCAGTATGGGCACCTCCAGATTGTCGATCTCGACGTAGGCATTGTCGATTCCCATGGAATACAGCACACTCAGAAGGTGCTCGGTGGTGGAAATCAAAACGCCCTGGCGCATCAGGCTGGTGGCATAGCTCACGCGCGCCACGTGCCGCCAACTCGCGGGAATCTGGAAATTGTCCAGATCGGTGCGGACGAAAACGATCCCGGTGGAGGCCGGCGCGGGTAGGATTCGAATGTTGACTGGAACGCCGTGGTGAAGGCCGACTCCCGAGGCCGTCACCGGCCGCTGCAAGGTGGTCTCAAAGCGCAAAGGTATGCTCCGGACTTTGGTCCTGATGGCAGTGCTGGTTAAACATCCCACCTGCTAGTTCAGCACGCTGCGGGTCGAAGTTCAACTATTTGACGGACAAAGGGTTAGTTCTTTCTGAGTGTGGCTATTCCGCGACACTTTTAGGGGTTTTGTGTGGCCTGATTACGGCACTTTCGCCTAATTTTGGCTCACGCCGGGTAGTATGATGACCACGTGGCCTGTCCCCGACTGTTCCTCATCGATACCTTCGGCTTCATTTTCCGCGCCTACCATGCCCGCGCCCGCAGCGGTGCGCCTCCCATGCGCACCTCCACCGGTCTCTCCACCGAAGCGGTCTACATTTTCACCAACATGCTTCGCAAGCTCGCCAGAGAGCACCGTCCGGCGTACATGGCGGCGGTTTACGAGAGCTCGGAGCCGACGCACCGCTCGGTGGAATTCGCCGAATACAAAGCCAATCGCGCCGAAATGCCGCCGGACCTGTTCGACCAGATTCCCTATGTTCGCCGGATGCTTGAAGCCATGCGTATTCCCATCCTCGAATATCCTGGATTCGAGGCGGACGATGTCATCGGCACCATTGCGCGCCGAGGCGAGACGAACGGCTGCGACGTGGTGATCGTTTCGAGCGATAAGGACATGCTGCAACTGGTGGACGATCGCATCTCGATGCTGAATCCCGCCAAGGACGACGAGTGGTATGACTCCGAAAAAGTGAAAGCCTTCCTCGGCGTGCGGCCGGAGCAGGTGGCCGATCTGCTGGCGCTGCGCGGCGATTCGGTCGACAATATCCCCGGCGCTCCGGGGATCGGTGATAAGGGCGCGCAGCAGTTGATCGAGCGCTTCGGTTCGATTGAGAATGCCATCGAGCACGCCGCCGAAGTGGAGCGCAAGGCGTACCGCGAAAGCTTGCAGAAGAACGCCGACCAGATCCGCATGAGCAAGCGCCTGGCGACCATCGCTACCGATGTGCCGGTGCCTTTCGACCTTGACGCGTTCCGCACGCTCGATCCTGACGAGGCGCTGCTGAAAAAAGTTTTCAAGGAGATGGAGTTCTTTTCGCTTCTGAAGGAACTCGGGCCCAGCGAAGATAACCGGGCGCGCGATTATCGCGTGATCGCGGGCGAGGAAGATCTGAAGACGTGGATGGGCGCGATTCCCGACGGGACGCCCATTGCCGTGGCGATCGCGAAATCGGCCGAGGGCGAGCTGGCGATGGATAGTGTCGGGCTCGCGTGGAAGCCGGGCGAAGCGCGGGCCGTTACGGCGGAGAATTTCCCGTTCCTCAAACCGTTTCTGGAACGTTCTGAGGTCCCGAAAATCGCCTGCGATGTGAAGACGTCGCTGCTCGATCTGGCCCGGCTGGGCATCGAAGGCCGAGGGTTCGACCACGACATCATGCTGTATGCCTTCCTGCTCGACGCCGACCCCGGCGGCGTCTCGCTCGCCGAACAGGCGAGCCGCCGGCTCGATCTCAAACTCGGCGCCGCGACTGAGCAGCACGCCGATATCGTCCTCGAGCTTTACAACCTGCTCGCGCCGGCGATCGGCGAGCGCGGCCTGCGCAAGCTTTATACCGAGATCGAACTCCCGCTGGCGGGGGTGCTGTCGCGCATGGAGCGCTGCGGCGTCCGCATCGACCGGAACGAATTGCAGCGCCTCTCGACAATGATGGAGACCGAGATCACGCGCCTTACCGCGGACATCCACCGGCTGGCCGGGCGGCCGTTCAACATCAGCTCGCCGCAGCAGCTTGCGGACGTTCTCTTCGACGATCTGAAGCTGCCGGCGCCGGTGAAATACGGCAAGGGTAAGACCAGATCGACCGCTGCCGACATTCTGGAAGCGCTGGCTCCCGAGCACGAGATCGTCCGGCAGGTGCTGGAATACCGGCAGCTCACCAAGCTCAAGGGAACTTATGTGGACGCGCTGCCCGCGCAGATCGACCCTCGCACCGGCCGGCTGCACACCAGCTTCAACCAGGCCGGCGCGGCGACGGGACGGCTTTCGTCATCGAATCCCAATTTGCAAAATATTCCGATGCGGACCCCGCTCGGCCGCGAAATTCGCGCCGCGTTCATCCCCCGTGAGGGATGGAAACTGGTGACGGCCGATTATTCGCAGATCGAATTGCGGCTGCTGGCGCATTTCTCCGAGGACGCGCTGCTGCTGGACGCATTCCGCAGCGGCGAAGACATCCACACGCGGACGGCGTCGGAAGTGCTCGGCGTCCCGCCCATGCTGATCACGCCGGATGCGCGCCGTTCGGCCAAGGCGGTGAATTTCGGCATCGTCTACGGCATCAGCGGATTCGGACTCTCGCAGCAGTTGGGGATTCCCCGGGCCGAAGCGGAGAAATACATCAAGAACTATTTCGAGCGCTACGCCGGCGTGCGCGCTTTCATCGACCGAACCATTGCGGAAGTGCGCCAATCGGGCGTGACGCACACGCTTTTCGGCCGCGAGCGGCCGATTCCCGATATCAACAGCCGCAACCCGAACTCGCGCGGGTTCGCCGAGCGGACGGCGGTGAATTCACCGCTGCAAGGCACCGCGGCCGATCTTATCAAGCTGGCCATGGTGCGGATCGATCGCCTGCTGGTGGAAGGCTCTTTCAAGAGCGCCATGCTTTTGCAAGTGCACGACGAACTCGTCTTCGAATGCCCGCGGGAGGAATTGGAAGCGGTATCGGCGCTGGTGAAGCGGGAGATGGAAGGCGTGTGCGAGCTGAAGGTGCCGCTGCTGGTGGATGTCGGGATCGGTGACAACTGGCGCGACGCCAAGTGACGGCGCGTTAATTCGGCGTGGGCCGGTCGACGTGGTCGATCGTCAGGACGCGGAGCGACGCTCTGGTTGGCTCCAGCTTCAGGCCGAGTTGGTCGTGCACGGCATCCATAAATGTTGGGCCGGGAGTCGGTTCCGCATTGGCATCGGGAGGGGCCGCGGGATTCGGGCTGCGGACAAACTCGATACGGTAATCGATCCTGCCGGTGATGCCGGTTTGATCGACCACGGGACGGTCGAGCCGCCCGAAGAGAAGCGCCCATGCGACTTCGTCCATAGTGGTATTTCGTCCGCCCGCTAACACCAACTGGCCGGGGCGCATGATTGCAGCCTGCACTTCGCACCGGGCGGGAAAAACGTCCGGTTCGGTCTTGGTGCTAATATTCCGGCCGTCTGCCGGTTCGTCGCACGGCGGACCCTCACTGTGCGGCTTGAGCGACGGCCCCGGTTTTCCGGGCTTCAGGAGCGTCATCGCGAACACCGCGGTTTCCTGGTCCACGAAGTGGACTTCGAGGCCGAACCGCTCTGCCAGCAGCGATTGCAACATCAGCCGGACTTGATCTTTGGTGGGAATGTTGGTGGAGCGCGCTTCGATGGCATACCGGTCCTGCTGGATCCACTTGGGTAAGTGCGCGAGCATCGCGTCGCGCTGCTGCGGCCAGAATTGGGTTTTGTAGGCGAACTCGATGTAAATGAGTAGCGGAAAATCGGCGGAGAACTGCGCGCTGGGTTTGTAGGCGTTGCCGCTATCGAGCGGGTACGCGGGCGGCCGGAACGGGCCGGTGTCCAGTTTCACGGAGGCAGCGTCGAACGCCATTTTCCCGCCCGCGGCGGACTCCCAGTCCGCGCTCTGCGCGCGCAGGATTCCAAACGCGATGGGGACGGCGATGGCGATGATACCGGCGGCGGCGATCGCCGCTCGCTTGGCGGCGCCTAAGGACTGGATGGCGCGGCCGCTCATGATCTCGACGATTCGCTTTTTCAGATTCGAGCCCGTCACGCCCGCGACACACGAAGGCGCGACCACGTACCGCTTACAGATGGCGAGGATGCCTTCCACATAGGCTTGCGGAGCGCCGCCGCAGCGGAGCACTTCTTCGTCGCAGGCGCGCTCGCGCTCGTCCACCAACCGGGCGCCGATCCACCAGACAAACGGATGAAACCAGAACACCGCCTCCACGAGCATGTGCAAAAACGCCGTCAGGTTGTCGCGGCGCCGGATATGGCTTGCTTCGTGCATCAGGATCGCGCGCACCTGGTCGGGTGTCAGCCTGTCCGTGATGCCCGCCGGCAGTAGCAGCACCGGCCGAATCACGCCGAATACTCCGGGTTCGACAAGCGAGCATGAAGAACGCGCCGGAACTGGAAAATCCAGATCGGCGGGCGATGCCGAGCGCGCCAGCGCCCTCACGCGGCGCCATCGAACGAACCACTGCGTAAGTACGGCGAGCGATCCGCACGCCCAGATGAACTCGATTGCCGGCAAGAGATCACGGTGCGGGGCGATGCGAACCGGTGCGGTGACTACCGGGGTGACGGTCTGTTCGATCGCGAGGGCCACGGAGGGTGCTTTGACCGTGGAAGCCGTCCGCCATGGGAAATGCACTCCCAGCGCCACGAGCAGCGAAAAAGGCAACAGGAATTTCAGCGAGGCCGCCATCCACACCCAGTAGCGCACTGCCGCCCGATTTCGCCGAAGCATGCAAGCGAGCCCTGCCGCTATGGCCGCGAACAACGTCGATTGCCAAACGTGATCGAACATATCAATTCTCCGAGGGCCGCTCGACGTGATCGATCACCAGCACGTCCACGGGCCCTTTGGTCGATACCAGGCGCAGTCCCATTTGGTCCTGTAAAGCCTCGAAAAGCGACGGGGAGGGCGTGGGGCCAGGTGCTTCGTCGGGCGTGAAATTCAGTTGAAAATCGAATGTTCCAGCGAAGCCCGTATTGTCGATTACGGTACGATCCAGACGGTCCGACAGAAGCTCGGCAAATTTCGCCATCCCCACACCGAAGCCCTCGATGCCGCCGACCGATGTGCGAGCGCCCCCGCAGAGCCTGGCGCCGAACTGCGGTGGCGGCCCGTTCGGATCGATCTTGATGCAGTCCGTGGCTGCCTTGATCTTAGGGCCGCCCTTCGCCGGCGCCAGTTCATAAATGGAAAGCGTTCGGGTCTCACGTCGAAGCTTCAGTTTGAACCTGTCGGTGAGCAGACACTGCAACATGGGCCGCATTTCTTCGAAGTTTGCACCGCCCTCGGCTTTCGCGGTGATGTCGTAGCCCTCTGAGTTCGCCCATGCAGGGGTGCCCGCGATCTGAAATGTCTTAACGTCAAAAGCCCACTGGATCAACAGCTGAAGCGAGGCGTTTGCCGCGTGAAACCGGCCGCCGTTTGAGGATCGCGCTATTGATCCGACAAGATTGAGTTCGATTGGATTCGCGGGCGCGGACCCTCCTCGTTTGACGGATGCCACCTCGAATTTTGCGGTGGCCGTGGCGGATTGCGCGCGGATCGGCGGTGCGTTCAGGATGCCGAGCGCTATGGGGGCGGCAAGCGCGATCGCCGCGGCGGCGGCCAGCCCTACGCGCCATGCCAGCGTCAGTTGCTCTGCCGGGTTGTAGGACATGATCGCGTGTATGCGCTTTTTCAGACTTGCTCCTGTGACTCCAGCGACGCAGGCAGGGGCCTCCACATACAGCCTGCAGATGGCTAGAATGCTTTCCGCGTAGACTTCTGGCGCGGCGCCATTTCGTAAGACTTCCTCGTCGCAGGCGCGCTCGCGTTCATCCACGAGGCGGGTGCCGATCCACCAGACCAGCGGATGAAACCAGAACGCGGCCTCCACCAGCATGTGCAGGAATGCGGTCAGGTTGTCGCGGCGGTGAACGTGGGCGGCTTCGTGGGTCAGAATCGCGCGCAATTGTTCGGGAGCGAGGCGCCCGGCAATATCGGCCGGCAACAGAAGCACCGGCCGCAGAATTCCAAAAACCCCCGGCTCGAGTAGGGCATTCGAACTCCGCGCCGGGACTGGAAAATCCAGCTCCGCAGGCGATGCTGAATCCACGAGCGCCCTCACTTTGCGCCATCGGACGAACCAGTGCGCCAACACTGCCAGCATGCCCAACGCCCAGACAATCCCCACGACCGGCATGAAGTCGGCATGGTACACAGTCGGACCGCGCGCATTCACGACCGGAGAGATGGCCTGTTCGATCACCACTGCGATGGCTGGCGCTTCGACGACAGGCGGCGCCGTTCGCCAGGCGAAATGCCCGCCCAGCGCCACGAGCAACGAAAAAGGCAAAAAGAATTTTAGCGATGCCGCCATCCACACCCAGTACCGAACTGCCGCCCGATTCTTGCGCAGCGCCTGTGCGAGCAGCCACGCCAATGCGGCGAACAGAGTCGATTGCCAAAGGTGCGCCGTCATTTTGGCTTTCCTTTCTTCGCCATCTCCCGCAGCGTTTTTTCGGCCTGCTGCACGTCATCCAAGGTCAACTTTCCCGATTCGATCAACTGCGCCATCACAGGCTGGGTTCGACCGCCGAAGAGCCCCAGGAAATCGTCCACCAGCGTGCGGAGAGCCGCGTTCCGGGCCACTAGGGGCTCGAAGACATGCGCGTTGCCGATCTTGCGCACACGCCGGAGGGCTCTTTTGGCTTCCAACCGGTAGACCGTGGTCTGAACGGTGGTATACGCCGGCATGTCATCTTTCGGGAACGCCTCCTGGATTTCGCGGATGGAAAGCGGGCTGCGCGACCACAGCGCTTCCATGATTTGGAGTTCTAAACGAGTGAGTTTCAGGGCCATGGCTACTATAATTGTTTGTAATACTACTACACAAGAGTTTTCAGTGCAAGCCCGCCCAGCAATTTTTCTCGAAAACCACAGGCCTTAGTCGATATGGACTTAGGGTGTCTAGATTCACGCCCTAGGGGAGCTATGTTCTCGATAATCGGGATACTCGTCGTATTCGGAGCCATCGTCGGCGGTTTCTTAATGGAAAAGGGCCCCTTGCTCGTGCTGGTTCAACCGGCCGAGCTGGTGATCATCGGGGGCGCCGCGATCGGCACCGTGCTGGTCGGCAATCCGCTTCATATTCTGAAGAAACTCCTGGGCGGCGTCCTGGGAGCTTTCGGGGGGTCGAAGTTCACCCAGAAGCGCTATCTCGATACTTTGAAGATGCTGTACGATCTGTTCAATCTGGCGCGGCGCAACGGGCTGGCGGCGATTGAAAGCGACATCGAAGATCCGGGGAAGAGCAAAGTTTTCACCGCCTATCCCGCGATTATCAAAGATCACCACGTGCGCGATTTTATTTGCGATACGCTGCGCACGGCATCGGCCGGAACGGTCGATCCCTTCGATATCGACCAAATGATGGAGCTCGACATGGAGGTCCATCATCACAGCATTAACCAGCCGGTGGCAGCGCTCAGCACCATGGCGGACTCTCTGCCGGGGCTCGGCATCGTGGCGGCCGTCCTCGGAGTGGTCATCACGATGGGCGCGTTGGGCGGCCCGCCGGAGGAAATCGGCCATCACGTGGCGGCCGCGCTGGTCGGCACTTTCCTGGGCATCCTGATGTGCTACGGCCTGCTGGGGCCCATTGCCGCCAACATGTCGAAGACTGCCGACGATGAACATGCCTACTATCACGTGTTGCGCGTTTCGATGATGGCGTTCATCAAGGGGCTGGCGCCGATCCTGGCGATCGAGGTGGGGCGGCGCGCCGTTCCGGGCCATGTACGGCCTTCGTTCCAGGAACTGGAAAAGCTTTGCCGCAGTAAAGGCGTGGCGGCGAGCGCCGCGGCGTAAGGGCGCCGCCCTTAGAAAAATGGAGGCGCGCCATGGCTCAAGCACCCATCATCATCAAGAAAAAGGTAGTTCACGGAGGCCACCACGGCGGCGCCTGGAAAGTGGCGTACGCCGATTTCGTCACCGCCATGATGGCGCTGTTCATCGTGCTCTGGCTTCTCAACAGCAGCAAACAGATCCGCGTGGCGGTGGGCGGATATTTCAAGGACCCCACCGGCAAGTCGAAGAAGGTGGGCAACGGGGAAAACGGGTCGGGCGAGAATTTCGTCGTCACCAGAGAGAACATGGATAAGATCAAGGACGAACTCTCGAACGCCATTCACAAAGTCGACATCACCGAGAAGCTGAAAGATCAGATCGAGATGACGATCACGGCTGAAGGCCTGCGCATCGAGCTCATGGAGACGGCGAAGGGCGCATTCTTTTCCAGCGCCAGCCCGGAACCGAATGGCGAGGGCAAGGAACTGCTGACATTGCTGGCGCAGAAACTTGGCGAGCTGCCAAATTCCGTTTCGATCGAGGGCCACACGGATTCCAAGCCTTTCTCGGCGAAAGGAATCTACAGCAACTGGGAGTTGTCGGCCGACCGCGCCAATGCCGCGCGGCGGATCATGCAGGAGAACGGACTCGGCCCGGCGCAGGTAACGCAGGTGCGCGGGTACGCCGATCAGCGCCTGCGCAAACCGCAGGCTCCCGACGACCCGGCGAACCGCCGCATCTCGGTGATCGTGCACTATATGACTAAGCCTGATACCGACGAGGATGACAAGCAGGCGCCGAAAGAAGGGGCCGCACCCGCGGCGGCAACTGCGGCACCCACGGCACCTGCAGCGGTGCCTGCGGCGGCGCCGGCGGCACATAAGTAGGCGGCCAAGACCGCCGCGCTATTTCACCTTCATTACGAAGATCGTCTGATCGTCGAAGGCCGTCGTGTTGAAGCGATCGAGATCCGCGAAAATGGCGGCGATCAGATTCCCGGCAGACAATCGGCATCCGGAGCGCACCACGTGCGCCAGACGCCCCCGGCCGTATTCACGGCCGTCGGGGCTCACATGGTCGGTGATGCCGTCGGAGTAGAGAATGATGTTGTCGCCGGCTTCCGCCTGGAAGGCGATCTCTTCGTATTCGCGTGCGTCCAGCAATCCTACGGGGACGCCTTCGGCGCGAAGTTTCAAAATCTCGTCCTTGCGGCAGATCATGGGAGGAATGGCGCCGGCGTTGGCCATCACGATCTGAAGCGTGGCGGGGTCCCAGAGCAGGACGGTCAAAGTGGCGTACCGCGCTTCCACTTTGCGCTGAATCAGCGCGTCGTTGATGGCGCGGAGAAGGGCGGCCGGACGCCGGTGACGCGGCGCCAGAGTACGCAGGAGGCCGCTCATCAGGCCGCCGTAGAGCGCCGCGGCGGCGCCCTTGCCGCTGACGTCGCCGAACGCGATCACCGTCTGGTTGTCGCGATGCACGTAGACTTCGTAAATATCGCCTGAAATTTCGCGCGCGGGGCGGAGACGCACGGCAGCCTCCATTCCCTCGATCTCGGGATCGGCATCGGGCATCATGACGCGCTGGAGATCGCGCGCGGCCTCCAGGTCTTCCTCGAGACTTCGCTCGCGGAGCGCGACTTCGTTATACAGGCGCGCATTTTCGACGCTGCTCGCCACCTGTGGCGCCAGCAACGAGAGGGTGCGCACGTGATCGTCGGTGAAGTGGCCGACGCGGTCGCTTTCGAGATCCATTACACCGACCACGCGGTCCTGCAAGATGAGCGGGACGGCCACTTCCGAGCGGATATCGGCGTGAGATGCGATATAGCGCGGGTCTTTTCCGGTATCGTGAACGCGAACGACATCGCGCGATTCGGCGGCGGCGCCGGTGAGTCCTTTACCCAGCGGAACGTTGTCGGTACTGACGCGTTCGTCGTAGCGGATGCTGAACAGGTGGCGCAAGACCTTGGCCTCGCGATCGACCGAGAGGATGCTGAAGGCGTCGTAATCGATCAGCTCGCGCACGGTGCTGGCGATTTTGCCGAGCAGCTCGTTCAAATCGAGGATGGACGAAAATTCGCGCGACACACTGGCCAGCATGCGGAGGGTGCGATTCTGCCGGTCCACGCGGCGATACAGACGGGCGTTATCAATGGCGATGCTCACGCGCGCGGCGATGAGGCGCAGGAGCGCGCGGTCGTACTCGGTGTAGGCGTTGACGCGCGTGGATTGCAGATCGATGACGCCCACGAGCTTGCCGCGCGCCAGCATGGGGACGGCCAATTCGGTGCGCACGGCATCCACCGTGTGGATGTAGCGCGGTTCGTTGCGGACATCGCCCACGAGCACGGGTTCGCGGTGGGCGGCGGCAATTCCGGTGACGCCTTCGCCCAGCGGAATCGACAAGGTGCGAATCACTTCCTCGCGGTGACCCACGCCGTAACGAATGCGCAGATCCTGGCGGCGTTCGTTGAACAGCAGGATGGCAAAAAGGTCGTAGGGCAGGACTCGCTGGATGATCTCCGCCACGTTCGCGAGGAGCGGATCGAGATCGAGTGTCTGCGCGGTCGCCGCCGAAATCTCGAGCAGAAAGTCGAGCAGCTCAGAGCGTTCGCGAAAGCGCACGGCTCCCCTGCGGCCGCCGCCGGCCCTGGCGGGAGCTGGCGATGAGGACAGATCAGGCAGCGGTGGCCTCGACAATCTTCACGCTGGCACTGGCCCCGATGCGGGTAGCGCCGGCGGCGGTCATGGCTTCCAGGTCCTGGAGGCTGCGAATTCCGCCGGAAGCCTTTACTCCCAGTTCCGGACCGACAGCCTGCCGCATCAGGGCGACGTCATGCGCGGTGGCGCCCGCGGTGCTGAATCCGGTGGAGGTTTTGACGAAATCGGCGCCGGCTTCCTTGGCGAGGACGCAGGCGACGGCTTTTTCGGTGTCGTTGAGCAGGCTGGTTTCCAGGATCACCTTCAAGATCGCACCGCCGGAGTGGGCGGCTTTGGCGACGGCCGCGATATCGGCCCTCACCGCATCGTGCTCGCCCGACTTGAGGGCGCCGACATTGATCACCATGTCGACCTCCTGCGCGCCGTTGCGTACCGCGATGGCGGCTTCCGAGGCTTTCGACTCGGTGCTGGTGGCGCCCAGCGGAAAGCCAACCACGGTGCAGACTTTTACTGGCGTTCCGGCCAATTCCGAACGCACCAG
>Ga0335073_10011122_pt1 | contig 12648 bp, 10 predicted proteins | sample Lox_Sample_22_FD_207093 | JGI IMG/M metagenome (GOLD analysis project Ga0335073, IMG submission 207093) | Soil microbial communities from Loxahatchee National Wildlife Refuge, Florida, United States - Lox_Sample_2.2 | ecosystem: Environmental > Terrestrial > Soil > Wetlands | place: USA...
GAGCGGACGCAAGCGGCTGGCCGGAAGCCCTCGTCAAAGTCGTTGAAAGAAAACCCAACATCAATTTGAATGAACTCAAACACCGATTTTGTAGAAACAAAAACTTTTGTAAGGTCGATGAAGCTTTCATAGTGAAATTGAGGACGTGTAAATCTGTATGCTTTGCCGAAGTTTTCGACCCATATGGGCGATCAGTTGTCACCGCTGAGGAACCGTTTGTGCTTACTTTCTGCCTGAGAAACTAGCAGAAGATGACCGTCCAGCTAGAAATGAATAGGCTCGTGGAGTTCAATATCACCTGGCAGATCCATTGAATCAAAGGTAAGCAAGTCAGTAAATGACTCCTGCGGAGGGCTTTCGTAGGTGCCAAGGGCGTTTTCTTCGACGTTAGAATTCATTTGCGGAGTTCCTGGGGTATCAGCAGCTTTCTCCTCAGCGTTTGTCGTCTGAGAGAAGCTGAAAGTTTGAGGCGTGAAGACGGTCGAGTCCGCAGGTGAGATTGCATTGCCTTTATCGGTGTGGACCTCGACGGGAAGCGGCCATGCTGGAGCAACAGAACTTTGGATTCCCATGGAGGAGCCTAGCTGATTGTTAGAAAATGGATCTTGCCACATATCTCGAAAGTAGGACTTACTCTTAACCTCAAGATCACGGCTAATGTCGTCTTTGAATGTTGGCGTGTCCACGCGAGCATTAGGAAAATCCCACTCTTTTGTTGGAATCGTTCCTTCTTCGGCGACTAGCACGCTGTTAGCGCAGCCCAGAATTTGTGGGTTGAAGTTGGTAGGATCTGAAGAGCTTCGAATCCTCTCGCCGTTGAAGAGGCTCTGCTTTCCATTGTGGACAAGACTGAGGTTGTTGAAGGGCTGAATATTGTACTGACCGTTCGTATCCATTTGCACAGATGGCTGAGCAATCGCTCCATAGTTGAACTGAGAAATATTCTGGGGCCATGCTGGGCTGTTCGAATTAATGTTGAAGCCCTCAAACTGGCTATTTGCAGCGCCGAGAATCTGTCCAGCTGGTCCCATACACGCATGATAGCCTGGGTTGACAAAGTGGTTGAAACGAGCTCCACCGTATTGCGAGGTCAGCGCAGCAGGGTTTGCAGCCATTTTGGAGATGTTCATCATGCCTGGGTTTCCAAAGTCTTGATTCATGGCCATGGTCATTGCTGGTGGCCCAGCCATTGGGAAGCCAATCGCAGATTGACCAAATCCAGCGGGATACTGATGGCCAAGTGAGTAGGCGTAGCCCTTGGAATATCCTTCCGGTTGGTCAGTTGCCGTTTCTTCTTTCGATTTCGTTAGGCGCTTACCAGAAGATGGTGTTTGGCGCGTCTTCGACGAAGCCGAGACTTCATCCTTCTTTTGAGTCTTCAAGGTTACCATCAAGCTATTGTTCTTCGAAGGCCGACCCCTCTTCAGCTTTTTCTTTGCGGGCTTTCCGCTTGCCCAGTCAGAGACGTCATCCTCTGAATTATGCATCTCACCGTTGCCGTTGTCAACATAAGCATCGTCATGGCTGTGTTGTTTGAGGACCCCAGGAGGTTGCTCGGAGCTGTCGCTACGTTGGCGCTTCTGACAGGTTTGTGAAATTGCATAATTTGTTGCGGAAGAAGCGTCAGGGATGAGATGACCGTGACCTTGTCCAAGGAAAAGAGACGGATTGACTTCTGCACCATTCCAATGCGGCATATGATGCTGAACACTCACTGTTGCTTTTGGGTTTCGGCGCGAACGGGTGGAAGTCAGCGGTGCGACAGCAGCACCCTCATTAATGAGCCTCTCGCGACGTTTGTTGAGCTGTTGCTTGAAGGCATCGCCGGTGCAGTCTGGGTCAACTTGCTTCGCAGCATAATCCCAATCTAGGTCAAGACCGCGTTGGGTGGCGTTCTGGATAAGCGCCATCATAGCAAGCTCTCGTTTCTCATCTGTGTCCATGATTAATACCGGGCCACACTCTATGTTCATAGAGGACGTACTATCCCACCGCACAAGCTTGCGAGGTTTTTTGTATCTGCCGAGTGGTGATTCAGACATGGCCAGGAACCTATTGTGTCGGACAATAGCAGCTTGAGGGTCAATAAGATACTAGTATCCGACAATAAGAAGTATGAAGGTAAGAGTTCCACCGAAGAAATTTCGATGAAAGGAAAAGGCAGCTAGCCGCGCTTAAGAAGGAGAAAGGGTTTCTGATCTCGTATAGCGTGACTAGTTCCTGATATTGGCGGTTGCTAGATCGAAGACAAGTAGATCAACGGGTTAACGCGACCGACTCGGTGGTACTGCAAGATGTTATGATCCCTGACGAACAGTGATCAAAGACGGAGAATGACGGCTATGCCGCTCAGACGCATAGTCACCGAATCGGGGACGAACAGAGCAAATCAACGTGACAGATGTTTCGAGATCCAGTCAGTTTCGAAACGATGAACTTAATAGGTAGAATTTGAAGAAATAAATCACCATACTCTGAAATTCATCAGCGAGGCTGACCCGAAGTGAAGTGAAGAACGGCTCCATCCGGGCTACCAGAAACGGAAATAGAAGAGGTTGGTGAGCCAGTCAGAAGCATGGAGTACTCAAAGCTTCTATATAGTGGTATCCGAATGGAAGCCTGCAGAAAGGCGGATCTATGCGACGGAGATAAGTGACGACCCATCCGAGGTAATAATCAACGAACCCTGCGGTCGCAGATAGTCCTCGTGGTTGCTGGCACATATGGAAAGAAATAGACATCGGAATCTGAGGCCAAGATGATAGTGAGAGGAGTTGTCGCGTTCCCAATATGGCAGAGCCCAAAGGAACTACCAGTAGTGGCATTCGATAGCGTCAATTACAAAGCTATTCGGGAAAAGACTGGTACTCGTCACTGGTATTTAGATCTTCGTTGGTAAGAATCACATTACTTTCAACTTTTTAAAGTTTACAAGTCCTCTCATTGAGTTTTTTCGTTCACGACTCACAGGACTAGGCTTGATCTCAACAGAACATGACCCTTTGATGGGTACCGTCGAAGTCAGAGATCCTTTACGGCTGAAAGACAAGTCGGAGTACTATTGATACGTGAGAAATCAGGATGCCATCCAAGGGAAATCGGTTAGGGCAGAGTTACTGCAAAGCCGCAGTGATTCCATTGATCCCTCAATTTTAGCGCCAAATAGCAAACCTATTGTCGCAAGCATGGCTATGAAGCTTCATGCCACATTCAAAAACAATTAGGACAGAAGAATTCCATGCCAGCCTTCGGATATACGTAAATCATCTGTGGACTTAGTATTCTCTTAACGCGACGAACAATTGTGACGCCATTCTGTACTCTTTTGACTGTTGTCGTTCCAGACGCATCCCAAGCTCTTGCCAGACACCGTATTGAAAGAAGAGGGGTACGATAAGTTGCGGACATCAAAGCTAATGCAAACATGTTATGGTCTCAGGAAGGCTTTCCTGGGTGATCGATGAGAGGTCATGGCCGTGGTCGTGGTCGTAGTTGTTGATCTTTGATTGTCGGGGAAAAGGTGAGCCGAGGCACTGATTTTCGACGAGCTTTATATATCCGTGTCACCGCAACTTATCTTAATTCACAACGCCATTTGGCAAAGCATTTGATTGATGAATGCAGTCAGCATAGATTGAAGTTATAGATCATAGAGCATTGTTTAGGAGCTACCTAATCTGGAGCCCATCACTGTAGTTTGGCAGCAATCGTAGACGCGTGATATGTCGAAGCTGATCAGAACTCATAGGAACGTAGTTGCTAAACGAACCCAGAGTCTGGCAGTCCATCAAACGTCTCCTGCTTAGGCCTCCTCACTGGAAAGGCTATCATCACCGGCACCAATCTCCTCCTTAACCTCCAGCTCCTCAGTGTCGGCCTCGCCCTTGAACTCGAGCTTAGCAAGCTCCTTTCCGGCGCCAGCAACATTTTGGACTGCTTAACCATTAGCTTGATGCTCTCTCTGTATCTTGAACTGGCTGTCGCCTTACCCTTCTTGGTCGGCGTGTCGGCGTCTTCGATGTCCTTCGACGCATTTGCAGCCAACTTGCGCTTCTTCGGGATCGGATTGGCAGGGCCTTTCTTCTTGCCAGCGGTCTTCTTACCACCGCTGAGAGGAGAGGCAGCCGATATACCATCATCGTCATCGTCATCGTCATTGATGTCGGCTGCAGAGCGCTTCTTGGCCGTGGCCTTGGTCGAAGGTAGGGAAACACCCTCGCGCTTCAGAAGACGTTCATAACGCTTAGCTCTGCAACAATATTTATCAGGTCCTGCAGTGCATCCACCGTTATGGTGTGAGACTTACGCAGCGCCCTTGGAGGCAATTCCGCTTTCCTCAGCAACCGCTTCCCAGTTGATCTGGTCAAACAATTAGCATCTCATGTTTCTTCTGCGATCGACGCTGGAATCTCACCTTGCCGTTGTCGGAATACTTGATGCACAAAATGAGGAACTTAACTGTCTCTTCCTCAGAGATGCGATTGCCCTTCTTGGGGGTTTCAGTAGACTTTTCAACACCTTTAGAAGACATGGCTATCCGTGATGAGTCTATGAAGCTCGATATTTCTTGGAATGGGTATGTTGGAGTTACAGAAAGTTGCAAGATGAAGATCGGAAGTTCTTGTGGAGCAATGTGTTTTATTACGGAAGGCTGATTGAAAAATAGATCAAACCTTTGAACACCGTCTTGTCCGCCAACACCCGCTGCTGTCCAAGTGAACGACACTCTCACTGACAGTTTGAACTAGGCAGGTTTGGCAGTCTGGTCGCTAGGCTGGTTATTCCGGTTTAATGGTTGGTATAAACAAGAGAAAGAAGTCACAAACAGACTAAGACAGATTTAGGCTCTCATGAGTGTACACCGATTCCGCTATGGAATCCTTGAATTTGCTTTGGCGGGTTGTATAATGCTAATGGTGGAATAGAACTACGCCGGAAGCGTTATTGCACCGATCCATCAGTCCACACCCGCCTGGATAATCCTTTTCATGATCCATAAGAAAATGCACTAATTCGATCCACCATATCACTGTGCTGTGAACCTTGGGATAACTCGTCGGCGAAAATCGCGGGAGAAATTCAATCCTCATCGTAGGCCTGTTCACCATCAACGCTCTCGTCAAGCTCATGGTCGCCTTCGCTGCCAACCTGCTCAGTTTTGACAGTCGTTGCCTCCGCATTCTCATTTCCAGAGTCAACTTCGATTTCCGTCTTGATCTTCGCACCTTTAGCCTTGGTCTTGCGAGGTTTCTTTTCCGCCTTGCCAGCAGTCTCATCCTCAGGGGCCTCAGATGCCTTGCGCTTAGTGCCCTTAGTCTTTGGACCTGCCTTCTTCGCAGCGATCACCTTCTTCCCGGCTCCAGTATCCTCGTTCTCAGGCTTGTCTTCTGTGGCTTCCGTAGCTTTGGCTGCCTTGCCTTTGCGTGGGCTCTTCGCAGTTTTGCCCTCGCCATCACCAGCGGCGGCTGCAGTAGCTGACTTGAACGTCTTCCCGTTGACTTCAACTTCCTTCTTCCGAGCCAGGCGAAGACGCTCACGAACGGAAGCCACAGATTTGGATTCTATATGAGCACAGACCTGCTCAAAGTCGACCTGAATTTAGGTTAACGTGTATTCAGGAAGGAAGTTGCAGACATCGGTATGGCTTACAACTAGGGAGTGAATGTGGAATGCACTTACATCAGCAGAGCGTGCGTGGAAATACGCCGCCGCAAGGATAACCGTCTCGGCTGCCGTGAAGCCTGGAAGCACAGTAGCAGCTGTCTGGTTGCTCATGATTGCTTTTAATCTTCGAAAGCTTTTGGATTGTCGCGGGAATTTCGATCTCTTGAGTTCGGTGAGAGTTGTTTTGGAGAAAGTGAACTTGGAGAGTTTGAGTAGGGAAGTTTGACTGTATAGCGGCGGCTGACCTCGCAACAGAACGCAACACTTCAAACGCGTGAAATCCGTTGAATGTAAACCGCCGCGCACTACGATTGGATACGGAGTTCTGTATTTTGGTTTTGTAGTTATCTACAAATCAGGCTATAATCAGCTCCATTCGGTTCTCCTTGAAAGTATGAATTGCGGGAAGGCCATCGGATGTCGCATTAGTAAAGCGCTACAAAGAACGAAAGCATTTTCATTTTTAATATAATTCCCTGTTAATGAAAATATAGGTCTATCTAATGCCGATATTACAAATCGAACGCTTCTGCTTCGCTGGTGAGATCCCCAGATCTTTAATCAGGCTTCTCCTACATTGCACCGTCATCAAATTTCTCGATCTTGACTCCTCCAATAGCAATATCCGTGGTGAAAGGTATCTTAACCTTGACGCCAAAATCAGAGTCATCTTCGAGCTTGATATATTCCTCATTCTTCTCCTGCTTGACCAATACATCTCCAGAGAACAACTTTTGTTCAAGTTTGACGCCAGTCGGTTTGTTTTCTTCCTCTTGCTTCGCCTCGAAGTCGGTAATCTTCCATTTCTGCAAAAGAGGTTCTTCATCGTCCGTAGGATTGTCTAAAACGCTCTTCCCTGTCTTTTTCTTCTTCTTCGGCGCCGCCATACTTTCTGATACTAGTTTACGTTTCCGCGACTGGAAATCCGCTCCCTCCATATCTTTGCGGAGGCGATGGAATCGCATTCGAGCCGCGTGATCTTTAGTCATGCTATTTGCTACGGCGACAAGTTCCCAATCGATCTATATTTGATAGTTAGTATCAAATCGTATCGTTGTGATGTTTATTCTGACGACTATAAGTCTCAGATAGACTTACGAATCTGGTGTCCAACTGTTTGACAATGGAGTATAGAAACTCTGCATTCTCTCGATCGCTCTTGACCATTGTGCTGTCGTGAATCAAAGTCACCAAAGTGTCCGTCAAGGTGATTGGGCTGAACAAGATGCTTCTAACAGCTGAGTGCTTCTTGGATAGTGGTATGAAATGCGGTGCATTGCGGTTTCTATCACTGACATAATTGTAGGCTTTAATGAAGCAAGCTTCTTTGCTACATTGTTGTTTGCGATGTGGGACAGTTAACTCTCAGAGGGCACGTCTTCGAAAAGGAACGAGGTTACTGTTGTCTTCCATGCGAGTAACCAGATGCTAGACGCGGCAAAATAAGTTTGCCTGCGACTGGCAAAGCTCACTATCAAATCAAAAAACCTTTGAATCTCGTTTATTTTGTAGTATTGCCGAGACAGCGGCACTAACGTCATGCGTGCTCGGGAACCTGCTGTTCTTCACGACGAGTGGCTGCTGAGCGTTGATAGGAAACTTTCCGCTTCGAAATGTAAATTCAAGGAGTCACGGGCCTTTAGATCTCACTTCGGTCCGGGTTGGCCTTGGTGAGTCAAAAGCATTTGAGAAACTAGGTATGAAGAAAGGTGGAATGAAAGTGAGAGATTTTGACCCGCAACACTTTCACTGCGCTCTCTCACACCATTTCAGCTAGTCGAATACTATTTCTTCTCTTCTTCACTTCCGACTTCCTAGCTGCACTTTATTAATCCATATCAAGCAAAGTCATCGAATATACTACTACAGCACGAGACCATCAGACCAAAATGCCGACCGGTTCTTCCAATTCCCGTGTCGTCTGGGACGATGCAACAGAGAAGCATCTCTTGATCCTCATCCTCCTCCAGTGCAAGCCAGCAGTTAATTGGGACATTGTCGCTCGAAAGTTCGGTCAGGGCACCACTCCAGGAGCTTTGTCGTAAGTTAATTCTTCCTAGTCTACTGTGACGTCTAGGCATGCTAACGGCATCGTCAGACAAAAGTACCAGAAAATCCGCAAGCGCGATGCGACTCTGTACGGCATGGAAGATGGCTTTGACGCCAACGGCACACCACGAGAACCTATTTCTGGTACATCCACCCCCAAGTCCACTGGAAAGCGCAGAAGGGGTGCGAAGGACTTCGACAGCGCTACGGACGACGACGAAACCTCAGAATCTCCAACCAAGAAGATCAAAGCTGCAAAGGCTAAGAAGAATGCATTAGCAGGGGTAGCCAAAGGTTCCTCTGTATCCATTAAGCAGGAGCGTGCTAGCGAACGGGCTGACTCTGAGGCCACTACCATCAAGAAGGAAGCCTATGGTACGACGATTGGCGGCGACGGCGATGAGATGGAGCATGAACATGTTGAGCTCTACGACATGGATAACGAGGCCTAAGTACCGCGGCTGGGATGAATCTGATCGCCATTGGAGAATATCAGCAATCGAAATGAAGCGGCAGATCACGACATCTCAAAGCGATCGATAGTCTCGATGGCTTGACGTCGAGAACCGAAGCGTGTACCTTGGTGAGGCAGTCAAGGCGAAATAGACTGGCTCAGTAGATTTTCGGGCAGAGGTATTATCTGTAGAATGGATCCCAACTTTCATCATTTATTGGCAAAGCCGTCACGAGTGCCGCTTCTTCCTCCTTCCACAACCGTTGACGGCAGCGTTTTCTCCTTATCCACAGCCCTCTGTGCAACGTCAGTCCTTTTCGATCACCCTCGCGCTCTCTGCAGTAGCCCGTAACATGAGCCACATTCACGAAGCGCATGTGGTAAGTCCACGTAGTCTCTACCAAAACTTACCCTGAGCAATTGCTTTATCCGGTCAAAACGCTTCGGTTATGGTCATACTGAGTACTCTCAGAACGATGAATGCCCGAAATTGCAAGGCTAAGCGCCATCAAACAATGTACTCATAATATCCATTAGCTGTTGGTATCCCGTAGCTCTTGGGGCTCATGTCCATCTGCTGAATAAGGTGACAATCGAGCCATGGACCTGCACGCATATATAACGCCGACACGGCTACAACCTCTGTCGAGTGGGGATCTTTGACGCCATTAGGACAAATCGCCGGAGTGAAATTTACGAAAAGTAAATATGACATTAGTCATTGGTCAGGAGGTATCAAACGGTCAAATGGTCTCAAGGATACGACTTCTGAAGGAATCGTTAGCCAAATCTCAAAAGCAATGCGCTCATCGAGCCTTTAACCGAAGAACCTAAGGGAACTATAGGTTCTTCTTCTTCTCTTCATCGGATACCACCTTCTCGGCCGCCGTATTCACCACCAGGGAGTTAGCCCTTGTTCTCCTTTCCTTCTCACCGGTCAACCCCTCCCTCCCTTCTTCCAGCTTCTGCCTTATAAGTTCCCTCACATCAGGCAATTGAATACCCTCGGCTCGTCTTCTCTCAATCTCAGCCTTGACCTCCTGGACAATCTCATCCACAGCTCTCTCCGGGTCATCCGGCATGCCCAACGTTGGCATCCGCTCGACACTCTTCACTCTTTCAAGACCCGGCTTCTCCGCGCCCGTCCTCTTCTTAACCTGCTCCTGCAACCATTTCCGTCCTGGACTTTGCAGAAAACCAAAGCATGCAGCCGTGCCGATGATGGCGTAGAAGTAGACGCGTCCCCAGACTTTGATGCACGATGCGAAGTCGAGGATGATGAACGGCGATACGGCGAAAGCGAAGGCCACTTGCGTCACAAACCACGTGAATATGTCGTAGTAGCGTTTGTTCGGTGTTGGTGTCTTGCCATCGGCCTCTAAGAAGAGCGGTCGCAATAGGCGACGGCCGTCTTTGCGAACCGATGTTAGCTTGCTCCGCAAAAGAGGAAGAAGGCTTTTGCAGCACTTACACTTTGCGATGGTCTGGAAAAAAGATGAGAGCATGAAGGTCAAGTAGTAGCCAGGGTAAAAGCCATGCCAGAAAGCGCTGGTGAAGAAGGTGGCAAGGCTTGCACGGAAGCCAGGCTTCTTGCCCTTAGGTGTGACGCGGAGATAGACGTAGTTTCGGAGCCAGTGATTAGTGTTGATGTTCCAGTAGCCGATATAGTCATGAACATTCTGTGCTAACTCAATCTTGAAGGGTTGAACATTGGTCAGACGATCCCACGCCGGTTTGCCGGTCACAGGGTCAACGCCTCTGTAACCAATTCCCGCGAGAATGCAGGCGCCTTCAGAAAGAGCCCAGACTCCATAGTATTTGGTGCGTTGGGTAACGCCGAGCATGTACAGTTGAAAGATGCGTCGGAAAAAACCATACTTCATGAACTCATCGGTAAGGTAGTAGTCACGGAAGTAGAGATTACTCAGCTGGAGAAACACAAGAATCCAAGCAAGTCCTGTAGCAGCCTTCCAAGCGGCATATCGTCCACTTCGAGGGATTCGCCTTTTCTTTCTGGTTGGTGGTGCCTTGGATGGATCTGTTCCCGGAGGTAAGTTGAACATAGAAGTAGTGATGTAACTTTGATAATCCACATAGTCGAACGCTGGACCGACCAGTAAGCCAGGGAAGAAAAGAACATAGCCGGCGTAGTCCAGTAAATTGGGCAGCTGGCGGATAGCTCGCTCCTTTTGAGATTCAGTGAGCTCGCTGTCCGGATAGCGACCGTCGAATACGTTCCAACAAAATGCTGAAAGCTTCATGATGTTGACCATCTGTGCTCCGGTGATATCAATAGCTGTTGGGGCATTGTCGAGTTGGCGGATGAGATGGTTGACTGACATGCGCCCCATGAGGAAAATGAAGCCTATCCATGGCATATACGGGCCCTGGATGAAGTACGCAATGGCATATGTAGCGACGGCATCGATGACAAGCGTTCTAAGACCAGTCCACATGTCATATATCCCCACCAGGTAGAAAATCGAGACGCTTAACAATGTTAATATAGAGCTCATGGTAAGGTCACGGGAAACGCACGAGATTATAAAAAGATTTTTCTCCCATGGATTTCGATCGGGAATTCGTTTCAGCAAGGCAGCGAGTGGATACGAGATGAAGAAGGTGAAAAGCAGTTTGACTGTTGTCTGTCAGCATTTTTGTCTCCAGCGGTATATCTCGCCGCTCAACCGACCTTCGTCCACAGATGCCCCCAGAAACCGAGCGAGATGCTGGAAAGCTATGAAGCGTTAATGTGCAATTCTATAGACTGATTTGCGTCAAGACAACGTACGGATGTCGATGTATGGAAGCATCTTGATCCTTGGATGGCCGACTAATCAAGGGCTATGGAGGGTTTGGAAATGAGGTTTGCACGCAAAAGAACAGCTCAATATGCAGACGCCTGTGTTATAGAGAAAGACCAAAGTGCTCTAGCAGACTCATGCTGCAATATATAGCTATTTAGAGGACTCAGACAGACGACAGGAAAGGTGTAGGCATGAGTGTCTGCTGCCTTTCGACGATTGAATTGCTGAGGGCTGAACGGAGTGACGTCTGACGTGCAGGCTGGCGCGTGAGGATCGCAAACTCGACCGCGTGCTTCCTTCCAAAGTCATTAACCTCAGGCACCTGCACCCACAACCCACCTACACTGCGGCAACTGCTTGATCTTTTGACTAAGCCGTACATTTATGCAATTGGATATCGTCCTACTACCTTCACACTTGGACCGAGCTATATTTCAAAAGACGACGGTGGCAGCAATCGGTCGAAGCTAGAAAAGGCTTTCTTTCCAGCCCACCTGCCACCCAGCTGCAACTTCTTTCGTGGTTTAGCTTTGCCTCCGAGAATTGTGAATATTCCAGCTCTTCGTCCCAAGAGTACAGAAAGTTCGTCGCAATGTCTTCAAAGTACAACGTCGAGCCTCCTCCTACCGCCAAAGTAATCCTCCACACCACCGCAGGCGACCTTACCCTCGAGCTCTTCGGACGCCAAACCCCTCTCACCACTCGAAATTTCCTGCAGCACTGTCTAGATGGGTACTACGACGGCACAATCTTCCACCGGCTAGTGTCCGGCTTCGTGCTACAGGGTGGCGATCCCACTGGTATTGGTTCGGGCGGCGAGAGTATCTACGCCGATGTGAATGGTGAAAAAGTGGCTGCTCCGGGCCAGGGAGGTGTATTTAAAGATGAGTTTCACTCACGGCTGCGGTTCGATCGGAGAGGCTTGCTGGGTATGGCGAATGAGGGAAAAGATGGAAACGGTAGCCAGTTCTTCTTCACCTTGGGGGCAACGCCAGAGCTACAGAATAAGAACACAATGTTTGGTCGCGTGGTTGGAGACACAGTCTTCAATTTGGTAAAGATGGGCGAAGCGGATGTTACGGAAGGCAGTGAGAGGCCGTTGTATCCAGAGAAGATTGTTGGCGCCGAGGTACTAATCAACCCGTTTGAGGACATGGCCAAGAGAGATATCAAAACGAAAAGAGCAGCAGTGGAGGAAAGGAAGAAGGAGGTGAAACCAAAGAGGAAAGTTGGGAAAGCCATGCTAAGCTTCGCAGATGAGGAAGATTTTGCCCCTCTTGCGAAGAAACCGAAGCTTGGGAGCGCTGGGAAGGCTGATCCAAAGGAGTTGAACGACACCCGTCTACAGGGAGCATCTAAGGAGAAGAAAGCAAAGTTGGAATCCAGACGAGAGCAACCATCTAGTTCAAAACCGCAATCTTCAAAGCGAGAAGAATCAGAATCCCCATCAGAATCGGAAGACGAAGAAGAGGACGAGTCCGCACGGAGAACGAAAGTGCTTTCTGAGACAGAACGCCAGATCGCCGAACTAAAAGCCTCGATGCGTCGAAATGGTGCTGCAACTTCGGCGCCAAAGGAGGAGAAGAAATCCGCCTTTGAGTCTATAATGCCCGAAAATGCAATCCGTGGACGCCAGAAAAGTAGTAAAAAGAGCACAGATAAGGACACCTCGGC
>Ga0335073_10011123_pt1 | contig 12647 bp, 13 predicted proteins | sample Lox_Sample_22_FD_207093 | JGI IMG/M metagenome (GOLD analysis project Ga0335073, IMG submission 207093) | Soil microbial communities from Loxahatchee National Wildlife Refuge, Florida, United States - Lox_Sample_2.2 | ecosystem: Environmental > Terrestrial > Soil > Wetlands | place: USA...
GTGTACGTGATTAGATGTGATTGTTGTGGGATCTCTAACGGCTGAAGGAGTCGCGGTTGCAAGGGGGTGACGAATGGAAGGTGGTTGTGTCGAATTACCTCGCGAGTATCCTTTGGTGCCTGAAATTTGGCAGCAGGAACGCGCCGCGTGCGCCGCCGCGTAGCCCCACTTCTTCCTCCGAAGGCCCGCCAATCAATCCTAATATCTTGCCTCAGCATCTACGGGAAGTGAAAAGGTGGGGATCGTCGAGAGGCGATAATCTTGATGAAGATGTTGGATTGTCTCGATAGTGATGTTTTCAGGGGTCGTCTAATTTAACATTCTCCGCTCACGAGACGGGATCTTCTGTGGGCCCGAGCGCTGACCTTTATCGGTAACAGCCGACACGACGCCATTCCAATTTCATCATGAGAGTAACTGCTTCCCCAGAACATGCTGACTTTAGTCAATTCTCCTATCGTCTATAGTCCTCTTAACCTCTGTAGCAATTTTCTTCCGATGGCACAATTCTACAGAATTTACCTTGGAAGAAGCTACAATTACATCCCTTCACAAAGCCCTCTTCCGTGGCCAAACGACTTGCCTCCAAGTCGTCGAAGAATACATCTCCCGCATCCAAAAATATGACAACCAACTAAACTCCATAGTCCTCATCCATCCCAACGCCACCCGTGTCGCAAAAGAACTCGACAACCTCGCTCAATCTCAGAAGGTAGCTGCTCCTGCCTAACTCTTTCCGTTCTGCGAATACGATTGATAATAGAGAGCGTTACCATTATTTTGTGTTCCGATATTGGTGAAAGATAATATAGATGTTGCAGGGATTCCAACAACAGCAGGCTCAAAAGCAATGGTCAATTGTACACCAACTCAAGATGCCTTTATAATTTCCAAGCTGCGTCAAGCAGGAGCTATAATGCTCGCAAAAGTACCCTCTCCCTTTCTGCCACAAGTAATCCTAGAACCATCTCAACGAATTTGCCTTCCAAGGAATTTCCCGCTCCTCTTTAGGCGGACAAGTCTATAATCCCTACAACTTGTCACATACTCCAGGTGGATCTTCGGGAGGAACAGCAGCTGCCATTGCAGCGAACTTTGGCATGGTAGGTCTTGGAACAGATACCATGAATTCAGTACGTAGTCCAGCGAGTGCATGTTCTTGTGTGGGATTTAGGGGTTCGAAAGGGATGGTTAGTCGAGGTGGTGAGATTGGAGTGAGTTTTACGCAGGATGTTATTGGACCTATTGCTCGTACTACAGAAGATGTGAGGAAAGTATTTGATGTTATTTCAGGATTCTGGGATGAGAATGATAATGCGACTGCTGTAACCCTCCACGTGTTTTGACGGCTAATTTGTAGATGGCGACTGTTTATCGAGACGAGAAGAAGAGGGTGAATGAGAAGAAGGGCTTGAAAGGACTTCGTCTTGGAGTTCTTACATCATACATAAACCACACTCTAGATTCAACATCTCACCACGTCTCCACACTCTTTCACAAAACCCTGACTTCTCTCACCACAGCAGGCGTACACCTAACCTATCTCACTGCACCCCCCGAATTCCATCCTCTCAACCTCTCCCGCGCAGAAGTCTCCCTCTACGAAGTCCAATCCTCATTCAACAAGTACCTTACCTCCCCAACCCATCACTCCTGTCCCTCATCCTTCCAAGAAATCTACACTTCCGGCCTGGTAGACGAAATAGCAGTAGGACCAACCTGGCACATCTCCGCCCGTCAAGAAATGTCCCCTTCCAATCCAGAATACTATATCCGTCTTTCCCGCATCGAAACTCTAAAACTCCTACTTGCACAGGTATTTGCTGAAAATAAGTTAGATGGGTTAATATTTCCACATCAAACTATTTTGGTAGTTAGAGTGGGAGAAAGTTTTCAAGCTGGACGGAATGGATTATCGACTTCGTTGACTGGTGCTCCGGGGGGAGTTGTTCCGATGGGATTTAGCAGTAATGGGGACAGTGGAGATGGTGGGATGGGAATTCCGATTGGGATGGAGGTAGTTGGATTGTGGGGGTGGGATTGGCATGTTTTGGGGATTATGGAAGAGATTGAAGTGTTGTTGAAAGGTAGAAGGGCTCCTGTTTTGAGTGCGAAGGAATGAAAGATTGGATTTCTATGGAGATAAGTTTCTATGGAAGAGATAAGAATGTTTATCAAGATGGGAGGCGGGAGAAGACTCCGCCACGATGTGGAATAGCCATTTCCAAAGAAGAGTGGGAAAAGCGTATTTGAGCATGTGCAAAAGAGTATCTTTCGGAAACATGGATTTGAGATCGATAGATGTCCAGATATAGGAGCTAAGGTTGTTTTAGACAAGAAGCATATAGCCGATTAACCAAATTGTCGTATGAAATTTGAAACAATTGCTCCGAAGCCAATTAGGCGGATAAAATCTTCTGTCACGACATCAATTTCGTGCAAGTTGGTGCAACAAAGCAATTACGTCGGGTTGACACCAGCGGAATTCCCGGCGTCGGAACACTCGGTGGGATACAATGTTCGGTGAAGGAGATACACAAAGCTCCGCCTGCCCGGCGCGAAGGTACATTGCGAAGTGGCATGCGAAGTGGCGCAACCGGAATGGGATATGCGGAAATTTTGCAACAGTGTACCACTCGAACGGAATTCCGAAAGACCCTGAGCAGTCATCCCAGCGAGCGTTAGCAATCGCCTTCTCAACAGAATGCATATTTATCTCAAGCCGCATCCGCAAATGGATCACGAGATAGTACTCTGTGAACTCTGAATAAGGTTATGAAGCGACCACGCGGTTGAGTCAAGACATGTGCTCGAACTTTTCTGCATTTCCTGCACTCAGCTCGAAGCTAAAATAAGGCACTTCTCGCTTTATCCCACAAATTGGCAGTCTTTTCGCTAGGGCGTTTGGTGCGGCGGGGTATGCGGTTAACCTAAAATTATTATTACTATAATGTATTTGTCCACATGACGGATTAGTAGGAGCATCGGGATACGGACAAAAGGAAGTTGACCGCGAGCGAACTCTCTTTGGAAGACTTGTTTCGGCCAAGCGAGGCGAGCGGTAGCCATCGGTGGCCAGCGGTGGGGTCTGCGTGACCAATTACAATGACACTGAGTTTATTACCCCTCAATTCTGGACGCCCCGGCGATCGGACCGTCATGTGGTTTCTCTTAACTCCTCCAATCACAGGACAAAATTTAGCCCGTAATTAAAGTTTAGCTACATTTGCGGAGGGGGAGGCAAGCACTGAGCGAATCATTGATGTATTTTCCCATACTCCTTCGAGGCGTCATAACACCAGTCTAATGGCCGCATGACGTCCTTAAACGCAACATTGGTAGAACACAACACAATGTGAAAAATGAATGAAACAAAGAAAACAGAGCCGCCGTGCACCCCCCAGAAAAAAAAATTATTTCGTCAGCTGATGGGTTGACGGATCTAACTAACCCAAGGCGTCAGCACAAGGCCCCTTAATTCTAGGATGATCTTACTCCGCAAGACCGAGCAGCAACCAACTTAGTTTTTACGAAAAAGGTTGATGTTGCCCCATATGGGGTTAATACGAGGCACACCCAGTTGCTGTATCCGAAAAAGCAACATGATACACATTGTCCGTGCCCCCCAGTACCCCCCGTCTATATAAAGCATGCTTCCTCCCACTCTCGAAAGAAAAGATACTTCCGAGATAAATACACCACCCACCTTACCCACTCTCACATATATAATACTTATACCCAAAGGGATATACCCAAGGAATTCTTGTCGTCATACAGTAATTCGCAAAAATGGTTCTTGGAAGCAACAAACGCAAAGACGCAGCCGATCTCGAGGCCTCCAACAATGGCGCCGTCGTCGACGACGGGGTCTCAGGCGACACCCGTACCGACAACCAAACTTACCAATCGACCATTCTCCCTGCCTCTGCAACCGACTTTGATCCCGAACCTCACAAACGTTTGTTCCGCCAATTCGGTAATCCTGCACCTCTCGGACTCTGCGGCTTCGCTCTCACCACTTTTGTTCTTTCCCTTGTCAACGTCCATGCTAGAAGTGTTCTGACTCCCAACATTGTCATTGGACTCGGTATTTCCTCTCTTATAGCCTATCTGACTCTGTGTAGCTCTTGCATATGGCGGTTTGGCTCAATTCTGTGCTGGAATGTGGGAATTTGCCTGTGGAAATACTTTTGGTGCCCTTGCATTTAGTTCATACGGTGCATTCTGGGTCTCTTTCGCCTGCATTTTCATTCCGTTCTTCAATGTCGCAGGTGCCTATACCCAAGCCAGCGAACTCAACGCCGCTCTCGGACACTATCTAGTCTGTAACTTCCCCAATTCCCTAAACGTGTGCTTACATTAGGCTGGATGGTTTTCACATTTTTCTTGACGGTCGGCACACTCCGCTCCTCGATCGCTTTCTTCGGTCTCTTCTTTTTCCTCACAATCACATTTATGCTCCTGGCAATCGGCTACTATATGGGTCAAAACGAGAATTTCCTCAAAGCTGGTGGATGGTTCGGCTTATTGACTGCTTTGTTCGCTTGGTATAATGCCGTTGCAGCACTTTGGAATCCAGGCAATTCCTTCATCAAATTGCCTCTTGGACAATTCCCTTGGGCAGAAAAGGGAAGGCCACATGTTGGACATAAGCCCAGAAAGGCATAGTCACTGCAAAAGCAATTGTCATAGGTGCGATCTCAAACTATATTATTAGGAAAGGAGTCGTTTGATCTGTATTATTTTCTAGCAAAGTGCCCGTTTAATGAGTGGATTTGTGGGTTCTCTTTGGTGAGATAGTTGAAACACAAATATAATTAAAAGTATAAATATATTGAAAGACGCTTCAGATGGAAAACGCCAACTAAATTTCTGATCGGTGCATGGACCTTTGCGGATATGGCGGGTTATTCCAACGGTAGAACAAAACATCCGGTCACAATCAGTTTCCTATCTTCAAAGCAAGAATTGCGTCAACGATCGTCTCCTTCTTGTTACTCGCTTGTAACCATTGTTGAGTGCGACAGTTTAGTTCCCCACGTCCAGACCATCGAGCGCTGATCCCCCAGACCCGCCACCAAATTCAAGGCTTTCTACTCTACGTCATTCCCGTTGCTCTTCAGGTCGTGACTGCAGATCTGCGGTAACTCCGGACCAACACCAATCGCTTAGGACGACACAGTTATGCAGTGTCATGTATGGTAATGCATATGCGTTAGCTTCGCGAGGTGGATGAACCTTGATACGAGGGTTGTTACACAGTTTTTACTTTTACTAAACAACCTTTGAGGATATTTCGGTCCCGCATTTCCATGGGGACCATTCGCCATTGACGCTGATACCGTCCTGCCAGTTTATTCGTCCAGGCTAATCGCGAGATGAACTGCTTTCGGTTGTAGCGGCAGCTTACTGGAGCTGAGTCAATACCTCAGTAACTACATGTAGCCGTGGCGGGAGTGACGCCAAGTCGGAGAATTTTGTACACCCATCCATTCGGCGAAATTGGCTGCTGCAGCTGCTTCTGCGGAGTACTGCGGAGACATAGATCCATCTCCGTTGTTCCCTTCCGCCAAGGACATGCGCCATCTTCTTGGCTTGCCCCGCCATTCCCCGAAGGGCTTCCCCGCAGCCTGCGTTTCACGAGGCAGGGACAGTCGCAGATATGGCATAAGCCAATACATTACTGATACTGGTGCCTCACTGATTTCGGTCATTGTAGGCAGCGACTCTACACACTAGATCTTTGGCACTTTCGTGAGATGGAGGTCGGATTCATGTACCCCGTCGGCTACCTCAGAAGACCCTTATCACCGTCGGATAGATTCTGAACCGAGTGCCGGTTTTTACTAAGGGTTTGTTGGCATGAATAAGCTTATTAGTTCTTAGTCATGAATGTATTTTGCTCCCAATCCATATACATATCCGTAGCGTTCCATCGTGGACCTTGTCTTACTGCACACACATTCTTACATATCCTACCTCCCTTCTCCAAGATCTGACTACGGGTCTTCCACCATCCTCAGAAATGTTATCCCATTCCTACTGATTCCTTTTTCCCTCTCTCAACTTCTGCAATGCAATTTTTGTTCCATCCACAATAGCCACATGTTCAACAGTATGTATCCTCTCTTCAAGATCCTCCAAACTTTCACCATCATGAATCTCCACCTCCCTAACCACAATAGGTTGTCCCTCATCCACCTCCTCAATAACATAATGTATCATCACTCCCGTCCTACTAATCCTTCCCTCCCGTGCAGCCTGCCAAGCCCGTTCAATCGCATGAGCACCATTAAACTCCCCAGGCAACGCAGGATGTAAATTAATAATCGGCACACCAGCCTCTTTCAACGGTCCCAAAAATTGCGGTGAAAGAATATGCATCCATCCTGCACATACCACTAACTCAGGTCTCTCTTCAGCAGGAAGTTGATGGAGAATATAATCTGCAAGGTCTGTGTCGTATGCTTCTCGCGCCGCAGTTTGTGAAGGGTATTTCTGGGGGACAAGGTCTTTGTAGGATTTTAGAGTGCGCACTGTAGTTGGAATGCCGGCTTTTGATGCGCGTTCGAGACCTGGTTTGGCTTTTTGCGAGAGATTGGCGATGACATGTGTTATTTTGGCGCTAAGTTGGGGCGGTGTATTGGTTGTCGCGTTGATGAGAGCTTGTAGATTCGTTCCGGTGCCTGATATCAGGACAAGAATCTTTGGCAGCTGTTCTGCGGACATTCCACAGAGTTGTCAGACTTCAGAGAACTAGCAGTGCATCATGTAGTTAGGTGAATGCAATGTAGGTAGATGAATTGAGTCGATCGCAGTCCTTACTGAAGACGTTTCACAGGCGGGCTGATTGTCAAAATTCTTCCGATCACTCGCCGAATCTGTTGCAGATCGACGGCCAAGCGGCTCAGCCGTGTCTCACTCAAAAACGCATCTCACCACTATCCTCCACTTACCAAAAACCTTATTTCTAACTTTTCTCAGTTTAACTTATATTATTCTGTTTTGTTGACACATTTCGTCTTCAAGATATGCAAAAGTTTGACTCGCCCCGGAATCGAACCGGGCGCCTTCTCCGTGTTAAGGAGATGTGATAACCGATACACCAGCAAGTCCTTTTGTTGCAAACCAGACTGCGAAAAATCGAGGATCAAAACGCGAATGGGGAGTCAGATGTCGATAAGATCCCAAGTTTCCTTTGTGAAGATGAACTGAAGCTATAATGCTATAAAATATCCTATTGTGGTATCGTCGCAGACTCCCTATGCTATTCCGAATCGAATCCCAAGTCATTATCGCTATCATCTCGCGCTACCCTCCTGCTATTCGAACTCCTACTAGATCTCATCGTAGACCTAGTCCCACGAGACGAACGCGTCCGATTCCCCTGTGTGGGACTATCTTCCATCGTCAAATCAGTCACAGAATCTTCCATTGTTCCATTCCTCTGACTAGTCCCTCTCAGCGGTGCCGCAAAGAAGAATTCTACAATTCAGTCTCCCCAAAAGACCAGATACAAACCTTGCGAAGCATTATTCTTGCCCTGATAATCGACAAGTTGAATCATCTCCCTCCCAATTCCAACACTAATACTCTGATTAGCCTTCCTAAACTTCTTAAAATTCTTCCGTCCATTCCAAATAGGATTCCATCTCGTCGATCTATCTTCCCTTTCCCCAAGCCTTCGTTGCGGAACATTCAAATCCACCGTAAAAAGCTCCACTTCACCTAAATTCCGAAGATGTTCGTGATCTTTGACTGCAGCAGCTAATTCCTCAGCAGCCTTTTTCGATTGTTCTAATGCAGTACGTTTACGTTCTTTGGCGGCTTCAATGACTTCATCTTCAGCAGGACGTTTCTTTCCCTTTGTAGCGGCAGATGATTTAGATTTTGGTTTGGAAGAGATGCCATCAGATTCATCGTCTTGGTCGGGAGCAGTTGTTTGTTGACTTGGGTTTTCAGCTAGATGTTTTCTCATTTCAGTGGCAGTAGGAGCGAAATCTTCATCAGGTTCTTCTTCTATGACTTGTACTGGACGACGAGACTCTGTCGCTTGAGTAGTCTGAGACTTCCTTGGGGAAAATTCAGGAAACATCGAATCTGTTGCATTGTTTGTTGCTGATTGTGGGATGGACGGTTTTCGAGACTGTTTTGTAGGGGAGGAGGCAGCTTTCGGATTAGAATTGCTGAAAAAGTCACTGAAGAGATCGATTTGTGATTCTGTTGTTGGTTTGGGAGGAGGTTTGAACTATAATTAGCGTAGAAGCAGAAGGGCAAACCTTCTTGAAAACAGGTGTAGGAGATGCCGGTTCTTCCCGAGATGTGACTGTGGTGACAGTTGGCCTTTCAACACTGTCAGGTACTTCGCGAAAGGTTGTGGATGAGGTTTGGGACGGTGGTTGAGCAGTTCGGGAGCTTTGAGTAGATTCAGGTCCTGTTTCAACTGGTCGTAAGATCAAAGATCGATCGACTTTTAATATGGGATCCAAGAAACTGCTTTGATTCATAGGCTCATGACCCAATCTCCAATTAGCGAGATCTGAAAACGAGAGATACCTCTTTGAAGCGTCCCTGCACAATTCGTCAGATTGATCCCAATTACGTTCCACAAGAACGACGGTTCCTTTTGTGCTCGCGTACTTGATTAGATCGTCCACTCGCTTCCCCCCGGGATCAAAGAACACGGCTTTACCTAGGGCGGCATTGATTGGGGTGACTAGATTGTCGTATTGTTTCTCATCCAGGAAAATGAAAGTTAAGCCTTTGAATAACTCTGCCCTCGCCGGATTGGGGCGGAATATCTCAGTTGGATATCCCTCTGTGGTAGGAACGAATTCAAGTGGATCTGGAAGGAAATCATCGTCAAGGATATCTTCTGCAGAAGACAATGCCGAATATAATGCATCCCCAAACATATCTGTAACGACGTGTTTTTGTTGAATTAGTGCTGTGAGACCTTTTGCCGTACTACCGTTAAAATATGATATGCGAGATTTATACTTTGCTTTAAGAGCCATGACATAGGTTGTCGAGTCACTGTAATCTTTCACGAATTTGATATCTTGTCGTAAGTAAGGTATCAAGGTAACAGGAAGAAGTTACCGAAGGGTTCAAGTTTTTCAATTAATTGATTGACTTTGGTAGCACGGGCACCAGCATTCGTGAAAACTATGGGCTGCCATCGAAGTCTGGGATCAGCAACTGCTCAAAGTAACGACAAGCAAGCGTAATACCTCAAGGTACCAGGCATTTTAGCTAGCCTAAGAGCCTGGCTTTTGGAAGTCGCTTTGACAATTTTATTCTTGATATCCACATCGTCAAGCCAAGTACCAAATTTGGAATCGTGATCTTGAATTGTAATTGAAGAACGGATATTCAAATTTGACTGCGATTAGATGAAGTCTACTTCATGAAGTACCGCAGAGCCTTTCTCTACAGCTCCCACCGTGATTGTGATATGCGTCTTGCTAACGGTCTTGAATGACGACAAGTCGATTCGGGATTCTAGACATTAGAAGCGTAAATGTATGTCGCATACGAGGGTTGCGACCAAGGGTGTATTCTTGGCCCGGACGAAGCCAATATCTCTTTCCTTCACGGATAAGTTAGCCATCGAATATGGGGTTTCAAAGGGGATATTACCTTTCAGAACATCACCTTCAGAATCAAGGATCCACATCCTCTGTGTCCTCAAACCTCGGTCACGAATGTTTCTGTCTTGTGTTTGGGCGCGAGTTTTGATGTTGCAGATCAATTTCCGCGGGGTTGCTGATCGAGCTACTCGCGACTAAAACGCGTTGCAGCGTATCTGATCCTCGATTAGGAATTCAAATGACCCATCTCATAGGAAGATAATCAGGTTTTAGAGTTCAATATACAATACTATATAGTGCTAGTTGAGTATGGGTATCGTAAGCGCTATCGCCAAAACCAGCCTCTCTTAGGTTGTTCAGATTCAGGCTGTTTGCCAGGTTGAACCGGTTTCGGAGCCTGTTCCTCCAAACCAATATAATTATATGCAATATCGAAGAAGTATGGTTTTACAGGCACAGGCTGTAATTTAGGTGGCTCGACTAAATTGGTCAAGTCAATAGAGCCGGGTTCAGGGAACTGACTAAGTTGTACTAGCAGCGGTTTCTATCTTTAGCAGGCGTGGAAGAAAGAAATACCTTTGAAGCAGCGGAAGACTTAGAGTTTGATTGAGATAGGACCACATGGGTATAGGCGCGAGTGATTTCACTGGAAAGCGTTACAGCGAGGGTGTCAACGTCTTCTTTGGTGATGGGAATGTCGGAATGGGTGACAGAAGTGGGTGAAACTGAGACATTTTTCAGGTATGTTTCCGCTCTCTCTTGAAGTGCAAGTGTTGAAATATAATCTTTTCGTAGTCGATGTGAACGGGCGAGTAAAATACATCGGGAAGCCTTGAAATAATTCTGTCGTGATTCGAGATCGTCCACTAGTTGAGCATCTGCCGGTATACCAGGGAAATCGTAAATCTGCTGAATACTCTGCAATTGTCAGCAAGGTGGAAACGGGATTAAAAACCTGGATTATAGAATCATGCAATCGCACAAGATCTTTAAGGATAGTTATCTGATTGCCCTGTCTCTTTTCCAAATCCTTAATGAGCAAAAGATCTCTTTGCACTCGAGCCGATATAGTATGGAACCCAACATAAGTGCGAATAATCTGCAAGTTTTGTTCCTTATCTTGACTTCGTCCTGCTCCTTCTTCTATAATCTTCGCAACAGATTCCTCTGCTTCAGCCCATGCATTTAACACGTCGTCCATCGCGCTAGCTTTCTCATGCGGAGCCAAATCGAAAGTCGATGTCCGTTCGGTAAACGCAGCTTGGGCATCTTGAACTTTAAGAAGACTGACAGCGATTTCAGGGAAATCGAGGGATGCAGTGCGTGAGCGCCATTGAATTGAGGTAATTCCAGCTCTTGTCGGTCCTTTTTGACGTTCCTCCACAATTGCAGGGTTGACGTCATTGAGTAGGCCCATCAGCGAAGTATCTTTGGAGACGTAATTGTATGCAAAACTCAACATATCTCCAGTGGAACCGACCTGCGATTGATATGCAGAATAACGAAGGCTTGGATCGACGCTCGAAATACCTTCTTTATAGACTGGCTGTGTAGTTTCGTCCGCTTTTGATATGAGGACATCCAGAATGACTTTGACAACGCAGTACTCTCTCAAAGCATTCTGCCATTGTTTCTTCTCGAACGCAGCTTGACCAGCAATGGAAGCCTTATACGCACGAGCTTGCAAACGAGTTTCACTATCCGCATTACACGATTCAACGAGACTGGAAAGCAACTCTGCGAGCCGTTGAGCTTTCGTAAGACGACGGGCGACGTGATGTCTTTTAGGCGGGTGTGCGTCGTCGCTCTTCAAACTGGCACTCTGACTCCATGCTCTTTCCGCAGAAAACAAAACAACCTCGAGGTATCTTTGATTAACGCCCAATATATGGTATGGACAAACCTTTGATCCTGAAGGACAAGTTCTTTAGTAACTGGCTTTGGTGGAGCCTTTTTGCTCTTTTGAACAAATTTCAAGGATTTTTTCAGACTGAGGATTTTCTTTGCGCAATAGGTACTGTATCGTACAGGGTCCTGTAGTCGTAGGCCATGAGAATTTCTTGCTTCTGAAACTATTTGCAGCAATGACAGCTTGACTTGTCCACCATGGTTGACGTTATTCGTCTCCATCGTCCCTTTAACGGAGGTGAGTTTGGGATGAATTTTCTGGCTTCGAAGTGTCGATCGTGGCTCCGTTCAGAAAAACAGTCAGTCCCCTCCAAACCACACCGTCAAGAGTATGTTTCATGGCTCTCTACACAGATCCCAATGGCCTCGATAATGAACAATTCGCCAATTTCTCGTTTCCTCATACTACAAATGACCTAAACCAGTCTCTTCCCATAGTCGACAACATCATCTCTCAACCGGCTCCTCGTTCAGACCATGCAGCAGCATCTGAATTCTCAACTTCCATGACCACAATGGCTGATGCCATAACCAAGTTCCAGGCCGATTTATCTGTTCTACATGCCTTATTGTCCGCATCCTATCTAGGTTAAGACTAATTATTAGTGCATCTGAACGGTTCCCGTCTCCTCAAGTCACTGCAGCTCATTTGACTGACTTACAAGATCAGTTGAAGAAGATGACAGAGTTGGCTATTTCATCGGGGATTGCTGCATTAAGTTCTAATACAGAGAATGCGAATAGTACACTTTGGATGAATATTGAAGGCATTGGACATGGTGGAGAGGATCAGAATAATGTCAACAAGACGTTTCAGAAGATGGAAGGAATGAAGAAATCTGCGAATGCTGTGGTCTCGGTTCTTAAGAAGCCGCTTGCGAAGGATGCATAATAAGGATTTTGCAATGCAGAGAGGGAAAGGGGTACCGAAGGAGTTCCTTCCATTTATCAGTGGACTCGGCACAATAGCCAACATTCAGGAGTCTTTGCTCTAAATGGAGGGAAAATAAGATCAGAGGGCGAGTCAAGGAAAGGAAGCCACGTTGTCTAGATGTCTTGGCATCCAGTTATCTATATGAAGATACAATAACACTATTTTATCTAAAAACGAAGATCCCATCCGATTAGAGGTCCAAGATGAGGAAG
>Ga0335073_10011124_pt1 | contig 12646 bp, 11 predicted proteins | sample Lox_Sample_22_FD_207093 | JGI IMG/M metagenome (GOLD analysis project Ga0335073, IMG submission 207093) | Soil microbial communities from Loxahatchee National Wildlife Refuge, Florida, United States - Lox_Sample_2.2 | ecosystem: Environmental > Terrestrial > Soil > Wetlands | place: USA...
GCGGGCGTTGTATTTGCCTGGGCAACACCGCGCCGCTGCTTTTTCGTCCGGGGGGCGGGGGCCCCCCTTGTCGCCGCCCGCCGCCGTCATCTCGGCACGCACGTAATCGAGGTTCGGGTAAACGGCCGACACTCCGGGAGGCAACCGGTCGAGCCACTCCTCCAGGACTTGCCATCGGCCGAGCTCGATGAGAGCCTCCGCGCGGCTGGAGATCGCTCGTGCGGCACAGTCATGGTCACCCAGCGTGAAGTAAACGGAGATCGCCTCGTCGTCCTCGCCAGCCTGGAGCAGCCAGTCCGCTGCCTCGTGCAACGTCTCGCGACTGGGCATGAGCCGCTGGCCCAGTGCGGCACTCAGGGAATCGCGCCAGTTGTTTCTGACACGCGACCAGCCATCTTCAAGCGACTGGATCCAGGGGCCTCGCAGTCGCTCTCTCTCCCCGGTTATGGTCGATGTCATCGCCGGGTGGGTGTATTCGACCCGTAGCGCGAGCCCAAGTGCGCGACGGCCGTCCTCGCTTGTACCAGCGAGTAGTACCCCGGCAAGCCGCGTAAGCAAATCCTTTTCGCCATGTGCCCGTTCGAGCACGCTCGCGAGAGTGCGGGGACCGGCAAAGTACCGGGCGGCGCGGATCGCGGCGAGCACAGCCGGCCGTGCAGCCAGCGCCGTCACCCGTTCGTGCGCGTGCCGTGACAAGGGCAAATTCATTTCATCGAGAGCCCGCCGCGCTGCGGCAGGGGGCAGGCTCAAGTCGCCGCCGGATCGCCGGATCCACGCGCTGGGCACACCGTGCGGTGGGTTGCCGCAGGCGACGAGCACGCACGGGGCGGCACGAGGCAGAGCCGGGAGCAATTCGCTGCTCAGCAGGGTGAAGGTAGTCGTCCGGTCCCACGAATGCTGGACGTTCTCGAGCACGAGGGCGCCGCCTTCGCTCAGCCGCCCACCCATCTCGGCGCCAAGCCCGGCGAACAGGGACGCCCAGCCGTACACGGGACCTGGCTTCGACCGCATCAACTCCAACGTCACGTTTCCCGTGCCGAAACGCGCTGCCGCGGTCGCGAGCGAAACGAGAAACGTGCCCGGGTCGCGATCCTGCGGACCGAGCCGCAGCCAGATCGGACGGCGGCTCTTGCGGACGAGGGCAGCGGCTAGGCCCTCGGTCGGCAGGCTGTCCTCAGCTGCGTCAAAGAAGGTCAACTCCGACTCGGCGGCGTCCTCGAAAGCGAGGTATGCCGCCAGCGGATAATCCGCCAATGGCAGCAGCGCTCTCGCCTCGGAAGGCATGGTATCCCCCATGCTTCACCGCCGTCGCTTCAGGCAGTGACAGGCCCCGTACATCCGGACACAGTTACTACACGCCGAGCATTCAGGGCGTGTCAAGGTACTAAAGTCCCGTGCCAGCGGCGATTTTGCGGCTAATAGCAGGCCGTACTGGAGTGCTGTTCACCGTTCTCGCCGGCCATCGCCCACGCAGCCGTACTGCTTCGATATCCCGACATTGGCCAGACCCTGCTCAGGTGTGTAGTGGGAAATGCTATTCGCGCCAATCGAAACGCTTGCAGGCGTCTAGCGCGACCCTTGCGCTCCCAGAGTCACGGCTTAGTTCTGCGCGGGATGGCGCGGCGCATGAGGCTAAATCGGCCCCTGGTACGAATAAATGCTCAAGAGCATTGGCGTCGACTCGATCAAGAAGTGGCGTCATTCCACTTCAGTTGGAAGTGGCTAGTGTGTTATGGGCCAGGGCCGCGTCGAGCAACACTGTCGCGGCGGCGCGGGCCTCGGCGGCCGCGGCGGGGTCGTGGTCCATCCGCGCGGACTGGCCGCTGCCGTCGTAGAGCAGGTGCAGCTGGCGGGCCAGCATCTCGGGTTCGGGGACGCCGGCCTGCGCGGATAGCTCGGTCAGCAGCGCGCGCACCCAGTGACGGTAGGCCTCGGCCGCCTGCTCGGCCTGGTCGCCGGGGTGGGATTCCGCACTGGCCCGGGCGAACGCGCAGCCGCGGTAGCCGGGCTGGGCGAACAGCTCCTCCTGGCCTTCGAAAACAGCAAGCAGGCGCTCGCGCGGGGTGTCGTAGCGTTCCACCGCTCGCGTGATGCGCTGGGCAACGCTGGCGTGGCGCATCTCCAGGTAGGCACGGACCAGCTCGTCCTTGCTGCCGAAGGTGTTGTAGAGCGAGGCTTTGGCCACGCCGGCCTGCTCGATGATGCGGTCGATGCCGACCGTATGCACGCCCTCGTTGTAGAAGAGCTCGTTGGCCGCAGCCAGCAGCCGCTCGCGCGCGGTCGCACGGCCCGCGGTCGCTTCCTTGACAGCCATGGTGATGGCCACCTTTCTAGACAGCCCTGTCTATCGTATGCCCTGGGCCAGGGCGGCGGCTGGCTTGGCGGCCCGGCGCACCGCTGGCCGGATCTTCAGCAGGCGGAACAGGGCCAGCACGGCCAGCGCGATCACCGAGGCGCCGTAGTAGCGGGTCGTGTCGATCAGCCCTCCGCCGTGCACCACGCCGAACCCGGCCAGCACGGCGGGCCCGCCAAGCCCGAGGTAGGACACCACATAGAGCAGCGATACCAGGCCGGCCCGCTCGTGCGGCGCGGCCAGCGGCACCACGGTGCGGATGCCGCCCTGGAAGCCGCAGCCGAACCCGGCGCCGGCGATCGCCGAGCCCGCGAAGAAGACCGGCGCTGATCCCAGGCTCACCGCGACGACGGTCACGGCCACGCCGGTGATCAGGGCCAGGATGCCGAACAGCATCACGGTCCTGGCCGCGGCCCTGCGCAGCGCGATGGTCGCGACGACGGCCGAGGCGGCCAGCACGAACAGGCTCAGGCCGCCAAGCACCACGTCGCGCGAGCCGGTCAGCGCATGCACCAGCGCCGGGCCGAGGGCACCGTACAGTCCGGCCAGTGCCCACACCGCGAACAGCACCGGCACGGCCGTCAGGACCGGGGCCCGCACGGCCCGCGGAAGGGTGATCTCGGGGCGCAGGCTCGCCAGCGCGCCCGGGGCCGGGATGACCGTCTCGCGCATGGCGGCGATCGCGGCCGCCTGCATGGCGAGCACGCCGATCAGTGCCAGGTAGATGAGGTGGGTGGGGTCAGGCAGGAAGCGCACTGCCAGGGCGGACAAGATCGCGCCGCTGGCGCTGCCCATGCCCGGCGCCACCGCGTTGGCGAACGTGCCGAGCTCGCGGTCCATGTCCAGCATAGCCGCGCCGATCGCGCCGAGGGCCGCGCCGGTGGACAGGCCCTGGACCACCCGGGCCGCTAGCAGCTCAGGCACTCCGGTAGCAGTGGCGAAGATTACCAGCGAGCCCGCGTGCACGGCGATCGCGGTCAGCAGCACCGGCCGGCGTCCGACGTGGTCCGACAGCTTGCCCAGGGTCAGCAGTGCGGCCAGCACCGCCAGCGCGTACACCCCGAACACCACCGTGGTAGTGATCGGCGTGAAGTGCCACTGAGCCTGGTAGATCGCGTACAGCGGGGTCGGGGCGGCGGAGGAGGCCAGCAGCGCCACGATCAGCGAGGCCAGCACGAAGACAGCGGACCGCCCGCTCAGCCGGCGCGCGAACGGGTCAGCGGGGAGGCTTTCGGTGATTCCGCTGTCCGGACGGCGCCCCTGGGCGACATCTGCTGCCGGCCCGGCACTGTAGCGGGTTGTCATGGCTGGTCACTCACTCCCATTGAGTAGACAAGTCTGTTCAATGGAAATACTAGACAGACAGGTCTAATCAGTCAAGGCTCTCGCGGTCAGGCGGTCCGGGTGGGATGGTGGAAGTCAGCAGACGCCAGACCAGAACGTAAGGAGCAGGCGGTGCTAGGTGCGGGCGTGCGCCAGTTCGGCGGCCCGGTGGAAGTCGTGGAGCTGCCCGGGCCGCGAGGCCTGCGGCCAGATGAGGTGCTCATCGACGTACAGGCCTGCGGAGTGGGCAACTGGGACGAGTTCGCCCGCACCGGGGAATGGGACCTGGGTATCCGGCCGCCTATGGCGCTGGGCGTCGAGGCGGCCGGGCTCGTCGCCGCGGCCGGAGACCGGGTCACGGGAATCACTCCGGGCGACCGGGTCACTGTGCATTCGGCGCCGCTACGCTACCAGGGCGCCTGGGCCGGGCGGCACATCGCCGCCGCCGGACAGGCGGCCGTCCTGCCGACGGGAGTGCCCGTCGATGCCGCCGCGTCGCTGCCGGTCCCGGCTCTCACCGCTGCCCAGGTGCTCGATGACGCGCTACAGGTCCATGCGGGGCAGACCGTCCTGGTGCACGGCGCGGGAGGCGTGACCGGAGGCATGCTCGTCCAGCTTGCTGCGCACCGCGGAGCCAGGGTCATCGCCACCGCGGGCGCGGACAGCGCCGCCCGGGTGTCCGCCATCGGAGCCGGCGCCGTGCTGGACTACCACCAGCGGGACTGGCCCGAGCAGGTGCGCGCGCTGACCGGCGGCGGCGTTGACGGAGCGGCTAACGCGGCGCGCGCCGGCTCCGTCGAGGCGGTGCGGGCGGTGCGGGACGGCGGCCGGCTGGCCACGATCACCGCAGATCTCCCGGATGCCGAGCGGGACATCGCCATGCGGGCTGTCCAGGTTGTCCCCGACGGCCCACGGCTCGCCGGCCTGGTCCAGCTCCTCGCTCAGGGTGTGCTCACAGTCGCGGTGGCTGGCAGCTTTCCGCTGGAACGGGCCGCCGAGGCGCTGACCCAGGCCAGGCATGGCGCCCACGGCTCGGCCACCGTGCTGCGACCCTCAGACAGTTAGCACACCAGCTAGCCGAAGGTGAAGCAGTAGGCCTCGGCGCCGGGGTCAGGGAACGTGATCTGGAAGGTCCGCTCGGTGACCGGGCCGGGCTGGCGGATGAGCTGGTACAGCCGGGGTTCGCTGATCGTGCCGCGGCCCTGGTCGTCCACGTCCGCGCCGTGCGCGGGTCCGGCCGGCTCGCCGTCGAGGAGTACCTGGAATGGCACGGGAGTTCCGGCGGCCGCCGGCCCTGCGACCAGGTTGAGGTCGCGGGCCTGGAAGCGGTAAGCGATCTGCCCGCCGGGCGCGTTCAGCGTGGCGGCCTCCCTGCCCATCGTCCACTCACCCGACAGGGCCCAGTGGTTGAACCGCAGCGCCGGCGGAGCGCTGTAGACGTGCGGCCGGCCTGGTACCGCGCCGCCGGGAGACGCGAAGTTCTCGGTGCGCTCGTAGCCGGTGTAGGTCTCCGGTGTTCTCAGGCTGTCCCAGTCGGCAGGCGCTTCGATACCGCGGATGTCCGGCGCCACCATGTCCCGGCCGGCGCCGTCGGCGCCCGCCTCGGCCAGCAGCTGCTGGATGACCATCTCCGACTGCTGGTATTCACCTTCGCCGAAGTGGTGGTGCCGGATGTTCCCCTCCGCGTCGGCGAAGTACAGGGCAGGCCAGTAATAGTTGTCGAAGGCCCGCCATACCGCGTAGTCGCTGTCGATCGCGACCGGGTAATCGATCCCCATGTCCTTCACCGCGCGCCGGACGTTGTCCGGGTTGTGCTCGAACCCGAACTCGGGAGTGTGCACGCCGATCACGACCAGCCCGTGGCCGGCGTACTTCCCGGCCCAGGCGCGAACGTAGGGGAGCTGGCGCAGCCAGTTGACGCAGGTGTAGGTCCAGAAGTCGACCACCACCACCTTCCCGCGCAGCCCGGCCGGCGTCAGCGGCTGCGAGTTGAGCCACCCGGTCGCGCCGTCGAATGAAGCCAGCCCGCCTTCGACGGGAAGCTGGGCCGAGGCCGTATGCAGCCCAGCCGGGGTCCGCCAGTGTATGGCCATGAGCATGCCCTCCCTGGACCGTCAGAAGCCGGCCGCGTCGATGACCGCCTGGGCAAAGGCCTGCGGGGCTTCCTGAGGCAGATTGTGCCCGATGCCGCCCCTGATCAGCCGGTGCTCGTACTTACCCGGGAATTTGCCGGCGTAGGCGCTGGCGTCCAGGTGCGGCGCCCCGTTGGCGTCGCCTTCGAGGGTGATGGCGGGCACGGCGATAACCGGGAGCGCGGCGAGCCGCAGCTCCAGGTCGTCGTACTGCGATTCACCCGCGGCCAGGCCCAGCCGCCAGCGGTAATTGTGGATCACGATAGCGACGTGATCGGGGTTGTCGAAGGCTGCCGCGCTGCGCGCGAAGGTGGCATCGTCGAACTTCCACTCCGGCGAGGCGAGCTGCCAGATGAGCTTGCTGAAATCGCGTCGGTACTTGTCGTACCCGGCTCGGCCGCGCTCGGTGGCGGAGTAGAACTGGTACCACCAGCTGAGTTCCGCCTGCGGCGGCAGCGGCGCCTCGTTGGCGGCCTGGCTGCCAATCAGGTACCCGCTCACCGACACCAGCGCCATGCAGCGGTCTGGCCACAGCGCCGCGACGACGTCGGCCGACCGAGCGCCCCAGTCGAAGCCGGCCAGCACGGCTTTCTCGATGCCGAGCGCGTCCATCAGCGCGATGACGTCGGCGGCCACGGCCGCCTGCTGGCCGTTGCGAACCGTGTCGTCCGATAGGAAGCGAGTGGTCCCGTAGCCGCGGATGAACGGCACGATGACCCGGTGGCCCGCCGCCGCGAGCAGCGGGGTGACATCGGCGAAGCTGTGGATGTCGTAGGGCCATCCGTGCAGCAGAATGACCGCCTGTCCGGCCGCGGGGCCGGCTTCTGCGTAGCCAACGTTCAGCAGGCCGGCATCTACCTGCCGCAGCGCGCCGAACGGCGTGCTCATGTCCGTCTCGCTCATCGTCAGGCTCCTTTCGGTGTGATCGGCAGGCTGGCCTCAGGATCGCACGCCAGGGTGTCGCGTCGCGCCCGTGAGAGCGCGGGGTCAATACCTGGTCTGCCGCCAGTCCTCAGCGCAATCCCCGGTCCCCGGGCCTGCCAGCGGTAATGTTCCCGGAACGATCCGGGCGTAGCGTGGGCGCCGTGAGACGGACATGGCCTGCGGCCTGCTGGCCACCCGGTTGCTGTCGTTCCAGACCCCGGTAGCCGTGGCCGCCTCTACGCTGGTGACGGCGGTGTTGTTCAATCCGCTGCGGCACCGGATGCAGCTTCGGGGTGCTTCAACCTTGATGCCGGCCCATGTCTCGGTTTGGATCAAGTGAGACAACTGATCCCGCTGGAGGGTGCTCTTGGCAGCCGAGGAGTTCGACGGCGGAGGAACGGACGTTCCCGGCGGGGTGACGGGGGCCGTCCGGCGGGTGCTGGTGATCGGCGCCGGGATCGCAGGCCTGACGGCCGCCAACGCGCTGACGCACGCCGGCGTCGAGTGCGCCGTGCTCGAGGCGCGAGACCGGATCGGCGGCCGGCTGGACACAGCCGACCTCGGCGGCTCGCCTGTCGACCTGGGCGGCTCGTGGATCCACATGCCGGACGGGAACCCGATGACCGCGTTCGCGCGGCTCGCGGGCGTGACCTGCGGCAGCGCGGACCCGGTGCCTGAGATGGTGGCCTTCGACTGCGGCGAAGGCCACCGCCTGTCGGCTGCCGAGACCGCGGACCTGCTCGACTGCTACCTCGAGGGATTCCCAGAGTCGGCCGAGGGGCTGCTCGCCGAACTCGGCCCGGACGCCTCCATGGCGGAGGCGATCGAGGCGTTCGTAGCGTCCGCGAGCCAGCCGCCTGACCAGGCGCGGCGGGCCCGGCAGATGCTGTATGCGGGCATCGAGGCCGAGTCAGCCGGCCTGGCGGGGCGGCAGTCGCTGCGCTGGATGTGGCACGAGCTCGAATACGGCGGAAGCTATTTCGGCGACGTGCCGGAGGGAGGCTACCGGCGCCTGGTAGATGCGATGGCCTCCGGCATCGATGTGCGGCTGGGCAGGCCTGTGACCGAGATCGAGACATCCCCGGACGGGGTCCGGGTGCGGACCGCCGACGGCTCGGTCGAGGAGGGATCGCACGTCGTCGTGACCGTGCCGCTGGGCGTGCTCAAGCGCGGCCTGCCGCGGTTCTCCCCCGCGTTGCCGCCGGATCGGCTGGCGGCCATCGAACGGCTCGGGTTCGGCCGGTTCGAGAAGGTGGCGCTGCGGTTCACTGAGCCATTCTGGCGGGATGCGGGCTTCCCGCACCTGATGATCTTCCCCCGCGATCCTGACGAGTGGATGGTGTGGGTCATGGGACAGGACGCGTTCGGCGGCGGGCCCGTTCTGGTCTTCTTCGTCTTCCACAGCGCCGCAGAGCGCCTAGCGGCGGCGGGCCATGACGCCTCCGTTCGCTGGGCGCTCGAGATGCTGGCCGAGGCGGTCGGCCGCTCGTGCCCAGCGCCGACCGCGGTTGCTGTCACCTCGTGGGCGGCCGATCCGTGGGCGGGAGGCGCCTACACGCATATCCTGCCCGGGGCCAGCCCCGCAGACGCCGAGCTGCTCGGCGACCCAGTCGGCGGACGGGTCCTGTTCGCCGGCGAACATACGCAAAGCGCTAGGCTCGCCTACGCCGACGGCGCGCTGAGCAGCGGCATCCGCGAGGCCAAGCGACTGCTCGGGACGCCCGCCGTCCGTCTCGCCGTAAACATGGATTGAAGGGAGCCTGACATGTCCGCGAAGGTCGGTTACCTGGTGATCGACGCCGCCGATCCGTCGGCACTGGCCAGGTTCTGGTGCGGCCTGCTCGCCGTGACCGTGGACGCGGAGATCGGCGAAGGGGAATTCCTCGTCCTGTCACCGACGGAGGACGGCCTCACGGTCGGGTTCCAGCGGGTAGCCGACGCCAAGCTGGGCAAGAACCGGGTCCACCTTGACCTCGTGGTGGACGACCTCGACCAGGCGACGGCGGAGATAGAGGACCTCGGCGGCCGCTGGCTCGAACCGGGAAACACTCGCGAGCTCGAGGGCTTCCAGTGGCGCTGCATGGCAGACCCCGAAGGCAACGAATTCGATATCGACGTCCTGCCTGCCTCGTAACACGCCACGCAGTTCCACGCAGCACTCGCCGCTGCCGCCCGTCAGGCCGGGCTGCAGGTCACCGTACTGGAAAATCTCGAACTGCCGCTGCTGCACGTGCTCGGCCGCGAGACCTGTGCAGGTCTTCGCCGACCTGCACAGGTCTCAGGGGGTCAGCCTCCGGCTCGGGGTGCGGGTCGAGGGGATCGACAGCGGCGGCGCCACTGCCGCCAGCGTCCGGCTCGCCGGCGGCACCCGGATCGAGGCGGACGCCGTCGTGGCCGGGATCGACGCTACGCCCCGCACCAGCCTGGCCGCGAACGCCGGGCTTGAGGTCACGGACGGCATCATGACCACCGCGGCGCTGCGTACCAGTGACCCTGACATCTTCGCCGCCGGGGACGTCGCTAGCGCGTACCATCCGCTGCTCGGCCGCCATGTCCGCGTCGAGCACTGGGCTAACGCGCTAAAGCAGCCGGCGGTGGCGGCGGCGGCAATGCTGGGCCAGGAAGTCCGCTATGAGGACCTGCCGTACTTCTACACCGACCAGTACGACCTGGGCATGGAATACCTGGGAGACGCCCGTGACGGCTATGACCAGGTGGTCGTCCGCGGTGACCTCGAAGGCCGCGAGTTCATCGCCTTCTGGCTCAAGGACGGCCGGGTCCTGGCCGGCATGAACGTGAACGTCTGGGGTGTTACCGACTCGATCGAGAACCTGATCAGGTCCGGGCACCCCGTCACCGCAGACGCGCTCGCGGATGCCGGCACGCCGCTTGACGACCTTGCCGCCGGGTGAGCGTCCGCCGCCTCCCGCTGATTTAGCTGGTCAACCCGCCGCGACGAAGTAGCATTTTTCGTACAAAGCGGCGGTGAACCGTCGCATTCCGCTGAAAACCGGGTGGACTGTGGACGAGCGCCTGCTGCTGATTGAGGACGACGCGTCGATCCGCGAGATCGTGTCCATCGGCCTGAAGACGGCCGGCTTCCGGGTCGTGACGGCGGTCGACGGCCGGCAAGGGCTGGCAAGCGCCCGTTCCGGTGGCTTCGACGCGGTGATCCTCGACGTGATGCTGCCCTCGCTTGACGGATTCGAGGTCTGCCGCGAGATAAGGAAATTCAGCCGGATTCCGGTCGTCATGCTGACGGCGAGAACAGACCTCATCGACGTGGTCGTGGGTCTCGAGTCCGGGGCGGACGATTACGTCAAGAAGCCCTTCGAACTGCCGGAACTAACGGCGAGGCTGCGCGCCGTGCTGCGCCGCGCGGCCGCGCCCGCGGCAGGCGAAGACTCGCTGATCGCCGTCGGCCGTCTGGAGATCGACCCGGCCTGCTTCACCGTTCGGCGCGATGGTGCGGAGCTCAGCCTCACCGCGACCGAATTCCGGCTGCTCCTCGAGCTGGCGAAGCGGCCGGGCCAGGTGTTCACCCGGGAGCTGCTGCTCCAGCGAGTGTGGGACTACGAGTACCTGGGAGAGTCCCATCTCGTGGATGTGGCGATCCAGCGGCTGCGAGCCAAGGTGGAGGACGATCCCTCGCGTCCGGTGCTGATCAAGACGGTTCGCGGAGTCGGGTACCGGCTGGATCGGACCGGAGCATGAGGCGGCGCCTGGTTGTCGCGTTCGTCCTGGTGGCGGCGGTCTCGGCCGGCGTCCTGGCGGTCGCGTCGTACCTGCTCGTGCAACAGGCGCGGCTGCAGGGCTCGCTGTCCGCGAGCAGTGCCCAGGCGAGGGAAGACCTGAACCTCGCCGCCACGATCACGTACCCGCTGGCCTCGGACTTCGTCAACGCCTACGAGCAACGTGGCACCCACGCCGTGCTGGTCTTTCCCGGCGGCCTCCGGGTCCCGTCGGATACCGAGGTGAATCCGCCGATCCCGGCGGAGCTGGTGGACGTCGTCCATCAGGGCCAGCTTGGCTACCAGCGGGTTCACGTCGCCGGGCAGCCGTACCTGATCCTGGGCGGCCAGGTACCGCAGTCGGCCGCCCAGCTCTACCTGTTCTTCTCCGAGCAGGACATCCAGCACGCTCTTGCCCAGCTGCGCAACACGCTCGTAGGAGGATGGCTTGGTGTCCTGCTCGTGGCGGCGCTGATCGGGAATGCGCTCGCGCGCCGGACGCTGGGACCGGTCGCAAGGGCCAGCGAGGCGGCCAGGCTGATAGCGGATGGCCGGCTGGACACTAGATTGCCAGCCGGGGACGGGGATGAGTTTGGCGCATGGGCGGCGGCATTCAACGAGATGGCCGACGCGCTCGAGGCGAAGATCGCGGCGCTATCGGCGGCGCAAGCGCGCGAACTGCGGTTCACCGCGAACGTCGCGCATGAGCTGCGCACGCCACTGACGGCGCTCGTGGCTGCGGCCTCGCTGCTCAGTGAACAGGCCCGGCACCTTCCCGATGAGGCCCGCCGCCCGGTCGAGCTGCTCACCGCCGACGTCGGCAGGCTCAGGGTGCTGGTCGATGAGCTGATGGAGATCTCCAGGCTGGACGCAGGATCCGAGCCGGTGCAGCACAGGGCGGCCGACGTTCACTCGATCGTGACGGCACTGATCAGCGCGCGCGGCTGGCAGGACAAGGTAGTCGTCGACGATCAGCCGCTCACCCTGATCACCGACCCGCGCCGGATCGAGCGGATACTGGCCAACCTCCTGGAAAACGCGATCGAGCACAGCGGTCGCGACGTCAGGGTGCGGATCGCCGCGCTCGGCACGCACGCGAGCATCGCGGTGGCCGACGGCGGCCCTGGCATCCGGCCAGAGCAGCTTCCGCTGATCTTCGAGCGCTTCTACAAGGCCGACTCGGCGCGGGCCAGCGCGGGCAGCGGGCTCGGCCTGGCGATAGCGCTGGAGAACGCCCGGCTCCTCGGCGGGGACATCAGCGTGTCCAGTGATGTGCAGCGCGGGTCGGTGTTCCGCCTGACTCTGCCGATGGAGCCACCCGGTGATGTGAGCAAACGGTGATGTTCCGGTGAGCCGCCTGCTTGCTCGCCGCCGCATGGTGGAGGCGCCTGGGCGATGACTAAGGAGGCCCCCATGAAGCGCCTGCCCATCCTGATCGTCTGCGTCGGCTTGCTCGCCGCCTGCGGCACCGGCGGAGCTGGCGAGCTCGGCCCGGTTCCGACCGGGCCGGCCCGAACGGCAAGCCCGGCCGCGCCAGCCGGCCCGACGCAGCCAGGCGGCGGTGGCCAGTCACCAGCGCCGACCGCCACGTCGCCTCAAAGCGCGGCTGGTCAAGTCAGCCTGCAGGCCTGGTTCACCAGGCAGGGCAAACTGTTCGGTACCCAGCGTGACGTTCCGGCGACGGTCAGCGTCGGCCGTGCCGCACTTGACCAGCTGCTTGCCGGTCCTTCGTCCGCCGAGTCCGCGGCCGGGCTCCGGTCGCTGATCCCGGCCGGCACGCAACTGCTTGGCCTGACCATTTCCTCCGGCACCGCGACCGTTGATCTCAGCTCGTCGTTCACCTCGGGGGCCAGTTCATCGACGATGCCGCTCCGGATCGCACAGGTGGTGTACACGCTGGCGCAGTTCCCGTCCGTCACCGGCGTCCAGTTCAAGGTGGACGGCCAGGGTGTCACCGTGCTCGGCGGAGTCCCGGTGCAAAGCCCGCAGACCACCGCGATGTACGACGGCTACCTGCCAGCGATCACCGTACAGAACCCGGTCATCGGTGCGCAGTTGTCGAGCCCGGTGACCGTGTCCGGTACGGCCGACGTCTTCGAAGCGGTAGTAAGCGTGCGCATCCTGGACTCGGCCGGAAACCAGATCGCCAGGACGTTCAGCACGGCGAGCTGCGGGACGGGCTG
>Ga0335073_10011125_pt1 | contig 12645 bp, 11 predicted proteins | sample Lox_Sample_22_FD_207093 | JGI IMG/M metagenome (GOLD analysis project Ga0335073, IMG submission 207093) | Soil microbial communities from Loxahatchee National Wildlife Refuge, Florida, United States - Lox_Sample_2.2 | ecosystem: Environmental > Terrestrial > Soil > Wetlands | place: USA...
TTTGAACTCGGCAAGGGGATATGCGGCATTCGGTTGAAGGATTCCCGCGGAAGGGCGCCGCAACTTCTGGCGGATATCGGAGCACCAATAGCTCGATGGGGTGACATAAACGACTTGATTTCTGTTATTGAATGCGCCGCGGCGCGGCGTTGCTGAAAGAGGCGTGGAAAGCAGGAAATAAAAGCTAAGGCCAAGGCGACTTCCTGAGAGGCACGTTATGCCCATATCAATCGAAAGAATTCGCGAAGCGTCGTCTCGATACGCTTTTACGAAATCCGCAAGCAGTCTCACCGAAGCACGCTCGCTTGGACTGCGGTCCGCTTTTCTTTGTCACAGCCACCCCGATGCGAAGAACGTACCAGGACTACTGACCCTTTTTCACGACGATGGCTGGCGAGTCTATGTGGACTGGCAGGATGCGGCGATGCCCGAGAAGCCAAACAAAGAAACGGCCGGCCGGATACAGGGTAAGATCCTAGAGATGGAACTCTTCATCTTTCTTGCCACCGAGAACTCGGTCGCGTCACGCTGGTGTCCCTGGGAGATTGGGTACGCCGACAGCCAGAAGCCTGCCGATCATCTGCTGATAATTCCCACCAAGGATCGGACAGGAGCGTGGTACGGCAACGAATATCTGCAACTTTATCGCCGTATTGACGAGGGGCAAGGAGGAGTCCTCGGCGTGTGGAGTCCGGGTGAAGAGAAAGGGACACGGCTTAGAATGCTGTAGACGGTAGGTTAAAAATGGGTCTTTACGAGCTTGCTTTGATGGGAGCTGCTTCAGATGTGCAGGCATCCGAACTGGAGCAGAACATCGTGCGCGTCATTACCCCGTTTGGCCTGCGCCTCGGGGAGGAAATAGGGTGGCGGATCCGCCCTTCCACCTTCGTGCCGCCTCAACGGACTCCGGCGGCGGTGGTTTTCTTCGGTGCAAGCGGAGTTTCGGATGCACCTATCTCTTCTCTCTTGTCAGCCGGCGTTCCCATTCTTCCAGTAGCGTCAACCGAAGGTATGATCAGTACAGAAATCCCTGTGCAGCTCAGACCTCTTAATTGCCTGACTTGCGCCACTCATGGACTTGAGCGGATTGCCACTGCCTTGCTGGAATGCGTGGGGCTGTTGCCGCGTCAGCGGCGTGTGTTTGTCAGCTACCGACGTGACAGCGCCCGTCAGGCGGCGTTACAACTATTCGATGCCCTTTCCGCCAGATTGTTCGATGTTTTTTTGGATACACATGACATCGCTCCAGCGGAAGACTTCCAGGCAGTACTTTGGCATCGGCTGTGCGACTCCGATGTTCTGATCATGCTCGACACTCACGGATACTTTGATAGCCGATGGACGAGCGCAGAATTCGGGCGCGCACTTGCCAAAGGAATCTCGGTACTACGTGTAGGCTGGCCCAACGTCAATCCATCACCGCGCACCGCGACAGCTAGTCGACTCGATTTGGCCGCAACCGAGATTGATACCGCGACGGGGCTGTTGTCAGCAGCGGCGCTCGACAGGATTGGAATGCAGTTGGAATTTGTGCGTGGTCAGAGTCATGCTGTGCGCAGCCTGAATCTCTTTAGCAACTTGAAACAGGGGATAGAATGCATCGGCGGAAGGGTTGCGGGTGTCGGCCCTCACAATGCTATTCATCTTATTTTGCCCGATAATAAAAATATCGTGGTTTATCCGGCCGTGGGCGTTCCAACCGCAGTGAACCTGAATGAGGCCGCTGACCGCGCCCTTGGGCAGCCGGTCGCAGTCGTCTACGACCACATCGGACTTCAAGAAAAATGGCTTGAACATCTCGCCTGGCTGGGCAAGAACATCCATGTGGCACGTTGGGTCAAAGCCAGCGAGGCGGCCTGGGCCTTCGCCGGTTGGGAGACTCCGTGAACGCAGTCTTTCTATCTGCGAGCGTTCCCGTCATCGGTAGAGGAAACTACTATGAGACGGCCGATCCGTTCCTCATTCAAAGCGCTGTGCGCGAATTTGTAACCGCGACCCTCGGCAGGAGGCTACTTGTTTGGGGTGGACATCCCGCCATAACACCCATGGTATGGGCAGTCTGCGAAGATCTTGGCGTGAATTATGCGAAGGCAGTCGTTCTCTACCAGAGCAACTTTTTCGCCGACGCCTTTCCTGAAGAGAATCGCCGTTTTGGAAACGTCGAGTACATCGAAGCCGTTCCTGATGATCGACAAGAAAGCCTGCTTAACATGCGAAAAAGTATGCTCTCGCGCAAGGATCTCGTTGCCGCCGTGTTCATCGGCGGAATGGAAGGTATCCTTGATGAATACACTCTCTTTACGGAGTTTCATCCCAAAGCGCAGACTCTGGCGGTTCCGGCTCCCGGTGGTGCAGCAAGACAGTTGGCTCAGCGCTTAGGCGTGAAAACAGAGGCAGATCTGCAGAATGTGGATTTTTCCAAGTTGTTTCATAGCCAGCTGAACATCGCAGCGAATGGACCCAGAAATTTTAAAGCATAAAAACAACATTACCCTACCTGGCGCGGAATAACTCCATAGCGCGTAGCGCTGTAGAACCACACGAAACAATGCCAGTTGATCCACATGCAATTCACATATACACCGATGGTTCTTGCTACAAGAATCCGGGTGGAAGATCAGGTTGCGCGGCAATTGTCAGGTATCCTGACCACTTGCAGCGCGAGGACGAACAGATCGTAGATTTCGGATGCTCTGAGAGCAGCAATAACCGAATGGAACTTCTTGCTTGTATATGCGCACTGAGGTGGGTGCGAGATAACAAGCCTTGGCCGGGAGTGACAAGAATTCAGCTGTTCACAGATTCCAAATACGTTCACGATAGTTTATATCGTGCGTCAGAATGGAAGAAGAATCATGGCAGGAACCGCTATGGTGAGCCGAAAGAAAATATGGATCTGTGGAAGCAATTTCTCTCGGCGCAGACAAAGACTGGAATTCCGGTTCACTTCGAGTGGACTCTCGGGAAGAAATCGCCGATTCTGAAGAGCATCGATAAGGCGGCGAAAGCGGCGGCGGGACATCCAGGAACAGAAAGGGACCGCGGATATAGGCCCGGCTCAGTTGCACGATCAATGGTCAAAGGTGCTGCGGGGAGGTTTCCCGCCGAGGGACAAACAGATGCCATTCGTCCCTACCGCAAGACTCTTGCGGTGAAGGGAGAGGAGAAGATTCGATTCGACACATTTTCAGAAGAAACCGGTTTGTTCATTGCCTGTTTTTATGCTTTCGCCTCGACGGAACTGGCTTCGAAATTGCACCGAGGGAACGGATACAGAGTGAGATTTAACGATAACGCCAACTATCCGCAAATCCTGGAGATAGTCTCAGATATACCGCTTCAGAAGAACGAGAAAACTGGACAACCAGCTGATCAAACTTAAGCTGCTCTCCGCATCCTAATCCTGCGGCCTAGTTGTTTGCATATCATATTCGTCGCCTTTTGTTCGCGCACACTCTCTTGCCATTGCAGTGAGTGCTCTAAGGTATGATTCTCAGCCTAAGGCAATCCAGAAGATAGCCAAGACTTGCTTTTGAGGGGGAGCAAGTCACTCCGACTCAAGGAGAGGACTATGAAACCCACGCGCCCCTTACGCCAGGTCATTTACGTTCTTGGGCTAGCCGCGATTCTACTTTCTCAGCAGATCGTTTCTCAGACTCAGTCTCCAGCACCATCAAGCACCACTTCGGCCTCCGCAAGCAATGCCAAACCGAACACGCACAAGGTGAATTGCACGAGCAATGGCACCTATGTGAACAGCAAAGGTCAGACTGTTCAAAGGCCGGAGAACTGCTCAGGGCCACCACAAGGCGCGACCGCGCTGTGTCGCGACGGAACCTATAGTTTCAGCAAAACCCGGCGGGGTACGTGCTCACATCACGGTGGCGTGGGTAAATGGCTCTAAAGAACATAACGGCACGGAATGACCCAGTCAGTTGCAGCTGATGGACAAAGGACGCTCAATCGCTGCGTAGGCCAATTAATACCAACGAAGAGTACGACACATCATTCTTTATTCTCCGCTCTACACGACGAGGTATGCATGGCCGATGATCTTGCGCTGCTCAGACCATACAGATCATTCATCATGACAAGAATACGAGACAGATTTGGCATCGATGGAATGACTGACCTTGTGCTTGAGGACATTGTTGGAATGCTAAATCTTGGCGAAACGAACCGACGGCGTTTGATCAATCGGGCGGCTGCTCGGCAGGACGAGGAATTGGAGGTAGGATATGTGCACTTCACAGAAGTCCAATCTGTAACGTGGACTGCGAATCCGTTAGTTGTCGATACTCTCAATCATCTGGTAGTGATATGCAGACGAAATCGTCACGTGGCAGTCTGCGCGACCGATGCTTCCCTCAGGTCCTCGATTGTTCGCCGTTTTGATCGAGGAGATTCTCCGGGGATTGGAGCACTACAACCAATAAGCGCCGGGATAATGAACGCTGCATTCGTTAAGGGAAAGGCCCGGACGTTGTGGCTGTCCGCTACTCATCGCCGTACTACGGTGAAAGCGGACAGCAAAGTTTTGTCAGGCATGGACCTGCGTGACGCGCTGAATCCGGTTGAAGATCAGAGCTATTACTTTACGGCGGCTCGCTGTGGGGTAGATCTGCAAGAGATTATCAGTTCCGTTGGCAGTGCGCCGAGGAGCTCCAAGGTCTGGGTGGGCTCATCCGAGGACTGGAAGGAGTTTCGAGACACGGTGACGGTGCTATTAAGGCGGCTAGAGGAAACAAAGAAACCGGAGCCAAGTCCCCTGCCTGTCATCGCAGTTACTTCGATTGACTCCCACAAGGTAAGAGGGGCCTTTGACTTGGCGATCATACCGCCAGAATTGGCGACTGAGGAGCCATTGGAGGACGACGAAATTCGAAGGAAGTTAGAGCGATGGTCTTACGGTGCAGATTTCGAAGTCCTAGACACTAAAGGTCCAAGCGTTCTTGCAAAGGTCTCGCTTAATGGTAAGCCAGTGGGCAAGATTGAATTGGAAATCAATGTCAGGGACCCAGAGCGTGTTACGTGGCGTGCTCGGGGAGAGCCTGATGACGAGGATGTCCGAGAACTGCACGATGAGGCACTGGAAGTGTTCCGAAATCATGACTGGCTCAAGGTCTGGTATGACTCTGGTCACGCTCTAAGTAATCGCGCGATATTTGAGATCCGTTATCGGGACATGCCTTTCCGAGGTTTCGAGTGGGGTGATTTCGATGGCATCGATGTAACACGAGAGAAGCCAGCACCGATGGACGAAATCGGAGAACAAAACTCACTCTTTTGTTGGGTAAAGAGACATTGGCCGATTGGCGGCGATCAACGCGCACTACCGGCGGGTTGGCTGGCTTGTGACGATGGCGCGATGGAAATCGCTGATTTCATTCATTTGGACGACCGAGCCGCACCCCCTGTTCTCTCTTTGATTCATGTGAAAGCAGCCGGGAGTTGTCGACCAAACCGAGGAATCTCAGTCTCAAAGTTCGAAGTCGTCACCGGACAAGGTGTCAAGAATCTTCGTTCTCTCGACAGGCAACTTCTGGACCAAGGGATGATGGACGGCATTGGAAGGAAGGTAGGTGCTCTGGTTTGGCATAATCGCAGATCTACAACCAGGCAGGAGATGCTCCGCGCAATCGCTGCTATGGGTGCTGACTACGAGAGAAGAGTCGTACTCGTCCAGCCACACCTGCAGCGGAGCACCTATGAACATGCTCGTCAACACGCCCGGTCACGAGATGCCGGAAGGCTGCGTCAGCTGGATGCATTGCTGCTTGGCGCAGAATCCGCCGTCCATGGGGCGGGTTCCGCGCTCGTTGTTATCGGCGAACGATAGATTTTCTTAGCGTCACGTGGGAATCTATGACCTCGCGCGAATGAACGAGTAAACGGAGGAATATGCCTGAAACGGTATTCGTCTTCGATCTAGACCTCACTTTATTAGACACGTCGGCCGTTGAAACTCTTCGCAAGGCGCAACTTTGGAATGAGGTACGTTCCAATTTGCACCTCGTAAGGACCTATCCTAGGCGGCAGGAAGTCGCACCGCACGAACTGCCAAATCTGCTCCGTGAAAAGGGCCACAAGGTGGGCATCGTCACGAGTTCGCCAAAGTGGTACGCAGAACACCTGCTTCACAGCCTTAAGATTCCCTACGACACCTTGGTAGCGTATGGCGATACCGAGCAGCATAAGCCGGACCCGGCGCCCTTAATACTCGCGCGTCAACAGCTCGGCTGCACCGAAGTGGATCACTGTCTATACGTTGGCGATGACATAATCGATTTCGAAGCCGCATACCATGCCGGCATGGTGTCGGTGGGCGTAAGCTGGGGAGTCAGAGATCTCTATGAGATCAGTTCGTCCGCGCCTGACATCTTCATTGACAAGCCTGGACTTCTCCTTAGTGATACGCCCCTAATGCGACTGAACTATGCTGGTGAGCGCGCTGCGGGCGGTAAGAAATTCGTGCTGCACTGGGGGTCTTTGTTGAATGTCAGCGACAAGCCACCCAGCTGGACCCTCGGAAGGTATTTCCAGACTGCGGACCCCAGATCCGGTAAGTCTGGGCTGTCCCAGTCTATCCTCGAGCTCAAGAACAGCGATGAACCTGCACCCGTTCTAGGACCAGCCATGGGGAGGTGCATTGAGACCCTTGACTGGACTCCGGATTTCATCGTGGCAGTGCCTCCGAAACCTTCGCAGAAACGAAACCGGTTCGAGGCGCTTCTAGCCGAAGCAGCTAAGTCCTTTGCAGACGATATTGAACTCGCCCTCGATGGGTTAAGGTGCACGAAAGAGGTCGAAGACTACAAATTAAAGGGGCCTTTCGAACGCCGTGAAGCAATCGAAGGCGTGTTCGAGTCCACCCGCAAATGGCGTGGTTCGAAGGTCTTGTTAGTTGACGATGTAATTACGACGGGTGCCACGACCGACGAGTGCATCGATACGCTGCGTGCTTCTGGTGCATTGGAGGTTCGTGTATTGGCCGTCGGCAAGGATCAACGCTCGTATGTATGGAAGGAGTGTCCCGCTTGTGGTCGGAGGATGAAGGTCAGGACGAACGGTCAGACAGGAGAGAAGTTTTGGGGCTGTTCAGGCTATCCCGATCACTGTACAAACACCGAACGATTCGAGGAAGTCTGATGGGCCGGGGATCCTAGAATAGCTTGAATTGTCCGAATTGCTGCCTTTCAGCGGTTTTGAAACGATGGCTCTTTTTGTCATAGCCTGCGTCAACCTCTTTTGGCTCATAAAATGTACCTTCCGAGTGTGCCGAAGAAGTTTTCGCCGGTTTGCCATGGAGGAGAAGTAGAGTCCGCTCCTTTGCTGCATCTACGATTTCGTCGTAGTTCCCTCCATTGAAGGACTGAGCGACACCTGATCTGATTAGTTCGTGAATTCCTGCATATTGTGGTTTGTCCTCCTCGCCGACAATTGGCCGTGGGCAGAAAAGAAGACGGGACTGTTGACTTGCAAACCTCACTGTGTGCATCGTTCCGCCTACGACGTCTGTTTGCACCGGGATGACCAAAGAGGATAATCCGCTTTGTATTCTGTCCCGCAGAACGAAACTGTTGCGATGGGTCGATCCTCCGGGAGGAGTCTCTGAGATCCAGGCACCTTCAGAATCCAGTATCTTATTCGCGAGTTCCTTATTCTCTGCGGGATAAACCTTGTCGAGCGGGGTTCCGAAGACTGCGACGGTTTGTCCTTTGGCTTCCAGAGCTCCTTTGTGCGCTGCCGTATCAATGCCAGCTGCAAGGCCGCTCACAATACAACATCCTTTGCCTGCAAGTGATCGTGCTATGCGTGATGCGACCTCTTGTCCTCGTTCTGTGGGTTGCCTCGTTCCTATCACTGCAATGCTCAGGGTGACCGACAACGAGGCCACGCAACCCTTAACAAATAAAACAAGAGGGGGATCGGGTATCAATCTCAGCAGTTTTGGATACATTTCGTCCCCTATTGTCAGAACCGAAATACCCTGATGCAGGTTCCGGTCGATCCGTGAGCTGGCATCGGCAAGAACGTCATCCCAATTCATCGAGAACACATCCATTCTCGCTCGCGGTCCTAATTGTTCTTTCAGCCTCAACCGTTGCTCATCGGAACTGGATCGCCAATCATCGTAGTGGGGGAAACAGCGATAAAACTTAAGGGCAGACTTCTCCCCCAAGCCTACAGAGAATGCAAGGGCAAATGTGTATGCGGAGTTGATGTTTGGCTTGCCCATGTGAGCTACAGAAATTCTCGTGATCATCCTATCGGATTTTAGACGACATTGGCACAAAACAGAGTCGACGGCCGAAAGCCAACGCCAACCATGAATATCACCTCTAGGGCTCACCCGGGCGGTTGCTTCGCGAGCCATCTAGACTTGAATCAAAGAACCGCTCTTTCGCGAACTGCATTGACATCACCCGTATTTTGATCATAACGAACGTTGGAAGGTGGTTGCCAAAAAACAAAACGGGCATACCTCGTACAACGGCCTTTTGGGTAACCACGCGGAGACCGCAACATCTCATAATAAGCGAGTTGGCGAAGATACGGCGAAACTATTTTGGACCAACGACAGCGCAGAAGGTCACACCTCTTAATTCTGGAACAGGATGGTTGTCATATAGAATCGTGCCCAGAAAAGGACTGAAGTGCGACTATTTGTGGCAGTTACCGACTACGAGTGGTTCCAGGTACATGCCGCGCAGGCGAGCGTCGAAGAAGTCAATTTTTGGCAGCCTTCCCCGGACTCTTTCTTCAAGGCACTGTCGCCCGGTGAGCCACTCCTTTTCAAACTCCATTCTCCCCGTAACTTTATTGCCGGCGGCGGCTTCTTTGCAAAATTCGTTCAGTTACCACTCAGCTTGGCTTGGGAAGCTTTCGGAATAGGGAACGGTGTGTATTCGCTCGAAGAGGGTCGCAGGCGAATCTCGAAGTATCGCCGCGTGCCCATAGGTCCTCGGGAGGACCCGAATATCGGGTGCATCGTGCTTGCCGAGCCCTTTTTCTTTCCGCAAGAACTTTGGATTCCAATGCCATCTAACTTCTCCTTGAACATTGTCCGTGGAAAGGGCTACGACACCGGGGATGTCGTCGGAGAAACTCTCTGGAAGGACGTCGTGGACCGTATTGCCCAATGTTCCGTTTTCCGCAACGATGAGTCCACCGAAACAAAGGCCATTATTGAAACCTCAAGATTTGGAAGGCCCGTTACGGCTCTTCCGCGACTGGGGCAGGGGGCTTTTCGTGCATTGGTGACAGACGCTTACGGCAAACGGTGCGCGTTTACACGAGAACGAACATTGCCTGTTCTTGAGGCTGCTCACATCAAGCCATATGCCGCAGGTGGTAGGCATGAGCTTTCAAATGGGTTGCTGTTGAGAAGTGATCTTCACAAATTGTTCGACCTTGGCTATATGACAGTCGACCCTGGCTCCCGGCAAATTGTGGTCAGCAGAAGAATAAAGGAAGAGTTTGAGAACGGCCGGGATTACTACGCCCTGCATGGCACTGTGCTTCAGAGCCCGAACGATCCGGTCGCTTTGCCGTCGCTTGCGAACCTAACTTTTCATTCAGGATCTGTCTTTCGAGGATAGGACTAGCTAACGTGCGCTACTGGTGGGTTAATCAGAACCAGACGTATCGCCAAGAAGTGAACGGCGGTTATCTCTGGTCCCCGAAGCGCAATGCTAACGGTGCACGCAATCCCTTTTACGAATTCATGAAGGAGGTCGCACCTGGGGATCTGGTTTTTTCTTTCGTTGACACTCGAATTGTGGCCATTGGGACGGTTGCGTCCTACTGCTACGAGAGTCCCAAGCCTGCAGAATTCGGAGAAGTCGGCTTGAATTGGGAGACAATCGGATGGCGCGTTCGCGTGAATTTCGTGGCGGTACTGAACAAGATTCGTCCAAAAGATCACATCGATGTGCTGAGAAGAGTACTGCCCTCCCGCTATTCGCCATTGCAGGAAACGGGGAACGGAATTCAGTCTGTTTATCTGACCGAATTGCCATCATCGTTTGCAGAAGTTCTGATCGGGCTGATCGGCCAAGAAGCCACGATGTTACGAGACAGGTTATCTCACTCAGCCGTTGAGATGCCCATGCAAGCCGAAAATGCTGAGTTGGAAACATGGGAGCATCACATCGAGTCCAAGATCGAATCCGATGTCCAACTCTCGGAAACAGAACGCCAAGCGCTGGTCGTAGCGCGGCGGGGTCAGGGTCTATTCAAACAGCGGGTAATGAAAATTGAGGACCACTGCAGGATCACTGGCGTCACCAATCCGATACATTTGCGAGCCAGCCATTGCAAACCCTGGCGAGACTCGACCAATTCAGAGCGTCTGAATGGCGAAAACGGACTCTTGCTGACTCCTACCATGGACCATCTGTTTGATCGCGGCTTCATCAGCTTTGAAGACTCTGGAGCTCTGATCATCTCGCCTGTGGCTCATACGGCCTCTTTGCAGCGAATGGGAGTACCTACGGACCAAGTTCTGAACGTGGGTACGTTTACGGAAGGGCAGAAACAGTTTCTTGACTACCATCGGGATGGTGTCTTGCTTCAAGCTGTCCACTGAAGGCTTGAAAGGGTACGGCGCGTCCCACCATCGCGAGCCGTAGAGATTCACTCCTTGGCTCGCAAAAAGAGGCACACATTCCGCACACACGCGAAGGTGAAAACAAGCATCCACCAGTTGATTGAACAAAAGATGGCTGATCGGCCGTAAGCCAGAACCGTGGCTCTAAGTCCGCCTCGGAAAACACGCTAAACAGTCGTGGTCGTTGAGTGGCAAGCACAACCACGAGGTGATAATCGTCCGAGTGGTGGTTGATTATCAGCCATCATATGAAGGATAATCTCTCATCATGCTTCAGCGGCATATCGTTGATCGACTTGTTGATGCTTTATCGGACACCCCGGCTGTGCTGGTAACCGGCGCTCGACAAACTGGGAAGAGTACGCTCGTGCAATCGCCGGAGCTGGCGGGACAGGGCCGCCATTACGTCACTTTCGACGATCCCAGCATCATGGTGGCTGCCATGAGCGATCCCGGCGGGTTTGTCGCTGGTTTGGAAACGCCGGTTACGCTGGACGAAGTGCAGCACGTGCCGGAACTCTTTCGTGTCATCAAAGCCGCCATTGATCGCAAGCGGGAGCCAGGGCAGTTCTTGCTCACTGGCTCGGCAAATGTCATGCTCCTGCCGAAGATCTCCGAATCGTTGGCGGGACGCATAGAAGTCTTGACCTTGTGGCCGTTTTCGCAAGGAGAAATTCTAGGCGCGAAAGAAACATTTGTGGACACTCTATTTTCCCGCAAATCCGTGGCCTGGGCGGGAAAAGCAAGCATGATCAGCCGCTCGGATTTGCTTGAAAGGGTTCTCGTTGGAGGGTATCCAGTAGCGGTGGCCCGCCACAGTGTCTCTCGTCGGGATGCCTGGTTCGAGTCTTATATTCTAACGACGCTTCAACGGGATATCCGCGATCTTGCCAACATTACAGACGTGACGGCAGTCCCGCGATTGCTTTCGGTGGTCGCTGCGCGTAGTGGTGGCTTGTTGAACTTCGCCGATCTTTCTCGGACGGTAGCCCTGCCGCAGACGACGCTGAAGCGCTATTTTGCGCTGCTCGAAGCTACGTTCTTAGCTCAATTGCTTCGTCCATGGTCGAGGAACGTCGGCAAGCGCGTCATTCAAGCTCCGAAAGTTTATCTCAATGACTCCGGGCTGCTGGCTCACTTGTTAGGAGCAACGGCTGAACGTGTAAGAACAGACGGGAGCCTAGCGGGCATGCTGTTGGAGAACTTCGTTGTCATGGAACTTCGAAAGCAGACGACATGGAGCGAAGTGCGAGCCGAAATCTTCTATTGGCGGACGGCTTCAGGGCAAGAGGTAGACGTGGTCTTAGAGGACCGTACGGGAAGAATTGTCGGAATCGAAATCAAATCCGCGTCTACGTTGAATGGAAACGATGTACGCGGATTGCAAGCTCTGGCTAACGCGGCGGGCAAGAACTGGCTGCGTGGTGTCGTGCTCTACACTGGTGCGGAAGTTGTGCCGTTTACCAGCAACATTCACGGGATTCCGATAGATCGACTCTGGCGGCCTAACTGACTCGCGGTCGTAAAGAGACTCGTCTCGGCAAAAATCTGGCACACCGTCGGCACACTTCGACCGGGATCCCAAGCGAATTTCGGCGCGAGATGGCTGATGGAATGTCAGTCGGTTTCACCCGTGATGCTGGTACCCGCCCCAGTTTCCGGATTGCCCGTCAATCGGGCAAGGCGATTGCTGGGGACAGCCAGCTCACGAGAGCCGTGATTAGGAAATTGAGACACAGGGCCACAAAGCCGGCGCTCCAGCCGTACAAGGGATCGCGATGACTCAGCATGAGCAAGATGACGGTCGCAACTCCAACGATCATGCCGGCAAAGACTCCGGCCATAGTAACGCGTTTCCAGTAAAGGCCGAACACCACGCCAGGGAAGAATTGGGTCACGCCGGCGTACCCCGTTAGGAGAAGGCCCACCAGCGTGGCCGATTTGTAGATGGCGAGTGCGAGGCTGATGAGGCCGAGCACCACGACCATCACTCGCGCCAATTTTGCCACCTGATCGTCATTCATTGCCGGCGC